>Ga0181539_1004396_pt1 | contig 12117 bp, 10 predicted proteins | sample PEATcosm2014_Bin_46_FD_119767 | JGI IMG/M metagenome (GOLD analysis project Ga0181539, IMG submission 119767) | Peatland microbial communities from MTU Mesocosm Facility, Houghton, MI, USA - PEATcosm2014_Bin23_60_metaG | ecosystem: Environmental > Terrestrial > Soil > Wetlands > Peat | place... | reverse complement strand
CGGACGGCGCCTGGGCCGCAACAACCGCCGGGCCAGAGAACAATGCGAGAAGAAGAGAAAGCAGCGGCTTCATGCAACCTCCTGGATTGATGTGCAGAAAGGCACCAGCTGATCGTAGATCGCAGCAGGCAGCCTTTCTTGCAACAAAAAATCGTGGCCCGCCAAAGCGCCGGGCAGCTGCTATCCCATCAGTCCCTTGTGTCCCAGCCAGCCGCGCAGATACGACGCCTGTCCGATGTGGTACGTTTCGTGGATCGCGAGGAAGTTGACGATGCCGCTTAACTTGCCGTCGCTGCTCGGAGGCCCGCTTGTCACAGGTTGCGCGAGCGCCTCCTCCGATACCGTGTCGAGTGTGCCGGCCAGCACGCCGGAGACTTCGCGCCACGCATCGATCAGGGTGTCGGGCGAGGGATAGGCGGCGCCCTCCTCGCACTTGCTGCCGCGCGCGAACATGCCCAGCCAAGGCTGCGACCAATCCGTGCCCAGCCGTCCGAGCAGCGCCTTGCGCGTCCACACCACGTGGCCCACAATCCAGGCGATGTGATTACATTTTTCGTCGGGGCGGCGCAGCCACTCTTCCGGCGAAAGATCGCTCACCATCTTCACCAGGAAATCGGAGTTGAAGCGATAGTTGTATGCGGCCGTTGCGATGACTGCCGGGGTGGGCATGGAGCCTCCAGTTGTTGGCTATGCGCGGCCTCTAGAAATGGTCGCATAAGTCTTCGGAGCCGATTGAAAAACGTCCCTCAGGGGTTAAAACCCCGCTGTTTATGCGCCTTTCATGGCACGACTGAAGTCGTGCCCTTTCACGGAGCCATTTATGCAACCAGTTCTACGCTCGGCTCAGATACGCGCCTTCACTGGTGTCGACGCGGATCTTTTCCCCCTCATTGATGAAGGGCGGCACCTGGACCACAAGACCGGTTTCGGTCTTGGCGGGTTTTGTGACGCTGGAGGCGGTCGCCGACTTCAATCCCGGCTCGGTTTCGACGACTTCCAGGTCGACGGTCTGCGGCAGTTCAATGCCCACCGGCTGCCCGTCGAAGTAGCTGACGTGAATCTGCAGGTTTGGCGTGAGGTACTCGACCGCATCGCCGAGCGTTGCACTCTTGAGCACGGTCTGCTCGAAATCCTGCGGGTTCATGAAGTAGTAATCGTCCCCGTCGGCGTAGAGGAACTCCATGAGGATTTCGTCGACGACGACTTTCTCAATGGCGTCGGCGGAGCGGAAGCGGTGCTCAAACATGGCGCCGGATTTCAGGTTGCGCAGCTTGGCCTGGATGAAGGCGCGAAGGTTGCCGGGCGTGCGGTGCTCGACCTTGAAGACCGTGTGCAGCTGGTCGTTGTGTTTGATGATCATGCCCGGACGAAGTTGGGTGGCGGGAATCGCCATACGTAGTGCAGCTCCTTGCTGGATTTGCGCGCGGTGCGCAATGAAATATGCCGTTTGGCCTCTATCTATTGTAGCCCAGCGGAGGCTTGGGGTAGTGCAGGGACCAAGGGAGCTTGTTCGAGGTGAGCAAGCGGTCGTAGTATCCCACGTCCCAAAATCGGGACGTGGGGCACCCAATTTTGTGCGGAGTTGGGCGAAAAGCAAATGCAGGTCCTTTGACTCGTTCGCTGACGCGAACTCGCTCAGGATGACAAGCCATTTTTGTCGCTCAGGTGACGACAGTAATTGGGTCACGAAGTTTAGAAACAGGACACTAACAGGCGCGATATAGAATAGCGATGAACCAGCGAGAGACCGCGAGGGAGAAGACGTCAGCGCATGAGCAAGCCAGTTTCTATCTGTGTGATCGGGTCGGGTTACGTGGGACTTGTGGCGGCTGCCTGTTTTGCCGAAATCGGCCACCGCGTGATCTGCGTGGACAACGATGAAGCCAAGGTGAAACAACTCCGCGAGGGCGGCGTGCCCATCTTTGAGGAGCACCTGCCGGAGTTGCTGACCAAGCACCGCGGCCGCTCGGTGGTTTTCACCACGGACCTGGGCGAGGCCGTGGAAAAGAGCGAAGCGGTGTTTATCGCCGTGGGCACGCCGCAAGGCGACAGCGGCGCCGCGGATTTGTCGTACGTTGAGGCCGTGGTGGCGGAGATTGCGCGCACCATTACCAGCTACAAGGTGATTGTGGAGAAGAGCACGGTTCCGGTGTACACCAACGACTGGATCCGGCGCGTGCTGCACCGTCACGGCATTGAGCCGGAACGCTTCGATGTGGTTTCAAATCCCGAATTCCTTCGCGAAGGCACGGCGGTGGCAGATTTTCTGCACCCCGACCGCATTGTGGTGGGCGCAAACAACGAGCGGTCCGCAGACGTGCTCCAGCGGATTTATGAGCCGCTGACCAGCGGCAGCTATTACACCCAGCCGGGCGCGCTTCCCGGAATGTGCAGCGCCACACATCCTGCGCGACTGCTGGTGACCTCGACACAGAGCGCGGAGATCATCAAGCATGCATCGAATGCGTTTCTGGCGATGAAGATCTCGTTCATTAATGCCGTGGCGAACCTGGCGGAAGCCGTCGATGCGGACATCGAGGATATCTCCGCGGGCATCGGGCTCGACAGCCGGATCGGTCCCAAGTTCCTGCGTGCAGGGCTGGGATACGGCGGCTCCTGTTTCCCGAAGGACGTGGCCGCGTTCCACTGGGTGGCGCAGGAGCGGGGCGTGGATTTTCAACTGCTCGAAGAAGTGCGCAAGATCAACGAGACGCAGAAGGATGTCTTCTTCAACAAGGTGCGCTCCGCATTGTGGACCTTGCGCGGCAAGCGCCTGGCGGCGCTGGGCCTGGCCTTCAAGGGCGAGACCGACGACATCCGGGAGTCACCAGCCATCAGTATGATTCAAACGCTGCTGGGGGCGGGCGCGATTGTGACTGCGTACGATCCCGCGGCAATGGAGCGCGCCAAGGAAGTGTTGCCTCCCGCGAAGAATATGCATTACGCGGACGACTTATACAGCGCAGCGAAAGATGCCGACGCGGTGTTGATTCTGACCGACTGGAAAGAGTTTGCCGACGTGGATCTGCCGCGGCTGAACCGGGCCATGCGCTTCCCGATCATGATCGACGGGAGAAACCTTTACAAGCCGCTGGAGATGCAGAGCCACGGATTCACCTACGTGAGCGTGGGCAGACCGACCGCGTACCATGCGCAGGAAGGCAAACCGCGCAAGGCGTAAATGCAGTGAACAGTGTGAGTATGAGTGTGGGTGTGGGTGTGGGTGCATTCACACTCTCACTCACACTCACACTTGCCACTCACCTTTCACCACTAACCACGGCCTTTGGAGCACTGAATTTTGACCATGCATGTTCTCGTCACCGGCGCCGCCGGGTTTCTGGGTTCGCACCTCACCGATCGCCTGTTGAGCGATGGCCACACCGTTCTTGGCGTGGACAATTTGTCGACGGGAGACCTGGAGAACCTCGTCCATCTCGGCGGCCATCCGCGCTTCCGGTTTGAGGAGCGGGACATCTGCACGAGCTTCGATCCGGGCGCGGTGGATTACGTCTTCAATCTGGCTTCGCCGGCCAGCCCGCCGGAGTATCTGCGCCTGGGCATCCAGACGCTGCGCGTGGGTTCGGTAGGCGTGGAGCATACGCTGGAAATCGCCGCGCGTTACAACGCGGCCTACCTTCACGCCTCGACTTCAGAATGCTACGGAGATCCGCTCGAGCATCCGCAGAGCGAGAGCTATTGGGGCAACGTCAACCCGGTGGGTCCGCGCTCGGTGTACGACGAGGCCAAGCGCTTTGCCGAGGCGATGGTGATGGCCTACCACCGTTCCCGCGGCGTGAATACGCACCTGGTGCGCATCTTCAACACCTACGGCCCGCGCCTGCATCCGGGCGACGGCCGGGTGATTTCGAACTTCATGATGCAGGCGTTGCGCGGCGAACCGTTGACCATCTACGGCGACGGCCAGCAGACGCGCAGCTTCTGTTATGTCGACGACCTGATCGAGGGCATCATGCGCCTGGCGCACAGCGAGGAGCACTTCCCGGTCAACATCGGCAACCCGGTGGAGTTCACGATTCTGGAGTGCGCGCAAACCGTGCTGGAGGTTACGGGATCGAAGAGCGAACTGTGCTTTGTCGATCTGCCGGTGGACGATCCAGCGCGCCGGCGCCCCGATATTACCAAGGCGCGCACGCTGTTGGGATGGGAGCCGCGGGTCCAGCTCAAGGAAGGGCTCCAGAAATCGCTCGATTACTTCAGAAGCAAGATTGGACACGGGACGGAAGGGAACCGGCCCTAAGAAGCTGCGCAGAAAGGCGTCTTCGCGAGGGGAGAATCGCGCAGGGGCTAAAGCCCGCACAATTTTTTGTGACTTCTTCGGCCCGGCTAAAGCCGTGCCCTTGTTACAAAGCCCGTCTGATGAAAAGTTGCCTCATGTGACCGGCCCGCACGATGAGTTCTCCTCTTGTGCCCTGACACTTCTTGCGGCCCTTGAAGAGTTTTTCCCAAACGGTCACAGCCCTAGCGCGGCGGTTCGTAGGGCTCGGCGCGCAACAGATTCGACAGGATATTGCGCTCATCCGGCGAGAAGGTGTTCTGGTAACGCGCGGAGTTGAGCACGGTGTCGCGCTGGTCGAGCGGCACGGAGCTCAGATCCTGAAATGCATGCTTGACAAGTGCCTGGCGGTCGGGCGGGAGCGCCTGATAGCTGCGGCCGGCCTGGCGCACCTGCATCTGCTCCTGCGGCGACATGCGTTCCAACATCTCGCTGCGAGCCAGGCGGCGATCGCGCTGCGCGTCCGGCATCTGGTTCAACTGGTGCAACTGCTGGACGAGCCGCTGCTGCTGCGCGGGAGCCAGCCGATTGAAGCTGGGATCGTTGCGCAGCAGACGCTCCTGCTGATCGACAGGAAGGCCGCGGTGCTGGTTCAGCCAGTCGCCGAGATGCCCCGGAGGGGCAGCGCCCGGATAAGCGTTTCCGGGACGGGCGGTGTTGGGATAGACCGGACGAGCGTACGAGGGATTTTGCGGTCCGGGATTTGCGGGGTAGCCAGGAGCTGGGCGCACGCCGCCGTTCTGCGGCTGATAGGGCCGCTGCTGGGTTTGGTACGGTCTCTGCTGGTTCTGATATTGCGGCTGTTGATTCTGGTACGGCCGCTGTTGATTCTGGTACGGTCTCTGCTGGTTCTGAACCGGCCGCTGTTGATTCTGGTACTGTCGTTGCTGGTTCTGGTTGCCGCGCTGCTGATTCTGGCGCTGGCGGGGAGGGTTCTGCTGCCTGCCCGCGCGGGGCTGGTTCTGGCCGGGACGCGCCCGCATGGCAAAGCCGGGACGGAATTCACCTCGGCGTTGACCATGCAGCCCCATCGCGGGCAGACAGAGAAGCAGGACCGCAGCGGCGATCGACGCTGCCGGACGCATTCTTTCCGCGTTCCAAGTCCAGTTCACAAGTCGTTCTCCCGGCACTAGGGTCTGTTCACACTACTGAGGTGGCGGCGTTGCGAGCGAAAATCGGGCCAGACGAAGCCGAGCCCGAAGGCTGTGGCGGGTCCACCGTCGAGGGCGAGAATGAAGTATGGCCCGATTTCCGCCGCAACCCGGAGGGCTGGGGCCAATTTTCCTCATCTCTTCGTCGCTCGTCGCTAGCAGACACCCGGTATGCGTCACTCCTCGCTCCTTGACCTGAGAAAAATTGGCGCCCAGCGCCGCCGCCCCAGTAGTGTGAACAGACCCTGAGCCAAAACCTCAAAAATCAATCTCCGCTCTGGTTGCTGGAGAGATCTTCCATCTGGTCCAGCACTTGAGCATTGCTATCGAGCGTTTGCAGATCGTGCACCACGGCAGCTTGCGGGGAGGGCTGCAGGGGCTGCATCCAGTCCGTCACGCCAAGATAGGTGCCGCCGCCCAGCAGCAGCACGAAGGTCAACGCCATCGCCGCCAGAGGACGCACGTGCAAACCCGGACCATACGCGATGCCGGCGCGGATGCGCGCGAATGTGCCCGCCAGCCAACCGGCCGGCGCGGCTTCGCGCTCTTCCCGCATCCTGGCGCCCAGTCGCGTGAGGAAGTAAGGGCTCGGCTCGGGAACTTCCCAGGTATCCAGCAACTGCATGGCGGCCTCGAGCTTCTGAAGCTCGGCCTGGCAGTCGCCGCACTCAGCAACATGCGCTTGAACCTTGGCAGGCACAGCATGTGGATCGAGCAGCAGATCAGCCCGCTTCTCATCCACCATCTTGCAATTTGTCTTCGTCTGTTTCATGGCTTGCCACCCCGTTCTCTGCCGGTTGGTTCCGGCTTCTTTCCCGCCTTCCAAATCAAACAAAATCCTTCAACTTGTCCCGCAGCGTCTGGTAGGCGCGGAAGAGGAGCGACTTGGTCGCCGACTCGCTCAGCTTGAGCACCTCGCCGATCTGGCGGTAATCCATCCCCTGGTACTTGTGCATCAGCACTGCCATGCGCTGCCGCTCAGGCAGCGCCATCACGTGACGGCGAATCGCGGCCATGCGCTCCTCGCGCAGCAGCCGCTCCTCCGCCGAAGGCTCGTCGTCGGCCAGATCCGGAGACGTACCGGTCTCCTCGTCGGGCTGGTCCAGGTACACGGTTTGCGCCGTGCGCTCGTTCCTGGTGTCGCGCGCGTAGTTCACCGCCAGGTTGGTCGCGATACGGTAGAGCCAGGTGGTAAACCTGGCCTCGGCCCGGTAACTTCCCCTGGCACGATAGACGCGCAAAAACACTTCCTGGGCTAACTCCTCGGCAATGGCCTGGTTGCCTACCATCCGGAAGAGGAAATGAATCATCGGCCGGTGGTATTTTTCCGCCAGGTACGTAAAGCCGGCCTCGTCCCCCTCGGCCACGCGGAGCATAATGGCCGCGTCGCTGGTGGGGTCCAGTCCCTCCCGAACGCCCAAGTTCGGGTCAGGCGCCGCGCCCGGCCGGAGGGCCGAACCGGCGTCCAAGGCAGGACCGTTGAGGACCATGGTTGCCATATCTTCTGGAACCCCATCCGTGCCAGAAGGTTGCGCCGGGTAACCGGTTTCTTCGCCGGAATTTCCGTCTTCCGGGCCGTCCGTGCCGGGGCCTGGGCCGCCGCTCCGGGAAAAGGCGGCAATGTGGCTCTTTCGGCCGGAAACCGAGGGGGACAATCCGGACCCTGCCAGGCCGGGAACCGGGCCGAGCACGGCTTCCCCGTCCATCGGGATCTCGTTTTCCTGGCGGATTGAACGCGCTCTCCTGAACATACCCGGTTTCCCGTCCAACCCTTGCGGCACAAAAGGGCAAACCGCGCCCCAATTCGGCGCCGGATTTGGACGTAAAGCCCTGCTGGTGTTACTCTACCTCACGGGACGCCTTCGCGGGCGACCTTCCTGTGGCAGCGGTTCCAAACTGGTTTCCGGGCCGGTTCCCAGGCTGGTCTCTGGGAAGGAAAAGCCGGCAGGCCACGCCTTTCGGGAACCGGGAACTTTCCCGGGCCGGGACGGTGACCGTACCCCCTCCCAAAGCCTATTCTGGGCGCTTAACTCAGCGGTAGAGTGCCATCTTCACACGGTGGAAGTCGCAGGTTCGAATCCTGCAGCGCCCACCAGCCTTCGCCTGCTGCGCAGGCTTCGGCTCGGCATGCCATTCGAACGGCGAAGGCTGTCGCGCCGTAGCTTTAGCGAAGGCGGACCATATCGCCTGCTGCGCAGGCTTCGGCTCGGCATGCCATTCGAACGGCGAAGGCTGTCGCGCCGTAGCTTTAGCGAAGGCGGACCATATCGCCTGCTGCGCAGGCTTCGGCTCGGGCTCTCGCGCCGGAGCCTTGGCGGAGGCGGACAAGCCAGCCAACGCAATAGTCTGATACGCTCGAGAATCCGAAAGCGGGCGAAGGCTGTTGCGCCGTAGCTTAGCGGAGGCGGACCATATCGTGAAATATGTCTACATTCTTCAAAGCCTTGCCGGAGAGCATTTCTACACGGGCATCACCGATGACCTGGACGCCCGATTGTCGAAACACAATGCAGGCGCTGTAACCCACACTTCAAAGTTCCGCCCTTGGGGTATCAAGAGCTATATCGCGTTTGCGGACGAGGCAAGGGCTATCGCCTTCGAGAAGTATCTGAAGTCCGGATCTGGTCGGGCATTTGCCAAGGCAAGGCTGTAGATTGCGCGGCGCGCTCCGGGCCTCAGACCGACAACCGGACTCACAGCCGGCAAACAGCTGGAACTGCGGGAATAGGTATCATGTCCCCCTATTTCCCCCTATTTCCAGGGCGCGTGGAATGCTTGGCAGGTCATCGACACAGCGTGAGCAACCAACGGATGATCGCACTGCATACTCTAATCCTCCCACCGGGCTAGGCGTATCGCGTACGCAATTACAACCTGAACTTCGGGGCCGTGGGTGTAACGCCTCGCAAACCACAAACGAGCGCTGTTCTATGGTCGTTTGACTCGCACGTGCTCGACCATCAACCGAATGATGTAATCTGCCAATTCCTCGGCGGTAAACGGGCCTTCGTCATTTCGGTACGCAACTACGTTATCGTTACGCGAACGCAGCACGATGTTCGGCAGCTCCTGCGACTGGTAATTGCCTCTGATGAATTGTGCTCCTGGCTGGTAGAACAAATTTAACTGCGACAGTTCCGGCGGCGGATTCACCGAATGGCGATTCACCTCAACGTGGCAACAATATTCCGCACCGCCCGTCACCGTTGTGCTCCCAGCGAGTTGCTCGCCCAAAAGAGGAAGGGCGTCCGTGTTGATCTTCAATTGCGTGGTCAGCCTGGTCCAGAAGTCCGGGCCTCCGACTTCCACAGCATTTGCGGCTTCTAAATCGCACTGAGTCTTTTCGCCGTTCCGCAACTGTTGGTCGACCTTGTCCACTATTTCTGCTTTGATCCAGTCTGGTACGTTTTCGGGTTCTTGCGTCATCACATCCTCCGCCCCGTAGAATTATTTGCGGTACCGCCTTTTCCACCGTGAGTATTGCACTATGGGAAAACTGGGTTACTCTCGATGGCTCGCCGATCAATAAGCACTTGACGCGACAGCGGGCGCAGTTTAAGGTCAATCGGAAAGTGGCCCACCCGATTAAACAATGTTCACAGGAATCGGGCGGGCCGGATCACAACAGAATCGGTCCAGGTCTTGCTTACCGATTTAAGCGGGCACAGTCGTCACACAATCGATAACCGCCCGTTCCTTGCTTACGTTCCCACGAAGGGATGTCGCGGCCTGGAGGGCACGCGCTGTTGTTGTGGTGAACCCGGTCCTGCGTGGGCTTGTTTACTTCATTGATGGAGTGAAACGGATTAACCGTTGCCATTTTTGCTTGTCCTTTTGTGGGCATCTCCGCCCACCGGTGAGTGGTGATGGTTAACCTCTCCGGCTTGCGTGTTCCAGCACGCTTGCCGGAGAGGAGCATAGCCTGCCTCGGTTCAGGCAGGGAGCTTGCAACGCGGTTTCGCTGTGAAGGGGAACGGCGGCCACTGTACACGGCAGACGCCGTACACGATCAATTCGGATCCGCAACGCCCGAGTGGGCGTTTTTTCATGCGCTCAATAACTTGAGCTATTCAATTAACTCACAGAGCTTATACGGAAAACAACCGTGGAAACCTGTGCAAATCCGGCGCATTCACTGGAAAAGCCCCACAAAAACCGAAACGACCTATATCCTTTCAGGTGTTAGTGTTGCGGCTCTTGGGTCGCCTCAAATGTGACCGTACCGCTGTCCGTGGTAGTTGTCAACTGAAGACCACAACATTTTGTATTTCTCGGCCTCCAAAATGGGAGCTAGACTGCCGAAAACTGCGGGAAATGAAATCGCGAGGGGTTTCAAGAAAGTGCGGACTTGATGGGGCAGGGGGATAGAAAGGCAGACGCTGGCGTGCGGAATTGATCGTCGGCCAGCGGGTTAATGCGGGGACCAACGTGGGAGCAATCCGGGAACAAAAAGCATTTCGGCGGGTCATTTTCCGCTTTTCAGCGCATTGCAAAATCGAGTCAAGTTGTACGAGTTGCCCTGCAGAGTCGATTCACACGCAGGAGATCGCAGGTTCGAGTCCCGCACCGCCCACCATTGCAGGGAGCATCCGCTCGCTGTTCGCTCGCACGGCGTCGCTGATTTTTGCGGCCCCACTGAAGTCGTGCCCTTTCGCGGCGCCATTGATGCAACCAGTTCTAATCCCCAAGGCACGTCCCCAGCCGGCGGGCTGCCTCGACCCATGGATGGTCGCGTGGAACCGACTTACGCTTGCCTGCGACCTGATCCAGAGGCACCGGCTCCGCGTTTTCGCCGCGGGCTGCCACCATCACGCCGAACTGCCCCTTGGCGATCAAATCGGCGCAGGCCGTACCCAGGCGCGTAGCCAGTATGCGATCGGCCGCGCACGGTGTGCCGCCGCGCTGCACATGACCAAGAATGGTCACGCGCGATTCGAGGTGCGTGAGCTCCTCGAGATGGTGGGCCAGGCGCAGCGTGTTGTCCTGGTGCCGAACCTCGAGCGCGGCGATGGCGCGCTTGGCCTCGATCTTCTCGTTCAGGGTCTTGGCGCGCTCCAGTTTTTTCTCGGCGGCATCGAAGACGCGCGCGTCGTCGCGGCTCATCGCGCCCTCGGCCACAGCCACAATGCTGAAGTTGCTCCCTCGTTTGCTGCGTTGGCCGATGGCTTCGGCAATCTTCTCCACGTCGTAGGGGATCTCGGGGATGAGGATCACGTCCGCGCCGCCGGCGAGTCCGGCGCCCAGTGTAAGCCAGCCGGCGCGATGCCCCATGATCTCGGCCACGATGATGCGGTGGTGGCTGTGCGCGGTGCTGTGCAGGCGATCGATGGCCTCGGTCGCAATGTCGAGGGCGGTGGCGTAGCCAAAGGTGGCGTCGGTCATGGCCACGTCGTTGTCGATGGTCTTGGGCAACGTGATCACGTTGATGCCGGCCCGGTAGAGGCGCAGGGCGCTCTTCTGCGTGCCGCCCCCGCCAAGGCAGACCACGCAATCGACTCCCCACTTTTTGAGATTGTCTTTGATGACACCGGTCATGTCCTTGGTTTTGCCGTCGATCTCCATGCGATGCGGCTTGTCGCGGCTGGTGCCGAGAATGGTGCCGCCGATGGTGAGAATGCCGGAAAGCGTGGCGCGATCCAGATTGAGCCGCCGATTTTCGACCAAACCGCGAAAACCGTCGCGAAAACCCACGATCTCCATGCCGTAGTCGCCGAGCGCGGCTTTGCCCACGCCGCGGATGGCTGCGTTCAGGCCGGGGCTATCGCCGCCGGCAGTCAGAATCCCAATGCGCTTGATCTTCGTGGCCATGAACAACAAATAACAGACCGGGCGCCTTCTTTGTCGGGCGCGCGACGCAGGTGCGTGGAAATCCCGGCTCCGGATTTTCGGATCCGGGAAACCACGAACCGCGAAACACGAACCACGAAGCACTGAACTCATTGCCCAGGGGGCGAATCTTTGTTCGCTGCTTCCCCGGCTCGGAACTGCGCCAGTTTCGCGAAGGTGCCGCGCAGGCTGCCATAGACTTCCCGGTAAGTTTCGAGCAGTTCCGTGTAGCGCACGCAGTTTTCCGCATGGGGTTCCGTGTCGCTGAGGACCTTGTCGCTCATCGCCTGCGCCGCGTCCTGTGCGTTTCCGTAGAGGCCGGCGCCCACAGCGGCGCAGATGGCCGCGCCCAGGCTCGAGGCTTCCAGAGTCCGCGAGCGCCGGATGCATTTTCCCGTGGCATCGGCCATGATTTGGCACCAGAGGTGGTTGGCCGCGCCGCCGCCGATGGCGATGAAATCCCTCACCGCAATTCCGGTTGCCTCTTCAATCATGCCGGTCACCAGCGCCTGTTCGAGCGCAATGCCCTCGAGCAGCGACCGGTACAAGTGGCCCCTGCGGTGCGACCCGCTCAAGCCGATCCAGCATCCGCGCGCCTGCGGGTCCCAATAGGGAGTCATCACCGCGCCCCAGTAAGGCAGCGCCAGCAGCCCGTCGCTCCCGATGGGGATCGCGGCCGCTTCGATTTCGAGTTCCCTGAGGAGCGCCGTGGCGTCACTCCCAGCCTGGCAAACTTGGCGCGCAAACCAGTCGATGAGAAACGTTCCCGCGCGCAAACTGGTTTCGAAGTAGTAGCCATCGCCGGTCAGGCTTCCCATAGTGCGCCATGCATTGCCGATGCGG
>Ga0181539_1004393_pt1 | contig 12126 bp, 14 predicted proteins | sample PEATcosm2014_Bin_46_FD_119767 | JGI IMG/M metagenome (GOLD analysis project Ga0181539, IMG submission 119767) | Peatland microbial communities from MTU Mesocosm Facility, Houghton, MI, USA - PEATcosm2014_Bin23_60_metaG | ecosystem: Environmental > Terrestrial > Soil > Wetlands > Peat | place... | reverse complement strand
GCAACATCATTCTGAAGCCGCCGTTGCAGGAGGGCAACCCTGCCGTTCACCCATCACCTCAAAAACCTGTTTTGGACACAAGTGAAATGACCACGCCCGTCATCTGACGGGCTTTCGGGCGGCTCATGGCGTCAAGTCATTTCGGGTTTTTTTAAGAGCGACATGGAAACCTCCCAAGGGCAGTGGACAGTCGCTGCTGGTGAATGCCCAGCCGTCAGCGTTCAGGCCGAACGGCGTTCGGCCTCATTATCTACGATAGTATTCTAGCTCAGAGCCCACGGTGCTTGTCAACACAATTATTGGCCAATTTCCTACCGGCAGGAAAAAATCGTAATAGGGCGGTGTCTAATTGTCCGAAATCGCTCGCGCGCGCGCGGGCTTACTGCTCTGTCTCCTTTGCGTCTTATTCGCCTTTGCGCCTTTGCGTGAAATGCTTTTGCTCGTCTAGAAATTTTTTAACACCTTCTGCCGCCATGGGCCACCTTCTGCCGCCGCTACGCGGCTTGCATCCACTCCCTTTTTCCATGTAAGGGAGGGTTCAGTTTGGTTTTGTTCAGCACGCCATGTAGGACTTACTGGCTGCTCCATCCCGAGTAATCGATCACCGCCGTCTGCCATGTTCTAAAATCGTAGGCCCTCAACTGCTCGTCATTTGATACACGGTAATTGTGTTGCAGGTGCTCGGCCATGGCATCGCCGAGGTCCGCCTCCTGCTGTTCATTGAAGATGTTCAGCTCGTGGGCAACGCTGGGGAGCTCTGGCCCTCGGCATCCTTCCTGCGCCCGCAAAAACACGCTGCCGCCGTTAAAGATCAAGAACATCATGACCAGAACTGCGCATGGCCATTGCTTCGAGGTCGAGGTTTGCATGGGGCATAACCTCCCTATCAATCTTTGCCAAGCACGTGGCGTAGCGCGTCTTTCAGTTGAGGGAATTGAAACTCGTAGCCGCTCGCCAGGAGCCGCGCGGGCTCCACTCGCGTGCTGGCCAGCAGGAGGTTGTCGGCCATTTCGCCGAACATCCGGTGGGCCGCAAAAACCGGCAGGGGAAAGAGGGTGGGACGCCACAAGACGCGGCCGAGGGTTTTGGTAAACTCCTGATTGGTGACGGGATGGGGCGCCACAGCATTGACGGGGCCGTGCAAGGAATCCGAAAGGATAGCGTGCGAGATGACTCCCACGACATCATCGATGGCGATCCAACTAAGGTATTGACGTCCACTTCCCACGCACCCGCCGATACCCCATTTGAAGGGCAAAAGCATCGTGGCCAAGCCGCCGCCCGCTTTGCTGAGGACGAAACCAATGCGCAGATTCACCACGCGAATACCGTTGCGCTTCGCGGCCTCCGTCGCGGCTTCCCAGGCTTTCGCCACCTCCGAAAGAAACAGCTTGCCCGGGGAACTTTTCTCGTCCAGCACTTCGTCACCACGGTCCCCGTAGTAACCGATCGCGGAAGCAGACACCAGCACCATGGGACGCTTCCGCAAATGCGCCAGGGATTCGCAGAGCAACCGCGTGCCCTTGACGCGACTGTCGAGGATGCGAGCCTTCTTCTCGGGCGTCCATCGGCCGACGATGCTTTCTCCGGCCAGGTGCACGACGGCGTCGAAATCTTCCAGGTCGTCCGCGTCGATTGTACCCGCGGTGGGATCCCACGAGATGTGCCGGCCACTGGCACGTGTCTGCGACCGGGTGAGGCCAACTACCTTGTGGCCGTCGGCCGTCAAGAAGGAAAGCACCGCATGGCCGATCAATCCGCTGGAACCTGTCAGGAGAATCCGCATCGGAGTAACCTCCAACCGGCCGGTGAGGGGCACGGTGGATTATGAATGAGGAAGGCCTTCTCCCCATCGCCGCCTGAAGCGCATAATACCCCTTTAACCAATCGGACGCCAGCTTCAGCGCTCCGGTGAGTATCACCGTTTTTCTTAGCCTATTTTGGACGAGGGTCGCGGCCTTACGATTCGCCTGGGAGGCTCGTTGTGAGTCAAATTCTCATCGCCGGAAAAGATTGGCAAGCACGCGCTCTGTTGCGCGCGCAACTCCTCGAAGAAGGGTTCGAGGTCGAAGCCCACGAAACCATTCCCGAGGCTTTGGCGACGCTAGAGCCGGGTGCAAACCTTCCGGATTTGTTTATCGCTGATATTTCCGCGAGCGACGATCCTTCCGCCGACGTCGAAGCGCTCTCCGCCTGGCACCGCAAGGTTCCTATCTGGATCATCGCCAGCCGAACTTACATCGTCGAGAAAGGTTTGCGCGGCCACGGGTTTGAAATGATCCTGCTGCGCCCTGTGGACGTGGGTGAACTAGTGGACCAAATCAAGCAGCGGCTTGAACATCAGGCCTGAAAAGCGTTGAATCGGAGGTGTCAGGTGTCAGGTATCGGGTGTCAGGTATCAGGTGCCAGGTGTCAGGTACAAGGTGGCAAGTTTCGGTGTCAGAATCGAAACTCAATATCCGATGCAGAGCTCGCGATTTTCGAACATCGATTTTCGGGTTTCGGTCTTCCCTGGAACCTGATACCTGACACCTGATTCCTGGCACCTGACACCTGGCACCTGACACCTGGCACCTGACACCCGGCACCTGACACCCGGCACCTGACACCTGGCACCTCATCCCATCGCCGGCTGCTGTTGCATGAGGCAGTGCAAGGTTCCCAAACCCCAAACTAAATCCCCGGCATGAATGCCCACCACCGGGCGATCAGCAAACAGGTCCCTGAGTATTCCCAAGGCGATGAAGTCGTTAGGGTCATTGAATGTCGGAACCAAAACCGCGGCATTGGAGATATAGAAGTTCGCATAGCTCGCGGGCAGGCGCTGGCCGTCGAGGTAGACAGGCGACGGCATGGGGAGCGGCACAACCTCAAGCTTCGAGCCGTCCTCCAGGCGCATGTCCTTGACGCGCTCCCAGTTTTCCTGAAGCCGAGAATAATTCGCATCGCGCGGATCCTTTTCCCAGCAGAGAACCACCGTGTGTGGATTCACAAACCGGCACAAGTCATCAACGTGACCGTGCGTGTCGTCGCCAGCAATTCCCTTCCCCAGCCAGAGAACGTTCGTCACCCCCAGATACTGCCGAAAGACTGCGGCGATTTCCTCGCGGCTGAAGCCCGGGTTGCGGACTTGTGTTTCAGGATCGAGCAGGCATTCCTCCGTGGTCAGCAGCGTGCCCCACCCATTCGTGTCGATGCTGCCACCTTCCAAAACAAACCTCCGGTCCTTCACCACGGCGTCGAACATCCGCAGGTGCAGCGCCCGCGCTGCGCGCTCCGGCACTTGGCAATCCTTTCGCCAGTTCGGATACTTCGCCCAACCCGTGAAGCCAAAACGCGCGATGGCCACGTCAGGGCGCGGCGCGCCACGCCTTACGAACATCGGGCCGAAGTCGCGCGTCCAGCCGCGATCGGTGGGAAAGCGGAAAAACTCCACGCGCGCCAGGTCCACGGCGATCCTCTTGAGAATGCGGCGCGCCTTTTCCTCGTGCGCTTTCGAGTTCACCAAAATCCGCACGATTTCGCCGGGGACGATCTGGCGGACGATCTCGCCGTACACCCAAGGGATGGGCGCGAACTTCCGCGGCCAGTCCGTGAGGTTGTGCGGCCACCCGATCCAGGTGGCTTCATGCGGTTCCCACTCGGCGGGCAGGCGGTAGCAATTTCGGGGCTCGGGGTTCGGGATTCGGGGTTCGGGAGTTAGATTTTGGGGCATTTTAATAGATGCTTTGTCCGGCCGACTCGCAGCCAGTTGCTGAGATCTGAACGTTGATCATCCCCCACTGTTAGCCTCAAGTCCCGAATCCCTAGCCCCGAATCCCTAATCCCTATTTCTTCTCGTGCCACGGATCCTCGTCCAGGAAACGGTTGGTAATTCCGGCGTAAGCGTCAATTCGCCGGTCGCGGAGAAAGGGCCAATTGCGCCGCACGTCCTCGACGCGTGCCAGATCGATTTCCGCGAGAAGGATTTCCTCCCGCTCCGTCGCGGCCTCAGCCAGCACGACGCCAAAGGGATCGCAGATGAACGTCGAGCCCCAGAACTCCAGGCCGGCGGTCGCGGCGGAAGTTTTTTCAAAGCCCACACGATTGACCGCGGCGACGTAAACACCGTTGGCGATAGCGTGGCCGCGCTGAATGGTTCTCCAGGCGTCGCGCTGCGCGGGACCGAACTGCTCCTTCTCCGCCGGATGCCAGCCGATGGCCGTCGGGTAAAACAATATGCTGGGCCCTTGCAAGGCCGCCAGGCGCGCGCCCTCCGGGAACCACTGATCCCAGCAGATCAGCGTTGCAATCCGGCCCACTTGCGTGTCAAAGGCGCGAAATCCCAGGTCGCCGGGCGTGAAGTAGAATTTTTCGTAGTAAGCGGGGTCGTCAGGAATGTGCATCTTGCGGTAAAGGCCCACCACCTCGCCGTTCGCATCAATCACCGCCGCGCTGTTGTGATAAATGCCGGGGGCGCGGCGCTCGAAGAGGGGCGCCACAATAACCACCCCTCGCGCTTGGGCGACTTTCCCCAAGGTTTCGGTGGTCGGGCCGGGAACCGTCTCGGCCAGATCAAACAGTCCGGCGTCCTCGCGTTGGCAGAAGTACTGGGAGCGGAAAAGCTCCGGCAAACAGACAATCTCCGCGCCGCGTTGGGCCGCGTCTTCAACGAGAGCCGCGGCTTTTTGCAGGTTTTCGTCTGGGCTCAAGGAGCACGACATCTGCACCAGCCCGGTGATGTATTTCGGCTTGGAAGGCATCGGGATGAGACTACACAAATTGCGCGATCTTGCCAAGACTCCAAACACTGGAAGCGTGCGGTCGTTGAGTTAAAACCTCCTCCACCAGCTTGTTTCCGAGCTAGAATCGAATGGCGGGAATTTTATGGATTCCCCTCTCGTATCTCAAGGTGGAGGGTCAGGCGTGCGAATCTTTCTTTTCGACCTCGTGGTTTCGATCATGGGGACGCTCGTCCTTTGGCAGTTTGGCTTGGCCTCCAAGATCTGGCCTGCTCATCCGATGCTTGCCACCACCGCCATCGTGGGCATTTGTGCGATCGCAGTTCATAGCATCTTATCGCGTGACACGGAAAACAAAAGGCCAACGCCGCCCCGCCAGGGTTAGCTCCACTCCCGATCATAAGATGTGTCGTGGTCCCACTGCGTTGTAGGTTCGAAATAGCCGGTCCCGGGCTTCAGGTGTTGCTTCACCATGTCTTCGTTGAGGGTAATTCCCAGCCCCGGCTTATCGGGCACGGTGATCCAGCCGTGATTGACGATCGGCTTTTCCACGCCCTCTACCAAATCGCTCCACCAGGGCACATCCAGGGAGTGGTTTTCAAGCGCCAAAAAGTTAAGCGTCGCCGCGGCGCAGTGCACGTTGGCCATACAGCTCACGGGCGTCCCGGCGAAGTGCATCGCCATGGGCACCGCGTATTCCCACGCCATGTCACCGATTTTGTGGGTCTCAAGGATGCCACCGGAGGTCGCAAGATCAGGGTGAATCTTGCTAACAGCGTGATTCTCACAGAGAACCTGGAAGCCTTCTTTGAGGTAAATATCCTCGCCCGTCAGGATGGGCGTGGGGCTCTGGTCGGAGATCTGCTTCAGCAAGTCGGTGAGCTCCCAGGGAATCACGTCCTCGATCCACGAGAGGTTATATTTCTCGTACGCCTTGCCCAGCCGGATGATCGACTTCACGCCGAGGTGGCCGAGGTGGTCCATGGAGAGCGGAATCTCCATACCCACCGCATCGCGCACCGCAGCGACATATTGCTCGAGCAGCGCGATGCCTTTGTCCGTGACCTCCATCGCGAGTAGGGGGTGGGGGACCTGCGATTTTTCCCATCGGCTCAGGTCGGAGCGCGCGGTCACGGTGCCGGGCTGGTCCGCGACCATTTCGACTCCCAAGTCCATCTTGAGCCAGGTAAGGCCCATGACTTCTTTGCGCTCCTTCATTCTCTGGGCATAAATCTTCGGATCGTTGGATTCTGTGGTGTCGGCGTAGACGCGGATCTTGTCGCGAAACTTGCCGCCCAGCATGACGTAGACGGGCACGTTGTAAACCTTGCCCGCAATGTCCCACAAGGCCATTTCTACGGCACACACGCCGCCCGCCTGGCGCGACGGTCCGCCGAATTGCTTGACCTTGCGGAAGACTCGATCCACCTGAAGGGGATTCTCGCCGAGAATCCGGCTCTTCAGCATCAGAGCATAGGTGGCACTGGCGCCATCACGGACCTCGCCGAGTCCGTAGACTCCCTGATTGGTGTCAATGCGGATGATGGGGCAAGGGCCGGGGCCGGGCTTCACCACCGTCGCCACGCGGAGGTCCGTAATCTTCAGCGCGGAAGGGCTGGAATTCGTGTTGACACCCTGGGGATAAGCTTCCGCCGCCTCGCCAGTCAAGAGGCTGCTGGTCAGGGCGGCAGCGGATGTCTTCAAGGCGCCGCGGCGATCCATGACAAATGGGTGCTCATTGCTCATAGCGATTATCCTCACTGTAACTAGCAACTCCGCGTTCTCCGTGGCCGGCAAGGCTTATTCACAGAGGCCACTGCGAACTTCGTTTTGGTTGCGGCCCCGGCCGCGCTGTGTTCACTCCTCGTTCATGCGCAGTTTTGACCCTTTCTGTTCCAGCCATTTATTGAACTCCTGAATCATCGGCTTGGTCCACTTGCGATCGATCTCACCAGGCGTGTACTTACCCTCGCGCAGCATCTGGTGCCCCCACTCATCCACCGCGTGCGTCATTTGGGCCTTATCGATAACCTCCTGGGCAAGTTGCGGAGGGATGAAGGTAATTCCCTCCGGATCGCTCACGGCCACGTCGCCGGGCAGCACCATGACATGACCGATGCGGATGGGCACATTGATCCCCATCAGCGTCGTGTCGCGCAAGGCGGAGGGGTCAAAGTCACGAACGAAGACATGCATGCCTTTGATCTCGGATATACCGGTGACATCCCGCACTGAGCCATCCACCACCAATCCGTTGTGGCTCTTCGCAAAAATCGCGGTGGAGAGGTTGTCACCCGCGTAGGTGCCGTCCTTGATCTTTCCGAAAAGGTCCACCACCAGAACGTCGCCGGGCGAGAGCATATCAATCGGCCAGGAGTTTTGGGCTCCGACGCGCCCCTCTGCCTTGCCTCGGTCGTTGATCACGGCGTTCACGTCGGGCCGCTGGGGCATGAAGACGGCAGTGAACACGCGGCCCACCATCCGCCCTCCCGGGTTGACCTCGCGCCAGCCGCCTTCAAACTGGAACTTGTAACCATGCGACTGCAACACGCCCCAGGCTTCCTCGGCATCCACATCGTTCAAACCCGCGAGGATGGAGTCCGGCACCTTGGGACGCCCGTCGGGGAACCGTTCTCCTTTCCACTCGCGCGTCAGGTCAAGGCGCTGTTCATTCGAAAACATGCCTAATTGCGGGAACGCCGCTTTGGTGAGAGAAAAAATAAGAATTGCTGCGAAGGCGATTCGAAGGGGTGCTTTCATGTTCTTTCTCCTAACGTGGGATCTCGGCTGGATCATGGCTCAAGCCGCCTAAGCCTACCACAAGTCGGAATCACACCGAACCACCTTGAGGGGGAGTGGGCTCGAATTCCTCCGGCGCGACGCCGATGCCCAAACTCTGCTATTCTCCGAAGTTTCGGTGCGCGCCCCCCGGCGCTATCGGTGGCCGTTGCACCGGGAGGTAACATCTCACACAACAGAGAGGGCAGACAATGAAATCACATACCGAGTATCTATGGTTCAACACGAAAAAACATCGGGAGTTCATCAACATCACCGATGAGGTTGAGAAAGCGCTGGCCAAGTCGCAGATCAAGGAAGGCTTGATCCTGGTCTCGGCCATGCACATTACCGCGGGCATCTACGTGAATGATGCGGAAGACGGCTTGATCGCCGACATCGACGAGTGGATGGAAAAACTGGCGCCCTTCCGCGCCGATTACCGCCACCACCACACGGGCGAAACCAATGGTGATTCCCACTTGAAAAGTCTTCTGATCGGACACCAAGCGGTGGTTCCGGTCACGAACGGCAAGCTCGACTTCGGCCCCTGGCAGCAGGTCTATTACGCCGAGTTCGATGGCCAGCGCCGCAAGAGAGTGTTGATTAAGGTCATCGGCGAGTGAGGTCCCGCATGCCGCCCATTATTGAAGTCGCGGAGTTGACGAAGGAATTCCGCACCTTTCGCCGGCGCGAAGGCGTCTTGGGTGCTTTACAAAACCTGATCGTCCGTGAATACCTAACAGTCCATGCGGTAGACCACGTGAGCTTTTCCATCGAACGCGGCGAGATGGTGGGTTATATCGGAGCCAACGGTGCGGGGAAGTCCACCACCATCAAAATCCTCACTGGCATCCTGTCGCCCACGGGCGGGCGCGTGGTCTCCAACGGATATGTTCCTTATCGCGAGCGCCGCCATTACACAAAGCACATCGGCGTGGTTTTCGGCCAACGCACCCAACTCTGGTGGGATATCGCTGTCATCGAATCCTTCAAGTTGCTCAAAGAGATTTACGAAATCCCCGACCAGGACTATCGCCGGCGCCTGGATGTTTTCAGTGAAATGCTCAATCTGAAGGAATATTTGCACACGCCCGTCCGCAAGCTGAGTCTGGGCGAACGCATGCGCTGTGATTTGGCCGCTTCCCTCCTGCACAATCCGCCGCTGCTTTTCTTGGACGAACCCACCATCGGCCTGGACGTGGTGGCCAAGGAGCGCATTCGTGAGTTCTTGAAGGAAATCAATCGCACGGAAAGCACTACCGTCTTGTTGACCACGCACGACCTCTCCGACATTGAAGAACTTTCCCAGCGCATCATCATCATCGATAAGGGACGCATTCTTTTCGACGGCGACCTGGAGCAGATGAAGAAGCGCCTGGCCAAGTACAATCAGGTGAAGTTTTTTTTGAAAGACCGCTCGCAGGTCCCGCGTCTGGCACAGATTGAAAAGGACGGGATCGTCTGCCAGCGTGTGGACGAACTCACCTACTTGATCCGCTTTGACCGGGAACAGCATTCCAGCGCCGACGTGATCCGCCAGATTGTGAATACCCTCGAAGTGCGCGACCTGCTGGTGGAAGAGGAGCCCATCGAGGAAATCGTCAAGCGCATTTATCTGAGCGGCGAGGTGGGCTGATGCTGCCCGCGGACACCGCCAACCTGCTTCCCGGCAGAAGGCCTTCCCTTTCCATGGGGAAAGTCGTGCGGCTCTACTGGGCCTTCGCCCGCGTGGGCTTTGTTAACACCCTCGCCTACCGTTTGCGGTACTTTACGGGGATCGTCACTTACTTTATATATGTGTCGGTGTATTACTTTATTTGGAAAGCCATCTACGAGCACAGCGTCTCGATCGAAGGCTTTGACTTCGCGCACCTCCTGACCTACATCGGCGTGGGATGGATCATCCGTTCATTTTATTTCAACAACATCGACCAGGATCTTGCCTACCAGGTCATGGAAGGCCGCCTGGCGATGGACCTGATTAAGCCGGTAAATATTCAGATGATGTATGTGGCGCGGGCGGCCGGGGAATCGGTGTTCCGCCTGGCCCTGCTCACTATCCCCACCGCCGTGGTACTGTTTTTGGTTTATCCCCTACGATTGCCCGCAAGTCTCGGCCACGCCGGGGCGTTTCTGGTCAGCGTCAGCTTGAGCTTCCTCATTGTCGCCGCCATCAATTTTGCCGTGGGCACTTTCGCCTTGCGTTTGCAATCCATCCTGGGATTGCTGCGCGCCAAATTCTTTCTGCTGGAACTATTCTCCGGGCTCCTGTTGCCGATGAGCTTCTTTCCGCACGTTGTTCAGAAAATCCTGGACCTGCTGCCCTTCCAATACATCAGCTACGTGCCCATGTTAATTTACTTGGGCAAACTGAATGGCGGCGGTCTGGCGCGCGCCATCGCCATTCAGATTTTCTGGGTCGCGATTCTGCTGGCGCTCGGCGACGGCCTGTGGCGCTGGTCAACCCGAAAAGTCATTATTCAGGGAGGATAAAGATTCCGTTTGACGGACACACGCTGAGTGTGTATAGTGCAAGGGCTGTTGTTACTGGCGAGCCAATCAGATGAATAGACGCATCAATGTCATCTTACCGGAAACCACCGTGGAGGTCTTAGCCAAGGTGGCGCCTCGAGGAGACCGCAGCCGGCTGATTGATCGGGCCATTAGACACTATGTGGCCGCTCGCGGTCGTCGACACCTGCGCGCACAACTCAAGCGGGAAGCGTTGGCCAACGCCGACCGCGATTTGGTTATGGCGGCGGAGTGGTTTCCTTTGGAAGAAGAAGCATGGGCAAAGGCCACGCGCAAGGAGCCCGGGGAGGGAAGATAGCTTTTCCTCGGCGCGGGGAGATTTACCTGGTTCGCTTGGACCCTACGGTCGGCCACGAAATCCGCAAGACCAGACCGGCAGTGATCATCCAGAACGACGTGTCCAACCGCTACAGCCCGATTACGATTGTGGCAGCCATCAGTTCGCACTTCTCTGAGCCTCCGTTTCCAAGAGAAATTATCATTGAACCTGAAGAGAGCGGCCTGGCAATACGTTTGGCCGTGATCGCTAACCAAATCCGCTCTGTGGACCGGGAGCGACTCCTTGGGCGATTGGGCCAGTTATCGGCGTCCAGTCTGCGACGAGTCGATGAGGCCCTGAGGATCAGCATGGGTCTCATTCCCGTCTAAAGGGGACAGCGAAACAGGAGCATTAAGGTGAAACGGCGCAACCACGGGGGCAACGAGACTTTTGTATGAAACGGCACTTTCGGCTCTTGGTTCAATATTTCGCCCAGTACGCGAAAGTGCGCTTAGCGTATAAAGCGGACTTCATCGTCGCCTTCTTTTCCTCCATGGCGGCCACGGTCCTGGGGTTTGGTTTTGTTCTGGTCCTATTCTCGAAAATCCCGCGCTTGCAGGACTGGTCGTTCAACGAGATCATGTTCCTGTACGGGTTTTCGCTCATTCCCCTGGGCTTTTTCAACGTGGTCAGTTGGAATCTCTACGATTTCAGCGAGCTTTACATCATCGAGGGGAAGTTTGATCGAGTGCTTTTGCGGCCCGTCGCCACGCTCTTCCAAGTGGTCTTTGAGAAATTCCGGCTGGAGTCGCTGCAAGAAGTCGTAACCGGCATCGCGGTAGTGGCGCTCTGCGTTCACCGCTTGCATCTGACGCTGAAAATTCCGGATTATCTCTGGTTCGCGGTGATGATCGTTTGCGGGGCGGCGATCTACCTGGCGGTTTTCCTGATCCTGACGGCGGTGTCTTTCTGGTTTGAAGATCGGGTGGGGATTGTGCCGCCGGTTTTCAATATGCTCAATTTCGGCCGCTACCCCTTAACCATTTACAACGTTTTCATTCAGTTTTTGCTGAGTTGGATTATTCCCTTCGGGTTCGCCACGTTTTATCCCACCACCCACTTCCTGGGACGAACCGCGTTCACGCTCTATTTTCATCTGGTGCCCGTGGTTGCGGTAGGGTTCTCCGTGCTGGCGATTATGGTTTGGAACCGCGGGGTGGCAAATTACAGCAGCACGGGAACGTAGCGGCCTTCCCACCTATTTCAGGATCTCTTCATAAACCGCCAACGTCGCCTCAGCGGTGCGCCGCCAGGTGAATTCGCTTGCCCGGGCGAGTCCCTTTTCCACCAAGGCCGCGCGCAGCGCCGAATCCTCAACCGACTGGACGACCTTCTGCGCAATGTCCGCGGGGTCGTGCGGGTCCACATACAGAGCCGCTTCCCCGCCGACTTCCGGCATTGACGAAACGTTGGACGTCACGACGGGCACGCCGCCCGCCATCGCCTCCAACACGGGAATGCCAAACCCTTCTTCCAAGGAGGGAAAAAGAAAAACGCTTGCGGCCTGGTAGAGAAGGGCCAGTTGCGCGTCGTCAATGAATCCGAGCAGCTTTACGCGCTCGCTCAGAGACTCTGTGCGGATGAATTCATGGATGGCCTCGCTGCCGTAGCCATTGCCCCCCGAGAGCACCAGCTTGTATTTTACCGGAAGCGTCTTCAGCGCCTTCAGCATATTGAGAGTATTTTTGCGGGTTTGAATCACTCCCACGCTCAGAACCATTTCACCTTCACCGCCGAGGATGCGAGCGCGCTCGCGCAATCGTTCCTCTGGCG
>Ga0181539_1004390_pt1 | contig 12131 bp, 9 predicted proteins | sample PEATcosm2014_Bin_46_FD_119767 | JGI IMG/M metagenome (GOLD analysis project Ga0181539, IMG submission 119767) | Peatland microbial communities from MTU Mesocosm Facility, Houghton, MI, USA - PEATcosm2014_Bin23_60_metaG | ecosystem: Environmental > Terrestrial > Soil > Wetlands > Peat | place... | reverse complement strand
GCGTTCGCGTCCCAGTCGCTGGCGGTCATCAAGTGCCTCGGCCTGGACATGGCCAAGGTCAACGTAAACGGCGGTGCGGTCGCGCTGGGGCACCCGCTGGGTTGTACCGGCGCCAAGTTGACCGCCACGCTGCTGGAGGAATTGCGGCGGCGCCAGGCGAAGTACGGCCTGGTGACCATGTGCGTAGGCGGTGGCATGGGCGCCGCGGGAATCTTCGAGAGCCTGAATTAGGGGGAAACATGGCAACGGCCAACCAGCCGGTGACGGCAACCAGACCGAAGGGCGGCGGCTTCCTGGTGGAGGATCTCCAGCCGCAGAACATGTTCACGCCGGAGGATTTCTCCGACGAGCATCGCCAGATCGCCAAGACCGCGGCCGCGTTCACGCTGAATGAGGTGGCGCCGGCGGCCCTGGAGATCGAGGCGAAGAACTTCGAGGTAACCCTGGGCCTGCTCCGCCGAGCCGGCGAACTGGGCCTGATGGCGGTGGACATCCCCGAAGCCTACGACGGGCTCGACATGGATAAGGTCAGCTCGGCCCTGGTCACCGAGTCGATGAGCCGGGTGGCGAGCTTCGCCGTGGCGTTTGCCGCGCACACGGGCATCGGCACGTTGCCGATCGTGTGGTACGGCACGGAGGCGCAGAAGCGCAAGTATCTGCCCAGGCTCGCGACCGGCGAGTGGATCGCGGCCTATGCGCTATCGGAATCCTCCTCCGGCTCGGACGCCTTGAACTGCCGCACGCGCGCCGTGCTCTCCGAAGACGGCCTGCACTATGTGCTCAACGGCGAGAAGATGTGGATCACCAACAGCGGTTTCGCCGATCTCTTCACCGTCTTCGGGAAGATCGATGGCGACAAGTTTTCGGCCTTCCTGGTGGAGCGGAACACGCCGGGGCTCGCCATCGGCGCCGAGGAACACAAGCTTGGAATTCGCGGATCGTCCACCTGCCCGCTGATCCTGACCGATTGCCGAGTGCCGGTCGAAAACCTGCTCGGAGAGCCCGGCAAGGGCCAGCACATCGCATTCAACATTCTGAACATCGGCCGTTTCAAGCTGGGCGCGGCGTGCGTCGGCGGCGCGCGGAACGGCCTGGAGAGCGCGATTCAGTATGCCAAAGAGCGGAAGGCCTTCGGCAAGTCCATCGCCGAGTTCGGCTTGATCCAGGAGAAGCTGGCCGAGTGCGCGGCCGGGATCTACGCGGGCGAGTCCATGGTCTACCGGACCTGCGGGGCGATCGACGCGGCCCTGGCCGGCGTGGACGGCTCGCGGGAGATTCAGAAGCGCATCGAGGAATACGCGGTGGAGTGCTCGATCCTGAAGGTATGGGGATCGGAGATGCTCGACATGGTGGTGGACCACGTCCTTCAGATCTTCGCCGGCTACGGCTATGTGGAGGAGTACCCGGCCGAGCGCGCCTATCGCGACTCGCGCATCAACCGCATTTTCGAGGGCACCAACGAGATCAACCGCCTGATCATCACCGGGCGGCTCATGAAGCGTGCCATGGCGGGCGAACTGCCGCTGCTGGCCGAGATCAAGCGGCTGATGGACGAAGTGATGTCCGGGCCGGCCGCAGACACCGGCGGCGAGGGGCCGCTCGCGGCCGAGCGCAAGATGCTGGCGAACGGAAAGAAGCTCACGCTGTTCGCGGCGGGCGCGGCCTCCCAGAAGTACATGCTGGGTCTGGCGGATCAGCAGGAGGTCATGGGCGCGCTGGCGGATTGCATCATGGAGATTTACGCCCTGGAGTCCGCGCTCCTGCGCGCCGAGAAACTTCTGGCGGCGCGAGCGCCGGCGGCAAAGCAGGCGGCCGCCCTGACGCAGTACTGCGCGAACAAGGCCTTCGAGACCATCGACGCGTCGTCACGCAAAGTGATCCGCGCCGCCGCCGAAGGCGACACGCTGCGCACCCAGATGGCGATCGTGCGCCGCCTGGCGAAGTGCGAGCCGGCGGACACCATCGCCCTCGGCCGCCAGATCGCCGCGCACGTGATCGCGGCCGGCCGCTACGCGCTTTGAGTGGGTACGCGGTCGGATCGGCGCCACGAGTGCCGCAGAGCGTCGAAAGCTCTCACTCGGCGTCGCCATGAGTGGCGACGCTGCACGCTGAAAGCGTGCGCCACGCCCTCACATCGCCACGGCTGCCGCCACCTCCGGCCGCCGAAAGGCCTTGAGGGCCCGCACGTCTCGCGCGCCGCGCCAGGACAGGCTGATGACGCGGCGCACCTCGTCGGGGTCGAGCGGCTTGGGCAGAAGGTCGAAGGCGCCCGCGCTGAGCGCCTCCGCCCAGAGCGCGCCGTCAACCCCGCGGGTTGTGACTATGACCGGAGGGATCTCCTTCATCGCCGAAACCTCATCCAGCAGGTCGCGCCAGTTGAGCCCGCCGGGGAAAGACCGTTCCGTGACGATCACGTCGATCGGCGTCTGGTGCAGGATCTTCCAGGCTTCCTGGCAGCTCGACGCGCAGTGCAGGCGCCATTTCGACCGCCCCAGGATGCTCTCCAGATACTCGTGGTCGCGCCGCGAGGGGCTGACCGAAAGAACGGTGATGGCAGGCACTCGGTTCGCCATGCCCCAGGGTAGACTCGCGCCGGTTACACCGTGATGACGGTCCCGTGAAATCTCGGTATCAGGCGGGGGGTGCGGCCAGCCGGACGCATTCCCGAGCGATCTGCCAGTCTTCCTGGGTCCGGATCACCAGCACGCGCACCGCGGAGTCCGCGCCCGCGATATCGGCGTCGGGCCGGCAGACGGAATTGGCGGCCGCATCGAGCTTCAGCCCAAGAAACGCGAGTCTCTTCGCGGTAGCGAAGCGCAGGCGCGCCGAGTTCTCGCCGATGCCGGCGGTGAACACCAGGACATCCAGGCCGCCGAGCACGGCCGTCATCGCGCCGATCCACTGCACGAGCCGGTGCACGAACACGTCGAACGCCAGCTTGGCCCGCGTGTTTCCGAGATCGATAGCCTGCTCCACGTCCCGCATGTCGCTCGAAACGCCGGACACTCCCTTGAGCCCCGACTTGCGGTTCAGCAGGTCATCCACCTGGTCCGGAGTGAAGTCGCGGTGATTGAGAAGGAACACGAGAATGCCCGGGTCGATGGAGCCCGAGCGCGAGCCCATCATCAGACCGTCGAGGGGGGTGAAGCCCATGGTGGTATCGACGCTGCGCCCGTCCTTCACCGCCGCGAGCGAGCAGCCGTTGCCGAGATGGCACGTCACCATGCGCCGCGATGCGATGCCGCTGCGGCCCAGCATCTCCGCCGCGCGCCGCGAGACGTACTGGTGGCTGATGCCGTGGAAACCGTAGCGCCGGATGCCGCGCTCGACCCACTCGTAAGGCCCGGGATACACGTATGCCGCGGGCTCGAGCGTAGAATGGAAGGCCGTGTCGAAGACAGCGAACTGCGGGACGACGTCGCCGAAAGCGCGCTCCGCGGCCTGAATTCCGACCAGTTCGAGCGCGTTGTGCACCGGCGCGAACTCCGCCATCCGGGCGATGGCCTCGCGCACTTGGGGCGAGATGCGACTGCTCTCGCGCAGCGCCTTGCCGCCGTGCACCACGCGATGCCCGATGGCGTCCACTTCCCTGGGACCGCCGATCACGGCCGCGCCGCCGGACCACAGCGCCTCCAGCACCGGGCCGAAAACATCCGCCGGCTCGCGGATGGTCCGCCGCCACTCCGCCTGCGCCCCGCTCGCGGTGCGGACGCGAACATCGGCCTGAGTGGCCTCGCGGCTCCAATCCGCGCGCGCTTCCCACACCGGCGGCGGCGCCTCGGTGGGAAGCGCCGCCGGATCGGCGTCGAACAACTGAACTTTGAGGGTGCTCGACCCTCCGTTGAGAACTAGGATGTTCATGGCAGTATTTCCGTTCCCTCAGAAGCGGCGAAGAATTCGGGGACACGCCGGCGCTCGTCCGCAGGTCACCGCCGCCTCAATACGGCCACTTCCAGTCGCGAATCTCGGGCATGTCGTCGCCGTGACGCGCGATGTACAGCTTGTGTTCGATCAGCCTGTCACGCAGGTACTGTTTGACGTGCGCGGCCATGTTGCGCAGGCGCGGCACGCGATCGATGACGTCGCCGGCCAGGTGGAACCGGTCCAGATCGTTCAGCACCGTCATGTCGAACGGCGTCGTGGTGGTGCCCTCCTCTTTGTATCCGCGGACGTGCATATTAGCGTGGTTGGTGCGGCGGTAGGTCAGGCGGTGAATCAGCGACGGGTATCCGTGGAACGCAAACACGACCGGCTTGTCCGTGGTGAAGATCGAATCGAAATCGCGGTCATTGAGCCCGTGCGGATGCTCACTCGAGGGCTGGAGAGTCATCAGATCGACGACGTTCACCACCCGGATCTTGAGGTCGGGCAGGCGCTGCCGCAGCAGGTCGACCGCTGCCAGGGTTTCGAGCGTCGGGACATCGCCGGCGCAGGCCATCACGACATCGGGCTCGGAACCCTCGTCGCTGCTGGCCCACTCCCAAAGCCCGATTCCCGCGGTGCAGTGCCGGACCGCCGCGTCCATATCCAGCCATTGCAGGGCCGGCTGCTTCCCGACCACGATCACGTTCACATAGTGGCGGCTGCGCAGGCAGTGATCGGTCACCGAGAGCAGCGTGTTGGCATCCGGCGGCAGATACACCCGCACGATGTCAGCCTTCTTGTTGATGACGTGATCGATGAAGCCCGGGTCCTGGTGGCTGAAGCCGTTGTGATCCTGCCGCCAGACGTGCGATGTCAGCAGGTAGTTCAGCGACGCAATGGGCCGCCGCCACGGGATTCCGCGGCTGACCTTCAACCACTTGGCGTGCTGGTTGAACATCGAGTCGATGATGTGGATGAAGGCTTCGTAGCAGGAGAACCAGCCGTGGCGCCCGGTCAGCAGATAGCCTTCGAGCCAGCCCTGGCACATGTGCTCGCTCAGCACTTCCATCACGCGGCCGTCGTGCGTCACGTGCTCGTCGTCCGGGATCAAGTCTTCCATCAGCACGCGGTCGGTCACCTCGAACAACGCATCCAAGCGGTTCGACGCGGTCTCGTCCGGGCCGAAAACGCGGAAGTTGCACACGTCGCTGTTCAGCTTCATGACGTCGCGCAGCAGCCGCCCCGATACGCGCGTGGCTTCGGCCACCACGGTGCCCGGCTTCGGCACATCGACGGCATAAGCGCGGAAATCCGGCAAGCGCAGGTCCTTCAGCAGCAGCCCGCCGTTGGCGTTCGGGTTGGCGCCCATGCGGCGCTCGCCCTTGGGAGCCAGCTCGGCCAGCTCGGCGATGAGCGTCCCATGCTCGTCGAACAACTCCTCCGCGCGATAGCTGCGCATCCAGTCCTCGAGCAGCTTCACGTGAGCGGGCTTCGCGGCGAAGTCTGTGATCGGCACCTGGTGCGCCCGGAACGTGCCCTCCATCTTCTTGCCGTCCACCTCCTTAGGCCCCGTCCAACCCTTCAGGCTCCGAAGGACGATCATGGGCCACACCGGCCGCTCCGAGTGCCCGCGCTCGCGGGCCGCCGCCTGGATCGCCTGGATGTCGCTCAGCACCTGGTCGAACGTGCCCGCCATGAGCTGGTGCATCACCGCGGGATCTTCGCCCTCGACAAAATACGGTTTGTAGCCGTAGCCGGCGAACAAGTGGGTCAGCTCGTCGTCGTGCATGCGGCCGAGCACCGTCGGCCCGGCAATCTTATAGCCGTTGAGCTGGAGAATGGGGAGCACGGCTCCATCGCGCGCCGGGTTGAGGAACTTGTTCGAATGCCAGCTCGTGGCTAGCGGGCCGGTCTCGGCTTCTCCATCGCCGACCACGCAGCAGACCAGGAGGTCGGGGTTGTCGAAGGCGGCGCCGTAGGCGTGCAGCAATGCATAGCCGAGCTCGCCACCTTCGTGGATCGAGCCGGGCGTCTCCGGAGCCACGTGGCTCGGAATTCCGCCTGGGAAGGAGAACTGCGTGAACAGCCGCTTCATCCCCTCCACGGTTTGAGGAATGTTCGGATAAAACTCGCTGTAAGTTCCTTCCAGGTACGTGTTCGCGACCAGCCCGGGCCCGCCGTGGCCGGGGCCGGCGACATAGATCATGTTCAGGTCGTGCTTCTTGATGAGGCGGTTGGCGTGAACGTAGATGAAGTTCAGCCCCGGCGTCGTCCCCCAATGGCCAAGCAGCCGGGGCTTGATGTGCTCCAGTTTGAGCGGCTCGGCCAGGAGCGGGTTGTCGTAGAGATAGATCTGGCCCACCGACAGGTAATTCGCAGCGCGCCAATAGGCGTCGATTTTGCGCAGTTCTTCCGCGGCAAGCGGATTGGAGCGGATGACATCAGGCATGATCTCCTCCAAGGTCAAGATAGCAGAGCCGCGCCCACATGCACCGGCGACACACTCGCGCCGGCTATAGTGGCGACATGCGCTGTGCTCTGCTGGCCGTGCTGGCGCTGCTGGCAGGGGCCGCTGCCATTCAGGTCGACGTTCGCGATTCGGAGGTGTGGCTGATTCGCGATGGCCAGGCGACCCAGCTCACCCATGACGGGAAAGCGGAACTTCAGGCCGAGCTTTCGCCGGCGCTGGACCGGATTGCCTATTACGAAGAGTGCCCGCAAGCGGAGCGCTGCCTGCCCTCGGTGGTGGTGATGGACCTGGCGGGCCGGCGGCTGTCCGTGTTTCAGCCCAAGTCAGAGTGGGGGCACGGACGTCATCGCCGCCGAGTGCCATATCAATCCGTCCCTAAACGAGTATGTCGAGACCGATATCTCGACCGACGCGACCCGACGCGACTTGGTGGGCTATTGGTTCACACCTTCTCCGGATGGGAAGCGCGCCGGTGGAGCAGAAGGCCCCGGAGTATCCGCCCCAGGTCGTCGAGCACCGGGGCGCGGTTTCTTCGGGCATTCACGAATTCATGCCGGGCTTTGCGTGGGCGGCCGATTCCGAGCGCATCGCCCTGGTGGACTGCACGTTCGACTGGACAGCTCCCACAGAAGGAGCGTTGTCGGCCGCGCGAGGTGGCGCTGACCTGGACCGGCTCGGACCAGCTCCGATTGCAGGCCGGCGGGGTGGCTAAGTCTATCCGCGTGCCGTAACGACGGCCGCGGCTTGCCGCATCAGCTCCACTGCGCGGAGTATCTGCGGAACGTCTTCGAAGCCGTACGAGAGCCGAAGCTGGCGCCGGCCGATGGCGGCCAGATCGCCACGAGGGTGGACGCAATACTCGCCGGGAATGTACAGTACGCGCGGCTCGCCGGTGTCGCGGGTGAGATACCCGAAGAACGGCGACGCCGGATGCGTCTCGAGATCCCGGAAGGTCAGGTAGTAGTAGAAGCCCGCGCCGCCGCCGCGGCATTCCGTGAGAAACGGCCCCAGGCTGCGCTCGATGGCGGCGCGGACCGCGACGGCCTTCTCCCGGTATCCCGCGTTGACGGCGCGCACCTGGTCCTCGATGCAGGTATCGAGCAGGTAGCCGGCCATCTCCTGCACGAATAGCGGCGCGCTGAATCCGGCGTCGCTGGTTCGCTGCACCATCGCATCCATAAACGGCCCATCCGGGCCGAGCAGGTATCCAATGCGCAACGCCGGCGCCAGCACCTTCGAGAGCGTGCCGATCTCGTAGGCGATGTCCATCTCATCTTCGGGCAGCACCGAGACGAACGGTTCGGCGTCCGGGTCGTGCAGCAGCAGCTCGTAGGCGAGATCGAAAACGATGGGAATCCTGCGCCCCTGCTCGCGCGACAGCCGCGCCGCCACTTCCAGCAGCGCCCGCCGGCGCGCGTTCGAGAGTACCGTGCAGGAGGGGTTGTTCACGGTCACTACATAGAAGAACGCCACGCGATCGGCACGTCCGCGCAGCTTGCCCTGGAGCGCGGCCAGTTCGATTCCTTCCTCGTCTTCCGGAACGGCAAGCACTTCGAAGCCGCGCCGTTCCAGCGCGTCGGAATAAATGTAGTAAAGAGGATCGGAGGTGACGACGATGCCGGGCGCGATCACCTGGGCCAGCGAGTCCAGCACGCTGGTCGCGCCGCAGGGGCCGATGACCAGGCGCTTCCGCTGGAGCGTCGCCTCATCCAGCCGGCCGAGGCGCGTGCGGATCAGGAACCGGCGCAGCGACGCGATCAGGTTGGCGGAGCCGTCCGGAGCACCGTAGTTGAAAGCCTGCCGGTGCTTCACGCCATCGCCCGCCACAACCTGCATGGCCTCCTTCAGCGCGGCGACGGGAATCGTCTTCTCGTTCACATAGCCCACGCCGAGGTTGATGTCCACACTGTCGCGGAAGCTGCGGGCAAACGCCGCCATCATCCGGTTGACCGGTGAAGGCCGGGTGGACGCCTGGCCGTAACACGAAAGACGAATGTCCATTAGAGCCAGTATGCTCCCGTTCGAGACGCGCTATTTCGCCACCACCACGCGGACTTCGGTGGGCCGCACTTCCAACCGCTCCACGTTGTGCGCCAGACGAAAGGGCCGGCCGATGGCGGCGTCGGGGTAATAGGGCAGCACGAAGTTACGAATGAAGTAGTCGAGGGCGCCGCCGCTGATCGAGAGGCCCGAGACTTCGACCCGGTCCAGGTCCACCACCGCACGGCCGGCGCCGGAGCGGATGTGCGCCTCCACCTCCACCCGGCGCTCGCCCGCAAGCAGCCACGACATCAGCCAGCCCATCGGCTTGCCCATCGCCTGCCGGAGCTTGGGGAAGTCGACGTAGGCGGAGCCGGTGGCGCGGCTGTAACCCAGATCGAGCCTCGCGCCGCGGATGCTTTGCCGGAAGGTGCCGGCAATCTGGTTGCGCACGTAGAGGTTCAGCTCGTCCTTGCCGATGACGATCACCGATCCGCGTGGCGCGCCGTCGTGCTGGATGAGATCGATCTTGCGCTGGGCGCTGTCGGCAACGGCGCCCGCCAGGAGCGAGCACGCGGCGGCGAAGGTGGCTAAAGCGGCGCGCATCATACCTATTTCATTAGACGCCATCGAGCGCAATCCGTGGCGGCAAGTGTACACTTTCGTGAGGAGCAAAATTGCACATGCGCAGTCTCTACAAGGCGGTATTTTCGGTTGCCCTCTCCGCCATGGTGTTGTCCCCGCTGTCCTATGCCCAGCGGGACGGCCACGAGGAGCGCGGCCCGTACAGCCGGGCCCGCGATCTGATCGACCGTGTCCAGCAGGACGACAAGCTGAGCCGCGGCGAATTCGACAAGGACAAGCTCGACACGGCGATCGACGACGTCAACAACGTTTTAAAGAACAACGTTCTTTCGCCGCGCTCCCGCCACGACTTGAGAGACGACCTGGACGCTTTGCGGTCTATGCGAGAGGCCCGAGGGAGAATCTAGGAAAGCAGCTCGCAGCACTGAACCGGGAACCGGCGGCCCGGAACCGCCGGTGGCCTACTCCAGACCCGCCTTCGAGAGCATCGCCAGGAGCTGGCCCATCGTCCGCATATCAATCGCGATAGCCACCAGCTTGCCGTCGCGGCCGTAGACGAAGCTCTTCGGAATTCCTTCCGCGCCAAACAGTTTGCCGACCTTGCCGCCCGGATCGAGCAGGACCGGATAGCTGACATTGTGGTCTTTGACGAACGCCGCGACCTTGGTGGCGTCCTCATCGGAGATGGCGAGCACCACGAAACCCTTCTTCTGAAATCGCGAGTAGAGGGCGTCCAGATCCGGGACCTCTTTGCGGCAGGGAGGGCACCACGTCGCCCAGAAGTTGACCAGAACCACCTTGCCGCGCAGGCCGCTCAACTTCCATTCCTTGCCGCCGAGATCCCGCAGCGCGAAATCCGCCGCAGATCGGCGCCGGTCGAGCTCTTCGAGCCGCTCGATCGCCGCGGCCAGCGGTGGCGCCTCCAGCGAAACACGCACCTGCTCGTAGCGGATCAACTGCGCCAGCGTTACGTAGGGCGCGGCCGGCTCACCGTTCTCGTTCGGGACCGGCTGCTCGCGCAGCGCCTCAGCCAGGGTGGTGGCCACATCCTGAAGCGTCTCGCGGCCGAAGTCTCCCTCGGTCGCCAGGTTGGTCAGGCCCTCGGCCAGGCGAAGCTTGTTGGGCGCCGCCGGCAGCCGCCGTATCCGGACGGCCAACTGCCTGGTGACCGCGCCCCGGGCATCATCGGGCACCTGGCGCAGCTCGCGCAACTGGTCCGCGATGGGCTGCTCCTCGGCACTCCAGGCCGGTTTGACGTCGGCGACGCCCTGCGAGAGCGCCGCCAGGAAAACAACGGCGGACAAAAGAGCGGACCTCACCGGCGCCTCCTACTGCGAATCCGGCCCCCTGCTCACATCCGAAACCACTGCGGTTTCGGTGAACGTGAGAACAGGATGCCCAAGAGCGTAAGGGCCCTCGGCCGTCACGTGCACCGCGGAGCCGGCTGTAGCCGGAAGCGTTAGCTGCACGCTGGCCACGCCGTTGCTGTCCGCCGTGGCGATCTGCTGCAGTCCCGCCGTGGCGGGATAGACGCCGCCCGAAAGAGACCCCGCATCCACGGTGAACAGGATAGAGGCTCCCGCGGCGTAGGTCGGCCCGCACGAAGCTGCGCTGGTGCAGGTCGGCGACGAGATCGCAGACCCGGGGGTCAGCGTGACCGACAGCGTGACCGACGCGCCCGGAGTGCCGGAAGCGGAACTGGTGCTGTTCGCGAGCGTGGCAGCCGGGTTTCCGACCACGATCCAGCCGCCCTGGGTCGTAGTCACACCCGAGGTATCCTGACCGGTGACGGTGAAATGGCAGAAGCCAGGGGCGCTGCCAGGCGTGACCGTGATCGCGCCGGGAGCGTCCCACGTGAACTGCGCCGTGGTGATGCTCAGCGAGCCACCGTTCTGAGCGCAAGTGGAGCCTTGGTCAAACTGTGCGGCCGTCAGGGTCACGCTGACCCCGGGGGCACTATAAGTCTCCGGAGCGATCGTGGCCGAGCCGTTCGCCGGTACCTGAAGCGCATCCGGACTCAAAATCCACTCAACCGCAGGCGAGGTCGAGTTCCCGCTGACGACCAGCAGAGTCGCGGTATATGGCTGGAACGTCTGCGTCGCACTCCAGGGCTGGCTCGATGACGCCACAATCTTGGTGGGCGAAGCCTGCGACAAGGTGTACGCCGTCACGGTGCTCGGAGAGAAGTTGTTGAGCGTGAACGTTACCTGCGCGGCGTTTGCCGGGTCCTTATTGACAACCACTATTGTGAGGCCACCCGGTCCCAGCAACGAGGCGTAAACACTGAACAGGTTCGGGTCGGCGCTGTGGGTGGCCGACACGGAGGTCGTCCCGAACGTGCCGTGGTTCCCGTCATAGTTCCGGTACAGCTTCAGCGCCTGATAGTTGGGATTGGACGGGACGGGCGCCTCCCAGCGCGATGCCAGGTATACCCGCTCGCGGCCCAGGATGCCGTAAGCGTCCGCGTCGGCCAGCGCCGTGGAGAAGTCCGATTCGCCGGCGAACGCGGCACTCCATTCCGTAATGGCCAGAGGCGTGATCGGATAGATCGAATTGACGATGGCCCGCATGCGCGGAATGCGGAAAGGAATGGTGCGGTTGGGCTGGATCGAAGTGGCCCAGATCTGGTTGATGGTGCCGGTAGACTCGCTGACATACGTCGGGTCCCAGTAGTCGCGGTAAATCCTCAGCGAGAGCGCCTGCTCCTGCGCCTGCGTATAGCTGGATGTGTCAGGCCCGTCGGGATAGGCGTGGATGTCGAACAGGTCCACCGAGCGCGTGCCGTCGATCTGGTCGCGCCAGTACACTTCATTGAGCCACCACGGCAGCAGGTCAATGTTGCCGTGGGCGGGCTTGTCGTTCGAGTTCGCGCCGTTCCAGTAGTACCACCAGCAGCAGCTCACCGGCCCCAGGCGAACCGCCGCGGGATCCCAGGTCTTCAAGTTGCGTGCCTCAGTGATGTAGGTGTCGCGCAGTTCCTCGTAACCGCTGGGATTAGGATGGACATCGCGGTGTGTGCTGCCCCAGATGTCGGTTTCGTTGTCCATGTCGTAAAAGTGCTGCGCCGAGCCGAAAGCGGATGCCAGCGCCGCGGCCCAGTCCTGGCGGTTCACGAAGCCCGTGCAGTCGCCCGCGCTTGCCGGACAGGGCGTGGTGGCCGTGTCCAGCAGCGGCACGTAAGCATCGTGAGGGTCGTTCCCCGTGACATAGACCGGATTGCTCGCGCAGTTCG
>Ga0181539_1004387_pt1 | contig 12136 bp, 12 predicted proteins | sample PEATcosm2014_Bin_46_FD_119767 | JGI IMG/M metagenome (GOLD analysis project Ga0181539, IMG submission 119767) | Peatland microbial communities from MTU Mesocosm Facility, Houghton, MI, USA - PEATcosm2014_Bin23_60_metaG | ecosystem: Environmental > Terrestrial > Soil > Wetlands > Peat | place... | reverse complement strand
TGTGGTATCTCTTTTCATGGCGTTGCTTTCCTTCCGTGGAATCAGCACCCCGAGCCTAAACGCTCAAGGCGAGCAACGCCGCTCCTCCCTTTTCAACATTCCTCGGGACATCGCCGCGGGCGATGTCCATGATGGTTTCCGCCCCGGCCAGCACCGCCATGAGGCACAACAGCAGCACCTCCCTGAGCGGATACACGACCTTCCCGCGCTGACGCGCGTCCGGCAAACCCTCAAAATACTTCAGGAAGACAATCGCTTCCCCCAGCCCACCACATTCACCCGTCGCGCCATCCATCGCCGTCCTCCGCCCCGCGAATCAGAGGAACCCGACAGATTCAGCACTTCACCTCTTTGTCACGCCTTTCTTCACCCGATTGCCCTGGGGCCAATCGCCCATTTTCTTTCCGATAATCGGAGTTCGCGCTATGTTGAATCGCGAGCGCGTTCGGCAGCGGACCGCCGGGCCGCTCGTCGCGGCCGAGACGACGAAAGAAATTGGAGAAAAGGCGATTCCGGCTCGGCCGACCGATAACCCCTTGATTTCCCTCGAAACGGCCAAGGAAAAAGTTTGGAAATCCTTGGAAAAGTTTGGAAAAGCTTGGAATTTCCTTGGAAAGATTTGGAAATCCTTGAAAAAGCTCGGCGCCCCGGCGATAGGATGCTCAGCCTCTCGATAGGCCGGCGTCGGCTGGCGAGCGAAGCCCGGCTCGCCGCGCGACGAGGCGGCGGAAAATCGTCACGCAAGCCCTTGAAAACAGGCCATCGCGCCGGAAAACGGCGCGGGGCGCGATCGCGCGGACTTTCTTTGCCGAAGCGCGACGCTCCGCCGCGCCGCCCCTCCCCCTCACCACATATCCAGCGCCACCCTCGCCTCGTCCGACATGCGGCTCTGGTCCCAGGGGGGATCGAACACCATGTTGACCTTGGCGCCCGAGACGCCCGGCACGGCGCCGACGGCGTTCTCCACCCATCCCGGCATTTCGCCCGCCACCGGGCACGCCGGCGCGGTCAGCGTCATCTCGATGGTGACGAAGCTCTCGTCGTCGATGTCGACGTTGTAGATCAGGCCGAGTTCGTAGATGTCGGCCGGAATTTCCGGATCGTAGACGCTCTTCAGCGCCTGCACGATCTGGTCGGTGAGCGCGTCGAGCTCGTCCCTCGTCATCGCCGACGGCGGCTTTTCCAAGGGAAGACTCCGCTCCGTCGCGGCGATGGGGTTGTCGGTCATACCCAAGGCCCTCCTCAAGCAAACAGTTTTTGGGCGCGCGCCAGCGCGTCGGCGAGCGCGTCGACTTCGGCGCGGGTGTTGTAGAGCGCGAACGAGGCGCGGCAGGTCGAGGTCACGCCGAAACGCTGCAACAGCGGCATCGCGCAATGCGTCCCCGCGCGCACCGCGACGCCGGAGCGATCGATCACGGTCGCGACGTCGTGCGCGTGGGCGCCCTCCATGACGAACGACAGGATCGGCCCCTTGCCCGGCGCCGTGCCGAAGATGCGCAGCGAGTTGATCGCGCCGAGGCGCTCGTGCGCGTAGGCGCTCAAGGCTTCCTCGTGGGCGCGCACGCGCGCCCGGCCGACGCCCTCGACGTAGTCGAGAGCCGCGCCAAGCCCGATCGCCTGCACGATCGGCGGCGTGCCCGCCTCAAAGCGGTGCGGCGGCTGGTTGTAGGTGACGAGGTCGCGCGTCACGTCCTGAATCATCTCGCCGCCGCCGTTGAACGGCGGCAGCGATTCCAACAGCGCCCGCTTGCCGTAGAGCGCCCCGATGCCGGTCGGACCGTACAGTTTGTGGCCGGTGATCGCATAGAAGTCGACGTCGAGATCGCGCACGTCGACGTCGAGATGCACGGCGCCCTGCGAGCCGTCGACCAGCACGGGCACGCCATGGGCGTGCGCGACGCGCACGATGTCCTTGATCGGCGGCGCCGTGCCCAGGACGTTCGACATCTGGGTGATGGCGACGATCTTGGTGCGCGGGCTCAGCGCGCGCTCGAAGGCTTCGAGCGAAAACGAGCCGTCGTCGGCGACGTCGACCCACTTCAGCACGGCGCCCTTGCGCTCGCGATGGAAATGCCAGGGCACGATGTTGGAATGGTGCTCCATCACCGTGAGCACGATTTCGTCGCCTTCACGAATATGGGCGAGGCCGAAGCTCGAGGCGACCAGATTGATCGCCTCGGTCGCCGAGCGCGTGAAGACGATTTCCTCGCTCGAGGCCGCGTTGAGGAAGCGGCGCACGCTCTCGCGCGCCGCCTCGTAGGCTTCGGTGGCGGCATTGGCGAGATAATGCAGGCCGCGATGGACGTTGGCGTATTCGTGCTCGTAGGCGTGGGTCAGGCGTTCGATGACCGCGCGCGGCTTCTGCGCCGAGGCGGCGTTGTCGAGATAGACGAGCGGTTTGCCGTAGGGCCGCTCGGAAAGAATGGGAAAATCGGCGCGGATCGCCTCGACGTCGTACGGGGCGGGCGCGGGACGCGGGTTCTTATGGAAGGTCATGGCGACGCCGCTCCTGCGCGCCCGGCGAGCCAGGCGCGCGTCATCGAAAGCAGAATTTCCTCGAACCCGGGTTCGCCGACGCGCGCGATCGCCTCGGCGCCGAAAGCCTCCAGCAGCATCGCTTCGGCCTCGCTTCTCGGCATGCCGCGCGACTGCAAGTAGAACACCTGCTCGGGATCGAGCGCGCCGACCGTCGCCCCGTGGCCGCAGACGACGTCGTCGGCGAGAATCTCGAGCTCCGGCTTGCTGTTCATCACCGCATTCGGCGAAATGAGGATCGCTTGGGACTTCATGGCGCCGTCGGTCTTCTGCGCGCCGGGCCTGACGACGACCTTGCCCTGAAACACGCCGACGCCGTCGTCGGCCACGATGTGTCGGAAGAATTCCCGGCTCTCGCCCCCGCGGGCGGCGTGAACGACTTCGAGCGTCGTGTCGGCATGGCGGCGCCCGTCGATCAAGGCGAGGCCGCCGAGCCCAATTCTCGCCTGCTCGCCGGCGAGCGTGGCGAAGATCTGCCGCCGCACGAGCGCTCCGGCGCAGACGAAACCGAAGGCGTCGAGTTCGGCGCTTTTCTCCAGACGCGCGATGAGGCTTTCGACGTGCAGGCCCGCGTGGTCCTCGATCGAGGCGACGTGGTGCGCCTTGGCGCCCGGCGCCAGGTCGATCCATGTCGCATGGTGGCGCTGGGCGCTTGGCGATGCGCCGACGAAGCGCTCGATGACGCCGGCGCGCGCTCCGACGCGAAGCGCGACGGCGAGCCGTGAATAGACCGCCGCCGCGCCGCCCGAAAAGCAATGGACGATCTCGATGAGCGGCGCCTGCCCGCCCGCCTCGACCGCGATCGCGCAGCCGCCGAGCGTCAGCGCGACGTCGAGCGCCAGCATCGCGTCGGCGTCTTGCGCCGTCGGCGCCTCCGGGGCTGAGGGAGAGACGGCGACGGAAGCGGGCGGCGCATCGGACAGCGCGGCGACGAAGCGGCCGTCGACAAGGACGAGCCGCGTCCGGCCGGCGCGCGTCAGGGAAGCGAGCGACCGCCGCGCTGCCGCGATCGCCGCGGCGTCGGGCGCCTCGGCGAGCGGCGCGGCGCTCGTCAGCGCGGCGCGAAGATCGGTGTAGTGCCAGGATTCGACGCGGCGCGTCGGCAGGCCGGCCTCCTCGAAGCGGCGGAACGCCGCCTCCCGCCGCGGCGAGGCCGCCGCGCCGCGCAAGGCGGCGAATTGCTCGGCGAGGGTGGTCTCGGCGGCGGTCTTGGCGATGGCGCGATGCAGGGTCATGCCGGTCTCACGCCGCTTCGCTGGCGTAGTCGCGATAGCCGTTGCGCTCCAGTTCCAGCGCCAGCTCAGGCCCGCCGGACTTGACGATGCGGCCTCTGGCCATGACGTGCACCACGTCCGGCTTGATGTATTCGAGCAGCCGCTGGTAGTGCGTGATGACGAGGAAGGAGCGCTTCGGATCGCGTAGCGCGTTGACGCCCTCGGCGACGATGCGCAGCGCGTCGATGTCGAGCCCGGAGTCGGTCTCGTCGAGCACGGCTAGGCGCGGCGCGAGCAGCGTCATCTGCAAGATCTCCATGCGCTTCTTCTCGCCGCCGGAAAAGCCGACGTTGAGCGGGCGCTTGAGCATCTCCGGATTGATTTTCAAGCTCTGCGCCGCGCCGCGCACCGCGCGCATGAAGTCGGGCGTCGTCAGATCGGCTTCGCCCCGCGCGCGGCGCTGCGCGTTGAGCGCGGCCTTGAGAAAGGTCATCGTCGCCACGCCGGGTATCTCGATCGGGTATTGGAAGGCGAGAAACACGCCGCGCGCGGCGCGCGCGTCGGGCTCGATGTCGAGGATGTTCTCGCCGTGGAGCAGGATTTCGCCCGAGGTGACGTCATAATCGGGTTTGCCGGCGATGACGTAGGACAGCGTCGACTTGCCCGAGCCGTTCGGCCCCATGATCGCCGCGACTTCGCCCGTCTTTACGGTCAGGCTCAGGCCGTCGAGGATCGGCTTGCCCTTGATTTCAACACTGAGATTCTTGACTTGCAGCATGCAACGTTCTTTCGGTTTCACTTTTCGCTGTCGGGGTAGCCGTGTGAGCGTTCACGCGGCGCGACGTCGGCGATGTCGACGACGGGATTGCTCGTCGGTTTGCATCCCGCAGCTCTTAAGACAGTGTCTATCATCGCCGCGCCCCCGCGCGAGAATGAAGGAACTTGTTAACCTCGTCGCGCAACACCGAGACCTCCGCGAGCGATTTTGTCGCCTCGTCGGCCGGAACTTGATAGATGGCGCCTGTTCCCGAGGGATATCGATAGCGCGTCGACGCCGCGCTCAAATGCTCAAATTCCCGAAAACGCGCTCGCAAGGCATGTTCCTCAGGCAACAACCCGGCCAGGAACGATATGTTGTGCCCCGTCCCCGCTGGGATTTCTGCGGCTTCCAAACACGCGCGGATCAGTTTCTCGACGCACTGTTGCAGGAAGTACAAGGCCTGTCGCGGCAAAGCCGAGTGGAGTTTGCGCGCTGCGGAAAACTCCTCATCGGCGAGCGTCATGAAGGCCTCAATGCGCCGTTGCATCGTAAAGCCTCCGGCCCGAGGACAGAACTTGCGCGATCAACGACGTCTTTATCCTGGTTCCTTCTTCGAAGTCGTCACGCGAACACGGAACCACGTCGCAGCCGACGCCTAAACCTATCAATGGCGCAATGACGCGTTCATAGTCCTGCGAGCCGAATGAGCCTCGCGGCTTAGCGACGAGCAACAAATCAAAATCGCTATCCGGCCGCGCTCTTCCTTCGGCGCGGCTGCCGAACAGCCAAACGCTTTCAGGATCAAAGGTTTCGACGAGACGACGCACGACTTCGTCGAGCGCTTCGGCCTCGTCCCGGAAGACGCCCTTATTGACGACCGCAGCTCCCCGGTTGGTCTTCGTCATCCGACGCTCCCCTCCAGGGAAATCGCGATCAGCTTCTGCGCTTCGACCGCGAACTCCATCGGCAGTTGTTGCAGCACGTCGCGCACGAAGCCGTTGACGATCAGCGCCGTCGCTTCCTCGCCCGACAGCCCGCGCTGCAGGCAGTAGAACAACTGGTCGTCGGAAATCTTCGAGGTCGTCGCCTCGTGCTCGAACACGGCGGACGAATTCTTCGCCTCGATGTAGGGCACGGTGTGAGCTCCGCACTGATCGCCGATCAGCAGCGAATCGCAATTGGTGAAATTGCGCGCGCCGGCGGCGAGCCGATGCGCCGAGACCTGGCCGCGATAAGTGTTCTGCGATTTGCCGGCGGCGATGCCCTTGGAGATGATGCGGCTGGAGGTGTTCTTGCCCAGGTGGATCATCTTGGTGCCGCTGTCGACCTGCTGGCGCCCGTTGGAAATCGCGATCGAATAGAACTCGCCGCGCGAGGAGTCGCCGCGCAGGATGCAGGACGGATATTTCCAGGTGATCGCCGACCCCGTCTCGACCTGCGTCCAGGAGATCTTGGCGCGCGCGCCGCGGCAATCGCCGCGCTTGGTGACGAAGTTGTAGATGCCGCCTTTGCCCTCGGCGTCGCCCGGGAACCAGTTCTGCACCGTCGAATATTTGATCTCGGCGTCCTCGTGGGCGACGAGCTCGACCACCGCGGCGTGGAGCTGGTTCTCGTCGCGCTTGGGCGCGGTGCAGCCCTCGAGGTAGCTGACGTAGGCGCCCTTGTCGGCGACGATCAGCGTGCGCTCGAACTGGCCGGTGTTCTTCTCGTTGATGCGGAAGTAGGTCGAGAGCTCCATCGGGCAGCGCACGCCCGGCGGCACGTAGACGAACGAGCCGTCGGAGAACACCGCCGAGTTGAGCGTGGCGTAGAAATTGTCGGTCGGCGGCACGACGGAGCCGAGATAGCGCTTCACCAGATCGCCGTGGTCGCGCACCGCCTCGGAGAACGAGCAGAAGATCACGCCCGCCTTGGCGAGCTCGGCCTTGAAGGTCGTGGCCACCGAAACGGAGTCGAACACCGCGTCGACGGCGACCCGCGGCCGTTCGACGCCGGCGAGAATCTCCTGTTCGACCAAGGGAATGCCGAGCTTGGCGTAGGTTCGCAGCAACTCGGGGTCGACTTCGTCGAGGGATTTGGGCGCCGGCGCGGATTTCGGGGCCGAGAAATAATAGAGGTCCTGGAAGTCGATCTCGGGATAGTCGACGCGCGCCCAACGCGGCGTCTCCATCGTCAGCCAACGCCGATAGGCGTCCAAACGCCAATCCAGCAGCCATTGCGGCTCGCCCTTCTTGGCGGAAATGAACCGGACGATGTCTTCGCTGAGGCCTTTGGGCGCCTTGTCGGACTGGATGTCGGTGACGAAACCGTACTTGTAGGCTTCGACTTCAATCGAACGGACGCGGTCGACCGTCTCTTGGACTGCCGCCATGGGACTTCTCCTCGCCTGGACGGTTTCAAGGACCGTCGGTGGGGGTCAAAACGATGCGCGAACGACCTTGGCTGCGCTTCAGGGCTCCGGTCGATGGCAGACCGCCTCTATATTGTGTCCGTCGGGGTCGATTGCAAACGCCCCGTAATAATTCGGATGGTAGTGCGGGCGCAAGCCCGGCGCGCCATTATCTCTGGCCCCGGCTTTGAGCGCGGCGGCGTGGAACGCATCGACCTCGGCGCGATTTCTGGCGCGGAACGCCAGGTGCAGCGGCGAGGCGGGCGGATCGCCCTGGGTGAGCCAGAGCTGCGGCCTTCCGTCGCGCCCGAAGCCGACATGGCCGGACATTTCCATCGCCACGCCGACGCCCAGCGGCGCCAAGGCGGCAAGATAGAACTTCCGGCTCGATTCAAAGTCTTTCACCGTAAAGCCGATGTGATCCAACATCGTCGCCCGCCTCCGCCCAGCCGCCGTCGCGACAGTATGAACCGCCGAGCGCTGCGCGCAAGCGCGCTCCCGCCTCGTCCGGGCGGCGCCCGGCCGAGGGCGCGATCGCGCCGTCGCCGAGAGGCTCGCATGATCGGCGCCACGACGTCGAACGGGTCGGCCGACGCGCCAGGAATTCGCGGACTTCGACGGAAGCCTTTGTTTTATATGAAGAACTTACGCAGGTCTGGGCGCGCGGCGGCGACCGAATCGATCCCCGCGCCGTCGGAAGCCGACATTTGTCGCGATTGCGACAGGTCGGCCGCGTCCGGATCAGTAGGCCTCGGAGGTTTCGCTGGAGTACTCGCCGCGCAGCCGGCAGACGATCTTGCGCAAGTCGAGGTGGCCCATCCTGGGCTCCGGGTCCGCGTCGGCGCGCGGCGCCGGCTCGCTCGCCTCCAGCCGGCAGTCGCTGAATTTCATGCGCATCGGCGTGGCGATCGCTTCGCCGAAGGCGATCGCTTCGCGGTCGGCGATCGAGGACAGGAACGCGATCGTGCTCGCCGAGGAGTTGCCCACCGCCGAGCGAATGATCGCCTTGTCGTGCTCGTTGGCCAGGCGCATCGCGAACATCGTCGAGCATTGCGAGAGCACGGTCGCGTCGAGCTCCGCCGGGCGCTGCGTGACGACGCCGAGCGAAGCGCCGTACTTGCGTCCTTCCTTGGCGATGCGGCCGATCGCCTGGCGGGTCGGCCCGAACGCCTGCGACCGATCGGTCGGAATGTAGCGATGGGCCTCTTCGCACACCAGCGCGATCTCGTAGCTCCCCTCGCTCCACAGCGCGATTTCGAACGCCAGTCGCGCGAGCACCGAGACGAGCGAATTGACGACCTCGTTGGGAAGCCCCGCCAATTGCATGATCGTCACCGGCGCGCCGGCCTTCGGCAGACGGAAGATGCGCGAAATGATCTTGGACATATTGTCTTCGACGACCACCTTGCCGAACATGAAACGGAACCGCGGATCGCGGCTCAGCGTTTCCATGCGGTGCTTCAGCGAACGAAGATCCGAGCGCGGATAGCGTTGATCGAGCTTGCCCAGCCATTCGTCGATGATGTGCACCATGTCGGCGACGCGATAGGGCACCGGCGTGTCGGCGCTGACCCAGCCGACATCCGCGCTGATGGCGCGGCGCAGCGGGCTGGCTGCGATCAGGGAGGCGGAACTCGCCTGGAACTGGGCCTTGGCGGTCTTGATGACGTCGAAGAGCGCGTCGACCTCATCCGAATTCACCTTCCGGCCGCTGTAAATAATGTCGGCGATTTCTTCGAACTTGAACATCCAATAGGGAAGTTCGAGATTGTCGGAATTGAGGACGACGGAGTTGCCGGGAAAATTGCGCGCGTATTCGTTGTGCGGGTCGATGACCAGCACGCGCAGTTTCGGCCGCGCGGCCAAGCATTTCTTCAACAGCATCGACACCGCGGTCGTCTTGCCGACGCCGGTCGATCCGATCACCGCGAAGTGCCGGCTCACCAGCTCGTCGATGCTGACCGAGGCGGGAACCGATTCGTTCTGAGTGAGGCAGCCGATCTCGACCCCTTGAACGCCGCGGAAGCTGTAGATCGCCTTGAGGTCGCCGGTGCGGATGCGGTGCGCGACGGCTCCGAGCGCGGGATAGGAACGAATGCCGCGAAAGAACGTCGGCGCGCCGAACTCGTCGTCGACGATCTCGCCGCTCAGTTCGATCTTGACGTAGGCGATGTTGGCGTCGACCTCGCTCCAAAGACGATCGGCGGTCTGCAACTCGCAAATCACGCCGACGAGACGCGACCTCTCGTGCACGATGGTGATGAGATGGCCGACCGACCAATGTTCGCCGCCCTCGCCCGGCTCGATGCGGCAGGCGATGACCCCTTCGGTCCCATTGAGCGAAACGAGGCGGCCGAGCTCGCGGCTGACGCTGTGCTCGCGCCTCTCGCGCAAAGGAAGGACGGAGCCTCCGCTCGGCGACATTTCCAGTTTCATTGCCAGTCCTCATCCCTTGGCGGCGCCGACCGCGCCCGCGCGGCGACGGCGCGCCGGCGAGCGAGGCGGCGCCCGGCGACGACGGCGACGGTGCGGCGCAATCCGTAACCCGACGCCTTCCGATGCAGTCGAGCGGTCGGTCGACCAATAAACAACAGAATCCGTAAACAAATCCTTTTCGCGCTGGTCAGGCGCAATTCGACGGGCTCGAAGCTCCAACGCCTTGCGCGCCCGAACCGCGCCGTTCGCCGCCGCGTCCGCTACGCCACCGCGCGAATCTCCGGATCGCCGCCGATGAGGCGGGCGAACTGCCTGAGGCGCGTCTGCAGGCGGTCGCTGTTCAGCGCCGCCAGATCGCTCGGCAGCATCAAGGCGACGCGGCCCTTCTGGGCGACCATCGGCGTGCGCGGCAAAACGCCCGGCATGGCGGCCGAAACGATGTAGGCGACGCGCATCGCGGCGCCGAGGATGCGCGCGCGGTCGAGCTGGCGCGCCGAAACGAGCGAGCGCGCGCGCGGGCTGACGTCCTGGTCGTTCGATATGTGGCGGTAGGACGCCGCGAGCGCCAGAAAGGCGCGGGAGGAATGGTCGAGGCCGACGAACGAGGCGTTGGCGACGAGATCGTAGGATTGTTCGCCGCGATAGTCGGGGTGCGCGCGCCAGGCGATATCCGACAACAGGCAGGCGGCGTGGCGCAGCCGCGTCTCCTCCGAAGTCTCTTCGAGATGCGTCGTGCCGAGGAACTGGCTGGTCCAATGGAAAAGCTCTTCGGCATGCGCGGGCGCGCGCGAACGCAACAAGTTGAATTGGCGCGCCGCCACGATGAGCGGGTCCTGCGCCTGTTCGGCGGCGTCGAGTCCTTCGTACAGCAGCCCCTCGCGCACGCCCAACGCGGAAATGACGACTTCCTTGGGATTGGACTGACGGATGATCTCCTCCAGCACCGCCGCGCCGTAGGCCAGCAACGGACGGCGGGCCGACGAAACCGACTCGATCGACGACAGGGCCTCGGCCTCGATGCGTTCGACCAGCCTGGCGAAGTCCGAGGCGTCGCGCGTCGGGATGACGTAATTATGCATGACGTTCATCGGGTACTGGCGCTGATGCATGTGCAGCCGCGCCAGCGAGCGCCACGTGCCGCCGACGGCGTAGAAGGTCCGCCCGGCCAAATTGTCGAGCGCCTTGACCTTGGCGAGCGTGTCGCGCGCGATTTTCGCCGCCTTCTTCGGCGAACGGTCGGACAGCTCCATCAGCGACAGGCCGCCGAGCGGCAGCGTCACGCCGCGGCTGATCTTGCCGCCCCTCACCTCGGTCAATTCGAGCGAGCCGCCGCCGAGGTCGCCCACCACGCCGTCGGGCTGCCAGATCGAGGAGACGACCCCGAGCGCGGCCAGCTCCGCCTCGCGCGGCCCGGTCAGCAGCGTGATCGGGCTGCCGATCGCGCGCTCCGCCAGCTCCAGGAACTGCGCGCCGTTGGCGGCGTCGCGCACCGCCGCGGTCGCCAGCGCGCGGACGTCCGTTATTCCCATCGTCCGGCAAAGGACCTTGAAGCGCTGCAAGGCCGCCAGAGCCTTGGCCACCGAGTCGTCGGTCAGAAATCCGGTGGTGGCGACGCCGCGGCCGAGGCCGCACAGAACCTTTTCGTTGAACGTCGGGGTGAGCGCGCGCGTCAGCGACTCGTAGGCGACCAGGCGCACCGAGTTGGACCCGATATCGACGATCGCGACCGGCTCGCCCGGCAATCGTCCCCTTGCTTCCAGCGCCGACATCGATTCATTCCCGCGACGTCGGCCCGCCGAAGCCGAACGTTTCACAACCGAGCCCCGTCCGTCGGCGCCGTCGTTTGGCCAGTCCATGCCCGCTCCGCCCGCCGGCGTCCAAGCGCCGTCAGGCGCGCAGTTTGCGATGAGGCAGCGAACCAGGGCTCGATTCGGCGAGCGATTGGCCGCGGCCCGACAGACTCGGATGAGTCAGGAAATACTTGTGCGCGTTGAACGGCTCCTCGCCCTCCGCCGGCGCGATCCTGACGCTCGAACCGTCGGGCAATACCCGAAAGCTCTGCTCGTTGTCCATCAGATTGGCTTCCATGATCTGATTGAGCACGTGCTCGTGCACCGTCGGATTGCGTAAGGGAACGAGCGCTTCGACGCGGCGATCGAGATTGCGCTGCATCAGGTCCGCCGAGGAAATGTAGACGTGCGCCTTGCGGCTGGGCAAGCCGTGCCCGCCGCCGAACGCGTAGATGCGCGCGTGCTCGAGAAAGCGCCCGACGATCGACTTGACGCGGATGTTGTCGGAGAGGCCCGGCACGCCCGGCCTGAGGCAGCAAATGCCGCGCACCACCAGATCGATTTCGACGCCGGCGCGGCTCGCCGCGTAGAACGCGTCGATGATTTCGGGATCGACCAGCGCATTGCACTTGGCCCAGATCGCCGCCGGTTTGCCCGTTTCGGCGAAAGCGACCTCCTCGGCGATGTGCCGCAGCAGGCGCTTCTTCAGGGTGAACGGCGATATCGCCATCAGCTCGAGCCCGTCGGGCTCGGCGTAGCCGGTGATGAAATTGAAGATGCGCGCCACGTCGCGCCCGATCGCGGGATCGGCGGTGAAGAGGGAAATGTCGGCGTAGATGCGCGCCGTGACGGGATGATAATTGCCGGTGCCGAGATGGCAGTAGGTGACCAGGGAGCCGCCTTCGCGCCGCACCACCATCGACAGTTTCGCGTGGGTCTTCAATTCGATGAAGCCGAACACGACCTGCGCGCCGGCGCGTTCGAGATCGCGCGCCCAGCGGATGTTCGCCTC
>Ga0181539_1004384_pt1 | contig 12138 bp, 9 predicted proteins | sample PEATcosm2014_Bin_46_FD_119767 | JGI IMG/M metagenome (GOLD analysis project Ga0181539, IMG submission 119767) | Peatland microbial communities from MTU Mesocosm Facility, Houghton, MI, USA - PEATcosm2014_Bin23_60_metaG | ecosystem: Environmental > Terrestrial > Soil > Wetlands > Peat | place... | reverse complement strand
GTCAGCTGTCAGCTGTTCGCTGTGGGCTGTTCGCTTTTTGCTGATGCCTCTGTGTCGGCGGTGTTCATTGGCAGGCGCACGATGAAACGTGTGTCACCGGGCTGTGATTCGACTGCGATCGTTCCGCCGAACTTCTGCGTGATGATGCGGTGCACGATCTCGAGGCCGAGACCGGTGCCGGAGCCCTGCGGCTTGGTGGTGAAGAACGGCTCGAAGATGTGCGGCAGCACGTCGGGCGCAATGCCCGAGCCGTGATCGCCGATGCACACCACCAACTGGCCGGGCTCGGACCACGTGGCGATTTCGATCTTTGCGTTTTCCGGCGAAGCATCCGCGGCATTGTCGATGAGGTTGGTCCACACCTGGCTGAGGGCGTAGCCGCGGGTTTTGATGGTGGAGGGCGTAGCCGCGAAGCGCTTTTCGACCTGAATCTGCTTCTGGCGCAGCTTGTGGCCGAGGATGGTGAGGGTGCTCTGCAAGCTGTCGTGGACGTCGAGTTCCTTGCCGGGGGTGCGCTCGTCGTAGGCAAATTTCTTCACGGCCGTCACCAGCTCGGTGATGCGGGCGATGCTTTCTTCAATGGCGCAGACCAGTGAGACGCTGGAGACCAGCGCGCCGAACCAGTTGAGCGCATCGGAGAACGCAGCGGCATCGAAGTGCTCCCGGGCGCAGGCAATCTCCTCGCGGTCGAAGCCCATGGAGACCAGCACGGGGCCGATGGTGTAGGCGTTTTCCACGCCGCACTGCGCCAGCCACTCGCTCATGGCCTCCTCGGCGTCGGCCTGCTCCACGCTGCTCATGGCCTGCTGGTTGCAGCCGTGGAGAGCGTGTTCGAGAAGACCCTTCATGCACTCGATCTGATCGGGGGTCTTGGGTTTCGCGCTGCCGCGCAGACTGATCTCCTGCAGGCGCAGCAGGTTTTCGCGGAGCTGCGATGCGGCGCGCTTGGCGGCTGAGCCGGGATTATTGAGCTCGTGCATGAGGCCGGCGGCAAGCGTGCCCAGGGAGACCAGCTTTTCGCGGTGCAGCGCCTCCACCTGATAGGCCTGCATGCGCTGCGCGCTGTCGGCCAGGACGATTCTGCGCACCGCCGGGCAGCACGCAAGCAGAGACCAGAAATCCTGTTCGCTGAAACGAACCAGGACCGCGTCCTGCGAGGCGAAGACGCGGAACATCGAGGTCGCTCTTCCGGCGAGCAGCGGCGTTTCCCCGAATCCCTCGCCGCCGTGCACGATGCCTACCAGAGTCCAGGTTCCATCCGACTCGGGGCGCTTGACGCAGACTTCGCCCTCAAGCAGGAGCCAGTAGAACTTCCACGGCTCGCCGGCTTCCACCAGAACGGCGCCGGCTTTGGCGATGACGCGATCGACGAGATCAATACGATCGGGGCCGACGATCTGCGCGAAGGGAGTCTCGGCAAAGACGCGAGTGCGCGGCAGAGCCTCCGCGACATCGCGCAAGTGGATCGATTCGACCTGGATGGGTTGTGAACTCTCGCTCATCTTGCCTTATCGCAGCAAACTTGCCTTAGGGGCTAAAGCCCCATGACTCTCTCTTGCTCTTTCGGCACGAGTGAACTCGCGCCCTGATACAAAACCACCTGAGGGTCCAGTTCTAGAACCCCGCCAAATACTGGTGAACGAACTGAACCGCGATGGAACCTTCGCCTACCGCGGAGGCCACGCGTTTTATCGAACCGTGGCGCACATCGCCGGCCACAAACACGCCGGGAACACTGGTCTCAAGCAGGAAGGGCTCGCGGGTTTCGCGCCACACCTCCGGCCACTTGCCATCAATGCGCAAGTCCGCCCCTGACAAGACAAATCCTTTGTCGTCGCGCAGGATCCACGGGGGAAGCCAGGCCGTGACAGGCACTGCGCCGATGAAGACAAACAGCGACGTCGCCGGCACTTGAGAATCCCCGGCCGGGCCCCGCAATCGCAGCGACTCCAGGTGTCCATTTCCGATGGCTTCCAGCACCTGGGTTCGCGCCTCTACCACAATATTCGATGTGCGAGAAATCTCATCGATCAAATATTTTGACATGGTGGCGGAAAGCCCGTCGCCGCGTACCAGCATGGTTACTTTGGTGGCATACTTGGCGAAGTGCAGAGCGGCCTGGCCGGCGGAGTTGGCGCCGCCGACCATATAGACCTCTTCGCCCTGGCAGGCACGGGCCTCCACCAGGGCCGCGCCATAGTAAATGCCACAGCCGGTGAGGAGATCGGCGCCGGGGATTTCGAGCTTGCGGTACTGCACGCCGGGCGCCAGCAGCACACAGTGGCTGGAGATCTCGCGGCCGTCGGAGAGCTGGACGAAGCGATACTGGCCGGCGATGCGCATGCCGGTGGCGCGCTGGGTGACGAACTCCGCGCCAAAGCGCGAGGCCTGGGCGTGGGCGCGGCGTCCCAGGTCTGCGCCCGTGATGCCGGAGGGAAAGCCGAGGTAGTTTTCAATGCGCGAGCTGGAGCCGGCCTGGCCTCCGGGCGCCAGAGGCTCGATGACGAGGGTGCGCAGGCCCTCGCTGGCGCCGTACACCCCGGCGGCGAGGCCCGCCGGACCGGCGCCAATGACGATCAGGTCGTAGAAGTCCTGGGCGGCCTGAACGCTCAAACCCACGCGGCTGGCGAGCGTTTCCAGATCCGGGTCCACGAGCACGGTGCCGTCGGCAAAAATCAACACGGGGAGCTTGGCAGGGTCGAGCTGGCGATCTTCGAGTAATTTGAGGGCCTCAGGACTGGCGGCAACGTCCAACCAACGGTAGGGCACGTGATTGCGCGAGAGAAAATTGCGCACGCGGAAGTCGTTGAGCGACCAGCGATGGCCGATGATGCGCAGGCCTTCGAAGGCCGGCCGGTAACCGGCCTGCCAATCCTCAAGGAGATCGGTGAGGACGGGATAGAGCTTTTCTTCCGGCGGATCCCAGGGCTTGTTGAGGTAATAGTGGATGCGCGCGGTGTTGATGGCGCGAATGGCGGCGTCGGTGTCGGCGTAGGCGGTGAGGAGCACGCGGCGCGCATCAGGATAGATCGCGCGCGCCCGCTCCAGCAGTTCCACGCCGGTGATGCCCGGCATGCGCTGGTCGCTGATAAGCAGCGCCACCGGTTCGTCGCGCGACTTCAACTGGGCCAGCATGTCGAGCGCGGCCTGCCCGCCAGCCGCGCGCATCACGCGGTAGGTGTTGCCGTACTGCCGCCGCAGGTCCTGGACCACGGCCTCAAGGACGCTTACGTCGTCGTCAATTGCCAGGATGATCGGCCTCGCCATAAGTAAAGTTTAGAGCCTCCGGTTCAATTTGTGACCCTTCGCCGGCCTCGCCAAGGTCAAGGACAAGCTCCAGCCCGGCTGTCCCTTTTCAGTTAATGGCTTCTGCGGCCCCGGCACAAGGATTTGATGACTCGGGAGGCCAACAAGCTGTAAGCTCGGTCATAGTAGCGCCCCGGGAACCACAGGTTCGCGATGATGCCGAGGGTTGCCGCGTAAGCTGATTCGGTAGACAATGTTCAAAGAATGGACACTGCCAGGAGCTATTGTGTTTGCGCCGATTGGAACGATAGAGTGAAGACAGCTCACGCCGAAGTAAATGGATAGCGGATTTTTTCGAGTTGCCGGGTTCGAATTGCTGAGTTTTTCCCGAGAGGGGTAAGGCAGTCAGAGTTAACACTATGAACAAAATCATCCTGTCGGATTCGCAAGCCATCTTCCGCGCCGGGACCGCCAAGGTCCTGGCCATGGACGAGGACATGCGCATTATTGCGCAGTGTACGGACCTGGAGCGCATGTTCCACGCCATCACCACATTTCCCGGATCCATTGTTGTGTTTGCGGCCTCGCTGCAGCCGGATTTCGCGCGCCTCTCCATGCTGCTTGAGACCACGGGAAGCCGCGGCATTGTGGTGGTGGAAAACAACGACAACGCGGCCAGCTACGTGCAGCAGGGATTTCGCGGCGTGGTGTTTCGCAACGTGACGGGGACGGCGCTGGTGGAGTGCGTGCGGCGCGTAGCCGGCGGCGAAACCTGGCAGCCCACCCAGACCGCGCAGCCGGAGTCGCCCGAAGAGGATCTGGTGGGCACGCGCGTGCGTGACCGCCTGACCCCCAAGGAAATGCGCATTGTGGCCCTCATTGTGCAGGGATGCAAGAACCGCGAGATTGCGCAGCGGCTGAAGACCACCGAACAGGTGATCAAGAATTATCTACGCTCGATTTACGACAAGACGGGCGTGGGCGACCGGCTGGAGCTGGCGCTATTCACCATCCATCACCGGGTGCTGGCCAAGGCCGCGGCCGAGGCCGGCCACAAGATGGAAGCCGAAGCGCGGAACTCGCCGGGCGCCGTGATGTAGAGCAGTTCCAGAGACGTTGCACCCTTCCGGATGGGAAAAACAAATGCAGGTCCTTTGACTCGCTCGGGCGCATTTCATGCGCCTAAGCTCGCTCAGGATGACAACTTGAGGGTTGAGCCCAGGGTATAGCAACATTAGGGCTGTTCCGGGAGACTTCTCTTCCCTTCCCGCACATCTCACGTGGCGTGCATCAGGCTGGCCAGAAGAATCAGCAGCACGATGACGCTGACCACGGTGTAGAGCCGGTCGCGCTCCAGAGCAAACCCCACAATCGCCAAACCGACGCGCGCCACCGGCGTGGCGATGAGAATCAGCAGTCCGAGTTGGATGATTCCCAGACTCTCAAGGTGAGCGGCCGAGCGCACGATGCCGGGGAAGGTGCAAAGGCCGGGCCCGCCGGGAACAAAGCTGCGGTAATCCACGCGGTCGGCGTGGTGCTGAACGAGATAGGCCGCAGCGCCGATCGTGACCACGGCAGCAGCCAGCAGGACGCCGGCCTGCAAAAGCCTGCCCATGACGGTTTCGAGACGCCGGTCATCCATCGGTTAGACCTTTCCTGTGATGCCGTTCACGATCATTTCAATCGCGAGGGCGAGGATGACGGCGCCAAAGACCATGCGCAGCGTTTTGACGCGCATATGCACAAGGAGTTTGGCTCCCACCCGGGCGCCCGCAAGCACCCCGAGCATCACCGGCATGGCCACACGCGGGTCGATGTACCCATGCATGAGATAAAGACCCGCGCTGGCCGCGGCGGTGACGCCGATCATGAAGTTGCTGGTGGTGGTGGAAACCTTGAACGGAATGCGCATGACGCGGTCCATGGCGATGACTTTGACAGCGCCGGAGCCGATGCCCAGCAGGCCTGAAAGTGCGCCTGCGCCGAACATCATGGCAAATCCCGCCGGCACATTACGCACGCCGTAGGTCTGAGGCGAGCCTGCGACGGGATAGGCACCACCCAGATGCAGCCGCGCGGCCAGTGCATCCGATGCGACCCGTTCCGCGCTCTCCGGCAAGCCTTTGAATGACAAGTACGCGGCCTGCACCAGGATTAGGCCGAAGACGATCGCCAGCGCGTGAGTACTGACGCGGGCGGCCAGGAACGCGCCTATTATGGCGCCGATCGTGGTGGCAATTTCAAGAAACATGCCGATGCGGATGTTGGAAAAACCTTCGCGCACATAGGCTGCCGCGGCTCCCGAAGACGTGGCGATGACGGAAACCAGCGAGGCGCCGATGGCATACTTCATGTCGACGCCGAGGGCCAGGGTGAGCGCGGGCACCACGACCACTCCGCCGCCCAGGCCGGTGAGCGCGCCCAGAAAGCCCGCGAGCGCGGAGAGCGCCCAAACCACGACGGTAAATTCGAGGGCCGTCATCGGGTCAATCGGATCTCTTAGATTCGATAGTGTACTGGGTCTGAAATTCGTTGAAAGACAACCGCAGGTCCTTCGACTGCGTTTGCCGCCCAACCACCCCACGGACGAAGACCTGTCCGTGGGGGCCCCGGTCACGCGGCAAACTCCGCTCAGGATGACAGATCAATGATTCAACCAACTTCTGACTCAGAACGCTGGAGTTTTTCCGCGACGCTCTTGGCCTGCGTAAACAGGGTGAGATAGTCCGGCCCGCCGGCCTTGGAGTCGGTCCCGCTCATGTTGAACCCACCGAAGGGATGCGCACCGACCATGGCGCCCGTGCACTTGCGATTGAAGTAGAGATTGCCGACGTGAAATGCGCTGCGCGCGAGGTTGAGGCGATCGCGATTGCTGGAGTAGACCGATCCGGTGAGGCCGTACTCGGTGTTGTTCGCTACGCGCAGCCCTTCTTCAAAACTGGTGACCTTGATGACAGCCAGCACGGGGCCGAAGATCTCTTCCTGCGCGATCACTGCGTTGGGCGCGACGTCGGCGAAGAGGGTCGGCTCAAGAAAGTATCCGCCGTCGCTGGTTTGGGGCGCGTTGCCGCCGGCAATCAACTTGCCTTCCTTCTTGCCGGTCTCGATATAGCCCAGCATGGAGTTGAGCGCGGCCTGGTTGATGACGGGGCCGAGATCGGGATTGGTCACGGGATCGCCGACCTTGAGCGTGGCCACGCGTTCGCGCAGGCGCTCGACGAAGACGTCGTAGACGGGCGATGCAACGATGGCGCGGGAACAGGCCGAGCATTTCTGGCCGCTGAACCCGAACGCCGAGGCGACCACGCCTTCGATGGCGGCGTCGAGGTCGGCGTCTTCGGACACGAGGATGGAGTCCTTGCCGCCCATCTCGAGAATGGTGCGCTTGATCCAGATCTGGCCGGGCTGGGTGTGCGCGGCGCGCAAGTGAATTTCCAGGCCCACGGGCCGTGAGCCGGTGAAGGCGATGAAACGGGTCTTGGGATGTTCCACGATGGCGTTGCCAAAGGTGGCGCCGGAGCCGGGGCAGAAGTTGACCACGCCGTCGGGCATGCCGGCCTCTTCCAGGACCTCAACGAAGCGCGCGGCGATGGTGGGCGCGTCGCTCGAGGGCTTGAGAATGACCGTATTGCCGGTGACGATGGAGGCGGCCGTCATGCCGGCCATGATGGCGAAGGGAAAGTTCCAGGGGGGAATGACCGCGCCCACGCCGAGCGGAATGTACAGAAGCTCGTCGCGCTCGCCGGGATACTGAATGGGAGGCGTGGCAGCGGCCAGGCGCAGCGCTTCGCGGGCGTAGAACTCGAGGAAGTCGATGGTTTCGCCCACATCGGCGTCGGCTTCGGCCCAGTTCTTGCCGACTTCGTAGGTGAGCCAGGCCATGAACTCGAATTTGCGCTTGCGAATGACCTCCGCGGCGCCAAGCAGCAAAGAGGCGCGGTCGTCGACGGGAACCTTGCTCCAGGAGTCGAAGGCGCGGAGCGCGGCAGCCATGGCGGCATCCACCTGCGCGGCGCCGGCTTTCTGATGCACGCCGACAATTTGCGCGGGTCGCGCGGGATTGATGGAGCGAATCCGCTCGGCGGTTCTCAGGCGCTTGCCGCCGATGATGAGCGGGTAATCACTGCCGAGGTGCACGGCTACCTCATCGAGGGCGTGGCGCATGGCGCGCGCATTCTCCGGGTCGCTGAAGTTGGTGAAGGGCTCATTGGCAAACACGCCTTGCGGCGTGCGCGGCTGAATGGTGGGAGAGACGCCAGCGATAGCCATAGCCACTCCAGTTTACGGCAAGGAGGCAGGGAGTAGAAAAATAGGGAGCAGGCAGTAGGGAATAGGGAGTATATAAGCGCTGCGCGACCTCCGGAGGTTGGCGCTGCGCTTGCGGCGGACGATTTTCTGCTTGACAGGGCGATTGGGCAAAACGTATATCTCAAAGCCTGACAGGTTCATTCGGGTTCCCCAAAATCCAACTTACTGAGACGAGGAGAGAGGTCAATGAGGAGATTTGTGTGCGGTTTGATCGGGACGGCGCTCGTGGCTGTGTGCCTGAGCGCGGGGTTGCCGGCGCGGGCGCAAACCAAGGATGAGCAGGAGATTCGCGCGCTGGAAGACCGTTTTGCGGCAGCCTTCAACGCCAAGGATCTGGACGCGATCATGAAGGTTTACGTTCCAGGCAATGAGCTGTTTGTGTTTGACGTGGGCGTTCCGCGGCAGCACGTGGGTTGGGAAGATTACAAGAAGGATTGGCATGATTTTCTTGCCATGGTTCCCGGGCCAATCAAGGTCACAGTCAGCGACCTGAGCGTTGCATCGGACGGCAAGATCGGGTACGGACACTGCATCCAGCATGTAACGGGGACGATGACGGATGGGACGCCGATGGACATGGCGGTTCGAGTGACCGATGTGTATCGCAAGATCGACGGGAAGTGGCTGATCGTGCAGGAGCACGTGTCGGTGCCGATTGACTTTTCCGGGCCAAAGCCGATGCCGGACTTGATGTCCAAACCGTAAAGACAGGGGTCAGGTTTCAGGTGTCAGGTTTCACGCGAGGTCGGTGCTGCGCTTTCGGAAGACAATCTTGAGCTCGCGGCGCCAGTGTTCGGCGAGGGCGAGGAGCTCCCACTCGATCTCCGGCGAGAGATAGCGCAGCACCGGCTCGTTGGCCGGGTGAATGCGCAGCGCGGGTGCGGCGAGGATGAGGCGCGGCGAGAGCGCAGAGATTTCGATGCCGGGGAAGTAGCCGTTGCGGGCGAAGGCCGAGAGCGGCGCGGTGGTCCCGCGGGCGGCCTCGCGGTCGGCGTTGAGCGCGCGCACGCGCATCCAGTAGTCGAGGGCCTGCAAGGGAAGATGCAGGTCCTCGTCGGCCTTCAATTCCAGGACCACGAGGCGCGCGTTGCGGTCGAGGGTGAGCAGATCGAGCATGCCGCGATCGCCGGTGGAGAGTGCTGGGACCTGGTTGTAAACGAAGTCGCCGCGCAACTCCGGGAGCAACTCGGTGATGCGCGCAAGAAGACGCGATTCGAGCCAGCGCTCGGGCGCCATGCGGAAGAGCGGATCGGTGTGTGCGCCGTCGGCGTGGCGGCTCAGGAAAAGCCGGCGCAAGAGATCACGGCAGAGGTCTTCATTTTCCGGCGTGAGCGGGGTCTCGCTCGGTCCCGCGCCGAAGGTGATTTCGTCTTCGCGCGCGAAGGAGTGGGCCGAGGCGCCGTGACGCACGCGGGCAAATTCCAGGCCGTGCAACAACAGGCCGGCTTCGGTTGCGGAATGAGGACGGACTTCGACGCGCTCGCGCGCGGCATCGGGGACGAGCGCAAGAAGGCGGGCAATTCCCGCGTGACAACGGTCCAGCGCGGCGGTGCGTGAAAAGGCGTGAACCAGGCGCGACTCAAGGTTGCCGGTGTCGCGGAAGTCGACAGCGGCGAGCTCTTCGCTGCGCTCGTCGAGACTGAATAATTCAAAATTGGCGGCAGCGTGGTTGAGCCAGGCCATGCGCTCGGCGGTGGGACGCCAGGCACCAGCAGGGACGACGACCTTGAGGCCGCCGAAGTGGCGGCGCGCGTCGGCGTGCTGGCGGCAATAGTCGAGCCAGAGAATGCCGAGGGTGAGGACGCCGTCAATGACGGAGGCGGATTCCGCGGCGCCCACGCCAATCACGGCATCGGCCGCGGTTCCCTTGAGCAAACGGCCGCGCGCGTAAGCGGGACCGAAGCTGTGCTCGAGATCCATTGCGGTGCGCAGGCCGTCAACTTTCGAACCGATGAAATGCTGCGTGAGTACGCGCTCCAAAAGCCGTTGATAATTGCGTCGCGCGGCGTCGCGTGCTGTGGGAGTGCGGCGGTCGCTGCTGGGCACCAGTTCAAGAAACTGCGGCCTGGCCGCGCCCATCTTACGCGTGGCCAGGCGCAACGATTGTGCGCGTTGCTTCACCTCAACGACGGTGCGGACGAGATTGCGCTCGTCGCTCCAAAGCCCAAGCAGGCAGCGGCCATGAGACTCTTCGACGGAGTAGCGCGCAGTGCGCATGTCGAAGAGGACGCGGCCGTCTTCAAGCAAGGCTGCGGCGGGGTGCGCGGCCAGATAGGATTCGATGATCGCGGCGAGTTGCGCTGGGGATGCGGTCTTAGCTCCGGTTTCTTCACGATGCGTGGCGGGGCCGGCGTGCATGGCGTTCTCTTACCACGCCATGCGCTGGCGCAGGCTGGTGATGTGCGCGACGTGATGGCGCGAGTGCCACTCGTAGAGCGCGAGATTGGTGGCCAGAGTCATGCGCCCGCGTTCGGGATGGACGAAGCCCTTCTGGAAGTCTTCTTCCGGCATGGCCTGGAGCAGGCCGACGAGACGGGCGTGCAGCGCGTCGATGAAGACCAGCGAGCCATCGATAGGCAGGCGCGAGTCAGGCAGGCGCGCCCACGCGGCTTCGTCGTAGGGCTTGATGGTGGGCCAATCTTCGGTGAGCGCGAGCTTGAAGCGAATGAAGGAGTTGGCGTGGCTGTCGGCGAGGTGATGCACGACCTGGCGGATGGTCCAGCCGCCGTCGCGATAAGGAGTGTCGAGCTGCGCTTCACTGAGGCCGCCGACCGCGGCGCGAAGGCGCTCGGGGAGCAGGCGCAGAGTTTCAATGTGCGCGGCGCGAATGCCGGGCATGCTGGCGGCGGGCGCACGGAAACGCCCCACGGGATAGCGAAGATCGTCCTGATCGGTCATGGCAAGAACGTTAACACGCCTTGAGCTTTGAGCGAAACGCGATCAGGGAAAAAGACACAACGGCTGCCGTCCACGCGAAGGCGGAAAGCAGCACGAAAAGTGGCGCTTACGCGTGGTGATGATGATGGTGATGATGGTGGTGGTGATGATGGGACCCAGCAGCGAACGCCGGACTTGCAAACACCATCAAGAGCAGCGCTGTTGCAAGCAGTTTCTTCATGAGTCGAATCCTAGCATGCAGGGATTTGCGGGCGAAAGCATACAGCCGCGGCACGTATCCAAAAGAGCAATGCGGCCGCTGCGGGCCTCCGGCCTGTCTGATGGTTAAGACGCGGCCGGCGTACACTGGGGTTACGATGATGCGGCCTGACTCTTCCCCAAACCTGAGCCATCGGCGCTACTTTTTTGAGAAATTCGGCTTGACGGAGAGGCTGCTGGAGCGCTGCCTGGGCGAGGCATTGAGCGCGGGCGGCGACTACGCGGACCTTTACTTCGAATCGGTTACGGCCACGGCGCTGGGCGTGGACGAGCAGATTGTGAAGTCGGCGAGCCAGGGCACGAGCGCCGGATGCGGTATCCGCGTGCTGAGCGGGGAGCGCACCGGTTACGCCTATACCGACAACCTGAACCCGGAACGGCTGCTGCATGCGGCGCGCACCGCGGCGCTGATCGCGTCGGGGCCGGCGAAACAGCCGGTGCAGGGATTCACGGAGACGCGGACGGCGGATCTCTACCCGGTTCCGCTGGGCGGATACGACCTGGACCTGGCGGCGCGGCTGGAGCTGATTTTGCGCGCCGATCGCGCGGCGCGAGCGTTCGATCCGCGCATCGTGCAGGTGCGGGCGAGTTACAGCGAGGAGCTGAGGCGGATTCTGATTGCGGCGTCGGACGGCGCATTTGCCAGCGATACGCAACCGCTTTGCCGGTTGAATGTCTTTGTGCTTGCCAAAGACGGCGCGGTGACGACACGAGGCTCGGCGGGCGGCGGAGGCCGGGCCGGTCTCGAACAATTTGTGGGATCGAAGAGCCCGGAGCATTTGGCGCAGGAGGCGGCACGGGGCGCAATTCTGCAACTGGGCGCCGTGGCTGCGCCGGCCGGCGAAATGGAAGTGGTGCTGGGGCCGGGCTGGCCGGGGATTCTGCTGCACGAAGCGGTGGGACATGGACTGGAAGCCGACTTCAATCGCAAGGGGACCTCGGCGTTTACGGGATTGATCGGCCAGCCGGTGGCGAGCCCCAAGGTGACCGTGGTGGACAACGGAACCATGGCCGGCAGGCGCGGCTCGCTGAATGTGGACGACGAGGGATCGGCGACGCAGGAGACGGTGCTGATCGAGGGCGGCGTGCTCAAAGGATACTTATCCGACAAGCTCTCGGCGCGACTGATGGGTATGCCGAACACGGGCTCGGGGCGGCGCGAGAGCTACCAGTCGATCCCCATGCCGCGCATGACCAACACCTACATGCTCGCCGGCGACGATGCGCCCGAAGATATTCTGCGCAGCGTGAAGCGCGGACTCTACGCGGTGAATTTCGGCGGCGGGCAGGTGGACATTACGAATGGCAAGTTCGTGTTTTCGGCCAGCGAAGCCTATCTCATCGAAGACGGCAAGGTAACGGCGCCCGTGCGCGACGCCACGCTGATCGGTAACGGACCCGAAGCGCTCAAATACGTGTCGATGGTGG
>Ga0181539_1004383_pt1 | contig 12141 bp, 10 predicted proteins | sample PEATcosm2014_Bin_46_FD_119767 | JGI IMG/M metagenome (GOLD analysis project Ga0181539, IMG submission 119767) | Peatland microbial communities from MTU Mesocosm Facility, Houghton, MI, USA - PEATcosm2014_Bin23_60_metaG | ecosystem: Environmental > Terrestrial > Soil > Wetlands > Peat | place... | reverse complement strand
TTTTCTTTCGCCAGGCGTGGTATTTATCCAACAGGGCCGGGGCAAGTTCATCGACATATTTCCCTTCAAAAAACTCCTCGAGGCGAGGGACGGCATCTGCCTCGGTACGGCTGTGCTTCTCGCCAGGCTTTCGCATCTTGCCGCGCCGGATCGAAGCGAACTCGGCCTCTTCGTATGTTGACAGCGCGTCCGTGATCTTCAACCTAGGCAACTTCTCTTTCGCCGGCTCGACTCCAAGTTTCGCTTCAGATTGTTTCCGTTCGTAGGCGTTTCGGAGGTCAGTGGCGATCGCCTTCCGCGTGGTCTCCAACGATTGATACGTATCTCTGCCGTCGGTGCAAATCCGGATGTAAAACATTTTGGAGCCAGTGTGCTGGTAAAGCATCCGATCCCCGGAGACCTTAATGAGTTTTTTCATGCGTCGTGTTTTATGGACGGGTATTAGACGGGTATTTTAGCTTTTCGTCAATGCTTTATGTTCGGCAGGGTTTCAGCTTTGCTTCAGGTCTGTTACTTAAACACCGTGTTTACAAGTGGTTATGGCGTGTATATTCCAGCGGAAGTGGTGCACCCAGATGGAGTTGAACCATCAACCTTCTGATCCGTAGTCAGATGCTCTATCCAATTGAGCTATGGGTGCGGCCATTGATTACCAACGATTTGCGTTGATAAAACATATCCAGACTTGACGATTTGATGCCGCATTCTGACACCGGCCGCCGGAACGACGAAAAAACGCCGCCAGAGGAGAGCCTTTGGCAGAAAACACGGTTTGCAAATCTTGTCCGTTATGTTCCATCTGGTGTTTATTGTGCCAGATTCAGGGGGGGGAGGCAAGTTGATTCGGGAAAGTTGATTCGGAGAAGGCTCAAAGATGAATGGAGGGATTCATTCTCATAAAGCGTGTTCAGGGTCCAGGTTGCGGCAAAGATGCGACAACTTGCACGGCGCGGCAAAGCCCCAACCAAAAGATGATGGCCTACGGATGGCACGGATGGCACGGATATGAAAGACATTTCAACGCAAAGTCTCAAAGCCGCAGCGCGGCGAGCCGCAACCAAAAGACCTTTTGGACAGGATGAACAAGATGAACAGGATTCTGAAATACAAGAATCTTGTTGAAATTGCGTGATTCCTCACTATTGCAATGCCGAGGGGGAGTGAGCCAGGGCTGGCTGCTGCTGAGTCAGGCAATGCAGGGTGCCAAAGCCCAGCACCAAATCCACCGCGTGAATGCTCACCACCTGGCGGTCCGGGAACAAATCGCCCAGGATGCCCAGGGCGATACGGTCGTTGGGATCGTTGAAGGTGGGCACGAGAACGGCGGCGTTGCTGATGTAAAAATTGGCGTAGCTGGCCGGCAAACGATAGCCGTCGTAAAAAATGGGCGCGGGCATGGGCAGGGCCACGACTTGGATTTTTGAGCCGTCTTCCAAGCGCAGGCCCTCCAGGCGTTCCCTGTTCTCGGCCAGCGGCTGGTAATTGATGTCCTGGGGACGGCTCTCCTGCGCCAGCACGACGGTGGTTGGGTTGACAAAGCGGCAGATGTCATCCACATGGCCGTGGGTATCGTCGCCCACGACGCCGCCCCCCAGCCAGAGGACATTGGTGACGCCGAGATAGCGCTGGAGGACGAGAGCGATTTCCTTGCGGCCCACGCCGGGATTGCGCACCTGGGTATTCTGATCCAGCAGGCACTCCTCGGTGGTCAGGAGAGTGCCCCGGCCATTGACATCAATGGCGCCGCCTTCGATGACAAAATCCCGGCCCTGGCACTGGGCGTTGAAGAGGCGTTTGCCCAGGCGCCGGGCCGCGATTTCAGGCACCTTGCGGTCTTGCCGCCAATCGGGGTATTTGGCCCAGGCATTGAAATGAAAATGAACAAAGGCGGTTTCCGGGTTCTTGCCGCCGCGGCGGACGCAGATCGGCCCGCTGTCGCGCATCCAGCCGCGGTTGGTGGGGTGGATGATGAATTGGACGCGGGAGAGATCGGCGCCAGCCTGGGTGAGGGTGAGGCAAGCGGCGGATTGATGGCTCTTGGAATTGACGAACAGGCGAACGATTTCGCCCGGGGCGATTTTGCGGATGATTTCGCCGTAAACCCAGCGAATGGCGCCCAGTTTGCGGGGCCAGTCGGTGGGATTGTGGGGCCAAGCCAGCCAGGTGGCTTCATGCGGCTCCCATTCGGCGGGCATGGCAAATCCGAGGGAGGCCGGAGCGGGTGAAGTGGTGGATTTTTTCTCAGTCATCGAGCATTAGAATAAATGCAACTAAAGGGTTGGCAAGAGTTCAGGGGCTTGCAGGAGCGCGCCCCTCCCGCATTAAATAAGTGCAACTAAAGGGTTGGCAAGCGGGGAAGGCGGCGTGTATTCTCCGCGACATTCTGGAAACGGATTGAATCAAAATTTATGAGCACGAAGAGAACAAGCCGACACCGGGAAGATTTGACCGAGGCGCCGGATTGGTTGCTGAAAAAGAAATGCCCGCATCGGGAAAAGTACCTGGCCGGCAGGCGCATCATGCCCAAGGGCATCACGGGGAAGGAAAAGTTCCCCGACCTGATGGATGATTGCTTTCTGGCCTATAATTCCGCGCGGTTGCGCGAGGTGTGCCGATTGTACAGCGAGCGGATGCTCGAGCCGGATGTGACGCTGGGCATGAGCTTGTCGGGGGCGTTGACGCCGGCGGGCCTGGGCTGCTCGTGCATTGTGCCGTTGATCAAAGCGGGATTCGTGGACTGGATCGTGAGCACCGGGGCCATACTCTACCACGATCTGCACTTCGCCCTGAATTTCCCCGTGCATGTTGGCAGCCACCTATTTGATGACACGGATTTGCGGACCAACGACATCGTGCGCGTGTATGACGTGCTGCTGGGCTACAGCGACTGCCTGATGGCCACGGACGAAATCCTGCGCGGCATACTGATCCAGCCTGAGTTTCAGAAGGAAATGGGCACGGCTGAATTGCACCACCTGATTGGCCGCTACGCCGCCGAATGGGAGCGCAAGGCGGGGCTGAAGGATGTCTCCGTGCTGGCGGCGGCCTATCGGGCCGGTGTCCCCTGCTACACGTCATCGCCCGGCGATTCGACCATCGGGATGAACGTGGCGGGCGTGGAACTGCGGGGCAACAAGCTGCGGATGAATCCGTCCATTGATGTGAATGAAACGACGGCGATAGTCCTCGGCGCCAAGCGGGCCGGGGGCAAGAGCGGGGTCATGCTCATGGGCGGCGGGAGCCCCAAGAACTTCATGCTGCAAACCGAGCCTCAGATTCAGGAAGTGCTGCGCATGAGGGAGTACGGCCAGGATTATTTCTTCCAGATCACCGACGCGCGCCCGGACACGGGCGGGCTTTCGGGGGCGACGCCCAGCGAGGCGGTGAGTTGGGGCAAGGTGGACCCGGATCGTTTGCCGGACGCGGTGGTGTGCTACACGGACACGAGCATTGCCCTGCCGATCATCACCCATTACGTGCTGGCCCGTCATGCCAAACGCCCGCTCAAGCGGCTCTATGACCGGCGGCCCCAGTTGGTGGAGGCCTTGACGAAGGAGTATTTCGCCCACAACAAGGTGAAGATGATTGACGGGTCGGAGCCGGCGATCTAGAAGAATGACGCGGAAGCAACTACAGGAGATCGCCCGCAGAGAGGGCACGCCGGTGGTGGTGATAGACCACAACGTGGTTCGCGCCAATTACAAGGCGTTTCACCAACACCTGCCGCGCGTGCAGGCTTACTACGCCGTGAAGGCGAACCCCGATCCGGCCATCGTGCGGAGCCTCTACCAGATTGGGGCGAGCTTCGATGTGGCGTCGCTGGCGGAATTCCGGCTGGTGTACGAGAACATCAAGGGGCTGCCGGCCCAGGAGCAGCAGGATTTCATCTGGGACAAGATAATTTACGCCAATCCGACCAAGCCCCGCGAGACCCTTGAGGCGCTGGATCAATACAAGCCGCTGGTGACATTCGACAACCTCTACGAGTTGAAGAAGATCAAGCGGTTCGCGCCCCACGCGGGCGTGGTCGTGCGCGTGCGGGTGCCCAACACGGGTTCGGTCGTCGAACTGTCGTCCAAATTCGGGTGCGACCCCAGCGAGGCGGTGACGCTGATCCAGGCGGCCTTCGAGCTGGGATTGGTGGTGGAGGGACTGAGCTTCCACGTCGGGAGCCAGTGCATGAATTCCGAGAATTTCGTCCAGGCGTTGAACATTTCGGCCAGCGTGATGCAGGAGGCGGAGGCGCGCGGGCACAAGATCAAGATCCTGGACATTGGGGGCGGCTTCCCGGCCCCGTATCATCGCGACGTGGAATCCATTGAGGTTCTGGCCCGGAAGATCAACGCCGAGATAGACCGCCTCTTTTCCAAGGAGACGGAGATCATCGCCGAACCGGGCCGGTTCGTGGTGGCTTCGGCGGCGACCTCGATTGCCAAGGTGATCGGCAAAGCGCGCCGCGACGGCAAGACCTGCTATTACATTGACGACGGGGTTTACCAGACTTTCTCGGGGATCATTTTCGATCATTGCCAGTATCACCTCAAGGCCTTCAGGCGGGGCCGGGCGGAAATCTGCGCGGTCTTCGGCCAGACGTGCGATGCGCTGGACACGATCTCGCTCTCGGAGGATTTGCCGGATCTGCAATTGGACGATCTGGTCTATTGCGAAGCGATTGGGGCCTACAGCAACGCCTCCGCCACCTGGTTCAACGGGTTCGCCCCGGCCAAGGTGGTTCAGGTGAACGAATAGGAGAAAGAAAGCTGGATGAGTTTTTGCATCGCCTCTAATTCCAGCTCCCGCCCAGGGCTTTGATCAGGCGCACGGTGGCGGCGAAACGGCGGCCCGATAATTCGGCGGCTTGACGTTGTTGTTGCAGTTCGGAGCGCTGGGCATCCACCAACTCAAACTCGGTGAGCAGGCCGGCGTCGCAGCGGGCTTTGGTCAATAGGGTGACGCGGCGGGCCGAATTGAGGGCATCGGTTTGGGCAGCAGCCTGCTGGTTCCAAAAGGTGATTTGGGCCAGGCTGTCTTCAACCTCCTGGAAGGCCGTCAGGGCGGCTTGCTGGTAGTTGGCCAGCGCCTCGCGGCAGGAGGCTTCGGCCTGCCGGACCTGCGCCGCGGTGCGGCCGGCGGTGAAGATGGGAAGGCTCACGCTCGGCCCAAGGGAGAAAGTCAAGCTGTCCATCGTGAACAGGTTGTTGGCTTCGCCGCTGAGGCAGCCGCCCTGGCCGGTGAGGCGCAGGATGGGAAAATAGGCGGCACGGGCGACACCGATCTGGGCGTTTTTGGCCGCAAGGTCCCGCTCGGCGGCGGCGACATCGGGGCGGCGTTCGAGGACGTCAGAGGGGATGCCAATGGGCACCAGCGGAGGCTCCTCCGCCGCGGTTGCGGCAGGGAGGGTGAAGGAACTGGCGGGTTCGCCGCAGAGCAGGGCGAGCGCATCGAGGGTTTCGGCGCGCTGGCGGGTGGTGTCGGCCAGGTCGGCGCGGGTGGCGGCGAGGTCGGTTTGGGCGCGGGCGGCGTCCATTTCCGGGATGGAGCCGGCGGCGAAGCGGGCGTTCAAAATGCGCACGGAGTCGGCGCGCAATTGGACGGCGCGGTCCAGGGCGGCGATTTGCGCGTCGAGGGAGCGGAGAAGAAAATAATTGACAGCGACGTCGGCGGTGAGGGTGAGAAGAACGTTCTGGCAGTCGGCGGCGGAGGCCCCGGCTTGGGCGCGGGCGGACTCGAAGGAGCGGCGCACACGGCCCCAGAGGTCAATTTCGTAACTGAGGTCCAGGGGGACGGAGTAGGTGTCGAGGTACACGGGCTTTAGTTTGACAGGGAAGGGGAGGGGTTCGTTGCCGGAAACCCGCTGGCGGCTGAAGGAGGGATCGAGAGAAAGTTCCGGGAAAAACTGGCTGCGGGTGAGGCGGGCGGCGGCGCGGGCTTGATCCACGCGGGCCACGGCGGCGCGAAGGTCCTGGTTGCCGGCCAGGGCGCTGGTTTCGAGAGCGGCGAGGGCGGGGTCGTTGAAAACATTCCACCAGTCGCCCTTGGGGGCGGCGTCCTTTGGTTCGGCCAGTTTCCAATGCCAGCCGGGGGGAGCGAGTTGGGCGGCGACGGGCGCTTGGTAGTCCGGGCCGACGGCGCAGGAGGCGGCGAGAAAGAGGAGGGGGCAGGCGCAGAGAAGGAGGGGAGTTTTCATAACATTAGTCGAGGGTTTGATGGTAACGCTTAACGCCGATGGCCAGGACCACGGCGGTGAAGAGGGCGATGGGCCAAAGATGCGGGGCGATGTCGGCAAGACCATTGCCTTTGAGAAGGATGCCGCGGACGACGCGGAGGAAATGGGTCAAGGGCAGGAGTTCGCCGACGGACTGCGCCCAATGGGGCATGCCGCGAAAGGGAAACATGAAGCCGGAGAGGAGGATGGAGGGGAGAAAGAAAAAGACGCCCATTTGCATGGCCTGGCGCTGGTTTTGGGCGAGGGTGGAAAAAGTGATGCCCATGGAAAGATTGGCGGCGATGAAAATGAGGGCCACCGCCAGGAGCAGGAAAAGGCTCCCGACCATCGGCACATGAAAGATAAAATGGGCCGCCAGGAGGAGCAGCCCGATTTGGATGTATCCCACCAGGATGTAAGGGATGATTTTTCCAATCATCACCTCGAAGGGCCGGGTGGGCATGGAGAGGAGATTTTCCATGGTGCCGGACTCGCGTTCGCGGGTGATGGCCAGAGCGGTGATCATGACCATGGTCATGGTCAGGACGACGCCGAGCAGGCCGGGGACGATGTTCAGTTGGGTGAGGCCCTCCGGGTTGTAGAGGGCATGGACGCGCAGTTCGACGGGGCCTTGGGCGGGAGCGAGATAAGAAAGAGAGCCTTGGAGATCGTTGCGCAAGGCGGTGTCAAGAAAGACGGGCAGAGCGCCGAGGGCGTTGCCGGTGGCGGCGGGATCGGTCGCGTCGGCCTCGATGAGAATGGCCGGACGGCTGCCGCGGAGGGTGTCGCGGTTGAAATTCTGGGGGATGTTGACGACAAATTGGACCTCCCCGCGGGCCAGGAGAGCGCGGCCCTGGGCTTCGGAGTTGACCTGGCGGACGAAATCGAAGTAGGTGCTGTTCTTGATGGCGCTGAGCATGGTGCGTTGCATGGGGCCGTCGTCGGCCTGGAGCAAGGCGGCGGGCAGGTGCTTGGGGTCGGAGTTGATGGCGAAGCCGAAAAGGATCAACTGCATGCAGGGGACGCCAACCATCATGCCAAAAGTCAGGCGGTCGCGGCGCATCTGGATGAATTCCTTGACGATCATGGCCCAAAAGCGCGCCCCGGAGAAATGGCTGGGTTTGTTCATGTGAAAGAAGCCGGAACCTGGTTCATGAGGTGAATGAAGACATCCTCCAGCCCGGACTCGACTTGACGCCATTGGCAGGGAGGGGCGCGGAAGGGGGCGATGGCTTGTTGGAGGGCGGCGGGGTTGTCGCCGCTGACGTGGAGCAAGGCGCCGAAAGCGGCGGCCTGTTCGACGCCGGGGCGCCCGCGGAGTTGGGCGGCCAGGGCGGGCAAATCGGGGCCGGAGACCGACCAGGTGACCAGGCGGGATTGGGCGATGATCTGGGCGGAAGTGCCGTGGGCCAGCAGTTTGCCCGCGGCGATGAAGGCTAGGCGATGGCATCGCTCGGCTTCGTCCATATAGTGGGTGGCGATGAGAAAGGTGAGACCGCGGGCGGCCAGTTGATGGATCAGCTCCCAGAAATCGCGGCGGGCCTTGGGGTCCACGCCGGCGGTCGGTTCGTCAAGCAAAAGGAGTTTTGGGTGGTGGATCATGCAGGCGGCCAGGGCGAGGCGCTGTTTCCAGCCGCCGGAAAGCTGGCCGGCGAGCTGGTCTTTGCGCGCTTCCAGGCCGAGGCCGGCGATGCTTTCGCGCACGGCTTGGCGGCGCCTCGGGACGGCATACATGCGGGCGACGAAATCCAGATTTTCCTGGATGGTCAAATCGTCGTAAAAGCTGAAGCGCTGGGTCATGTATCCGACCTGGCGCTTGATGGCCTCGCTTTGGGAGATGATGTCGCAGCCGAGGCAAACGCCGCGGCCCTCGGAGGGGCGAAGCAAGCCGCACAACATGCGGATGAAGGTGGTTTTGCCGCTGCCGTTGGGGCCGAGGAAGCCGCAGATTTCGCCGGCGCGCACCTGGAGGTCCACGTGATCCACGGCGGTCAGGCGGCCGAACCGCTTGGTCATTCCGCGCACATCAATGGAGAGATTTTCGGGCATGGTCAGGGGCCGAAGAAGACATCCACGGGCTGGCCGGGATGAAGGTTGGCGGCGGTGGCAGCGTCAAAGACGGTCTCGACCATGAAGACGAGTTTGCCCCGGCTTTCCTGGCTGTAGATGACGGGCGGGGTGTATTCGGCCTGGGGAGAGATGAAGCTGACTTTGCCGGCCAGCGCGCTGGCGACGCCGTCCACGAGGACGCGGACGGGATCGCCGGGATGGATTGCGCCGACGGCGGTTTCCGGGACGAAGGCGCGGACTTTGACGTTCTGCGGCGGCAACAAGGCGACGACGGGCCGCCCGGCCGCGACCCATTCGCCCGGACGATAGATGGTGTCAAATACAAGGCCGGCCTGGGGCGCGCTCTGGCGTTTTTGGGCGAGGTCCCAGTCGGCGCGGGCCAGGGCAGCCTGGAGGGCGCGGACGGCGGCTTCGGAGGCGGCGATCTGATCTTCGCGGGAACCGAGCCAGGCAGTTTCCAAATCGGCTTCCAATTGGGCGACACGCCGGCTGTCCTGGGCCTGGGTGGAACGGGCGCGGTCGAGGTCCTGGGCGGCGGCGCCGCCGGGGGTGGCGGCGAGAGTTTCCTGGCGGGCGAGGTCCTGCCCGGCCAGGGCCAGGGCGGCCTGGGCCTCATCGAGCTGGGCCTGAAGGGAGGCGATTTCCGTCGGGCGTTTGCCTTTTTTGGCGTCTTCCAATTCGGCGCGGGCCTGGGCCAGTTGCCCGGCGGCCTGGTCGCGCGCGGCTTTTTCCGGGGTGTCGTCGAGCGTGAAAAGGGGATCGCCGGCGCGGACCTGGTCGCCGCGCTGGACGGGCAGGGAGGCGAGCGCCCCGGCCAGCGGGGAAGAGACATAGACAAATTCTCCCTCCACGTAGCCCTGGACGGCAGGGGAATGGGGAGGGCGGCAACCGGGCAAAAGGCAGAGGAGGGCCAGAAGCAGAAGCCCGGGAGGAGGGGGGAGTTTTGAGTCAATCATAAATGTGATGTTGGGTCACGACGCCATGGAGGACCACTTTGATGATGCCGGCAAAGCCGGTTTTGGGAGTCAGGCCCAGCTCGGCCAGCTTGGGCGGATTGATGACGGCCTGGACGGCGCCGAGGAGGATTTCCAAAAGGAGGCGCGGGGAGATGTCCTTGCGGATAAGGCCGGCCTTGCGTCCCTGGGCGAAAAGGCGGCCGAAATGGCGCTGGATGATGTCGCGGCGGCGTTGCTGGACCAATTGGAACAATTCGGGGGTTTCGCGGCGAATATCGCGGATGAAGTGGGGCTGGATTTCATCGGCATGGTATTGGACCCGGGCGAGCAGTTCCCGGAGCGCGGCGGGAAAATCGGCGGAGGAGGCGCGGGCCAGGCGGGTGAGGTCGGCGTCCACCTCGACGAGTTTGTCGGTGAGGACGGAACGCAGGAGCTCGTTTTTGCTGGGGAAATGGGCGTAGAAAGTTTTCTTGCTCATGCCCAGTTCGTCGGCCAAGTCGTCCATGGTGACGTGGCGGAAGCCGTTGGCGAAGAAATGGCGGCGGGCGCCGGCGACAATCCGCCGCCGGGCGGCGCGGGCGGCGTCCCGGGGCGCGGGAGGTGTTGGCTTGCGATTCATGTTGCACCGGCCAGCAATATACGCTAGAAACTAGATTAGTATTATCAGTTTCCAATGGTTTGTCAACAGGGAAAAGGCCTGGATTGAAAATGGTCACGGGCGGTTCAGGAGGGCCCGGTTGAGAGAGTGAAACCCCAACAAAGTAAAAACCTCTGAATCGTTTCCAGCCCATGTCGGCTGTGTGGTCCTGGGCGGTCAATCCCTCCTCAGGCAGGATGGTAACAGCAAGACGGAAAGAATCAGGCTGGGCAAGAGATTTGTTGCTTTTCGTGGGGTTCGACTTGTAAAATCACCGCGAGATTACAGGCATGGTTTCAAACGCCAACAAGAGAAGCAGAGGACCGTTTATATGAGAACGCCGCAGCCATTTCCATACCAAGGCAGCAAAAGAAACCTCGCCTCGGCGATCCTGCGATACCTCCCCAAGGGAGTCGGAACACTTATTGAGCCTTTCGCAGGGTCGGCAGCAATCACCATTGCTGCTGCCGCCAACAATCTTGCCGAAAAATTCGCCATCAACGATTCCAACCAGCCGCTAATCGAACTTTGGTTAGAAATCATCAACCGGCCAGAGAAATTGGCGCGGCGATACGAAACACTCTGGCGGGAACAGCACGCGGATCGTCGTCGATTCTATGACGATGTGCGCGATAAGTTCAATGAAGACCGGCACCCTGACCACCTCCTGTATCTCCTGGCACGATGCGTTAAAGCCTCCGTGCGCTACAACGCCGATGGCGGGTTCAATCAAAGCCCTGATAATCGCCGCAGTGGCATTCTGCCAGGCACCATGCGCAAGAATCTTCTTGCCGCTTCCGCGTTGTTGCGCGGCAGGACCGAGTGCTTCTCTCTCGATTACAAGGAAATTGTGGCGCGAGCGACGACCGAAGACCTCGTTTACATGGATCCGCCTTACCAAGGCGTCTGCGGCGAACGCGATCCGCGTTATCTCAAATCGGTTCTGTTCAGCGAGTTCGTTGAGGTCTTGGAAACGCTCAATGCGCGTGAAATTAGTTATCTTGTGAGCTACGACGGGCGGACGGGAGATAAAGTGCATGGTCGTCGGCTTCCCTCGCACCTGGCACTCCAATTGGTCGAACTGGAGGCCGGGCGTTCCTCGCAGGCCACCTTGCTTGGCCGGGCCGAAATCACATTCGAATCGCTCTACTTGTCGCATGCCTTGGCGGATAGGCTTAAGATTCGCAGACGCCTTCCAAAAGTTCAGGCGGAACAACTGAGCCTGGTGGAGGCCCAATAATGAGCAAGCCGAAGCTGCCGAGCGATTTCGTGAAACGCTGCAAGTCGGTCACGGCAAAACGTCCTAAAACGGTGATCGACCATATGCTCAAGCATGGGTTCATCACCACGGAGCAACTCAAAGACGATTACGGTTACAATCATCCGCCTCGCGCCGTGCGCGATGTAAAAGAGCACGGCATCCCCATCGAAATGTTCCGGGTAGAGGGCCGCGACGGACGTAAAATCGCCGCCTATCGTTTTGGTGATCCGACGAAGACCAGGTTTGGCCAACAGACAGGACGCACGGCTTTCAGCCAGGTAATCCGACAGAAACTTATTGCCCTTCACGGGGCGGTCTGCGCCATTTATCAGGAATCCTTCCCGGAGCGGGAGTTGCAGGTTGATCACCGCATTCCGTTCGAAGTGCTGGGCGACGTAAGGGATGCCGAGCAAAAGCCGGTTGATTACATGCTCCTCTGCGGCTCGGCAAACCGGGCAAAATCTTGGTCGTGCGAGCATTGCGTCAACTGGCTCGAACTGAAGAAGCCGGAGGTGTGCCGATCCTGTTACTGGGCTTATCCCGACAATTACACCCACATTGCAATGCGCCAGATTCGCCGTGCGGACATCATCTGGACAGAACAAGAGGTTGAAATGTACGAAAAGCTAAAGCGGAAGACGATTGAGCTTCAGAAGAATATTCCTGACTACGTGAAGGAAATAATTCGCAATTGTATTAGCTGACGGTGATCCCGCCGTCTTTCCTTGGCGGCCTCCCATTCCAGGAAATTGAACCGCCATTTCCATGCCTGTCAATGATTTCTGTCATGTTTAAGAACACGAGTTTTGGCGGAGTGTCAGCGGAGTAGTATCGAAATATGGGCGAGTTGTTGCACCGCACCCCCATTGACTGACACTTTAACTGACACTTTCACTCCTGAACAGGGAAGCCCCGTTCTCTGAACGGGGTTAGAGGAAGAGCTATGCTGAAAAAAGATCTGCCCATGAGCATCCTTTCTGAGCGTTGTCCCACAACGAAACAGAAAGGAAAA
>Ga0181539_1004382_pt1 | contig 12142 bp, 11 predicted proteins | sample PEATcosm2014_Bin_46_FD_119767 | JGI IMG/M metagenome (GOLD analysis project Ga0181539, IMG submission 119767) | Peatland microbial communities from MTU Mesocosm Facility, Houghton, MI, USA - PEATcosm2014_Bin23_60_metaG | ecosystem: Environmental > Terrestrial > Soil > Wetlands > Peat | place... | reverse complement strand
GCTTTTCCAATTTCAGCGCCGCCTCCTCCGCCGAGGAGACTTGTATCCAATTGAACCTTTTCGACTTACGTTAGGACGCTACTGATTCGATAGATAGAAATGCAGTGGGGGGATGGCGCAAACGACCACTGGCCAGGGACCAATGACAAAGGACCAAGGACGAATTATGAAAATTCTGGTTGCTGACAGCGTTTCAGAACGGGCCGTGGAAATTTTGTGCGAGCAGGAATCGTGGGATGTTGTTTTCCTGCCGAAGAAAGCGGGAGCCAACGTCGCGGAAGAAATTCGCGATGCCGACGCCCTGGTGGTGCGCAGCGCCACCAAAGTCACCTCGCCATTGCTCGCGAAGGCCGAGCGGCTGCGCGTGATCGGCCGCGCCGGCACGGGCGTGGACAATGTGGACCTCGACGCCGCCACGCAGAAAGGCGTGGTGGTGATGAACACGCCGGGGGGCAACGCTTGGAGCGTGGCCGAGCACACCATGGCGCTGCTGTTGGCACTGGCCCGGCGCATCCCCCAGGCCGATGCCTTGATGAAGCAGGGCCGGTGGGAAAAGAAAAAGCTCGAGGGAATGGAATTGCGCGGGAAGACTTTGGGCTTGATTGGGCTGGGGCAAATCGGCTCGGACGTGGCGCGCCTGGCGAAAGCCTTTGAGATGCAGATCATCGCCTACGACCCCTACGTTTCCTCCCTGCTGGCCAGTGAGTTGGACGTGAAGCTGGCCTCGCTCGAGGAAGTGCTGAAGTCGGCGGACTTCATCAGCCTGCACGCCTCCGCCACGCCCGAGACTCGCCACCTGATCAACGCCCGGACGCTGGCGCTCGCCCAGCCGGGCGTACGCATCGTGAACTGCGCGCGCGGCGACCTGATTAATGAAGCGGATCTGCTGGCGGCGCTGGAATGCGGGCTGGTGGCCGGCGCCGGGCTCGACGTCTTCGAGACGGAGCCGCCCTCCAATTCGAAACTCGTGAGCCACCCGAGCGTGATTGCCACCCCGCATATTGCCGGCTCCACGGAAGAGGCGCAGGAAATCGTGGGCATCCGCATCGCCGAGCAGGTGCGTGATTTCCTGATCTCGGGCGTGGCGCGCAATGCCGTCAACATGCCGGCAGTTTCTGCCGAGGAATTCAAGAAGCTCGAACCTTACATCCAGCTCGGCGAAAAGCTGGGGGCGTTTCTGGCGCAGCTTGCGGGGGAAAGAATCCGGGAAGTGCGGATCAGCTACGACGGCGGGTTGGCGGAGCTGAACACCCACTTGGTGAAAAACGCGGTGCTCATGGGAATCCTGAAGCCCGCGCTCTCCGAGCAGGTGAATCTGATTAACGCCGGGGCTCTGGCGCAACTGCGCGGCGTGGAAGTGGCGGAGGTGCGCAGCGCGCGGCGCGCGACGTTCTCCAACTCCCTGGGCATCGGAATATACACCGAGGGTGAATCCGCCACCGGTGTGGGCATGGTGGGCCTGCGGGGTGCGCTGCGCATCCTGGGGCTCAACGACATCGATATCGAGGCTTCCCTGCGAGGTATTATCCTCTTTATCAACAATCAGGACGTGCCGGGCGTCATCGGCAAAGTGGGCACCATCCTCGGCGACCGCAAAATTAATATCGCCACCTTCACTCTGGGACGCAACCCGCAAACCCAGCAGGCCATCGGCTTGGTCAATGTGGACAATCACGTGCCCGACGAGGTGCTCCAGGAAATTCGCGCCATTCCCGCCGTGCGCACCGCGCGGGTGGTGGAGGTCTGAACGCCGGGACCGGGGTCATCGAAGCGGCGGCCCATTCGATTGGGGAAGGAAGGAGCGGCCACCGCATCCATGCGGGTCTGGGTTTTCAAGATCAACACCAAGCGCGGATGGGAATTTGATGAATACTTCCGCTCCCCCTCTCGCGGGGTATACGCGATGGGTGACGAAGGCTGGATTCGCAGCGCGTCCAGCCTGCGATACCTGCGCGAGGAAGTGAAGCGGGGCGACCTCTTTCTTTGCTACGAAGTCGACCACAAACAGGTGGTGGGCGTGGCCCGCGCCGCCTCCGATGGCCGTGATACGGGCCTGGGATCGCTCATTGACTTCTGCCCGCCGCACCAAGCCGTACGCTTGGAAAATCCACTCGCGCGCCAGCCGGACCTCGACCACATTCTCGCCTTCAGTCCTCATCGCGGCCGCGGCACGGTGCAAAAAATCGACGCCGATGAGTTCCGCCGCTTGCGCCGCCTCATGTTACGGAAGAATCCCCATCAGTGGGATAAGTTGTCGAGGCTCCTGAATAACCTTGGGTGAGGGCTTTTTAGTGAATAGGTAATGCCGCGTGCGGAATGATATGAGGTGTTGCAATCTCACCAAAATCGTGAAAGACTACCTGTAGGGCCCTTGCAGCGGGGGGACCCCGGGAAAAAGGATCTCGCCCCTCGCTTGTATAGAAAATGGAAGGGATGTCTGTCCCTCATGAACACCATGCATGCCACGGCTAATTTACCTTTGTTTTTCGAGGGGGTTCACTACGATCTAAAGTGGCGACACTTTACTGCCGACTTGGACTTCTGGACTCGCAAGGCAGGCAAGTACGGTGGACCTGTCTTGGATTTGGCCTGTGGAACGGGGAGAATTCCGCTCCACCTGACCCGGGCCGGTTATCGTGTCACGGGAATTGACTCGTCGGAAGCCCTGCTGCGCGAGGCCGCGCGGAAAAGCCTGCGCTCCAGGTTGGCGGTGCAATGGGTCCGCCGCGATGTCCGGCGGTTTGAGCTGGGAAGGAGATACCCCCTGGTCATCTTTCCCTCCAACGCCATTTCCTCTCTGATAGAAACCAGGGATTTGGAGGCTTGCTTCGCTTGCGTGAAACGGCATTTGGGTCCAAAAGGGAAGTTCATAATTGACGCCTTGAACCCAAGCCTGGAGATTCTTTCGCGCGATCCCGAGCAGCGCTTTCCTCACAAGCGCTACCCGGCGCCCAACGGTCGCGGCATGGTAGAGGTAACCGAGAGCAATCATTACGACACCAACCGACAGATTAATTACGTACGCCTCTTTCACAAAATGCCCGACGAAGCCGGCGAATTCGTGGAAGAAGTGGCAGCCCGAGTCTATTTCCCGCAGGAACTCTACTCTCTGCTGAAGTACAACGGCTTTCTGATCGAAGCAAAGTATGGTGATTACAATGAGTCCCCGTTAGATTCACAATCTGAGAAGCATTTGATAGTCTGTTCCGTTCCCGGCTGAAGATGACGAACAGAGCCGCGCGATTTTTCCAGCTCGAAGTAAACGGCACAACCTTTCAACGCGAAATTCTGGGCGGCATCACCACCTTCCTCGCGATGTCTTACATCATCTTTGTGCAGCCCGGTGTGCTGGCGGTTTCGGGAATGAATTTCCAGGCCGTGCTCACGGCCACTTGCCTCGCGGCCGCCGCCTCCACACTGCTGATGGGGCTCGTCGCCAACTACCCTGTCGCGCTGGCGCCCGGAATGGGCGAAAACTTTTTCTTCGCCTACACGCTGTGTGGCGCCGTCCCTCTGGGATTCGGCTTGACCTGGCAGCAGGCGCTTGCGGCGGTGCTCCTGGCGGGGATTTTCTTCGTCGCCATCACCCTGACCGGCCTGCGCGCGCAAATTGTGAATTCGATTCCCCATGCTTTGAAGTGCAGCATCGCCGCGGGAATCGGCTTGTTCATCACGTTTATCGGGCTCGAATACGGCGGTTTGGTAGTGGCCTCGTCCGGCACGCTGGTGCGCATGGGCGATCTGCGCCAACCGGTTGTGCTTGCCACCGTCGCGGGGCTTCTTCTTATCGTAGTGCTGTTGAGCTTCCGCGTCCGCGGCGCTATCTTGATAGGGATTCTCGCCACTACCGCGATTTGCGCGCTCTTCGGTTTGGTCCATTACCATGGACTGTTCTCGATGCAGCTCCACCTGGCGCCGACATTCTGGAAATTCGATTTGGGCGGCCTGTTGAGGGTTCCGCCGGCGCGTTTGGGGACGGCCATTTTTGTGCTCTTCTACCTTGCGCTCTTCGATACGGTGGGAACCCTGGTGGGCGTGGGGCACCAGGCCGGGCTGGTGCGCGACGGCAAGTTGCCGCGTGTGGATCGCGCCCTGTTTGCCGATGCCGTGGGGACGACCGTGGGCGCGGCCCTGGGAACTTCCACCATCACCTGCTACATCGAATCCGCCGCGGGCGTTTCCGACGGCGCGCGCACCGGCCTCGCAAGTGTCGTGACAGGAATATTCCTTGCCGCTTCGCTGTTTTTCAGCCCGCTGGCGGCGATGATTGGCGGCGGGGTCAAGGTGGGCCAAGCCGTGCTTTATCCCACATTGGCCCCGGCGCTCATCGTGGTGGGCGCGATGATGCTCAAGCCCCTGCGCGAACTCAATTGGGATGACCCGACGGAGTACCTGCCGGCCTTCCTGGTGTTGGTGGGAATTCCGCTCACCTTCAGCATCGCCGATGGCATCGCCTTCGGGCTCATTTCCTACGCCATCGCCAAGCTCGCCACCGGCCGCGGACGCGAGTGCCCTCCGCTCACTTACATCTTTGCCGCACTGTTCGTGGTGCAATTCCTGATTCACTAGAAGAAAGTTGAAAAGTTGAAGAAGATGAAAAAGTCGAAAAAGAAAGATCTTCAACTCCTTTGACTTCTTAGACTACTTCAACTCGTGTTTTGAGTGCCGCGCGTCTCCTTCCAGATATCAAGGTAAGGTTTGAGCTCCTGCATCATGGAGCGGAACTGTGGGAAGTTGAGGGATTGCGCGCCGTCGCTCATGGCCTTTTCCGGGCAGGGATGCACTTCCACAATCAAGCCGTCCGCGCCGATGGCGACGGCCGCGCGGCAGAGGGCGGGCACCAGGCTTTGCCGGCCTGTGGCGTGGCTGGGATCGACGATCACGGGCAGATGCGTCAGCTCATTCAGCACCGGTACGGCGGAGATATCGCAGGTGTTGCGCGTGGCGGTCTCGAAAGTTCGAATGCCGCGTTCGCAGAGAATGACATGGGGATTGCCATGCGCAGTGATGTATTCGGCTGACATCAGCAACTCGCGTATCGTCGAGCTCATGCCGCGTTTCAGCAGCACTGGCCGCGGGCAGCGGCCTAGTGCCTTGAGCAGCGCGAAGTTCTGCATGTTGCGCGCGCCCACTTGCACAATGTCCGCGTACTCGGAGATCAGCGGAACGTCCTGCTCGCTCATCACCTCCGTGACAATGGCAAGTCCCGTTGCGGCGCGGGCCTTGGCGAGGAGCTTCAGCCCTTCTACTTCCAGGCCCTGGAAGTCGTAGGGGGAAGTGCGGGGCTTGAAGGCGCCTCCGCGCAGAATCTTCCCCCCCACCGAAGCCACAAACTCCGCCGCTTCCATAATCTGCTTCTCGCTCTCCACCGAGCACGGTCCCGCCATGACGACGAATTGATCGCCCCCAATGGAAACGCCATTGATCGGTATCCGGGTGCGCTGTTGCTTGAATTCCTTGCTCACGAATTTGAAGGGCGACGAGATCCGTACGGCGCTGGCAACGCCGGGAGCCACCTCCATCGCTTCCAGGCAGGCGCTTACGTCGCCCACTCCGATCACTCCAATGACCACGCGCTCTTCACCCTGAATGGAGTGAACCTTGTACCCAAACTCCCGAATGCGTTCGCAAACGTGATCGATTTGCGCCTGGGTCGCATCTGGTTTCATGGAAATGATCATCGCTTTCTCCCCCCCGAAATGAAAAAGCCCACTCGCTGGGAGTGGGCTGGCCTTGCGACGGTACCTTTTTCGTTCAGACCAACGCCACTCTACCGGCTTGGAGCGAAGCTCCAAAACCGGTAACTAAAGCACGTAAACGAGTTGGCGTAGGTTCCAAACATCGAAGGGCTAGTATACAGCAACCCCGGAAGAGCCGCAAGGCTTCGTATCGAGCCGTGTCGAACTGGAACCAGCGCGCGGGGGCAGGCCAAGAGCGAGGAGGCGCCGGTGTAAGGATAGGGTTAGCGCCGGTAGAGCAAATTTCCGGACGCGGTGGGTGGGCGTAACAGGGACGATTCCCAGCCTTCCGGAATCGGTGTCCAGTCGCGCGAGAAGAAATCGGTGGTGGTCAGACTAATCAGGATGGCAAGCCAGAGGAGCGCCGACAGCAGCACCACGCGCATCAAGCGCGGACTCCAGCGCAGGTGCATGAAGAAAAGAACCACCAGCGTCGCCTTGCAGCAGGCGATGACGAGCGCCACGATGGTGTTCCATTGGCCCAAGTTAACGTACGCCATGCCCGTGGTTAGGGCGGTCAGCGCCAGGAGCGAGCCGAAAATGAAGAAATAGATTCTCTTTGGAACCACGTGACCCGGCATTCAGTATCGCCCTCCAATTAAATACAAAAGCGGGAAGAGAAAAATCCAGACGATGTCCACAAAATGCCAATAAAGGCCGGCGGTCTCCACGGCATTATAGCGCTCCGGTCCGAAGTGGCCTTTCCACGCCTGCACCAGCAGCACGCAAAGAACTCCCACGCCCACCACCATGTGCAGCGCGTGCACGCCCGTCATCAGGAAGTAGAAACAGAAGAACAATTGGATGGACTTGGCGTTGAGCCCGACAAAGGTGAAATTCACACCCGGCGCAAAGCCTTCCAAATAATCGTGCCGCCATTCGAGCGTCAGTTTGATGAGGATGAACGCCAGCCCCAGCGCGATGGTCAGGATTAGGAATGCCACAAGGGCATGCCTTTTTCCCATTTGCGCGGCACGCACCGCCAGCGCCATGGTCAAGCTGCTGCAAATCAGCACCGCCGTGTTAAGGGCGCCGATGGTGACGTTCAGCATGTGGCTTCCCGCTTCGAAACCGGGCAGGTAGAGGTTGCGATAGATGGTGTAGCCCGCGAAGAGCCCGCCGAAGAACATCACCTCAGTGGCGAGGAAAATCCACATACCCAGGCTGGCGGCCTCGTGCTGCTGCTCCAGGTCCTCGAATTGGTGCGCCAACGCGCTCGCGGCGTGACTGTCAGCCAACTTAAGCCTCCTCCTATGAACGTAGGGGCGAGCGGCGCTCGCCCCAGGGCCGAACGCCGTTCGGCCCTACTTATCGTATGCGTAAGCTTCTTCCGTCACCACGGGCGTCTGCTCAAAGTTCTCGGTGGGAGGCGGCGAAGGCGTCTCCCACTCCAGGCCTTTGGCGCCCCAGGGATTCGGCCCCGCCGGCGGCCCGTATCGCATCGACCAAATCAAATAAACCAGGGGAATGGCATAGCCCACCGCCAGGATGGACGCTCCCGCCGACGACATGACATTCAACACCTGGAACTTCGGCGGATAGATGGCGTACCGCCGAGGCATGCCGAGATATCCCAGCATGTATTGCGGGAAAAACGTAAGGTTGAAACCGATAAAAATGATCGCTGCGGCCAGGCGCGCCCAACCGTCGGGATAAAGCCGCCCGGTGATTTTGGGCCACCAGAAATGAATTGCGCCCAGATATCCCATGACCGCGCCACCCACCATGATGTAATGGAAGTGGCCGACCACGAAGTAGGTGTCATGAACGTGGGTGTCCACGGCGAGCGTCGCCAGGAAAAGGCCCGTCAACCCGCCCATGGTGAACAGGCCAATAAAGCCCAAGGCGTAAAGCATGGGCGCCTGATAGGAAATGGAACCCTTGTAGAGCGTGGCCGTCCAGTTGAACACCTTGATGGCGGAAGGAATCGCCACCAAGAAGCTGAGGGCGGAGAAAATAATGCCGGCGTAAATCGATTGGCCGCTTACAAACATGTGGTGCCCCCAGACGAGGAAGGAAACCACCGCGATGGCCACACTGGAAAACGCCACAAAACTGTAACCGAAGATGCGCTTTTTGGCGAAGCACGCTATCAATTCGCTGACCACGCCCATGGAGGGCAGAATCATGATGTACACGGCCGGATGCGAGTAAAACCAGAACAGGTGCTGGAAGAGGATGGGGTCGCCACCCACGGCGGGATCGAAGATGCCGACGTGAAAGAGCCGCTCCACCGCCACCAGCACCAGAGTGATGGCCACCACCGGGGTCCCCAGAATCTGGATGAGGCTGGTGGCGTACATCGCCCAGAGAAACAGCGGCAGGCGGAACCAGGTCATGCCGGGAGCGCGCATCTTGTGGATGGTGACCACGAAATTCAGGCCGGTGAGAATCGAGGAGAACCCGGCCACGAACACTCCCAACGCGGCGGAAAGCACGTTGGTGTTGACGTAGGTTGTACTCAGCGGCGTGTAGAATGTCCAGCCCGTATCCACGCCACCCCCGATCACGGCGTACAGGGTCAAGACGCCACCCACCACGAAGACGTACCAACTCAGCAGGTTCAGCTTGGGAAAAGCCAGGTCGCGGGCGCCAATCATCATGGGTACCAGGAAATTCCCGAACACCGCGGGGATGGAGGGAATCATGAAGAAGAACACCATGATGATGCCGTGCATACTGAAGAGCTTGTTGTAGGTACCCGGTTCGAATATGGCGCCATTGGGCTCAATCAGGTGGAGCCGAATCAGCACCGCCGCGATGCCTCCCACCAGGAAGAACAACGTGATCGACACCAAGTAGAGAATCGCGATGCGCTTGTGGTCTGTCGTCAGCAGCCACGATTTGATGCCGTAATCGGCATTCAAATAGTTCACGCGATTTTCAGGATCCCCCGCTGCCGTTGCCATTATTTTCGATGCCTTCCCTTCTTGCGACTTTGAGCGCCGGACCTTACATTTTTCGGAAAAATGCTTCCATTCTGTAAGCCCTGCCACTCTGAAAGTGGATAAAGGGCAAATGCCCACAACTAGTAGCAACTCCTCATGAATAGCGCCTAATCCGTTCAATCTAAATGACTTATATGCATAGCCTCCACTCACCGAAAAACCCGGCCCTGCATTTTCATGAACTTACCAGCTTCTTCCGGCACGGAGCTTACCCTCAAGGCGCCTTCCCGAAGGCCTCCGGACCGCCTTGGGTGCCCCAAAACTAGATTCCCATCGAGATCTTCCGCCGCCTGTTTAGCCTACATGCACATTCTCCCGGGCAGTGCCGCTCTCCCCTCCATGTTGGGACCAGTTCCGGGCTACGCTACATCGCCATTACTTCGGCGTCTTGCCTGCTTGCGGGCTCAAAGATTTGATGTACGCGATCAATTGCAGCAACTGTTCTTCTGTAACCTGCCCCTTGAAAGTGGGCATGATGGGCCGATAGCCCTCCACGATTTTGGCGGAGGGATAAAGAACCGATTCCCGCAGATAAGCGTCGTCCGCCACCACCGTCTTGCCATCGCTCAGTTTCACCGGTTTGCCATAAATACCCGTCAGGGAGGGCCCCTTGCCAGTCCCGTGGCAGGTGACGCAGGCCAGTTGGTCGTAAAGCTTGGCGCCCGACTCCGCCATGGTCCCACCGCGAATCCCCCCGCTCAACCATTGCTCGTATTCCGTGGGCTCCATCACGATCACATCGCCCTTCATCAGCGAGTGGTTGGTGCCGCAATACTGGTCGCAGTACAGATCGAACCTGCCGGTTTTGGTCGCCTGAAACCATAGCGACGTGTACATTCCGGGCACCACATCCTTCTTGACGCGGAACGCCGGTACGGAAAAGTCGTGGATGACGTCCTCGGACGTCATCGTCAGCTTGATGGGCTGGTTCACCGGGACGTGCAGCTCATTGATCTCCTCCACGCCCTCGGGATGCTGCAATTTCCACATCCACTGCTTGCCCACCACGAAGATTTCCGTGGACGCGGCGGGCGGGCGTGAATTCCGGATGAACAGGCTGGTGCCCCACAGGAAGACGACCACGACCAGTCCCAGCGGGATCAACGTCCAGGCAATTTCCAGAGGGATGCTTCCCTCGATCTGTTTCGGCTGGTCCTGCTCCGAGCGGCGCCGGTAACGCAGCGCGAAGTAAAAGATGGTGAGAAAGATGATCGCCGTAAAAAAGAGGTCAATCGCGGTGAGGAAGTAGTAGAGATAATCCACTCCCTGCGCGATAGTGGAAGCTTGATCAGGCCTGATTTGAAACCCTTGCCACATACTGTTCTGTCACCTTGTTCGATTCAAAATTCAAGATTCAAGATTCAAGACTCAAATCGCCAGTCGCAGATTCAAAATTCAAAATCGCCAATCCCAGATTCAAGCCTCAAAATCCACAATCGCAAAGCCTTCAGACAAAATCCGAATTCATCGTGGGCTCTTAATCTTGAATCTTGAATTTTGAATCTTGAATCGAATTCTTCCGCCCGCCTCGCGAAAGGGCAAAAATCAACGTCCCCATGGAGAGGAGGGTAATCACTCCGGCAATTTTCAGCACATGCGAAACGACCATGCTGTACTTCCCCGCCGCCGGATCGTACTCACAGCAGTAAAGCAAAACGGCATCCACGGGATTCCCGATCTTTTCGCTCGCGGCCTCGACCAGCGCCAGGCGGATATCCCGCGAGGGATAGAGAATTCCGTAAAAATAGCGCGAGACCTTTCCCTGTGGTGTCAGCACGATGACTCCAGTGGCGTGGGCGAACTGCTTGGTTTCCGGAATGTAGTTGTAGTGAAACCCCACCGCCTGTGCCAGGGCGCGAATCGCGGGCTCATCGCCCACCAGGAAATGCCAGCCTTCCTTGGCGCCGGGCCGCCCATAAAGGCCCACATAGACGGCTTTCTTGCCCATGGCCATCTCTGGAGTTTCGCTGGGATCAATGCTTACGGTCACCACTTGGAATTGTTCACCGATGTTGAACTTCACATCCCGCAGTGCATTCAAAAGGCCGTTCTCCGCCATCGTGCACAGCATCGGGCAACTGTAATAAACCAGCGAAAGGATCACCGGCTTCTTACCGAAATAAGAACGCAGGGTCACGGTCTGGCCAGTCTCATCGCGAAACTTCAAATCCAGCGGCACTTGGTTGTTCAAGCGCTGGTCAATCCCCACGCCGCGCAACTGCGGAGGCGTAACCGAGGCGTTGTCCTGTCCCGCCGCCCCCACCGCCAAGGTGAAGATCAAAACACCGCACGCAAAGGCGCAGAGACGCAAAGGGTCGCAAAGCAAACAAAGGATTTCCTCTTTGCGATTCTTTGCGTCTCTGCGCCTTTGCGTGAATTTGTTCATTTTTTCAAAGCCTCAGAGGCTGGGATCTTTTTCGCGCCACTCTCCGCCGGGGAACTGCCACGAACCGGGTAACCTTCTTGCAGAAGCAGATCCATCGCGCGGTCAACAGGAATCCTGACAATACCGGCTTGGGGGTCCACCCACCCATAACCCTGCAAAATCTTTTCCTGGTCGGCGCGGAAGCGCTTCAAGTCGAGTGGCGCCGTGGTTTGCAGGCGCGGCTCGGGTGGCAGCGTGCGGACGTCTTCAAAGGGTGAAGCCGGCGGCCCCAGGGGTTGGTGCCGGACAAAAAAGTGAAACACGAAGGCGCTGCCCAGCACACCCAACACTATCAGTCCCACCACTCCCCCGGCAAAGGCAAACAGCCGCCCCACGCTCACATCGGAGTCTTCGTAGCCGCGCCGGGGATGTTCCGGTCCTTTAACAGGTTCAGACATGCTACACGATTTCCCTTTTTGCTTGCCACCAACTACTGGCCACTAAGCACTAGCCACTTCTTTCACGTCCTCATGCATGCTGCAATAATTCCTTCAAGCGCGGATCGTGGAGCGGCAGCAGTGGCCGCCCCTTCTATTTGTTCCAGGGCGACCCCCTCACCCGGCCCGCCCCGGCTGGTGAGAACGCCGGTTGCGGTCCACCCTCTCCCCCAAGGGGGCGAGGGAGTAAGTTCAACTCTCCCCTCACCCCCTTGGGGGAGAGGGCGTAGATTCTATTTAACCCTCCCCTCGTCCCCTTGGGGGCGAGGGCGTAGATTTTATTTAACTCTTCCCTCTCCCCCTTGGGGGTGAGGGCGTAGATTCTATTTAACCCTCCCCTCGTCCCCTTGGGGGTGAGGGCGCAGATTTTATTTAACTCTCCCCTCGCCCCCTTGGGGGAGAGGGGCCGGGGGTGAGGGGGTCGGTCCGTCACCGTATTATGCCGCACTCAGCAGGGCCCTAATCCCTAACCCCTAACACTACTACGTTAAGTTATTGACCTCCTCCAGGAGAGGTGCTAAGCTCCGGTCCATGACCGAGAGCGAAATCGAGAAATGTCGAAAGCGCTTGGAACAATTCTTGACCGACCTGCTG
>Ga0181539_1004376_pt1 | contig 12152 bp, 15 predicted proteins | sample PEATcosm2014_Bin_46_FD_119767 | JGI IMG/M metagenome (GOLD analysis project Ga0181539, IMG submission 119767) | Peatland microbial communities from MTU Mesocosm Facility, Houghton, MI, USA - PEATcosm2014_Bin23_60_metaG | ecosystem: Environmental > Terrestrial > Soil > Wetlands > Peat | place... | reverse complement strand
AGACTTGGTAGAACCCGATCGGCGGTCCTCCTCCAGATAGGAAGTATCCGACCTGCCCCCATTCCTGATTCGGAAGACCGTCGCTCACCCAAAAAGCTAGGGATCCTGTCGTCTGGAAGTCGACGACCTCGATCGTGCTTCGTACGCCAGTATTTGGCAGGGCCGAAGGGTCAGTAGACATCGCACCCACCAACCAGACCGGACCAGACGTTCCCTTGATTGTCGGCTGTCCGATGGTAGCAAGATGCGATTCGACACTCGTGTAGTATCTAAACACCGATCCATTAGCGATTTGCCCATAGATGCTGACCGGGTATGTCGCACCAAGCGTAATCTGCGAGGACGTGTAGAGTACGAAGGACACCGTCTCTGTCGTGTTGGGCGCTATGTTCACCTCCTGACCCTGTAGCCCACTGAAGGATGTCTCAATTGAGAGGACTGTGATGTTCGAGTTCCCCGTGGCTCTGAACGTAATCGTGAGAGTCGGGCCAGAGAAAAGGGTGGAGTCTGACAGGAGCTGCAAGCGTACGTCCGCCATCGGCGCCTTCGAGAGTGGCAGGGCGCCCATTGAGACGTTGATTAGACTGGTCCCATGCATATAGAATTCGAATTCCGTTCCATTTACGGTCGTCCGGTAGGCGTGAGTTCCGTCAAACGGCGCCGTGCCGACACCGAATATGTAGTAGCTCATGGAAGCGTAGCCTTGCAAAGTGACTGTGATGGCACGTGTGGCTGTGTGTGCAATCTCTACCTCACACTGCACTGGAACTACGGGTGCGTAGAGGAATATCAGCAGCAGAACTACCACGAGGACCATGACAAAGGCATGTGTCTTTCGTGACGTTCAGCCTCACTGAGAGGTTTATTCGCGCCTGCTTTGCTTTAAGGCTGTTGGGCCTAGAGGGGGTTCTGTTACCTATGTGAATGAGGATCACTTTGCGCGCGCGCGCGCTACGCTAAGGACGATATCTCCGAGGAGATGCTGAAAGCCTTGGAGCAGGAAAAGAAGGCGAGGAAACTTGAGACCGTCCCCGAAGCGGTCAGAGCCGTCCTTGGGGAATACTTCAAGGTCAAGACAGAACAGTGAGTAGACCTGCTCGTTTGCAAGACCAGAGTCGTATCTGGCTCAGACATCGCGGAAAGCCTATGTTCTTTCAGGCGGAGACTGGTGGAAACCCGTGCCCCATTCTGGCCCTACTCGACGCCTCCCTTCCGTTCCTTGACTGACTGACGGACTATCCAGATATCTCTGTCCTTCCCATCAGCGTGCAAGTGCGTTATATGCTAAGTAGGATACGACCAGCCTTGCAGCAGCACAACTTCTCAGGCTGAGTCTCATCATTTCATCGCAATACCCAACCTACGACAAGACGATTGCGACCCCGAGGGGTGTCGTCCTCCTCAACATGATACCCGATGTTAGGGAGGAATGTTCCAATGTCTACTTGGCTGCTACGGACCCATCATCGGGAGATAACATGGGCGGGACCTTCTCCAGTTGGTATCTCACAACGTCCTACGGAGACCAAATCGAATACTCGGGCCAGGTTTCCTTCTCTGGCCCAGCGAGTTGGAGTGATGACTTCGTAGTCTACATTCAAGCATCGCCAATCGCAATCAGCAGCGCGAGCATAACCCCGGCATGGGGAGGGGCACAGTACGACTATGTCAGTCAACAGGTGAGCAGCCAGTATGTGCTTTGGTATGTAGTCGGCGCGCTCCCCGGCGGGTGGAGCACCGTGATATGGACCAACTGGGCTAGCGCACCCTCTCCAGCAAGCGTAGGCGTAGAGGTTACCGCCAATCCCCCCGGACAATACTCATCCCTCGCCCTCTGCTAGTGGAAGACTCATCTTCCGTCCTCCCTTTTTCCCTGATAGCGCTACTGGACATACGACCTGATGGCCGCACCCACGGTGACGAGGGCCGCCAGGATTATGCCCACGACGGCCGCAACCACAATCATGTACACCGAGGCCGCCACGGAGTCTGTAGCCTGCAGGTTGCCGAGCACAGGCGCCGCCTTGATCAGCCACACTGTCAGGACCACGAGGAAAGAAACCGCGGCGGAGGTGAGGAAGATGCCCCTTAGGGGGTACTCATACCTGCGCCTGAACAGGTAGCCGACCAGCAGCGCCCCTACCAGGGTTACGACCACTGACGCCTCGAACAGCAGCCAGATGAGATTGTCAGTGGCCTCCAGCGACGCGTTGGCACTAGGAAGGAAGTAGGAGAGCGAGCCGCGATACACCACTGGAAATACCAACGACGAAATTACGGTCGCGGCCACCCAGGGAAGGCGCCGGGGAGACTGGACCTTGACCAAGGCTAGCCGTCAGGTCTGAAATCTCGGGTCTGCTAGTTAAGAATTTACTCAATTTACTCTGGTGATGTAGTGGAGAACCAAGGGAGATATGTCATCCCCGGATTCCAGCCCACATATGTGTCAGGTAATCCCACCTCCCGCACTCTTGTCGGAGTCTACCCAGTCACAGGTCCTTTGCCATCATGACGTTGGTGGGCCTGTAGCCAAGTTCCTCGTAGAGTTTCCGTGCCCGCTCATTGTGCGTACCATAATGAAGTGATGAGATTTGAACCTAACGAAGTTCAAATCCCGGCGACCGTACTCCCTAAACCATTAGCGGAATAGCTCGAACGAACCGATAGCGCGCGCGCTCAGAAGGCCATTCGTGCCGTGCTTAGGGTTAGCCTGGTCATACTGTTCTTCGTGCCTTCTTTAATGGCGATAGCGCAGAAGTACAGTTGGTGGCCGCCAAGATAAGACGGGCTGCTGATGAGGTCTCAGGAGAGTAGGACGCGCGCGCGCGCGCGGCGCCCCTACGTGCTGAGGAGGTACTACGAGGTGAACATGCTCAACGCGCAGTACGACAAGTTAGTGCTTCCCGAATGGAGGGAGTTCTGGACCGGCTGGCGTGGCAACATCTCGACTGTCTACACGGTGAACAAGGGCTTGCCTGAGGACGCATTGGAGACGATGAGGCAAGGCCTATGCGCAGGCAGCGGAGAAGCACCTGGTGACCGTAGCGCAGCCGACGGTCAGCAAGGGGGAGGTGATCAGCACTGCGAGGATAGAAGCGCTGAAGATGTTCGGCTACACCAACCAGGAGCTGCAGGAGCTCGGCGACATCACGCAGATCGCCACTGAAAAGCTGCAGCAGCTCATCCATCAGAAGTCGATGCAAATGCTAGGCTTGAAACAAGGGACTCAGAAGGTAGTACCACTCAGCGAGCTCGAGCACTGGATAGAGCAGGGATGGGACTACAGGCGGGATCTGCCGAACGAGAAAGTCGTGACAGGGCTAAGAACGAGCTAGATCAGGACCGCAGGACGAGCGGCCCCCTAGCTTCGTATCTATCGAGTTCCCTAATCGACTTGAAGCTTGTAGGCTTCAGATCTTGAATGTGTGGGCTCACCCATCCCTTCTATGCAGATTCAAGTGGAATGCCACGTACTAATCTAGTGGATAGTCCAGTTTCTCCATTCTACTCAGGACATAACCGACGAGCATGACGAACCCGCCCAGCGCAGTTAGGTACAGTCCTATTTGCGGGTACATAGACGAACTGACTGGTTCGCCAGTGTAAACCAACCAGGCATGGAGTACACTATTCACATTCGGGCTGATAATGTCAATCCCCCATATCCACAGAACGCCGCTCATGATTGCGAAAAGGCCGGTAAGGGACATAAGCTTCCACCGAAATAGGCTCACTGCGCCGAGCACCGCTGAGACAGCGAATACGATAACTGATCCTACCAGCGCAGCGGAGGAGGCAAGTTGAGGCAAGAGGGCCACCCAAATCTCACCGTCAATGGTAGTGTTGTCAAAGACCATGCCGTGGGAAGCGTAGGTCTGAAGGTTTCCTGAAATATCAAGGTAGTTAACACCATAGCCGGCGGCTGAAAAGTACACCCAATTGGTTCCTGCCGAGAGGTATAAAATGACGAGTCCTATGATGATTGCGACTCTGGTAGATATCATAGGCTTGTTGTTAGATGGATGAGCTATTAGACCTTGCTTGGTTCGAAGATAACGCCCACTCTTATTTTTGAGAATTATCTTCAGAGCGCGCGCGCGCGCGAGTGACGAGGTTGTCTAGGTTCAGGGTAAGGTCTGGTCGCTGTGCTCTGGGAATGATGTGATGGACGTCCAAGTTCTCTGTGCTCTGGCAGTTTGGATTGGTGCACATGTAGTGGTCACGTTCGAGAGCGGCGAACCTGATATCCCACCATTCTGAGTCTGCACTGTTTCCGCTCCAATACGTGCCCAAGTCTATTGTATCCTCCGTAGCGCGCACGCGCTTCAACGTCGGCTGTCGTGCTGATTGAGATACAGTGGTTGTAGCTCACGCCCCTTTCTGGACCCTCACTTTGCCTGGATGGTGGTCGAGAAGGTCACTTCGGTCCCGTCGAGATATCCTGCCACGACCGTGAGTTGGTATGTCTGTCCCGCGGTCACGGAAGGGCGGAAGAGAGGCGTTCCGATCGTTGCGGTCTGCCCACTGGTCAGCCATCACCAGGAACTGAGTCGCGGTCATCTCCATCCTGACGTCGTGGTTGTCGCCGTTAGGGAGCTTCAGCCTGACGTCGGGAAGAGGCACGAAGTTCCTCTCGTAGTCCCCTCATGCGGAAGTAGTGCTTGCGTCTGGTCTCTCTGCCGTCCCCCTCAAACTCGTCGCTGGCGACGTAGTCCTGCAGCACCTTCAGGTGCTGAATCAAAGTGGCGTTGTTCCCGTTCATGCACTCCGCGACCCACTGGTCGGGGTCGTCCGGAAGCCCCTTCCTCTTCTCCACAGGACGTACCGATTTATGGTATAGAGGGCGTGCTTCTGACCGCAGTAGTGATTGGCGGAAGACTATTAGCTCTCTTCTGGCTAAGAACGAACCCGTGAGAAGATGAGGAAGAAAATACTCGGCATCATACTTGCCGTCGTAGTCGCCATGTTCTTCTTCGTCCCTTGGGTCGAAACCGTTACTGCGAATTTCGGTGGTGGTCAAGATTCTGTAGGGTGGGTTTCCCCCTCGTTCGCACTTTTCCAATGCGGGGTCGCCATAGGTAGCTATGGAATCCATGTGGGGAATGGCGCGGTTGTAAACGCTGGAGGGCCAAAGTCCTTCTGGTCATCGCTTTGGAACTGCGACTACCCCCGCCCTTGAAGGCGTCCGCCCCCCAAGTTCTCTGGTGACTTCACTTGGCGATGGCGTCGAACAGGGCGATGTTCTCTCCCCGCCAAAAGGTGGAACCTGGGCTTCTCGTGAAGATGTAGACTACCTCGTCACTAAACGAGAAGTGCATTGGTCCGTCCACCCCTCTGGAATCCTTTAGCCGCCTGAAGTCCTTGTCAAAGCCCACGCGCAGATTGCGAATCTCTAATTTCGGAATCTCTGTCCTGTTGCCGCCCTCGACCAGTGCCGCTGCCTCCTCGCCCACCTCGATGTAGCCCTCGTGCTTGTGCAACGGCCTCCCCAACGGTTGACTCGTATGGGCGTCCCACTCTGCCGAGAACCCTGCTCTCTTGACCTCCTCCCTGAATATCCACAATGCTTCGAATCGCAGAGTTCCAGAAGCAGGCTCGCCAGAAGCAACCATGTGGGGAGTTTACGTTCCCAGTTCTATAAATCCTGTGTCCCCACCACCGTCGTGTGGGGCAATACCGTCAGGAATCCTTGCTCGTAATTCGATGGCTCCCAATCCCGAGAGAAATCTGGTGAAAGTTTGTCTACGTCAACAATCAGTTTCTTGACCTGGTCCTCGGTGCTCAGCTTGTACCGACTGGGCTCCTAGGGCACACCTACAACCTTCAGGGTGAAATTCAACTTCCTGGCTCCTGACCCCATTAGTCGTTCTTTCCTAACTATCCGCTGTCCCGAACTCTCGATTGGAATCCACTTTCGCGCGCGCTTGTGCTCCTTTCATTACCTATTTGTCTGATGAGCTTTTGGATATTTAACCTCCAATCGAGTGCCTCCAGCCCGAGTACATTCCGCAGGAGAAGTTAGGTTTCGGTTCTTTCGCGATTCGACAAGACGGCTTATATAACTACTGGGTGTCCCTTAGTGTCAGGTGACACTTAGTGGCAGGTGGTAGTGGATGGTGACCCTGTTCGACACTCACCCGAAGAGCGACCCCAAGTATCTCTACGGCCGCGAAAAAGAGCTCAACGACCTCGTTGGGCATGTCAAGAGTGGCGATTGGGTTGTTCTGCTCGGCCCCCGAAGGGTCGGAAAGACATCGCTTGCAAGGTGTACAGCGACCAAGCTTAGAATCCGAACTCTGGTGATAGATGCCCGCATCGAAAGCGACTTCGCACGAGGATTGACAAACGGGCTTTCAGGTCCCCAGACGATCAGCATACAGGGGAGCGCTGCAATACCTCATGTGCCTATATCTGTGAGCGGAGGATATACGAAGACGCTCCTTGCGCAGCCACTCGAGCAACTCCTTTCGAACGTGAAGAAAGAGCTTCTCGTCATTGTAGACGAGGCGCAGTGGCTGAAGAACCCGCGCGGCGTAGCCAGGCTGATGGCGCACATATTCGACTACCGCCACGAGAAGATGACCTTCGTCATAACCGGGTCGGCGGTGGGAGTCATGAGAACGATAACAGAGCCAGGAGCAAAGAGCCCGCTCTACGGAAGGGCCATGACGACGATGAACATCAGGAAGTGGAGAGACGCGTCCACGAGCCTGACCTTCCTTAGAGAGGGGTGCAAGCAGAACAAGGTCTCGCTGACCGATGACGAGTTGGGCGACGTCGTCGATACCCTGGATGGCGTGCCCGGGTGGCTCACTCTCTTCGGTTCTCACTTCGCCGAGTCCAAAGAGGCTGGCAAGGCCATGGACCTCACCAGGAATGAGGCCATGAAGATAGTCAGAGAGGAGCTTGAAAGCAGCGCCAAGATCGCGCTCGGATGGCCCAGACAGCTCAGCATACTCAAGGCCATTTCCAAGAAGAGCATGAAGTTCAACGAGATAGCCAGCGAACTCGACCTGCCGAATAAGGCGCTCAGCAGGAGCCTCGACATGCTCGAGAGGCTGCAGTACGTCGAGGCCGACGAAGAGAAGAACTACACCATCATAGACCCGATAGTCAGGGAGTTCATGAAAAGATCCGAGTGACGACCGCCGACCGGTCTAGGCATTCTGGGAGGAAACCTTCGGGTCTTCCACATTACCGGACACTTCGAAACGCTTCTTCCCTATCTCGGTCGGGACGTAGCTCTTGCCGTCCCTTTGCAGCAGGCCTTTTTCCACCAGAGCCTTCAAGCACCTTGAAACTGACCTCACGCTGACCTGTATGCCCGCCTCCCTGCACCTCTGCGCGCGCGCGCGCAGACAGCAATTCCTCGCAGTAGTGTGGGGGCGGGGCTTCGACTTAGCAAGCTGGGCGAGATTCTTCACAGTTCTCTAAACCCTTAAGGATTCAAAGTGACATCCGTTCTTGCTCCGCAATTGAAGCTGCGCATACGTTCCAAGCTGCTGGAACATAAGTTCGGATTCATACTTGCGTTACTCCTAGTCACTTTCCTGTCATTTCCGGCATCTTCCATCAGCGCCCAACCATCAAGCCCGTGCACAAAGTATCCGGGAAACCCCATCTTGACGCCCGGTTCTCAAGGAGCCTGGGATACGGGAGCCGTGGGTGAGGAATTCGTCTCCTACAACGGCACCTACTACAACATGTGGTACAGCACCACTAGCACGCAGTTAGCCATTGGGTTCGCCTCCTCTAGGGACGGGGTGCACTGGACGAAATACGGGTCACCAGTTCTGACGGCTGGACCGAAACGTTCATGGGATCAGGGAGGAGTCGAAGCGCCCACCGTCGTCTGGAATGGAACTCTCTTCCTCATGTACTTTGTCGGTTCTAACGGCATAGTCGCTTCTGACATTGGAGTCGCTTTCTCCAAGGACATGATTCATTGGCGAGAGTATGCACAGAACCCTGTTCTGACGCGCGGCCCGGCAGGTTCATACGATTCCTTCTTCGTGACGTATCCCGACGTAATCTACGACCCGCCGACTTACAAGATGTGGTACACGGCAAGGGCAGGGGCAGGCCTTGTAAACGGAACATATTACACAATTGCCTACGCGACGTCGTTGGACGGCCTCCACTGGACGAAGTATCCCGGCAACCCGGTGGTAACCCCCGACACATCAAGCAGGTACGGCTTCTATACAGGAGCCAAGTATCCTAACGTTCTGAAGCTTGGCGGAGCCTACCTGATGCTGCTTCTCTTCACCGATGGGGCTGACACGATATCCTACGCGACTTCATTCGATGGCATAAGATGGAACTCGACCGGAACACCCCTGATAACAAACACCAACAACACGCTAGACTGGGATAACGTCCCATTCTACCCATCAGCAATCGTCAACGGCACGACTCTGTTGCTCTGGTATTCTGGGCGGACGGGGACCGGCTTCTCCCCACCTCCTTCGATAGGTCTAGCATCTTGTGCCGTGGTTCTAATGCCTAGCACCACGACGGTCACGAAGACCATAACTTCGATGTCCACCACAACTGCGACCGTAACTGTAATCTCCCAAACAGCCATCGTCCAGACTATGACGACAACCGAAGAGATACAAACACCTGTTTCGCTCGCCTACCAGGCTTCAACTGTTGTTCTCGCCATCATTCTCGGAGCTATTGCTGCGGTACTGTTCGCGAAGCGCCGACGCTAGAGGAAATCCACCAGTGTAATGTATTCCGTAAGACAAAACGGACCGGTCAAGTACGTTCCACAGACTGAGACATGTCCTAGGTTGCCCCGAGAAGTTATGGTTCCACCCCCGGAGGAGTGTACTAACATCCTTCCAATCCGGTCCTTTCGGTCCATGCCAGTCCTATGATGCCTCTTCGGGCATAAGTGTACCAATGATTCCGATGGACCTTACCCGGCCAGTACTCGACTGACACATCTAGAGCCGTTTTCAGTACTGGACTGACTGTTGGTACTCGTTCAGGAACCTGTCGCACATGTCCTCAGTTTGCCGGCCTCGTGCAGTTAAGTGGCAATCAGGATTCTACCTCTTAACCGTGATCGCAGCAAGCTGCACCATACGAAGCTGAGTAGTGCTCTTTCTGCGAATCTATCCCAATTGTCTGAAGTTCATCAACCCGATAATTGTGGAATCAAGTCACAGGCAGAACGGAAATGACCCCACAACACCCTTCTTTCGTTGAGGAAATTGCGTCAGTCAGGATAGTTGATGTCCAGAGCCTTCCATCTTGATAGGTAGCGCGCAAGCGCGCGCGCGCAGCCTTATGGATGCGAGCGTGGCGAAGGCCCTTCGTTCGTCCAATGGCCCTGCGACCAGTGGGACGTGTAAGAGAACAACCCGCTGCACATGCATGGAGGATACGGCAGCCCGATACTCCAACCGCCCTTCAGCCCGTCCGTCGCCCCATTTGGAAAAGGCGTTAGTAATAGTACTCCACCGAAAGTGACACCCAAAGCGTGTTGGGCTCCGGGTTCTGTACCGTCAAGGACAACGTCGAACCCGATATAACGGGTATGACTAGCATCCCCGGTACGTAGTGACCACCGTCCGGTAGTGGACATTGAAGAGGAACACCGCCGCAGATGTAGGGATTGGGCCAGAAGCTCGGCGTGATTAGAGTCTCGCCTCCCGCCCCTTTCCAGTCCGCGTAGATGTAGAAGTGACCATTGACAGACAAACTCGAATTGCTGACAGAGACGACAACGTACCCGTCGTAAGGGAAGGAGAAATTGCCGAAACTCTTGAAAGTGTAGATGTACGTCCACACAATGCCGAGTGAAGTAGTCGTGTAAGTAGAAGGAATCGCAGGCCCGACGGTCATATTGGACACATCCGTGAGGAGCTCAGTCCCGTGCCTGTTCAACATACTTGTCAGGCTCTGGATTCTCTGGCTCAGATTAGAAATCACTTCGGACTGATTGTCCACCTGACTGGTCAGTTTGGATATCTGAGCGGATTGCGTAGATATCTGAGCGGATTGCGTAGATATCTGAGCGGATTGAGTTCCAATAGTATTCTGTTGTTGCAGATACTCATTTGCGAGCAAACCTGTGCTGGCAGCAAGAATGATGATGGCGGCAACCGCAAACACAGTAACCCATCTTGACATCGTTTTGTCTATCTCTAAGGGTCCATCCAAGATATAATACTTGACCATAGTCGTTTACTTGAACGAAAGGTACGAACAGTGGGTCAGGCTCCCACCCCCCCGCACCTTATGTCACATGAGACGAGCAGAGAATCAGGAAGCCAGTTGCAATCTTAACCCAAAGCTAGGTGCGGAGTCTCAGCTCTCGTTGTCACTCGGAGTGAGCGACTACCGTTCTGGACAATAGAGCTATACACCCCAAGTGACCACAATTCATCCGTAGACCGTGAATCAAAACAGACGTTGCACGAAAATGGCTCACCGGAAGACAACAGGAACGACAACCATGTCTTTTACTATCATCATCCTAATCGTAGTAGGAGCAGTAGGCCTCGTTTCATTCTCCCAGTCGGGCGCAAGGCCGCCCGAAACTGGGACGAAAGCGACTTCCACCGCCGCCGTTTCTTCCCCTGACGGGCTCCGGCTTACGGCAAAGGTCAACGCCACCGAGATAATGGTGGGCCAGAGTCTGAATGTCTCCTTATCGATCGCCAATACTCTTCCAGGGGTCGACTCTGTGAAGCCATCTAACGTTTGGCTCTTCCACGGCGTCCCCGTCGCTCTCTGGCCTCCATGCTACTTCGGGTTGCCAGCACAAGCGGCAGTCGTCGAAGGAAACTACACCTTACAGGACATCCAGACCGCTGCCAACGTCACCTTCAGTTACATGTGTATGGAGGGGGTCACGGTGGACCACGTCATATTCCAACCAAATAGCGACCAAGTCAATCTCACTGGAATCTATGACGTGACTGGTGCGAACCAGTCTCTGGGGCCGTTTCACATGTCGCTTAGCTTCACTACCGGAGGATATTGGAATCTTCAGAATCTCTCAAGAGAAATCAACATTCCGATAATCGGCGAGCAGTATCCACCGAGGCCGCCAGCCTATGTTCCATTCGTTCCCGGTGAATACACAATCGCTGTCGCGGACGAGTGGGGACAGGCCGTGGTTCTGCACCTCACAGTCGTTCCCGGGCAAACAACGTGTGAACTTCCCGTGGAAGGCACGGCCCTCTATCTCCAGGTAGTAGCGCTCGGCAACGGGAGCTACCCGATAGCCGGGCAGGTCGTCACAGGAACCCTGACAACTTGCAATACGGTAAGAGAGAGCCCGAGGACATTCGTGACCAACTCGTCCGGCTATATTACGATTCCTTCACCGAACGGAAACTACTACACTTTCTCGCTCGTCTACGATGGCGATGGCGGCGTCTACCGTTTCAACGAGACGATAAGTCCTCTGTCGACGACCTATCTCACCATAGATGTTCCCCTCGGGGTCGTGACTCAGAAGGTCTGCTACGATATGTCGACGCCTCGGTCTTGCACATCTACTACATACCGAATCGACGTTCTCACGCCGTCATCTTGCCCTTCCGCTTCCACCCTCCCTGAACTGCCTACCATGGACAGGATTTTCGCTATCAGAATCAACTACACTGGCCAGTGGAACGCAACTTTATCTCTTTATGCCGACCAGACGACCTCGAACCCGCCATATCTGACCTGTCATTATCAGGGAAAAGGGGGCGCCTTTATCATGATACAAGAGTGGAACTACGGGACGCCCTATGCCTACGTTACGGTGCACAAGCTGGGGGGAGATTCTGGAGAACTGGTCGTTGCGATGAACGGCAAGATAGACGACACAACTGCCCCCTTCGGCTCGGTCACAGTATATTCGGCGCCTCAATCAGTATGATTGGACACTCCGTGTAGTTACTTCGTAGTATCGCGGACCTGCACTCCGTCAAACCAGACGAGCATCATGATGCAGTTAGGGCAGACCTGCTGTTTCGCGTGTCCTTAATCCAGCAAAGAGCCCTCATGCGTGCGATTCTAACCTAGTCGTATGTGAGCAAGAATCGTAATAGGCGGACAGGCGATCTCACGCGTATGTTCGTGGGACTTGATTTGCACAAGGACTATTCCGAATACGCTGTCATGGACATCACTGGCAGCGT
>Ga0181539_1004374_pt1 | contig 12153 bp, 4 predicted proteins | sample PEATcosm2014_Bin_46_FD_119767 | JGI IMG/M metagenome (GOLD analysis project Ga0181539, IMG submission 119767) | Peatland microbial communities from MTU Mesocosm Facility, Houghton, MI, USA - PEATcosm2014_Bin23_60_metaG | ecosystem: Environmental > Terrestrial > Soil > Wetlands > Peat | place... | reverse complement strand
ATTCCAGCGTCTCTCCCAGTTGCGTGCTCGTTGTCTCAGCCGCCAAAGCATCTGCTGTCACCTCCACGGTTTCTGCGCTGCCGTTCACCGCCAGCGTCACGTCCAGACTTGCGCTGGGCGCGTCGGCGCTCACCGTAGCCTGGCCGCGGTAAATGGTAAAGTTTGTCACCTTCACCTCAACCGCGTAGGCGCCTGCAGCCGGAACGACGAACTGAAAGCTTCCCTGCCCGTCGGTTTGCTGCGTGAGCGGTGCGCCTGCATTAGCCTGCCGCATCGTGACCTCGGCGCCGGGGATGACGCCGCCCGTTGCATCGTGCACCACGCCGGCAACGCGAAAGCCTGACTGCGCCCGCAACCCGAGCGGGAAGATCGCCAGAAACAGAATGAAAACGAGATGAACTCGGCCCTTCAAAAGAACAACCTCCGGGGAAATGGCCCAATCATGTAAACAATGCCTATATACGACCAAATTAGTCCGGCTTATTCTGTGATTTGAATCACTCTTTCGGGGGCGAATATATCGTCTAGCCGCCCAACGTCAATATCCGACTGATTTAGTCCTTATTTAATCTACGACCATATTGGTCGGATTTCAAGGCCGGCGTCTCATAACCCGGAACCGGGGTTTCAATGCCGAAATCAGTTCTTGACGATCGGCACGTCGTGGTCTGACCATGATCCTTCCGGCAGCGTAGGGTGTCTGCGCGCAGGGAAAAAGCCAAGGCGTCGGAAAACGTGTCTTTCGTGCCCAACGCACACCATCCCAATGGACCCACCGAGGAGCTCAGCACCATGGCAACAATCGAAAATAATCGCAGGGAATTCTTGAAAGCCGGCAGCGCGGCCCTGGCCGCAACGGCAGTCGCGTTAAACGCCAAAAGCTATGCGCAGGTCATGGGCGCCAACGACCGCGTGCGCGTGGGCATCGTGGGCTGCGGCGACCGCATGAAGGGCGGCGATCTGCCTGCCTTCCAGCAAAACGCCAAAGACATGAACTTCCAGATCGTGGCGGTCTCGGACATCTGGAAGATGCGCCGCGAACAAGGCGCCGATTTTATTGAGAAGCTCACTGGAAATCGCCCCGACCAGGTGCGCAATAACGACGAGCTCTATGCGCGCAAGGACGTGGACGCGGTCATCATTGCCACCGCCGATTTCCAGCACGCCTACCACGGCGCGGAAGCCGTGGAAGCGGGCCGCGACGCCTACGTGGAAAAGCCCATCGCGCACACCATGGCCGATGCGCGCCGCATTCTGGCCGCAGTAAAGAAGAGCGGGAAGATTGTGCAGGTGGGCACGCAGCGCCGCTCCACGCCCGCATATCAAAAGGCCGCCGAGTACATCAAATCGGGCCAGTTTGGCGACATCGTGATGGTGGAGATGACGTGGAACGTGAACCAGCCCGGCCGCTGGCGCCGTCCCGACGTGGTGCCGCTGCTCAAGGAAGAAGACACAGACTGGAAGCGCTATTCGCTCGGCAGGAGTTTGGGGCCGTTCGACGCGCGCAAGTATCTTGAGTTCCGCCTTTTCTGGCCGTTCTCTTCAGGCATTCCCGACCAGTGGCTTGTCCACCAGATCGACACCGTGCACTGGTTCACGGGCCTGCCGCATCCGCGCTCGTGCGTGGCCAATGGCGGTATCTACCTGTGGAAGGACGGCCGCAAAAACTGGGACACCATGACGGCCGTCTTCGACTACGGTCCGCTCGACGATCTCACCAAGGGTTTCCAGGTGCAGTACTCCTCGCGCTTCACGAACTCGGCAGGCGGCGTCAAGGAGCTCTACTACTCAAATGGCGGCATGATCGACATGGACAAGCAGACGGTGACGCCGACGGGCGGCCTGACCGCGCGGTCCGCCGCGGAGATGAACATGAAGCCCAACCTGCTGCCCAGCTTTTCGCTCGTGGAGAAGGCCGCTGCGATGAACACCGACGCCGATACGCACGGCGATCCGCAGACTGCAGCCAACATGCGCAACTGGATGGAGTGCGTGCGTTCGCGCAAGACGCCCAACGCGCCGATCGAGGCCGGCTACAGCCATTCCATTGCCTTGTGCATGAATGTGGCCGCGATTCAGACCGGCATGAAGGTGACCTTCGACGACAAGACGCAGCAGGTGCTGGCCGGTGGCAAGGTCTATGCGTAGACGCACGGTGCTTGGTCTTGTGACCGCAGGCTCGCTGCGGGCGGCAAGCGCCGTGTGCCCTAGCCTCGGCGCGCTCCTGTTTGCGCACTCAGGTTGGGGCAAGACGCCCAAGGGCGTCGCGGTGGTGCCCAATGCGACGAAGCGGCGCGTCGATATCACTATCGATGGTCAGCCGTTCACGTCGTACATCTGGCCGACGACACTAAAGAAGCCTGTGCTCTTCCCGATTGTGGATGCCGACGGCGTGACCGTGACGCGCGGTTGGCCGCTGGAGCCGCGCCCCGGCGAGCGCACCGACCATCCCCACCACGACGGGCTCTGGTTCAACTACAGTAACGTGAATGGCTTCGACTTCTGGAACAACTCGACGGCCATTCCGGCGGCGCGCGCGGCGAAGATGGGCACCATCGTGCTCGACAAGATCGTGTCGACGAAGAGCGGCGCGCATCGCGGCGAGCTGGTGAGCAATTCCACCTGGATCGACGGGCAGAATCACTCCATCCTGGCCGAGACCACGCACTACGTGTTCGCGCACGAAGGCGCGACGCGCACGATCGACCTGATGGTGACGCTGACCGCGCTCGATCACGTAACCTTCAACGACGACAAGGATGGATTGCTGGGCTTGCGCGTCGCGCGCTGGCTGGAATCGCCGGAGGAAAAAGGTGGAACCTTCACCGACGCCAATGGCGTGGCGACGCCGGTCGCGGCTGCGGCCAGCATGCCGGGCGTGGCGACGCCGACCGGCGAATACCTGACCAGCGAGGGCGTAAAAGGCGAAGCCGCGTGGTCAACGCGCGGCCGCTGGTGCGCGCTCACAGGTCACGACGGCGACGGACACATCGCAACCATCGCGATCTTCGACCATCCCGGCAATATCGGCTATCCGACCTATTGGCACGCGCGCGGATATGGGCTTTTCGCCGCGAATCCGCTGGGCCGGCATGCTTTTGATGCCAAACAACCGCCGCTGAACTACACGCTGGAGAAGGGCCAGGCGACGACCTTCCGGTATCGCATTGTGTTCTACACGCATGCCGCCATGCCGGAGGAGTTGAACCGCGCGGCTGACGCCTTCGCGGCGCAAACGAAGTAGCGCTCGCGCGAAGACACGTGCCGACGCACGCGCATCCCCGTGCGGCATCGAAGCACACTCACTTGAGGGAATAAAAGAAAAACCCGTCTGCATCCGCCGCGGGAATCGCGACGGATGCAGACGGGCATGCGTGGGTTAGAAGTTGAGGTGGCCGGCAAACTGCCAGTCGCGATTGCCGCTCGCGCTGGTGATGGTGCCGAAGGAGGTTGATCCTGCAGCCCACGTGCCACTGGGGGTGCCGAACGTTACATGGTTAAAGGTGTTCAGGGCATTGGCCTCAAACACGAATTGCAAGCTTTCGTGGATGGGGAATGTCCGGCGCACGCCGCTGTCGAGATTCCAGGAATAGGGGTTGCGCAGGTGGTAGGGAGCTGTGCGAGGCGCGTTCCCGAGCAGATATTGGGCCGTACTATTCGAGGACACATTCTGCGGCACGGCGAATCCGTTGGGATTGAGGTACTGAATTGCGGTGCAGCCGGACTGACCGAGTGCGTTAATGCCCAGGTTGCACGTGTTGTAGCCGTTCGGCCCGCTGCCGTACTTTCCGTTCTGGTGGGCGTTGGAACTCAAATAGGCAGAGTTCATGTCGGGCATGCAAGTGCCTTGCCCCGGATGGTTCGTCGAGCTGCATGCGCTCCAGGTGACTTGAACGGGCGTCCCTGAAGCCCATTGATAAATGCCCGAGATCTGCCATCCGCCGGCCAGCGTCCGCACCAGCATGTTGCCGCTGCCGAATCCGCCCTTTCCGAAAGGCAGTTGATACACGCCAAAGGCCTTCAGGTTCTGGGGAATCGAGATTGCCGTCCAGGAGCGCTCGATGCGGTCCATATGCCAGTTCTGGGTTCCGTGGGAGATGGCAGCCATGGGAATGTCAAAGCCACTGCGGAAGCTGGTGTCATCGCCGATGTTCTTCGAGAAGGTGTAATTGATGTTGAAGTTCAACCCGTGGGCCATACGCTGGAGGAGCGTGATTTGCAGGGCTTCGTAGCTGAAGTTGTCGGAGTTGCCAAAGGTATCGGACACTCCGCTGAATTGCGGAAACGCGACCAGCATCTGCGCGATGGTGACCGAGCTTTTGACCGCGCCCGCGGCTGCATAGAATGCGGGGGCTGGAGCGTTGGGAATGTAAGTCATAAGTTGAGCGATGTTGGCTGCGTTGGCTTGCGCATTCAGGAGCGGCCCGCCGGTGGTCGCCGTAACCGGGCCAAGGATGGCCAGATATTTTGGATCGAGCTGGTTCAGCCAGTATCCGCGGTTGGTCACCGAGTCAGCGTTGCTGGCGCCGGAGTAGTCGAGAAGGAAATGGCTCTCGTTGGCCACATAATTAATGGCCAGCGTGAGGTCTTTGGTAAGCCCCCGTTCAACTCCGGCGTTCCACATCACCAACTGCGGAGCGCGCCCGGCAAGATAGGGGTCAGCGTAGGAAACAGTGCTTGCGCCCACGACTGCGCCCGGAGTGCAAGCGGCCCCCCCGGCCCCGATCCCATTGGAGGGGCAGACAAAGTTGCCGGTCTGTAGCGTGAGAATGGTTGTGCCCAGAGTGGGGGCGGCCGGGTAGGCATAGCCCGGTCCGAACAAACTGGTGTTGGCACTGCTGCCCAGGTAGGCGCTGGTGCCGTTCAGCCAGTAGGACGGTCCTGCTGACGCGCCCGATAGGCTTTCGGCAGGCCCAATGGCGTTGGAGTTAAAGCCGGTCTGTCCGGTGCCGTTGAAGGCGCCGCCGCGTCCACCCACGCCGCCGCCCTGCGAGTAGACGGTGGCAAAGCCGGCCCGGAACACGGTTTTGGGGTTCCACTCATAGGCCAACCCCACGCGCGGTCCGAAGTTCTTGAAGTAGGTTTGCACCGGGGTTTTGCAATTGCAGCTTGCGCCCGGACCGCCGTAACTACCGGCGAACTCCAGCATGCCGGGGGCTGAGATCAGCGGATTGGTCATGGTCGGGTTCAGGAAGCTCCAGTGATTTTTGACTTCGTGGAACGGGGGCAGGTAGTCCCAGCGAAGTCCGATCACGGCGGTCAGCTTCGGCGTTATCTTGTAGCTGTCTTCGACATAAGGGGAGATGGTCTTGTACCGTCCGCCCTCTTCAGAGACGGCCTGCTGCAGGGTGAGCGATGGCGTCCCCCCGTTCGAGGGGCTTGTCGCGGATCCCACTGCGCCCAGCAGAAAGCTGGCGTAGGAATAGCCAGAGGGACCGGTGGACGTGCCCGCGTAGCCCGTACCGCCGGTGTTGAGCGTCGACCCACCTGACGCAAAGTTGGCCGTCTGATAGGCGTTGTAGCTCATGCCCAGGACGCTGCTGGCGGTGGCCGGGTTGGCGTTATTGATGTTCTCAAACTGAAACGTAAGGCCGATGGTCAGCGAATGTTTTCCTCTCACCCACTGGACATTGTCCGTGATGGCATAGTTATTCGGCGTGGTGAGCTGGGTTGCGTTGGAGGCGGAGGTATTGGATCCCATGGAGGAATCCCCGTTGGTAAAGGCCGACGAGGTTCCAAACGACGATCCAGGGAATTCCGACCCGGCCTGGCCCGCGGGAAGGTTGCTGACTCCCAGCGTCCCCACCTCATATTTCGTCAGACCCTGTGTATTGTCGTAGATGTTTTGGAAAAACCTGGTATAGGAGTACTTCAGTTGGTTGACCAGATTCGGCGTAACGGTATAGGTGATCCCGAGCACATAGTCCTTGGGGTAGATGTCGGCCTCGTCGCCGCCGACGTACGGAAAGGGAAGATACGGAGACCCCCAGTTATTCAGGTAACCGTAGGTGCCCATCACTCCCACAGAGGAGATCCGTATTTTGGAGCTCAGATCGTAGTCGACGCGCCAGTTGTTTACATGGTTGTCCTTGCCTGTAGGAATGCTCCCCAAATAGTTGTTGAAGAGCACGCCGGGGTTCGTTGGCGCCGGCATATACTGCTCGATGGCCTTGGCGATGGGAGAGATGTCGCCGGGCGGGATGACGTTGTAGGTTCCGTTGTACTGGAACGGCTGCCGCGTGCAGACAAGAGGGCTGCCGCTGCAGCTATTGGTGGTTGGATCGTACAGGAAAGGAGGATTGTTGGCTCCTGTTCCGGTTTGTCCCGCAACTGGATTGCCGTTCGGATAGGTCGCGGTCGGCGTCAGTTCGGTAAAGTTGCCCTGCAACATCAGCGTGGTAGGAATCGTCAACAGCGTCGGGTTGACTACAGCACGATAATGGTATTTGTCGAAGGCGTAGAAGAAGAACAGCTTCTTCCCTGTCTTGGGAACCACGCCACCACCACTCGCTGACAGCTCATTTTGATGCTCCCAGGGCTTGGGAGCCTGAACCGTCGCGCCCAGCGAATTCTTGATCGTGGCGGCCTTGCACGTAAAGCACCACGAATCGAAGACCGTATTGCGCACGAAATCGGAGACCTGACCGTGATACTTCAGGCCGCCCGACTTCATGGTGAAATTTTCCGCGCCCGCGCCCATGTACTCGGCTGGAGGCGTGCTGGTGACCATTTGGAACTGATCGACGGAGTCCAGATCCATGCTTTCGGAGATCAGCCGGTTGTCGCCCTGCTGGCTGACGGTTTCAGCCGGCATGCCATCCAGATAAAGCTGGCCCAGATAGCCTCCCGTACCACTGATCACGGGCAGGCGAGGCCCGTTCTGCGCCCCTGGGGTCAGAACTCCGAACGCCGTGGGGTCGCGCTGCAAGCCGCTGCCCATCTGAATCGGTAGATTCGTGTAGGTCGCGTTCTCCATGGTGAGGCCCAGCGTGGCATCGGCGGTGTCCAGCACCGGCGGCGCAGCGGTGACGGTGACAGTTTGTGTCTCAGCACCTACTTCGAGTTGGGGGCTGATGGCTCTCACCTGCAGGGCGTCGACGACCACGTTGTCCTGCACCAGAGTCTTGAATCCCTTCGCCACGACCTGCACCGTATAGGTACCGGGCAGCACAGGGGCGATGGTGAAAAAACCCGCCGAAGAAGCGTCAATTGAGGTTTTGATTCCGGTGGCATTGTTGGTGATGGTGACAGCAGCATGAGGAATGACGGCACCTGTTGTATCGGTAACGGTTCCCTCGATCGATCCCTCGCCGGCGGTCTGTGCCGCGGCCGGCATTGCCGTACCAACAAGACAAAGCGCCAGGGCAAACATCGCCAAAGCGACACAGGCCCAAGTAGCGCTGCGATTTTCAAGCGTCGTGATTGGTTTCAGAAGTGTTTTCATAGGAACGCCTGGAAAGCCTCCTTTACGTGAAAGTGTTTACGTACGAAGCAGTTGTGACGAGCTTGCGGCGGATCTCCTCAAACCCGTCACGTGGAAGACACACACTTTTTCGCTGGCCGGATTAGCGGCGGTCCGACCTCAGCCAAGTATTTAATGCATTCGCGAGGTCGATTGTCAATAGAAAAATTATTTTCTCTGCTGATCCGGGAATGCCGGACGCTAAGGTCCAGTGCCACCTGCCAAAACCGATCTGCCAGGGGTGTCTGAAAGGGCCAGAATTTCGCCTGGGGAGTGGTCCATCCTGCCGATCGACGGTGTGGAAGCTGCCCGTCCGGGCCATCAACCGGCTGCGTCAGAACCTATGTCAAAGGTTGGCTGGAGCTGAAGAGGTCAGTCCACTGGGAAAAGAAAAGGGTGGCGGAAAAACCCGCCACCCTCTGTTCCAGTCAATTGCAGTGCATCAGAAGTTGTACTTGAGCGCGAACTGACCGACGCGCGGTCCGGCTCCGTTCTCACCCCCGATGGTTCCGAAGCTGGTGCTGCTGCTGACCGGGTTTGAAACGCCCGGGTTGTTGAGGATGGTGTGGTTCAGCACGTCGAAGTACTCCATGCGGAACTCCAGGTTGGATTCGCGGAAAATCGGGAAGGTGCGGACCAAAGCACCGTTCCACACCGTGAAGCCGGGACCGCGGAGGGAGTCCTTGACGATGTTGCCGAAGCCGGTTCCGGGGCCGGTGTTGGCGGGAACCGAGAAAGCTGACGGATTGAACCAGTTTTCGCAGGGGGTCGGAAACTGACGTCCCGCGGGTATCGCTGTGGAACAATCGCCGCCGAGGTTCTTGTTGTGAAGGTAAGCCGACTGGGTGTAGTCGCGCTGGCCGCGGTCCTGCGTCAGACCAGTGGATGAGTTGTCGCTGCCCATCCAAACGGTCAGCGCGTCGCCGGAGTGATGCTGCACGAGACCGGAGGTCCGCCAGCCGTTAACAACGGCGCGAAGAGCGCGGACGCCGGTGTTGAGCTTGGGAGGCGCCCATTCATAGGAGACCGAAATGGCCTGTGGATGGTCGATGTCGGAGACACCGCGGTCGAGGGCCTTGATGTCGGGCACCAAGGCTGCCGCCGGGACGTTGGTTGCGTTGGAGGGATAGAGAGGATAAACGTACGACTCGCCGGCGTTGATGTCCTCGGTATTGGAGTCGCGCGTCGCCTGCGGCATGTCGTCGTAGGACTTCGACCAGGTGTAGTTGGCCAGGAACTGGAGCCCATGCGACATCTTCTTCACCAGAGTGGCCTGGAGAGAATTGAAGTGGGCATCGCCGATCATGGCCGCTTCGACGATCTGAGAGTAGCTCTCGTTGCAACCCGTGGTGGTGAGGCACGGACCGACGGTGGGAGCCGATTCATAGACCCTTCTGGCGTTGGCAGCGGACGTGCCACCCGGGAAGGTGAGCTTACCGCCCGAGTAGGTGCCCGTATTCACGGCGGGGTTCACTTCCAGTTCCACAAATTGATGGCGCGATGCGGAACCGACATAGGCCAGCCGCATGGCCAGGTTGCCAGGAAGCTGCTGCTCGATGGTCAGGTTGAAGTCGTAAGTGACCGGCACGCGGAAGTTGCCGGAGGGATCGTACTCGTTGACCTGCATCTGGTTGGGGAAGACCTGCGAGGACTTGAAGGGCAGGGTGAACGGGAAAGGATTGGTGTACGCGCCCGTCGAGCAACCCGTGCAATAGGGATTGCTGAGCGGCCCGCCGGGACTGCCGGTGGTCTGGTCCAGGTTGGCCAGGGTCACGGTGATGGTATTGGGTTGAAACGTGGACTGGCTGAGGTTGAAGAAGCCCGGCAGGCGGTTCTGGTAAAAGATGCCGTAGCCGCCGCGCAGCGCCGTCTTGCCATTGCCGAAGACGTCGTAGGCGAAACCAAGACGCGGCATGAATTGCTTGTAATGGTTCGTCACGCCGTTGACCGGGAAGCCCGGGTCGCCCGAGAGCACCATGCCGGCCGGCAGGCCCGGAGTATTCGCTGCTGTGGCAATTGCGAATTGGGACGTGCCCGTGTTGGCCGCATACTCGGAGGGGCTGAATGCGGTCTGGTCGCCGACCTTGTTGTGCCAGGGAGCAAACATCTCCCAGCGCAGGCCGTAGTCCAGGGTCAGGCGGCGATTGACCTTCCAACTGTCCTGGGCGTAGATGGCCGGGAAGTGGCCGCGGTCGTTGGTCTCCTCGAATTCGCCCTGGACGAGTGAGGATAGGAAGCCCTCCTGGAAATTGGCCATGGCGTTGTTGTTGGCGACGGCGAGGGAAGTTCCGGCCAGGCCGGAGGTGAAGGCGCCATAGGAGTTGTACACGTTGACCACGTCGAACTTGCTCAGCTCGTAGTGTCCGCCAAAGGCAAAGTCGTGGGCGCCTTTGACCCAGTGCAGATCGTCGTTGAAGGTGTAGTTATTGCGTTCAAACAGGGCGCTGGCCGAAGATCCGACCTTCATATAGCCGCTGACGCTAAGCGCCTCGTAGGGGCCAAGATTCGGCTGCCAGAGACCGGCGAGGCCGGAACCCGTGGGGCCGAGAGACGTAATGTCCTGGCTGCCTGGAGGCCCGCCGCGCTGGGAGACCTCGCGCTGGTAGTTGAGCACCAGGTTGTTCAGCATGTTGGGCGTGAAGGTGTGGGTCTCAGAGATCAGCGCATTCTGGTAGCGGGTTTGGAAGTACGACGTGTAGCTATAGAGATTCGTGGGGTTGTAGATGGGCAGCTGATGGTACCAGTCGTAGAAATAGCGGCCAAAGAGGTGATCGTTGGCGCCAAAGCTGTGGTCGACGCGCGCCGTATGCTCGTTGAGATAGTTCTCCGTTGCGGAGAAATAGTTGACGGTGTTGCCGATTTTTCCCGCAGCCGCATCGGCGGCCGCCGTGGGGAAAAACTTCTCGAAGGCGAGCGCAGCCGGATCGAAGGCGGAGCTGGGGATGTGGTTGTTGGGGTATGCCGCGCCCGTGTACACGTTATAGATCTGCTGGGTCGTGACCGCGGCTCCGGTTCCCCCTGAAGCCGCGCAGAGACCGGCCCCGCTGAACCCGTTGCCGGAGGCTGTGTTGCAGAGGTTGCTGAAATCGGCGTAGCCGAGCTGTCCGCCGCTGGAGGTCAGGCCTTCCTCGGCGAGCGTGGGAACTGTCTCAGTGGCGGCCGCGGAGCCCTGGTGGATTAGCGTGTACTGATAGCCGTAGAAGAACTGCGTGGTCTTGCCGCTGGAGATGTGCGGAATCTTCACCGGTCCGCCGACCGCACCGCCGAACTGATGCCGGTGCAGCGTGTCCTGAGAGCCCACGGGCGAGAAGTGGTTCTCGGCGTTGAAGAAGCCGTTGCGCAGATACTCGAAGAGATCGCCGTGGAACTGTTCGCCGCCCGATCTGGTGACGATGTTGACTACCGCGCCGGCGCTCTGGCCGAACTCCGCGTTGTAGTTGCTGGTCTGGACACTGAATTCCTGGAGAGAATCCGGCATGGGGTAGGGATCGTTGACGTTGGTCATCTCGTCGAGGTTGTTGCCGCCGTCGAGCAGGAAGTTGTCCTGATTGGGGAGCGTGCCGTTCACGCTGGCTACCTGGACGACGGTGAGCAGGGAGGGAGAAAACGTCTTGCCGCTGCCCTGGTTGACGCCATTGCCCTCATTGGTGGCGTCGACGACGCCGGCGACCAGCGTAATGAGCGTGGCCGCGCCTCTGCCATTCAGAGGCATATCGTTGACGCTCGCCTGGTCGATGACCTGGGATAGAGTGCCCGTGGTGACGTCAACTTGCGGCGCGTCGGCCGAGACGCTGACCGTCGCCGTCGAGGAGCCAACCTTCAGGCCGATGTTGATGGTGAGCGCCTGGTCGGCTTCGAGCACGATGCCCTTCTGCGCGTAGGATTCGAATCCGGCTGCAGCGACGGAAAGCGAATAGCCGGAAGGCAGAAGAGTCGGAAAGACAAATCGGCCGTCCTTGCCCGTGTCCGTGGTCGTCGTGGCGCCCGTTTGCACCTGGGTGGCGACCACAGTGGCGCCCGTGACCACGGCGCCGCTGGGATCCGTGACCGAGCCGCTGATGGTTCCGTAGCCCTGAGCATGCAAACTGGTTGCGGAAAAGCCCAGGCATAGGCAAGCGATGGCGGCGATGGCCGCCAGCATGCAGAGCGAACGGCGGCCGGCGCCTGGGAGTTGATGCGATGCAAACTGCGCTCTCCAGGTCCGGAAGAATTGAGGAGTCTGATGCTCATGGGAAAACGTTGTCATAGGGTTTTACTTAGATGCCTCCATGCAGTTGTGTTGTCATTCATGTCGTCCACAGTTGCAACTGTGACACTCTCCTCCCGACTGATCGAACGGTTTTCGAGCGCCGACGAAGTTGAGAGTTACTGATGCGCCGAAGGATAGTGATACGAGTCGATAAATGTCAATAGAAATATTTTTTAATTGGGAACCCGGCGAATGGGACTTCTCAGCTCACTCATTCAGGGCAGCGTTTCTTGTCCTGCTGACGCTGTATCTATGCAACTCCCCATGGTTTACGGATTCTGTAATTGATGATTGCGGTGGTGCGCCGTGAGGATCAAAGCCACCAGGGCTGTAGCCAGCGAGACGCCGGCCAGCGCGAAGAAGGCGCTGCTCCAGCCGTAAGAAATGCTGATGCGCGCCACGGTAACGCCCGAGAGCCAGCCCGCGATGTAGCCGAAGCCAT
>Ga0181539_1004373_pt1 | contig 12153 bp, 5 predicted proteins | sample PEATcosm2014_Bin_46_FD_119767 | JGI IMG/M metagenome (GOLD analysis project Ga0181539, IMG submission 119767) | Peatland microbial communities from MTU Mesocosm Facility, Houghton, MI, USA - PEATcosm2014_Bin23_60_metaG | ecosystem: Environmental > Terrestrial > Soil > Wetlands > Peat | place... | reverse complement strand
TTCGTGGACCTTTGTTAATGCGTCATATAACCCCGGGACACGTTTGCTTCAAGAGAACTCATCAAACGGACCGCATGGCAGTTATCTCAGTTTAACTGCTCCACCGGTCGGCGCTGCGTTTGTCGTTGAGGTACAGCCGGCTGGAAGAAACTGGGTAAGCATAGGGGTCAATTATAATGGAAATATGAATGGGTATATGTATTTTGATTTGCAAAACGGGGTATCCGGTTCGTATTCAAATATCGCTGGATATGGGATTAAGCCGTTAGGCGGCGGATGGTATGAACTCAGCGTAGCGCTGGAAGCAAATGGCGATGCCTACATAGGTATTGCTTCCGGAAATAACAGCCCTTCTTATCAAGGGGATGGAGCAAGCGGGGTGCTTGTAAGGAACCCTCGTTTCATCAGGTTCAAAGAAGGCAAAAGCGTTCCTCATGCCTTGTCCTCGTCGCCTGTCCAGGTCACCGACCCATACTTCGAATACATGGGAGGAGTTGCTTTAGGGGATTCCTTCACGGCAAATGCAAATTATACGAAAGAGATAAATAATACATCTGTGCATTTGTTGGTTGCCGACATGGGGGTTTCAGCAGACGAACCACTTGCAGAAATAGTAGGAAGATTTGGCAGTTACGCGACGCCATACTCTCCTTCTTTCGCATTGCTCATGGGCGGTATTACCGACATAAACCAGGCCGGTTCAGACCCCAATGCGGCAATGCAGGCTCAGGTCCAGAGTTTTGTCTCGCAGTGCAACAGTATTAACGCTATCCCGGTTTTAACGAACCTTCCGCCGGAGTCTAATAATAGCTCATGGTCCTCCCAGAAACAGGGGTGGATAAATACTTACAACTCGTGGATAAGCAACTACGCGTTGGCAAATGGTTATGTCTTGCTTGACCTTAAGGACCTTTTATCAACCGATGGGCTGACATTGAGTGCCGCATATGACAGCGGAGATCATTTGCACCCGAATACTGCAGGATACAATGCCATAGGTGATAAGATAGTTTCACTGCTGGATGGTGTTTCCGTAATTACGCCCAGTTGCATGGTCCCTATGGCTGGAAACACGGCTGTAACAGCAACGTTTAACGTTGCCCAATAAGAGCGCGTGCTCTCGACGAGTGATGGGGGAGGCAGGGCGGCTATTTTGTTGATTAAAGCGTTTCATCTTTATTAAACTATTATGCAAGAGCTGTAATAGCTTTTAAGTCTAAAAAGATGTGTTAAGAGGAGATTTATGATGAACTGTTGGGAATTTAAGACGTGCGGGATTAACAGCAAGGAACCGGGCATATGCCTTACTGACAATGGTAATAAATATGCTCATATTGCGGGAACAATGTGTGGCGGTAAAGTTCAGGGAACCTTTGGAATGAAGCTGCCATTCGCAGAATATTTTAACCAAATTTCACAATGTAATAATACATAACAAAGAGGAAAGGAGGAAATTATGAGAAAAACATTTATATCATTAATTAGCATGATCATGTTGATAGGGCTCTCCGCCACCGCCCATTCAACTCTGATAGACAGGGGCAACGGGCTGATTTATGACTCCGACCTTAACATAACCTGGCTGCAGAACGTAAATCTCGCGGGTGGAAATTATCCTGCAAACACTTTCGGTGTGTCCGGCATTCTTTCCAGCGGACAAATGGATCCGGATACAGCTAAGGCCTGGATCGCTGCATTGAATGCAAATGGCTACCTGGGGATATCGAACTGGCGACTGCCCCATAACCTGCCGGTGAACGGAAGCAGCTATAACTATTCTTTTGAAGATGATGGCTCCGCGGATATGGGATGCAATATCAGTGCGCCTGGCAGCCGTTATCCATATAGCAAGAGCAGCGAGCTGGCTTATATGTATTATGTTAACTTGGGCTATAAGTGCTGGTATGCTTTAAATGGCAATACACAGACCGGCTATGGTGTGACCAACAGCGGAGCGCCTTTTCCGAGTTTGACTACCTTGCCTGTTCCCGGAGCTCCGACCAAGTGGGTCATTTTCTGGTCAGGCACTCCGTATGCGGGTCCTTCTACATATGAGCCCGGCGATGTTGATGCGTGGAGTTTCCGTTTCGACGTCGGCTATCAGTACGCTTACAACGTTGACCACGGCTTCTATGTATGGCCGGTTGTCGATGGCGATCCCGGCAATCCGAGTGGTTCGGCCTCAGAAACAACCTCCCCTACAGTGCCGGCAAACTTGACAGCTTCCGCAACATCCTCGTCTCAGATCGAGTTGACATGGTCTGCCTCAACGGATAACGTAAGAGTGGCAGGATACAGGATTTACAGGAACGGCAGCCTGACCCCGGTTGCTACTGTTACTACCGGCACCGGTTATTCGGATACAGGTCTTAACCCTTCTACAACCTATAGTTATCGCGTATCGGCATATAATACTGCAAATATCGAGTCTGCCCAATCTGCGCCGATGGCTGCAACTACTTTTCCACCTGGAACTGCAATCACCTTCATAAGTGATCTGACCTGGATCTCCGCAACAACCGGATGGGGAAATGTAATTGGGATAAATAAGAGCTGTGGAGAAAACGGGGACGGTGATGGCACTACTATTACGCTTCACGGTGTACAGTATGCCAAAGGCCTTGGGGTACATGCGCAGTCCATAGTTACATATAACCTGGGAAAGCAGTATTCCAGTTTTGTCTCTGATATCGGCATAGATGACGAGACTGGCGGTTATGGTTCGGTAACCTTTCAGGTATGGGGCGACGGGACAAAGCTGTATGACAGCGGGATTATGTCCGCTGCGTCGGCCACACAGCACATTAATGTAGGCGTTGTCGGAGTCAATACATTGCAATTGATCGTACTTGTCGGGAACACCAGTGGCGGAGATCATGCGGACTGGGCCGGCGCGTATCTGGTGAATGGATCTACACCCCCCCCTGACACCATTCCTCCGACGGTGCCAACAGGCCTGACGGCTATTGCAACATCCTCTTCGCAAATCAATCTTATGTGGTCTGCATCAACCGACAATGTAGGGGTTGCAGGATATAAGATATACAGGAACGGCAGCCTGACGCCGGTAGCTACTGTCACCACCGGCACCAGTTATTCGGATACAGGGCTTAACGTTTCTACGCCATACAGCTACCAAGTTTCAGCATATGATGCGGCAGGTAACGAGTCTGCTAAGTCTACTCCGCCAGTGCCGGCGACAACTCTTGCGTCAGGAACTGCGATCACATATATAAGCGATATGCAGTGGGTGGGTACACCGGTGAATGGATGGGGGCCTGTGGAGAAGGACATGAGCAACGGAGAGCAGGCAGCAGGAGACGGTCACACTATTTCCCTCCTCGGTGTCAAGTATGTCAAGGGCATTGGATGTCATGCTAAATCGGTCATTACCTACAACCTGGGAGGGAACTATTCCGAATTTGTCTCGGATATTGGCATAGATGACGAGACAGGCGGTTATGGGTCGGTAATATTTCAGGTGTGGGGTGACACCAACAAGCTCTACGACAGCGGGATTATGGGCGCCGCTTCTCCCACGCAGCATATTAACGTAAGCGTTGCCGGAGTCACCACGTTGCAGTTGATCGTACTCGTGGGAAACACTAGTGACGATGATCACGCGGATTGGGCAGGCGCGTATCTGGTGAATGGATCTACACCTACCCCTGACACCACTCCGCCGACGGTCCCGGGTTCATTGACAGCTACGGCAGTCTCATCTTCGGAGATCGATCTGACGTGGGCTGCATCAACTGACAATGTAGGAGTGGCAGGGTATAAGATATACAGGAACGGCAGCCTGACACCGGTTGCTTTAGTTACTACCGGTACCAGTTATGCGGATAAGGGACTTGCTGCTTCTACGCCTTACACCTACCAAGTTTCAGCCTATGATGCGGCAGGCAACGAGTCTGCGAAGTCAGGGTCAGTGCCTGAGACGACCCTTTCATCTGGGACGATTACCTATATAAGCGATCTGACCTGGACTTCTGCAACAACCGGATGGGGAAATGTAATTGGTATAAATAAGAGCTGCGGACAAAACGGGGAGGGTGATGGCACTACTATTTCCCTTCACGGTGTGAAGTATGCCAAAGGCCTTGGGGTACACGCAAAGTCCGTCGTTACTTATAACCTTGCCGGGCAGTACTCTCGATTCATTTCGGATGCCGGCATCGATGACGAGGTAAACGGCGCCGGGTCAGTAGAATTTCAGGTATGGGGTGACGGGACAAAGCTCTATGATACCGGAGGATGGGTGAGCGGTTCTTATCCTACACAGCATATTAATGTCAGTGTAGCAGGAGTTAATACATTACAATTGATCGTACTCGTCGGGGGCACTACTGCAAACGATCATGCGGATTGGGCTGGCGCTCAACTTAGCCAGTAAGCCGGGGGGAGCCGAATTGTGAGAAATAGGCAAGCGGGTCCACGGTAGCCACCAGGGGATTGTGTGGCGCCTCCTGTCAACAGAGGGGAGAAACTGTTTGTTGATCAGGAGGCGCCATTTTTTTCATGGGGCGGTTGAGTTATTATTGTCCTTATTTTCTATACAGTTGAAAATTATTTTTATGACGCGTGAGGGGCGGGCAAGGTACTTTTGACCCCAATCATGTTTTAACCAGTTTTATCATCTTACCCGATATGGAAAGCCTTATAACATGCGGGAGGTTACAAGAATGGCAAGCCTAAAAGTTTTGACTTTCACTAAATTTTATCTATTGTTGACCCTGGTCTTTCTTTCGTTATCGCTCATCATTGTGAAAGGGGTGACCGCTGCAACATATTACATTAGCCCGGGCGGGAACGACAGCAGTTCCGGTTCTGATTCTGCTCCATGGCTCACTTTCTCTCACGCCTTCACTATCCTCCAACCCGGTGATATTCTGTACCTTATGGACGGGACTTATTCATATTCAGGAAATAATACTGGCAGTCCTGACGCCGTCTTGTCCGTGACAGTATCTGGAACGAGTAACAACCCTATTATAGTTGAAGCACTAAATGAAGGTAAGGCAGTAATTGATGGACAGAAGGTTTATAATTGTGTATCGATACGAGGACAAAGTTGGGTAGAGATAGATGGAATGAATTTTATAAACTCGGGCCTGGATGCAGTTACAGTTGCAGATGGGTCCACTTATATTTCATTTCGCAGAGATTTTGTACGTGATTTTGGTTGGGCGGATGACGACTGTCATTCAACAGGTACTGCCGCGTTCTATACTGCTGATTCAACTGTAAGCGATCCTACTATGCATACGAATAATATCCTGTTGGAAGATTCTGCGATTTACATGAGCGGCTTTAATGGCAATACTGTCTGTGGTTGCCCTTGGGGTCCGGGTGGCCTGTGTGCAAATGGCTCCAGAATTGGCGTTAATAACTGGTCGTCAAATAATACATATCGTCGTGTTTGGATAGGATGGGATCCTAATTTGGGTGAGATTCAAGACGCTACATCTTTTCAGAATTATGGTTCCAGCAATAATATAGTTGAGAATTGCTTCTTTGATAGCACATATGAATCATCCGGAGCAGTTGAATCGTTATTGCTATCGCATGTTATGCCTTATAACACTGGAACAATAGCTAATAATACAGCCGTTGGCAATATTATTTTAAATGGTTCAGGCTATAGCATTATAGTCGATGACAACTCAACACAGGCACATCCTACCAACGATTTGTTAAAAGACAATGTATCGATAGGGAGTACGTGGGGTTTTGCTAATGAAGGGGATGATAATTTTCATGTTACCAATAACAATATTGTAAATACAACAAACGGTAAGAATGCCACTCAACCGGATCCTGCACTTATTACAATATCCTCATGCGACCCGCAAAGCTGTAGTCCACAAGGTTCAGGCTCTATTCTTAATACTTATAGTCTTAATAATTCATATTATGGCTGTACTGATGTTAATCCGAATTACAGTAATCAGGCCGGCGGCATAGGCGCCTCACTGAACTATAACACCGTACTGGGTACTGTTCAATCACAATATGATAACTTTGGCACTTGTACCCCAATCTTTACAGACCCCGACAATTATATTCACTCCGCACCTTCCACTCCACTGACGATAGCCGCGAGCTATGATACTGCGACATTCGGCAATGGCGCATATCTGATGGTTCCGCCCAGTTTGCAAGGTGATTCCCAGGTCGCCGGCGCATATCATATGAAAACCAAAAGCAGCTATGATATTGGCGCCGAAGTTCTTTATCAATATAATTCTTATTTCGACAATAATGGCAATCTCGTATCCGAATTGACCAATAATCCTCTGTGGCCATGGCCTATGGAAGACAGGATATTCAGTGAGACAGGAACAAGCGTTACCTGGGCGGCAAGCGGCGGGATCTGGAAAACCCTTAATGGGGTATACCCTGCGACATCACCGGATGTTACTCCGCCTACAACACCTGCCTCATTCACAGCAACAGTTGTCTCGGCATCACAGATCAATCTGACATGGTCTGCCTCAACAGACGATGTCGGCGTGGCAGGATATAAGGTTTACCGAAACGGGATGCTCGTTACCGCAGTGGCGGGCACGAGTTATTCGGATACGGGGCTTACTGCCTCAACGGCGTACAGTTATGCTGTCGCGGCATATGATGCAGCAGGAAATTTGTCTTCCCAGTCTGGGGCGGTATGGGCAAACACTCCTCCCGTCTATGTCTACGTAAGCGATCTGCAATGGGTAGGCACGCCGGTAAACGGATGGGGACCCGTAGAGAAAGATATGAGCAATGGAGAACAGGCAGCAGGTGACGGCCACACTATTTCTCTTCACGGTGTCACGTATGCCAAGGGCCTTGGATGTCATGCTCAATCGGTAATTACCTATAACCTGGGAGGGCAGTATACCAGATTTGTCTCTGATATCGGAATCGATGACGAAGTGGGCTCAGGAGGATCGGTTGTGTTTCAGGTATGGGCAGACGGGACAAAACTATATGATAGTGGCATAATGACGCATGATTCGGTAACACAGCATGTTGATGTGGATGTTACGGGTAAGAGCCAGTTGCAATTGGTAGTGAATCCGGGTGGTGGCATTTCTAACGATCACTCGGATTGGGCTGGAGCGTGTCTGGCGGTTGTGCCGTCATCAGGCGGGACGCCGGATACGACCCCGCCCACAGTGCCAACAGGGTTGACAGCCACGCCAGTGTTGTCATCACAGATTAACCTGGCCTGGTCTGCATCAACAGACAATGTGGGGGTGAAAGGATATAAGATCTACAGGAATGGCAGCCTGCTTGCCTCTGTTACTGCGGGCTCCAGCTATCAGGATACAGGGCTTACCGCCAGTACTACTTACAGCTATACTGTCTCGGCATATGATGCGGCAGGCAACGAGTCTTCACAGTCTGCGCCAGTATTGGCAACCAGCCTTGCTGCAATCACTTACATAAGCGATCTGCAGTGGGTGGGCACACCTATAAATGGATGGGGGCCTGTGGAGAAGGACATGAGCAATGGAGAACAGTATGCGGGTGACGGTCATACAATCACCCTGCATGGTGTGAAGTATGCCAAAGGCCTGGGGACACATGCAAAGTCGGTCGTTACCTATAACCTTGCAGGAAAGTACTCGGAATTTATGTCCGATATGGGCATAGATGACGAGACAGGCGGTTATGGGTCTGTGATATTTCAGGTATGGGGTGACGCGACTAAGCTCTATGACAGCGGGATTATGGGCGCAGCTTCGGCCACGCAGCATGCTAATGTAAGCGTTGCCGGAGTCAATACATTGCAGTTGATCGTACTCGTCGGGAACACTCCTGACGACGATCATGCGGACTGGGCCGGCGCTTATTTGGTGACCGGACCTTCCGGATCAACACCGCCGCCTGATACCACTCCGCCGACGGTACCTGGTTCATTGACGGCTACGCCAGTCTCGGCTTCGGAGATCGATCTGGCATGGTCTGCATCAACAGATAATGTAGGGGTGGCCGGATATAAGATTTACAGGAATGGCAGCCCGACCCCGGTTGCTTTGGTTACTACCGGGACAAGTTATGCCGATGCGGGACTTGCCGCTTCAACAACTTACACCTATAGTGTTTCAGCATGCGATGCGGCAGGCAACGAGTCTCCGCAGTCAGGTCCAGTGCCTGCTACGACGCTTTCAGCGGGAAGTGTATTCATAAGCGATCTGACCTGGACATCCGCGACAAATGGATGGGGGCCTGTGGAGAAGGACATGAGCAATGGAGAACAGTATGCGGGTGACGGTCATACAATCACCCTGCATGGTGTGAAGTATGCCAAAGGCCTGGGGACACATGCAAAGTCAGTAGTTACCTATAACCTTGCAGGAAAGTACTCGGAATTTATGTCCGATATAGGCATAGATGACGAGACAGGCGGTTATGGGTCTGTGATATTTCAGGTATGGGGTGACGCGACTAAGCTCTATGACAGCGGGATTATGGGCGCAGCTTCCGCCACGCAGCATGTTAATGTAAGCGTTGCCGGAGTCAATACATTACAGTTGATCGTACTCGTCGGGAACACTACTGGCGGAGATCACGCAGATTGGGCTGGCGCTCAACTCAGCTATTAAGCCAGTGGCCATGAATAAACTAGTCTATCTGGTCGCCGGAGCTCGGCCAAATTTCATGAAAGTTGCGCCCATCGTTCGCGCGCTCGAAAAAAAAGCAAGCCTCTTTACTTACCGCATTATTCACACAGGGCAACACTTTGATCGCGAAATGAGCGACGTTTTTTTTGAGGAACTTGGCATTCCCAATCCTGATTATCATCTGGAAGGCGGCGGAGGCAGCCACGCCGAGCAAACAGCGAGAATTATGATTGCTTTTGAAAAAGTTTGCATGGCCGCCCCGCCGGACTGCGTTGTGGTGGTTGGCGATGTCAATTCGACGCTGGCGTGCTCTGTTGTTGCAAAAAAACTTCATATTCCGGTAGCTCATGTTGAAGCTGGCTTACGCAGCGGAGACAGGAACATGCCGGAAGAGATCAATCGTCTCGTCACCGACAGCATCAGCGACTGGTTCTTCTGCACCGAACCAGCCGGTGTTCAGAACCTTTTGAAGGAAGGCAAGTCCCCAGAAAGTGTTTTTCACGTCGGGCATGTCATGGTGGATAACCTGCTCTATCAGCGAGACAGACTCAATCAGGCGGATACTAACGGATTTCAATCCCAGGCGCTGAAGGAGAGGTTTCGACGCTACGGCGTTGTGACCCTGCATAGACCATCCAACGTGGATGATCCCCTGGTGCTTTTCGGTATCGTCGACTCGCTTAACAAGATTGCCGAGGACATTCCTTTGGTGTTCCCGGTCCATCCGCGCACGCGCAGCAATCTTGAAAAGTTCAAAATAGCACATGGCGAACGTATCCACCTCACGGGTCCGCTCTCGTATATGGACTTCCTTAACTTATGGAAGGACGCTGTTCTGGTGCTGACGGACAGTGGAGGACTGCAGGAAGAAACCACCGCCTTCGGCGTGCCTTGCCTTACGCTGCGGCACAATACCGAACGCCCTATTACTGTGGATGAAGGCACCAACACGCTGGTCGGGGTGGACCCGGAAATTATCTTACGCGAAGCGCAATCAATTCTGTCCGGCAGCGGCAAGAAGGGGCGGCGTCCCTCCCTATGGGATGGTCATTCGGCCGAACGGATTGTCACGCATCTTTCGGAACAATTAAACTGAATTCCAAAGTGACCTTTGTAAGCACGACTGCAAAGTCGCCATGCACTTTGCCCCATAGTGCAATGCACTCCCACTGTGAGATCGGATCGGATTTATCTGGTATCAATTTAGTTTTTTTCACTTCACTCGTACGCAAAAATTCTACAAGGAATTCAGTTTTTTTCCTATACAAGATTTAGATGCTCACTGATTGCGAGGTGACTTCTTATGTGATACTATTTGCTTCAGGTATGTTATTCAGGCAGCTAACGGTGTGGGGTGGTGTGCAGCCGTGACTATTGTAGGCAATGATCGTGAAAGACTGGGGGGAGGTCAACTCAAACATTAATCGATTAGTTCATTGCGGAGCGATGTTCCATCAAGTTGCTGTCCATTAGATGGATAGCGTGAGTCGTCGTCTTGCGGTGAGGAAGCCCTAAGGTTAAAAGGAGGTGATAGCAGTTACTCATTGTCAAAAAGTTTTTCTTCGGCAGCAGTTGTCTGGTCTTACAAGAACTATTTAGGAGGTAAATATGAAACCGATGCGATTTGTATTTTTTGCAATTGTTATGTCTTTTATGCTCGTAGCGTTGTTCCTTCCGCATGAATCGAGTGCCTGGACAATGAATAATTACACATGGCTTCCTGACAACGATAACAAAGATGAGGACTGCGATATATGTAAAGTCGGGATAGCGCTGCTGCCCCAGACCGGGCAGACCAAGTGTTTCGATACGACTGGAGAGCCAGTCACTTGTGGGACCGGCATAGGAAAGGGCCAGGACGCAGATTTAAAGATGGGTGTGCCATGGCCGAATCCGCGTTTTACGGACAACAAAAACGGGACTGTAACCGACAATCTGACTGGTCTGATCTGGCTGAAAAATGCCAACTGCTTCGGGCCTCAGGATTGGCCTTCAGCACTGAATGATGCTAATACGCTGGCGTCAGGGAGTTGCGGGCTTACGGACAAATCCGATAAAGGTGACTGGAGACTGCCGAACGTTAGGGAACTGACGAGTCTGATTGACTTCGGGTTCTTTGGTCCTGCCATTTCGAATACCGTTGGAACGGGACAATGGAAGGAAGGTGACGCTTTCTCACAATTGCAGATGCAGTTTTATTGGTCATCTACTCCTGGCGCTGATAACACGGGTAGCGCCTGGTATGTGCTCTCATACTACGGCTTACTCACCGGAGCTGCCGAGACCAAGAGTTACGTCTGCGACAGCAGCAACGAGTGCAATAACTTTTACGTGTGGCCGGTCCGCGGCGGGGCATGCGAAAAAGAATCAAATAATCACCAATGTGACAACGGCGGCAAGAACTATAAACAATGGTAAAGGAATGTAGACGATAGTCTGCGAACTATTCTGTCCGGAATAATATCAGGTCTGTCAAAGAGGCAAAAAATTTGTGTTGAGAGTTCTATGCCCACCAGATTGAAAATTCCCTGCGGTCTTGCCGCAGGGAATTTTAACATAAGGGAGATATTGCATTATATTCGCTCGTTTACCAAGTGCTCGACCGGGGGGTAGGCAGGAGCTATATGGCAGCTCGGTATTTTTATTTTTATAGGCATCTTGTAGCTAATCCTCATCAAATTACTAACATCTGCAGAACTGAATAGGGGGGTCGGTAATGGCCAGGAATTGTCTGCGTATTTTTGCACTTGTTTTAACGTTCTTCGCCATTTATTGGAGCTATTTGGCTTCTTATGCCGTTGCTGCTTCTCTTGGATCGGGAACTGCGATCACCTATATAAGTGACCTAGCCTGGACATCTGCGACTAATGGATGGGGGCCTGTTGAAAAAGACATGAGCAACGGGGAATCGGCAGCAGGTGACGGCCACACTATTTCCCTTCACGGGGTGAAGTATGCCAAGGGTCTTGGATGTCATGCGCAATCGGTAATTACATATCACCTCGGAGGGCAGTATTCCAGCTTTCTCTCCGATATCGGCATAGATGACGAAACAGGAGGTTATGGGTCGGTGATATTTCAGGTGTGGGGTGACGGGACAAAGCTGTATGACAGCGGCGTCATGAGTGCTGCTTCTCCCACACAGAATGTTACTGTAAGCGTTGCCGGAGTCAATACATTGCAACTGATTGTACTCGTTGGGACCACTACCGGTGGTGATCATGCTGATTGGGCAGGAGCGTGCCTGGTGACCGGACCACCACCACCTGACACCACGCCGCCGACGGAGCCGGGTTCATTGACAGCTTTGGCAGTTTCAGCATCGGAAATTAATCTGACATGGTCTGCCTCTACGGACAATGTAGGGGTGGCCGGATATAAGATTTACAGGAACGGGAACCCGGTTCCGATAGCCTCTGTTACTACGGGTACCGGTTATTCGGACCAGGGACTTACCGCTTCCACAACCTACACCTACAATGTTTCGGCATATGATGCTGCAGGCAACGAGTCTGCGCAGTCCGGGCCAGTGCAGGCG
>Ga0181539_1004367_pt1 | contig 12164 bp, 9 predicted proteins | sample PEATcosm2014_Bin_46_FD_119767 | JGI IMG/M metagenome (GOLD analysis project Ga0181539, IMG submission 119767) | Peatland microbial communities from MTU Mesocosm Facility, Houghton, MI, USA - PEATcosm2014_Bin23_60_metaG | ecosystem: Environmental > Terrestrial > Soil > Wetlands > Peat | place... | reverse complement strand
TGTGCAAGCCCAGAATCGACCAGCGCGAAACCGCGCCCAGCAATGCGCCCAGCGGACAGACGGCGCGGCACCACAACCGCGTGACGCGCAAACTGGCGGCGAGAATCGCAAGGAAGAGAATGCCCAGCACGAGGCCCTGGTGGTAGTGAAGCTGGCGAAGATCGAGCACCGTGTAGTGCAGAATCGTATGCAGCGTCTCGCCGGTTGATTTGATGGCTGCATTGCGGCTGCTTTCGAGCGGTGTAAGCAGGGCGCGCGCGGCGGCGTTGATGGCGGGAAGAATCGACAGGCCGAAGGAGCGGACCAGCAAACTGAAGGGATCGAGCCATCCGATCGCCGCCGAACCGAAGCAGGCGGCTACCAGCCCGGCGAGCAGGACAACATATTTGCCCGTCTGCCAGCGCTTGTACCTGTTTGCCTCGATGCGCTGCTTGCCCCGCTTGGCCTCCGAGGGCATATTGCCGACGAAGTGTTGCAGCGTGCCCAGGGGGCAGATCCAGCCGCAGAAGAAGCGGCCCAGAAACAGCGTGGGCAACAGGATTACAAGGCTCCATAGCAGGCCGCGGTAGAGAGCGTGGGTGGCCAGCGCGTTGACCACGGCCACCAGCGGATCCCACTCGAAGTAGAGGCGCACCGGCGCGCGCAACTGAATCTCGGTGCCGCCCCCGATAAAGAGGTTCAACGAGGTGAAGAGCAGCAGCGCAAAAAACAGGAGCAGAAAGAAGATCTGCGAGATCCTGCGCCACATCGGCAACCTGGAACGGGCCACGAATCTCCTCCACACGCCGCGCGCGCGTGCAAGCCGTACAGGGGAAATGATTGGCGCTCAGGCAGGCGCCCGACAGTGATCTGCATCACCGATTGGCGGTTGGGGGGCCGGCGGTTGTGGCTGGAGGCCGTTCAGTTGAACAACGGCCCCCAGGTTGGGAAAAAGGAGGATCGGAGCGTTGTACGACCGCCGAGGGGGCTCGATCGAGACATGCTGGCAAGCCGAAAACCCGCCTGCCGGGCTATCCTGTAAGAGCGGCGCATTCGCAATCGGGAACAGGGACAAATGAAGCAAGCAGAAACCAGAAAAGTCGAAATCTTCGATACCAGCCTTCGGGACGGGATGCAGCAGCCCAACATAGACATCTCCGTGCCCAATGCCGTCAGCCTTCTGCAGCGCATGGGCGCCTTTGGCGTCCACTATGCCGAGATCGGCTTTGCCGGCGCGAACAAATTCGTGGCGGATTTGACCGGCGCGCTTTCCTCGGTCGATACGGGCTCCATGAAGCTGGCTCTCTTCGGCAGAACGCGCGGCCGCGGCGCCAAGGTCCAGGATTGGCCCGACGTGCAGTTCATCGCCGCCCACAAGCGACGCGTGCCAGTTGCGGTCATCGTCGTCAAGTCCCGGCTGCTCGATGTGATGCGGTCGCTGGAAACCACGCCGGAAGAAAACCTGCTGATGGCCTCCGAGACCATCCAATGCCTTCAGGACCACGGCCTCGAGGTCATCGTGGACCTTGAGCATGCCATGGATGCCATCTGCGGACGCCGTGAGAACGGCGAGGATTGTGACGCCGAATTCAGCAAGCGCAGCCTGGACTACTTCCACCAGATGACGGAACAATGCGTTCGCCAGCGAGTGAGCCGGCTGGTGGTCTGCGACACCACCGGCGGCGCCAATCCTGAGGAAGTCGCCGAAGCGATCGGCGGCCTGGCGCGGAGTTACCCCGAGACCGGATTCGGATTTCACGGCCACACCGATCGCGGCCTTGGGGTGGCCAATGCCCGGGCCGCCATTCTTGCCGGCGCAGTGCAAGTCCAAGGCACGCTGCTGGGAACCGGCGAGCGCTGCGGCAATGTGAATCTGACGACCGTGATCGGCAGCATGCAGCTCCGGGGCGAAGCTGAGTTTGTCACGCCCGAAAGGCTCGCCGGACTGACCAGCCTGGCGCAGTCGGCTTACGCGGCCTTCACGCTGGAGGCGCCGCACGGCGCGCCGATCGTCGGCCCCGGCGCTTTTGGCACCTGGGCCGGCATGCACGGCAGCAGCGAACGCAAGAATCCAGGAGCCTACCTGTGGTGCGATCCTGCCAGGGTGGGCGCAAGCCCGGTGATCGGCGTCAACGCCCAATCGGGGAGGGCCAATATCGTTCTGCTGTCTGAGGCGCTCGGCGTTCCGCTCAATTCCGCGCAGGCACAGGCGTTGATGGACGCCAACCAGGCGATGATCGAAGGTGGCGGCTTTACGGCCAGCGAAGTTTCGTTCCGGCTGGCCTGCATGAAGGTTCTCAAGACTCTCGAAGATCGCTTCAGCATCAAAAGCTGGCGAGTTTTGGACGAATCCGACGAAACCGGGAACAGGTACGTTCAGGCCTCGATGCTGTTATCCATTGGCGACTCGGCCGTGGCTACGACGCGCGCTGAGGGCGCCGGTCCAGTGGATGCGCTCACCAAGGCCATGCGCCACGAACTGGAGAAATGGTACCCGGCTCTTGCGCAGATGCATCTGGGCACATTCAGCGTCACGGCCCTCGACGTCTCCGCCCACGACACAGCGGCCTACGTCCGCGTCACGGTCAGCTTCAACGCCGATGGACATGAACCGTGGCAGACCGCGGGCGTGAGCAGCGATCTGAACCAGGCGGCTCTGATGGCCATCGTCGATGGCTTCCACTACTGGCTGCTGAAGATCGCCGAATAACTGCCTGGAATGGTGCCCACAACTGAGATTTGGGGCATCGGCGCCCGAGGAGAGCAAAATGGAGACGTCAGTGGCTGCGGCAACACCGCCGGCATTGCCTCGCAGGAATTGGTTTGAAAGAAACTGGAAATGGTTCGTCCCTTCCGGTTGTTTGACCATCATCGTCCTGCTATTGGCGTTTGTTGCGGGCGTCCTTAGTATTGTGGAGGTATCTTTCAAGAGCAGTGGCGCGTATACCCAGGCGCTGGCGCTGGCGCAAGCTAACTCTCAAGTGTCCGACAAGATTGGCCGGCCGCTGAAACCGGGATGGTTCGCCTTAGGAAGTATCAGCATAAACGGCGACTCCGGCGACGCAGACATTTCCATCCCCATCTCCGGCCCCAACGGAAAGGGCAGGATTTACGCAGTGGCAAAGAAGATTGCGGGAATTTGGCGATATGAGACGCTTGAGATCGAGGTAGACGGCCAACCGGATCGGATCGATTTGCTGCAAGCGCCGACCGGCCAATAAGCTGCGGCCCTTGCCTTGAATAAAGACGTCCTGCCCGCTGCCGCATGTGGCGGCCGCACGGATAGTACGCCCGTCACAGTCGATTGATGAGCGAGGCGATGCAGGCGGCGCCGAAGCCATTGTCGATGTTGACCACTGAGACGTTGGGCGAGCAGGTATTCAGCATGCCCAGCAGCGCCGCCACTCCCCCAAACGACGCGCCATAACCCACGCTGGTGGGTACGGCCAGCACCGGCGCATCCACCAGCCCGCCCACCACGGTGGGCAGCGCGCCTTCCATTCCGGCGCAGACGATGAGCACGCGGGCCGATTGCAGCGAGTTCTTTTGCGCCAGCAGGCGGTGAATGCCGGCCACGCCGACGTCGGCGATCAGCTCGACCGTGTTGCCCATCATCCGCGCCGTAACCACTGCCTCCTCGGCTACAGGCAGGTCGCTGGTTCCGGCGCAGACGACGGCGATAGTTCCTTTGCCTGGAGCGGCCGACGCCTGCATCAGCGTGATGGCGCGGCCGGTCTCATGAAACTCGGCGCGGGGCTCGACCGCGCGAACCGCGTCAAACATCTCGCGAGTGGCGTGGGTGGCCAGCACGTTGCCGCCGTGCTGGGCCATGCGGGCAAAGATCGCCGCCACCTGCGCGGCGGTTTTGCCGGCGGAGAAAATCACCTCCGGCATGCCGGTGCGCAGCGCGCGATGATGATCGACCTTGGCGAAACCAAGATCCTCAAAGGGCATGCCGCGCAGGCGGTCGAGCGCGTCGCCAACGCCGGTCCGGCCCTCGCGCACTTCGTTCAGCAGCGCTTCGATGCTTGCCCGGTCCATCAGTTCACCTCCTTATAACGCTCCTGATACCACCCTGCTATCGACCAAGACTATTCAAACCGACGAGATAGTAGAATTCAACGATCTCTTCGAAAAGGCGCTTCACCGGGTAAGCAGGAAATGTTTCCACATCGTTTCTTCATAATACGAATTGGCTACTTCGACATCCAAATGAGGGTCTGCAACAGATAACCGTGTGCCATCCCTTGTAAAATGCACCTCAAGGACGTATTTCTTGCCCGACTCTGCTTTGAAGCTACCGATGGGGTATTCGACCTGATCAACTGACTCCATGAAGTTCCTATCCTTCTTACTTACTCCTCGACAAACTACCTTATCGTCGCTCCATAACGTCCAACTCGCCTGGATCGGGGATTCGCGGTCGCAATGATCCGAGTCGTTCGGGTCCAAATAAAAGTTTAAACAATTCAGTTCATCATTCAGGAGCTTCTTCTTTACTTCGATCTTGATTAGATAAATCCAGTTCAGATCAACCACAAACTCTGGGGTTCTCACCTCCCCAACAGCAAGTGAAACAGGCATAGACACCGGATGCGTGATCTTCCGATGTCGATTTGGTTTCAATGCGGCCGCATGCGTCGACAGCAGCATACTGGCAACTATGGACAACAAATTAACCCATCGCGGAATAGATCTCAGTTTCATGAAACACCCCGGCAAACAAGAGTAAGACGCTTTCTCCGCAAAGAAGATTGCTTTAGCTTCAGTCGCGCATTCGGGCATCCTCCTCGTAAGCCCGCATGGCCCGCTGCATCACCTCTTTCAAAGGAACCGAGTGCAGCGTGGCCAGCAGACGGCAGTCCTCGTACTCCGGCGACGCGTTGGCGATCTTGCCGTTGGGCCAGCGGGCGATCTTGATGCGCACCTCGCCCCAGCCGGTTTGCACCTTGAGAAACTCGCGCGCCAAAGCCAGCTTGTTTTCGAGCCTCCAGCGCAGGCCGATGGTGGTGGTTTCGCGGAAGAGAAGGTCGCGCAGACGGGGCAGGAGATTGGGGCGGCAAAGCACGGTCAGTTGCACACCGGTGCGCCCTTTCTTCATCTGCACCGCGACGCGATAGACATCCCACGCGCCGGCATCGAGCAGCAGCTCGCTCACGTAGGCGAGCACCTGAGGGTTGGAGTCGTCCATGACGGCTTCGATCACAGCGATCGGTTCAGCCGCGGCGGAGTCATCGGCTGCGCCCTGGCCGGCTTCTTCGGCTGCTTCTCCCACCAGCAGGCGAAGCAGGTTGGGCTCTCCCCGCGTTTCGCGCCCGCCCGCTCCGTAGCCTGTGGCCCCGATGCGCATAGGCGGAAGCGGTTCGTAGCACACATCCAGCATCCGTAGCACCGCCGCGCCGGTGGGCGTGACGCGCTCCATGGGCTGGCCGGCGGCGTAGACGGGCGCATCGCGCAGCAAGGCCAGCGTTGCCGGAGCCGGAACAGGCAGCGTTCCGTGCTGGCAGACCACCGTGCCGCTACCCACATTCAGGGGCGACGCAAGCCAGCGATCGACCGCGAGCGACTCAGCGCCCGCGGCCGCGCACACGATGTCGATGATGGTATCCACCGCGCCCACTTCGTGGAAGTGCACGCGCTCAATGGGGATGGAATGGATGGCGGCCTCGGCCTCGCCCAGCAGTTGGAAGGCGCGCATGGAGCGCTCCTTGACGGCTTCGGCGAGCGGTGCGGAGCGAATGGTCTCGAGAATTGCAGACAGGGGCCGATGAGCGGCGTGTGGGTGCGCATGAGCATGCGCGCCGTGTTCATGCGGAGAGTGCGCGGAGTGCGGGTGCGCCTCACGCGAGTGGGTCGAATGCTCTTCGTGAGTGTGAGCCGGATCGATTGCCTGCCGCTCCGGAGTGAGCACGTCCACCTTGGTGGCGGCCAGTCCGCCGCGGCTTACCTTGCGCATCTCCAGGCGCGCGCCCACATTCAGCGCGGCGGCGGCTTCCTCAAGGCACGAGAACGGAACGCCCGCATCCACCAGGGCCCCCAGCAGCATGTCGCCGCTTATGCCGGAAAAACACTCCAGGTATCCGATTCGCATCGCTCTGTGATTCTAAACGGTCGGCCGCGAATCCCGCTCTATGCGCCGCGTTTGGCCAGGACTTCCGCGGGCAGAAGGGCGTTCATCGATCCGGAGCGGAAGCCGACGCAATCCAGGGTCACGTACTGGAAGCCGGCCTCCCTGAGCGCCGCGGAGATCGCATCGAGCATCTCGATGGCCAGGGCTCGGGGCAGTTCCGCGCGGGCGATCTCCACCCGGGCCAGCTCGCCGTGATGGCGGACGCGCAGTTCGCGAAAGCCCAACTGCCGCAGGCTCTCCTCAGCTCGCTCCACCTGGTCCAGCACCTCGCGTGTGACGGCGCGGCCGTACTCCACGCGTGAGGAGAGGCAAGGAGACGCGGGACGATCCCAGAGCGCATAGCCGGCGGCCTTGGCCAGCGCGCGCACTTCCTGCTTCGTCAGGCCCGCCTCCGCAAGTGGAGCCAGCACGGCGTGCTCCTCGGCGGCGCGTTGGCCGGGACGATAATCCCTGGTGTCGTCGGCGTTCATGCCGTAGGCGATGCGGGCAAATCCTAGCTTTGCGCCCAGCGCTTCCATGGTGGCGAAAAGCTCGTCCTTGCAGTGGAAGCAGCGGTCGGCGTCGTTGCGCGCATACTCGGGCCGGTCCAGTTCCTCTGTGGCGACCACGCGCAGCGGCATCCGGAGCCCTTGGGCAAAGGCGCAAGCCTGCTCCATGTCGCGCCGGGCCAAGCTGGGCGAGTCGGCGAGCACGGCGAGCATCCGGGAGCCAAGGACTCGATGCGCGGTAGCCGCCAGAAATGCGGAGTCCACGCCGCCGGAGTAGGCCACCATCAGGCTTCCCAACTCCGCCAGCCGCGCTTCCAGAACGAGCAGCTTGGCCGCCGCGCCGGCCAGCGCGTCGTCGGGCGCGTTCCGCGGACGCCCGGCTTCCGGCAAATCGGTGTGTGAACTCGCCGCCATAGGGCAGATTATAGCCCCGTGCCGCCTGTTGCGGAGTCGCAGCCGATTGCGGAACGGCCAGCCAGTTTGGGAATTCGCCGATGCCTTGAAGGCATTCCGCTGGTTCATGAGCGAAATATGCGTCCTACGCTTGAATCAGACCGGGGGCGCTTGCTCTCTTCAGGGGCGGCGTGTACACTCAAGTGGAATTTCTCCGGATCTGGTGCACGTCGCAGAGGTCTGCCGTCAAGGGATCTAGGTTTCTATCGCAGAAGATCTGCCGTCAAGGATCTCTCGTCGATGGAACGTTAGCGACGCACAAGCGGTCGGCGCTTTGCCGATGCGGGGAAATTGCTGTATGGGCTTCGATCATGGGACGAAACAAGGCTTCAACAAAGTGGCCTGGCGCCCTGCCTGGATCTGGACAGACGCCGACTCCATTCACTGGTTGTTCTTTGTTGCTTTCTATACAGTGTTGGCCAATATTCCCTTCTGGACCGCAAGGGAAGCGTTCGGCCTGGCGCATTATGGAGTGTTCTGCCTGGAGTATGCCGCGGTTGGACTGCTGGCGCTTCTTGTGCCGCGAGTTCTGGCCGCCGCTTTGCTGCTGTTGATGGTGGCAGCGGATCTGCTCTGCGGAGTCTGCCAGACCTACTACCTGTCGGTCAGAGAGTGCGTGACGAACTTGAGTGTGTTTCACGCGCTCTCCGGACCCCGGCGCCATGCCGCGGTTGCAGTCATGCTGCTGACACTGCTGGTGAGTGCAATCGCAGCTTGTTTGCCCGCCCCTTCAGTTGGAAAACATCATCGGTGGCGCGCGGCGGCGTGCCTCATCGCATTCCTGTTTGTATTGCCCTCCTTGGATTGCTTCACGATCGTTCGCCGTACTGGACACTTTCCGTGTCTTCTGGGAGTGGCGAAGCAGAGGGATAGGATCGAGCTCAGCCTTTTTTCCGCGGTTCGATTCTCCCGCGTGCCCATCGACCGACTGATTCTGATAGAGCTGGGAGCGGCAAAGGTCCGCAAGAGTGAGATTGCAAATCAGGCATCAAAGCTTTCCGTTCCAAGCGCCGCAGGTGTGGCCAGCCGTTACGCAGGATTCAGCAACCCAAGCGGCGGACGGGAGACGCCAGATCTGGTGATTGTCCTGGTTGAGTCGTGGGGACTCGCCACCGACTCATCCCTCAATGACGCGTTGGTCCAGCCTTATTCCGAACCTGGCCTGCGCGCCCGTTATGAGGTTGTTCAAGGCACAGTTCCTTTCTATGGAGGCACCGTTGCGGGCGAGGCTCGGGAGTTGTGTGGGAATCTATTTGGTTTTCATCTCCTGAATGCTTCCACAACTGAGTTGCGAGGCTGTCTGCCCGAGCGCCTGGCCGCTCTAGGTTATAACGACATTGCTGTGCATGGCATGGATGGGCACATGTTTGCCCGTTCCACTTGGTACAGCAGGATCGGGTTTCGGGAGACATGGTTCAACGATCAGCTCAAGGAGCAAGGATTGCCGGATTGCCCTGGAGCCCTTATCGGCACCTGTGACGCAGCGGTTGCAGATTGGATAGGACGCCGTCTCGCTGAGCCTCACGCCAAGCCGTATTTCGTCCACTGGGTAACCTTGAACTCCCATCTGCCGGTGCTTGTGCCATCGCCACTGCCTGATGGAGCCCCCTGTTCGTTCACCCTGGGGCTCACGCCACAGTCGGCACTCTGCTCCTGGTACCAACTGGTAGCCAACGTGCATCGTTCCGTATCGCAGTTGGCTATGGCCAAATTGGTTCGCCCTACCATATTCGTCATCGTTGGAGATCATGCCCCCCCATTTGGCGATCCCGCGTTGCGCAGCCGATTCTCACAGGATGTGGTTCCTTACGTGCTGTTGGCGCCTCGCGCAGAGATCCACCCGCCAAATTCCTTGCAGGCTCACAACTCCTTTGCTCTTGGAAGGGCGGCCGAAAGGCGCTCCCCTCAAGTTCCCTGAGATCATGGGCGCCGCAGCGCCGTCTGCCGCAAGTAAGCCAAGCAATCGACGCGGCATCCACAGACACGACGGCCCGGCATCGCTGCCGGGCCGTGAATGCCTTGCTACTACTCGTGAACCGTGGCTGACTCGGCCGCTTTTGTCAAATCCGCATGGGCATGAGCACGTACCGGTACCTGTACTCCGCATCCGGATCCTCGGGCCGCATCTGGCCAGCCGACTGCGAATCCTTGAACTCCAGCCGCACCTCGCCCTCGTTACTTAGCGCCTTCAAAAAGTCCAGGATGTAGGTGGAGTTGAATCCGACCATGATGGGATCCCCCGAATAGGGCGTATCGATGGTGTCTTCGCTCTCGCCGGATTCCGTCGAACTGGAGCTGATCTTCAGTTCATTTCCCTCCAGCCGCAGCCGAATGGCGCCCGACCGCTCGTCAGCAAATTGCGCCACGCGCTGGATTGCCGCCGACAACTCGCTCGAGCGAACCACCGCAAACTTGGTGTTGTCGCGCGGCATGACCGCTTCAAAATTCGGGAACTGCCCCGATAGCTTGCGGGTGCTCAGCGTGCGATGGCCGAGACGGAAGAAAAGCGTGTGTTCATCGTCGGCGAACTCCACCTTGTCGGCCTCGGAGGTCGAAAGCAACTGCTGCAGCTCCTGCAAGGCCTTGCGGGGAATCAGGACGCGTTTCTCACCGCTGATGCCTTCCAGGATTTCATTCGGCTTCTCAACAAAGGAGAGGCGGTGACCGTCGGTCGCCACCATGGCTAGAGACTCCGCCTTGATCACCAGCAGAGCGCCGTTCAGGGTGTAGCGCGACTCTTCATTCGAGATGGCGAAGATGGTGCGCGCAATCAGGGTTTTCAGCGCCTGAGACGAAATACCGGTGGCGGCGACGGCGGGGAACTCCGGCACCTGAGGGTAGTTGGCCCGCGCCATGCCCACCATCTTCGTATTGGAGCGCCCGGAGCGAATCTGCACCCAGTGATTCTCGAGGAGCTTGATTGAAATATCGCCCTCCGGCAGCAGCTTGACGTAGTCATAGAGCTTGCGCGCCGGAACGGTGCAGGCGCCTGGCTTCTTTACCTTCGCTTCCGTACTGGTGCGGATTGCCTGATCGAGATCGGTTGCGGTGATACTCAACCGGTCGCCCTCGACCTCGATAAGGAAGTTGGACAGAATCGGAATGGTCGTCTTGCGCTCCACGACGCTTTGCGTCGCGGTAAGCTCCTTCACCAGATCCTGGCGGCTTACAGTAATCTCCATCACTGCCCCCTGCGCGGCCCGCTTCGCCACTCCAGCCCGTGCGACCAGCACCACCCCACTCAGGCCATGCGACTGCGGGAAAAACCCGAATTCAAGACATTCCACACTGGCCACACTCTACAACACTACACGGCCACTTGGAAGTGCTGTCTTTTCTTCTTCTTGATTGTATTCATCTTTACGCTCATCCGGGCGTGGAAAACAGGGATGCTTCTCTGGATTCCAGCGCCTCTTCTCCCCGGATCGTTTCTTGGCGGATTCGCCTGTGGCGCTGGGGCGGCGAGCATTCGGTTTGGAGTTCGTCTGCTGCATGGCTTGCGGATAGTGAGGAAAAGGGCAAGAGATTAAAAGAAAAGACAGTAACACCCGTAGTTCCGGGAGGAAAAGTGGAAATGCGTCCGAAGCGATTGCAGGACAAGAAGTTGAGAGGCTGGCCGCTTTTCCAAATCGAGGCTGTGCAATTCTGCGCTTTTGGAAAAGCAGTATTGGAGGGGGCAGGGACAGCTCAGTTTCCCACGTCTCCCACAGGCGCCTGGAAAGGGCCTGTGTAAAGTGGGCGGCTTATGTGAAAAGCGAGTCCATGATGGCATGGGGTAATGGGTTTGAGACGGCTGGTCTTTCACAGGAGCCGAGTCTTGCACAGCTTGCACAGGGCAGGATGGGAAGGAGGAAATTGTCTGTGAGGGAAGGCAATTCCCGGACTTGATGGAGAGCGCGGTGGTTTCCCATTCCAGCAAGGAATTTGAGTGAATAATTGGGTCTAATGAAGCACTGGATCGGCGTCGCTCCTAGACTCGGATGAGGCGTGGGGTCTGGCGAATGAGTATCGACATCGGATGCCTGGAAGATCAACTCCTGCACATGTCCGCGGAAGGCGCGCCGGGGCGAGAGTTTTGCGAGGCAATCTCTGAATTGGCGAGAACCGGGCGCTTTGCGCAATTGCACGACGTGCTGCCGGGTATTGTGTACGAGGAACTTTGGGAGCGCTATCGGCGAGCCCCCGATGCCTTTGTGGCTGAGTGGCGGATGTTGGCTCAGGAGATGCGGCAAGGCTTCATCCAGCACGCCCGGCAGCGGCTCACCTCACTCACGCGGCTTCAGCACGTCGGCAGCGGCGTGAACACTCCGGCGTGGCAGGAAATTCAGCGCGCTTTGGATGGACAGCAAAACGACCTGCTGCGAGCCGCTTTTGCACTGGAACTGCTGGAACTGGTGGAACCGGCGGTCTTGCGGGCCGCGCACCTGCGCGAATGCGTGGTGGCCGAGCCTAGCTCGGAGGAGGCCGACCGTTATCTGGACGAAGCCACGCGCTGCTACTTCTTCGGCTTGTTCACCGCCTGCGCCGTCATGTGCCGGTCGGTGCTTGAAGAGGCCATCAAGCAGAAGCTGCCTGCCGCCCTGACTCGGCTGATCGGCACCCGCTATCGCAACACTGCCACGCTGGGCAATCTGTTGCACGAAGTCAACAACAACCTGATCCTCACCGGCTTCGACAGCGATTTTCCCAGGGTTGCCAACAAGGTGAACGACGCTGGCAGGAAGGCTGTGCACCAGGGCCTGCTTTCGGAAGATGAGGCGCGCGCCTGCCTGCAAGACGCCCGCCGAGCCCTACAAATCCTGTTGCGGCAGTGAGCCTCACAAGCTCTAGGAGACAAAGTTGTCCCCTTCCCCCGGTTCACGATTCCCTGTTCCCCGACCACTTATACTGAATCTTCCATGTCCTATGCAGATGCCATCGATCAACTCAACGCCATGGTCCCGGAGCTTTATAGCCGCGCGGGCCAGCTGCGGCGCAAATTCTCGCTCGACGAGATTGGCATCCTGCTCGGGGCGCTGGGCAACCCGCAGCGCCGCTTTCCCTCGGTGCTGATTGCCGGGACCAACGGCAAAGGTTCCACGGCTTCCACGCTGGCTTCCATCCTGACGGCCTCC
>Ga0181539_1004366_pt1 | contig 12166 bp, 4 predicted proteins | sample PEATcosm2014_Bin_46_FD_119767 | JGI IMG/M metagenome (GOLD analysis project Ga0181539, IMG submission 119767) | Peatland microbial communities from MTU Mesocosm Facility, Houghton, MI, USA - PEATcosm2014_Bin23_60_metaG | ecosystem: Environmental > Terrestrial > Soil > Wetlands > Peat | place... | reverse complement strand
GAATGGTAAACGCTGGAGTACATGTACATTCAATGACATACAGAGGACAACAGAGGAAAATTCGGAGTCCTTTCGGCGCTCAATTGGACCAAATTCTGGACCAAGTTTTTCTCAACCGAATACCTTACGCAGTCTGGTTCTGCAAACCTGATCGTGGACAGAACGAACAGGGTATCCGGCTCAGGAATCGCTCAAGTGTCGCAATCTGGAATACGATGGCCAAGAAACTTCAGGCGCCGCCCGGTGAGGTCTATTAAATCAGGTCAGCCTCTCTGAGCGGCTCCAAGACGCCGTTCTGAAGTTTGCTCCTATCAAACCCTGTTTCGGACTCAGCCCGGAGGCTGACCTCAACCTCACCGGCAATGTCGGCGAGGTTTGCAGCCGCACTCCATGCGTTGTAGAGCTTGTCGCGGTTGGCTGTGAAACTCACCTGAAAGACCTTTTCCGTCGGAGCTTGTGCTCCCTTCCCGGTTGCTGGTTCAGGATGCGGCGAGGGTTCATCGTGTGATGGAGTTAGAGGCACTGGCCCTGTGGTGGTCTGGGGCGTAGCCTCATCGAGAATGGATTGTGGCAGCATCAGGAACCCGGACTCCAAGTCAATTTCGTCGTCTGAGACCGGGACATTGAACCGAACCTTGGGGCGGGCGACCTGATACTTTCCGAAAACATCGAGCGTAGGTACACTCCCGCTAAAGTAGCCGAAGATGCCCTTTCCCACGCCCTCGGCGGTTGCCCTCTGGATAACGTCTTTGCTGGTCAGGCGCGTAAATCCCAGGAACGAGTAAAAGCCGCTTACGACTTCGCTGCAACGTATGGCGAGCCGAGGTGGTTGATCTTCTCCAAGCCTGAAGAGTTCGACGATCTTTGTCGGCTTCAGCGTAAGGAAGACGCGGGATTGCACTACCGTCAGTAGTTCCATACTCCGCTCAAAGACCATCGCCTTGCGGTTGCCGCTTACTGTCGCCTGCAATGGCCGGCCTCCCGCGGCGATCTTCTCAATTGCGACGATGCTCTGGTCAGTTCTGTTGTCCTTTTCGAGTTTCGGGAGCCAGACCTCCGGATAGAGTTTCACGAAGGCAGACTCGGCAGAACTTTCATGGGTAGACCTGCGCTCACGCAGTTCGTCGGCCTGCTCCTTCGTCAGGTGGTGTCTGTGCGCCGCCTTACTCACCCGGTCAACGGCGATGAAGTAGCGAACTTCGCGTCGCAGACTCTCTGTCTGGTCTGCAGCGGGAATCGCCAGCGCCAGTCCATTCTTGTAAAGGCGCGGCTTGCTTCCACACTTCTCCAAGAACTCGCGCGCCAGAGTCTCCTTCTCCGTCGGAGGCTTGGTGGCGATGTCGAGAGACAGATACGCAATCTGAAACCGGGGCTCTTCGTCGGGGATCTCGCCGGAGGAGGCTGGCCAAGCGATTGCTGCATGATGGCCTGCGAGTCGCTCTTCCAGCATTTCCTTGATCTTGGCGGTCACTGAGGCCTCATCCCGCGCGACAGCATCCGCCTCTTGCTCGATAAGAAGGGTGACGTTTGGGTCCTGCTTGAAGCAGTAGCGAGTGCCGTCATAGTGCAAGTACAGGCACGACCGCCGCAACTCTGCCAAGCACGCCTGTGCCGTGAGGCTGTCGAGGTCGGGGCTGACACAAGCTGCCAGAAGGTCAGACTCGGACACTCCTGGAGGCAGGACTTCCTTTGTGTTTTCCCCTTCACGACGCAAGCCGCCGAAGGAATAGAGAAAGATCGCCGTGGCCAGCCGACTGGCAAGGCCCTTTCCCACCTCTGCGGGATTGGCTTTCGCGCGCAGCTTATCGATTTGTACGGCTCTTGAGTTGGGGCCTACTAGGTCGGCCTGGAAGACGGCATCGTACCGGTTCATCAGGCTGAGTTCCTTGACGCAGGCCCGACGGACTTCCGGATCGTTGAGCAACACGTCGCCGGGGCCGAGCACCAAACCGCTCTTGCCTGCTTTGTGCTGCGCCCGCAGACAAGCGGCCAGGAACCGCAAAGCGCCTCGCGTCCGCTGGTACTCCGGAAGAGAGGCCCATCGTTGGCGCATCAGGTCGAGCAGCGCAGGATGAAATGGATAGGCCAGCTTCATCCTGTCCCGCAGTTGGATGCCCTCTTCGGCAGCCTGTTGCTCCTCCGCCGCATTCGCAGCGTATGCCTTCCGCATCTGTGTGAAGATCTGCTGGAACGCAGACGCCGCGGCGCCGGCAACAGCGTCATCGGGCATCTTCTCTAACAGACGCCGCTGTATCACCTTGAAGACTTCGTCCTGTTCAACCGGCTCGCGCAGTGCGTCCTTCCGGCCGACAAAGTGGTCGAGAGTCTGGAGAAGTTGGCTATGCTGCAACGTCTCGCTGGGCTGGCTGGACGGCAGGGCCAACAGGACTACGGTCCTCGGCGCATTCGACGCTGCCACGGTGAGTTCTTTCAGGAAATTTAGGGTCTGTTCGCGCAGATCGGTCTTCTCAACCCTCACGCCTCCAGCATTGATCAGGTATTCGAGCGTTTCATCCAACAGGATGAGGTTCGGTTTGTCGCCAAATAGTTTGACCAAGTCGTCGCCGCCGGGAGAAACCCGCGCTTCGTCGTTGGCGCGCATGGCCTCATATCCGGCCTGGCCGCCGAGTTGCAAGGCCACCCAACCCCACAAGGTCAGCGGCCGGATACCGTGAGATTCCTTGCCCTGCTGGGCATTGAAGAACTGGCCATCCACCACGGCAACCCGGACTCCGGTCGGACTCTCCAGCCCCTTCGCTTCGGGCAATACGTCTAGCGCCTTCCGGCTCCGGGCTGCATGGAAGAGCGCGGCCATGGTATGGGACTTGCCGCCGCCGAAGGGCGTCATCAGCTTCAATACAGGCGCGCCGCCTTTGCCCGCGAGTCGTTTCAGAACCTCTTCGAGCAGCGACTTCAGCCCGACGGTCACATAGGAGGCCCGGAAGAAAGACTCGGCATCCCGGTACACTGGTGCTACCGTGCCTGACCCATCGGCTAGAGGGCCGAGATCCAAGGCGAAAATGTCGGTGTCTGCGTTTTCCTTCAACACGTCGGGATGCAGATGCACCAACTCGATCCATGGCTTGGGTGTGTTGTTCATATCGTTCCCCTAGTTCTTGAAAAGCGTCTGTTGTCCTGTGCGCCGATCTTCCACCGCCGCTTTGCCAACCATTACCGTGTTCCAATTTGCAAGCAGCTTGCCAAGCGCCGACTGCTCGGCTGTGGACGACACGTCAGAGAGTTCGCCTCCACTCAATGCCGGACCTGCAAGGGCCTGAGCGACAAGGCGGAGCTGCTCCACGCTCGGCTCGGCCTCGCTCAGAAACTCCGGAATCTTGAGGGGCTTGTGCTCCATCAGCCAGAGTATCCTGTGCAAAATGTCTACCGCTGAGGCGGAAGTTCCGTCTTCATGTGGAAGGCCAAGGCCGTGTTCGTTGCCGCGCTCCGCGTAGTCGTGCAATCGGTATTTGTTTTTCTTCCTTTCGAGCAGAGCACGTTTGCCCTGTGTCAGGCTATGCTGCCCGTCCAATTCCACATCGGTTCCATTGGCGAAGATGATCGCTTCGCCGGCATCCAGTTCCGCTGCGCGGTAGGTGTAACGCCACAGGACATAGAATCGTGTCGCCGGGTCGAGCCCTGCAAGTGTCGTTTGGCCGTTCTTTGATCCGACGGTTTTGGAGAGCTTGCCCAGGATGCCTTCGAGGACAACGGTCTCGACCTCAGCCAAAAAGCGCTCCGCTGGGACCTCTTCGCCATTGCCGTACTCCACACGAGCGAATTTGGTAAACGCCCGAAGGCCGGCACCGACGCAGGCGATTACAAGGTCCGCGCCGGACACACCCATTTCCCACAAAGTCTCCACTCGCTCACGGACGATTGTTCCAAGCTGTGGAATCACATCTGTCTCGTAGCTCCCCACCTTCGAAGAAGGGTCGCGCTTTCGAGCGACGAGGAAGATGCTGGAAGCTAGTGCCGCAGAGTTCTGCGCGCGAAGGCGACCAGGCTTCTCCGTGTCCATTGGCCATGCCTCGGTGACGACAAACCCAGCAAATCTCAATGCGTCAACAAGTGTTGCCCATCCCAGTGTGGTTTTATGCGCATAGACGACGGCAATCGCTCCCCCGGGCTTTAGCACTCGGCAAGCCTCGGCGAACGACTTCGCCATCATCTCCTCGTAGGCGCGCTTCGCTCTTTCAAGGCTGCCCCCGTGCCTTGTCGGTTCAGCAATTGCCTCTGCCTTCTTGGGTGTAAGGGCACTGGAAAAGTGTTCGCGATAAAGATTGCCTACAGTTCGCTTCAACCAGACGTAAAAGAAATCTGAGAGGTCGGCATAGGGAACATTGTCGTAGTAGGGAGGGTCAGTTACGACCACATCGAATCGGGCGTCAGACCATGGCAACGAAGTTGCGGAACCCCGCGCGACAGTCCCTAAGAGTGGCATGTCGGCATCCCCCAGCCCGGCAGGTAGATCCTCAATCGCAGACACCCAGCTCGCGCCGTCGAAGTTGAAAGGGTTCGTTTCGGCAAAATCCCAAACCATTGGGAGCGCATGTCTTCCAAAAGTGTGAACAACACCTCGACCTCCCGTGTAGTTAAAAACACAGAGGCTTGAGTTGAAATCCGCAAGCCTGTCGAGCATTGCCGCGAGGAGCGTACTGATAGGGAGCGCGTACTTGTCACCTTCCAGGTTGACAATAGTACTCTGGGCCTGGCGGATTGCCTTGGAAAAGGCAAGAAGGCAAAGCTGCTGTCTGCCGGTAAACAGATCGCCCCATGTTTGAAATCCGTAAGGCTGAATTCGAAAGCCGAGCGTACCACGCTGCGGCAGAGGCTCGTCAGGCATCGTCAAACCGGATTCGCGACAGAGTTTTTCGATACGCCGTTGGATGTCCTTCTCGTCAGGCGCGGCGCCTGGAATGTCATTTGCGGCAATGTAAACTTTGCCTTGGGAGCCAGGGCGCGTGCAGGCAAGGGCCATTAGTTGCCGCCCGATCCGACCGGCACAGCCCTCGGCCTTCACGTAGTCGTTGTCGGACACGGCTCCGCAGAATGGGCAGGCCGCATTCCCAGCCTCAGAAAAGGCCTCCGCATCGAAACCGAGGTCCTTTTCGGATTGAGACTCGATAACTTTGAAGTGCACTTCCTTCTTTCCCCTTGGCGCAATCATCTTCATCGCTGCATAGCGGCCTGCTTTCTTGCACAGCCAGGTCTGCCTGACTAGAGGCACCGTCGCACCGCAGGAAGGATTTTTGCACTTAACCGTTCGAGTCCAGAGATAGCCAATAGGCATTAGATAGCCATCTGGGACTTTTTCCGGATCATGGTCCTTGAACCACCCGAGTTGTACAGCAGGCTTACTTTTCGCCTTAATTTGCGGATCAAGGATGAAGGGGTAGAGGTCGCCAATGTCGGCCCTGACTCTACCCAGGACCCAGTCACCCCAATAACGAACCTCGTCGGCCAGCCCGCCCCATGTCGGCTCCCCTTTAGCATTCTTCGGTCCGGTCATGCCATGAACAGTCCTGTCGGGCTTGCCGTATTTCTGGGGATAGACAAGTGTGCATAATTCGATGATGTGCGCGACTGGATTCAGATCAAGGGCGTGGGCATCGCAGCCCAGACGTAAAGCTTCGAGCGGGATGGCCCCTCCGCCCGCAAACATGTCGAGCACGCGCGGACGTGGAGCACGTGCAGCGGTGATATCCTCCGTTGTCACTGTGGCGCCGGGGAACCTGAACTCTTCTGCCCACCCTGGCTTGGGACAACTGCCCGCCTTCCAGTCTGTGAGTTCTTGCGTCAGTCGGTCGGCGTGGGCAATGAGGATATGCCGTTGCGCCTCTTGAACGGCGCGGTCAATTTCCGCACGTTCGTCCGGCTTGGAGTCGCTGGGGTAGCGGCAGAGGGATTTCACAAACCTCGCGGAGTTGGCGCGACCCAGGGACTTCTTCTTCTCATTTGACCCGCCGTTGGGCACAAAACGGGACGCGGGAACCAGCGCCCCATAGACGGCTGCCCGGCACGCGACGAGAGGGCGACGCGCCCACCAGAGATGCAGGGTGGAGATATGCCCCTTTCGAACCGACTTCTCCCGGCTGGCCTCTTCGGAGATGGCCTCGATGGGCAGATAGTCTTCGATCAAGCGCTTGTCGTCGATCATATATTCAGTTTCCTTTGCTTGCCTGCCGCGTCCAGAATCGACTCTGCCGGGATGTCATAGAAGCGGGCTGAGACAACCGGCTTTGCCGCGTGTTCAAGATGCTTTGCGGGGTTCTGTATCATTATGGGCGTTGGATCGGGATTTTGCAGTGGGTCCCAGATCACATAAAGCCAGAAAGAGTCCCCGAGCTGCTGGGCCTTGTACCATTCGTTGGTGGTGAGACGAATGGGCTGACCCTTCTGGCGCCCCTTGACCTCGATTCGGCGGACTCCGTTGACCGGATCGCGGAAGCCGGTTTGCGGGTCGGCGGGGCCGAGGCTGCGAATGTCGAACCCAATCTTCAAGTGGCCCACCCTCTCGGTCTCCCACCCTCGCTGGGCCTCGAAAGCGATCACGACATCTTCAGCGGCCAGCTCAATTCTTCGTTTGGTTTCTGGATCGATGTCATCGAGCAGGTCAGTAGGAGCGGGTACACCCTCGGCGGTTGCAGGGATCACGATGGCCGTGGCTAGATGGCGCAAGGGGCCATGGCGGGCGACTTCCAAACGTTTCAGGCCTTCGAGCCGTTCTGACTGCGTGCGCTTGAGGTCGGTGAGGTCATTCTCGGCGCGCTGGCGTGCCAGGGCTACCTCGGGCGCAGCGGTCTCACGCGCTCTAAGGGACATGACCCGGTCTTGCGCCGCCCGAATGCGCGCAGTGAAGGACTTTTCGAGATAGTCCCGGCAAACCTCAACGAAGTGCTGGCGGTCCTTCTGGCAGGCCTCCCGCCGCTCCTGTTGGTAGAAGGATTTCAGAAAGTCGGCGGCTGGGCCGGAGTCGAATCGCCGTATCGTCGCCGGCGGCGACGGATGGATCGGTAGGTCGAGCAGCACATCCGCAGGAATGACCGAGAACCGTTCCGGCAAGTCGGAAGGCGTCTCCTCGCGGACGGCGACAAGTTCCCCGTAGAGTGCTTGGGCAACTCCCTTAGTGTTTTGGCCGCGGATGGAAAGTTCAAAGAAGTGGAGGAAATACGGAGTGTCGGCAGTCGCATCGAGGTAGAAGGCGGTGGCGCCCGCGAGTGAGGCGAGCCGCTCATTCAGCTTCTCATCGATGGAGGAGTAAAGTGGATGGCCGGGACCGAGCAGGACCGCGTCTATATGCTGATTCTGTTCGAGATCCTCTTTATGAAAGGTGATCTTTCGATAGGCCGTTTCCGGCTTGCCCATACTGCGGACGGTTTGAAGCCGCTCGGATCGAAGGTCGGCCAGGACATGCTCCACTCGCCAGAGGCCGTCTGCGCGAGGTTCAACCCTGAGGCCGATCTCCTTTGATGCCCTGAGGAACTGGTCCTCGACATAACTGGGCATGAGACGGCGCTCTTCGGCCTCGACGTTGGCCTTCTGGAATCCGGAGAAGTCCACGTTGGCTCGGGCCAGGGCGATGCCAGTAGCTTGCTCGTAACGCACCAGCCGCAGAGGATCGACGTTTCCAATGATGTCGAGGTACTCGTCCAAGCGACGAGGATCGTGGGCCGCTTCGCGCAGCATCTCCGGGAGGTTCACATCATTCAGGGACAGCACTTCGCCGAGGACATCGAATACGCGGTCGGCGAGGACGGTGCGCATTTGTTCGAGCTTCTCCAGGAGGCGATGAAGGATGCGCCCTTCAATGACGGGCTGGCCTTCCTCGGACTCAGTCGCGACGAAGTTGAACGCATGGCATTCAAGCGGCTGCCCGATGCGGTGAATACGGCCCAGGCGTTGCTCCAGGCGGGTAGGGTTCCACGGCAGGTCGTAGTTGATCATGAGGTGGCAGAATTGAAGGTTGATTCCCTCGCCGGCCGCCTCAGTTGCGACACAGATTTGACGGGCAGTGCGGAATTCCTCTTGCGCGCGTTTGCGCTCATGCGGGTTCATGCCGCCGTGGATGTCGCAGGTGGAGTAGCCCCAGGACTCCAGGTGTTTTTTGAGGTGGTTGAGTGTGTCCCGGTGCTCAGTGAAAATAAGCAACTTGCCCCGGCCGTCCTTTAGCTCGTGAAAGTCGGCCTTCTTCAGGCACGCTTGCAGTGCCCCAAGTTTGGAGTCAGCCTCCGGGCCTTTTTCCTTCAGGCGCTTCGCGCGAGCAACGACTTCGCTTAAGGCGGCTATTTCAGTCCGGATCTGATCTAGTTCAACTGAGGCCGTTGTCTCATCGACAAGCAGGTCCAACTGGACGTCGTCGAGGTCGTCCTCATCCTGCTCTGCGTCGGGGAGGCGGCCTTGAAGCTGGGCCAGTCGCTTGCTCCGTTGCGCCGGCGGAAGTACTTCGAGATCGTTCAATAGCTGCTTCTGCTTGTCGAAACGACGGACCAAGGATTCGTAAATCGCCATCGTCGAACTGGCCAGCCGCCGCTGGAATACGGTCCGGGCCAACGCCACGCTGTGCTTCTTCTTACCGCTCGCTTGAGGCAGGAACTCGTTAATATATGCGGTGACAGCCTTGTAAAGGTCGTACTCCTCCCGGTTCAGCTGAAAGGCAACGGTGTGGGCGAAGCGGTCAGGAAACAGGCGGTGGCCGTTCAAATCCTTCAAGTCTTCTTTGAGGCGGCGAAGAGCCCAGGGACAATCCGGGCCGAGCTGGAGGATTTCGCGGCGAATCTCTCCAGCTTTGTCTGCCAGGCGGTGCGGCTCCGGGAAAAGGTCCGGGTCCAACAGACGGACGAAGTGCGCGAAGCGGTCGTCGTCTCCGTGGTGCGGCGTTGCCGTGAGCAGAACGACGTGGTCAGCCTGCGCAGTCAGTTTCTCGGCGAGTTGATAACGCTTGGTCTTTTCAACCTCGTCTCCGCGGCTGGTGGACTTCTTGGTGTACGCACTGCACTTGTGCGCCTCATCAATGATTACGAGATCCCAATGCTGCTGCCAGACCCGCTCTCGCACATCGTCTTGCTTTGCGTAGTCCATCGAGGCCACAACCAGATTGCCGCGCTGCCAGGGGTTGGTCAGCTGCTGCTGGTCCACGGCTGAGAAGATGATGTCAAAGGTCTCTCCGAACCAGCGCTGCATTTCGTCCTGCCACTGAATCGTCAGCGGCGAGGGACAGAGAATCAGTACACGTTCGATGGCTTCCCTGAGCTTTAGCTCCTTGATGAGCAACCCGGCCATGATTGTCTTGCCGGCGCCGGGGTCATCTGCAAGCAGGAAGCGCAAGCGCGGCTGCGGCAGCATCTTCTCGTAGACTGCCTCGATCTGGTGGGGCAAGGTACGAATCCCGGACAGGCTCACGGCGAAGTGGGGATCGTGTGTGTAAGCTAGGCGAATCCGGGTTGACTCGATCATGAGGCGGACCTGATCGGCGTCGGCAGGAGTGATCGTTGTCGTTTCCGTGCCGCCTCTGTCGCCTATGAGAACTTGAGCTTCCTCTTCAGAGATGACCGTTTCGTCGAGGGAGCCGTCAGCCAGACGGACACGGCATTCAAAGCCTCTCCCGAGAGGGCGAATGCCTTCAAGCGTTACAGCTTGGTCGAAATGGCCGGGCAGAGTCACTTTCCGCCCGATTTGGAGCCGTGCAACTTCAATCTCCATCGTCAGGCCTTTGCCTCCCCATAACACCTGTGAATTGTGCGAATTGGCTCTCCATTCCTGGTGCCAACTTCCCGATCAGCACATCCTGGGATAGACAAATTCTTCCTGTCCACTCTAGCACTCCACCCTCTTGTTTGGTTTGCTGCAAGGGGCTGATGCAGGAGCTTCTGGTCTTTTGTGTGACTTCAGAGTGGTGTTGGCTCTCACTGGATGTGGTCTTTGACGGTAGAAGGTCGGATCAGTAAGGACAGTTTGATGCAACTTGTCCCAAGGACCACACCTGAAACGTTGTCCTATGCAAAGCGTAAAGGCGCGCCGCGCAGAGGCGCGCTCCTGACCGTCGGGCGGGAGGAGACAGGCGCTCCTGCCGGATGGCAGAAGCCTCATGTAAGGGTGGGTAGGCGGGCAGGAACGCAAAAAAATGCGGAGCCTGTTGGGCAGGCTCCGCGGGAAGACTGGGTTGAATCATGAATTACGCCGCTTTACTCTCCTTTGCGGCCTTTGCCGGTGGCTTCGGCGTGGCCTTCTTCGCTGCATTCGTCTTGTCTTTCGCCGCAAACTCCTGCTTGACCTTGGCGGTGATGGCGGCCACATCGACCTTATAGAAGTCCGCGGCCTCGCGGAGCGCCTTGCCAGTTTCGTTCGGCGAATGCGCTGTTTGCAGGATGGCCAGTTCGACCAACAGGCGTCCAAGGGTGCTTTCGTCGGACTTTTGAAGAAAAGCCGAAAGCTGTTTGGCCGGGGCATCGGCGGCGCTGTTCGGCTTCCCAAGGCTGTGCTGGCGCAAGACGATGGCCAGACGGCGCTCGTCCAGCATTGCCGCCAGACGCTCGGCCACAAACAGCAGGTCGCGCTTCATCAGACGAACGGGGACCGCTTCGCCGATGGCGCTCAGGACGCGCAAGCCCGTGACCTGGGCGATGGCCTCCTCGCGGCGGCGCTTTTCCTGCTCGGCTTTGACGGCCGCATCGGTCGCGGGTTTCGGCTTGCGGGCGTGATGCACGGGGCATTCGGGATTGGCACAGACGCGGCGGATTTCGCCCTTCTCGCTGCCTTCGGTGACGATGGCCTCGGTGGTGAACTTGCACGTCTTGTACTCCGGCCAGTCGTGCTGCTTCGGGTTCGTCGGCTTGTCGCTGCGAATCTCGACGTACTTGTTGCGCGGGACTACGGCGCTGCCGTCCTTCTGCGGCCCATAGGCGGTGCTGATCTGAACCAGCTTCGGTTTCGCTGCGATGGTCTGCCGGACGTGCGCCTCCAGCTTCGCGGCGTAGCACTTCGGGTCAGAGCAGCTATCGTGCTGCGCTGCCATGCCCTCGAAAAGCAGCGTGTTGTGCCCGGTGCGCTTGGGGCAATCGAGGCAAGCGCCGGACTCCGGCACAAGCTCGGTGTCTTCTCTTGAGAACGGCGCGGCGGCAAGCTCCAAGAGAATGTTGTGCTCAATCCACTGTTGAAGCTGGCGAACGGGTAGCAGGATGCGCTTCGACTTGTTGCCGCTGCCAAACTGCTCCTGATAGCAGGCGGTGAGGGCTTCCTCCTGCTGCGCCGGTTGCAGCTTCGCCAGCAAGAGCGCGTGGCCGGTGCCGATCTCGTCCTTGAGAAATGCCTCGGTCACTGCGGGCGAAAGCTCGGTGAGCCTGATACGAGCCAGGACGTAGGCCGGACTCTTGGCGCATTTGGCGGCAATCTGCTCGATGGAATACTGCGGCTCCTCAAGCCGCAAGAGCGCGGCGAAGCCGCTTGCCTCTTCCAACGGATGCACATCACGGCGCTGGAGGTTCTCCACGATGGAGGTTTCGAGCGCCTGGGCGTCGGTAAGTTCGACAATGCGGACGGGGATGGATTCGAGACCGGCCAACTGCGCGGCGCGGTAGCGTCTCGCTCCGGCAACGATCTCGAAGGTTTGCGGCCCTTTGGGGCGCACAGTCAACGGCGAGAGCAAGCCCTGGGTGCGAATGCTCGCTGCCAGTTCGTTGAGCGCGGCTTCGTCAAAGCTGCGCCGTGGATTCATGCCCGACTCGGTAAGGCTTGCGAGGGGCAGGTTGCGATATTCGGATTGCACTTCGGTCGTCATGAGAGTCTTCTCCTTTGCTTGTTGAGGGTGAATGCGGGAGCGGGCACGGCAAGCGCACCCGCTCAGGTGTGCGGGTTTAGCTGGCCTGTGCGAGTGGCTCCGCTTCCTCGGCGAAGAGCGCGTCGAGTATGGTTGCGGATGCTTGCTGGATAACAGCGAGTGACTCAGTGAGTAACTCGGCGTTGCCGTGGTAGAGGCTGATGTAATCGGCGCTGGCGCTGCCGGTCGTCAAGCCCACGGCGCGGCCCACGATGAAAGCGATGGACTCGGCCTCGGTCTCGCGCACGGTTTTGGTGGTGATGATGCGGCGCTCGGCGCGGTGCAACATCTCGTGCGCCAGTTCATGCACCAAGGTGCTGAACTCCTCGGCCTTCGTCTGGCCGGGAAGCAAGG
>Ga0181539_1004358_pt1 | contig 12181 bp, 10 predicted proteins | sample PEATcosm2014_Bin_46_FD_119767 | JGI IMG/M metagenome (GOLD analysis project Ga0181539, IMG submission 119767) | Peatland microbial communities from MTU Mesocosm Facility, Houghton, MI, USA - PEATcosm2014_Bin23_60_metaG | ecosystem: Environmental > Terrestrial > Soil > Wetlands > Peat | place... | reverse complement strand
GATGTCTGGGAGCACGCCTACTACCTCAAGTACCAGAATCGCCGCCCCGAGTACCTTGCCGCCTGGTGGAACGTGGTCAACTGGCACGAAGTCAACCGCCGCTTCGCTCTCGCCAAAGGCTGAAGGGCAGGGAAGTGGCGGCAGTGAGCGGAACGCAGCCGCTGGCTGCCTGGTCTATCAGCAGGCAGTGGCCTGGATGTGGCCCTGCACAGCGTAAGCCAGGAGCTTGCTGTCGCGGGTTTGGGGTCTCGCAACTGTCAAGGGCGGCGTAAAAGGAGACCATCCAAGGGTTACCTTGCCAGTTTCGGGCTACCCATAGGATAGCGCGGGCAGGGCAAGTCTACCGAAACAGAAGAGAGCATTGTCCGAACGGCCTGAAGGCACTCTCAGGCCGCATTCTGCGCGTCTGGGCCGGAGTAGCGGCGCAACGCTCAACCTTGTAAACGGGTGTACATAACCACCTTGTGGAAGCGGCGCTTGATGCTGCAAGCCGGCGCCAGGATTTCGAGCAGTTTGAGGAGTTGCTGGACGCCGTCTCGCGGCCATTCGAGGAGAGGCCGCGGCTTGAATTGGAGAAGCGAGCGCCAGCCATCACAAGTGTCGGCTGTTGCCTCTACGCAGGCCCGGAGCCGTGAGGTCTAAAGCCCTGCCGGAGGAACGTTTGGCAAGCTGTGCCGGCAGGCTCGAATTGTCGAAGTTGTATCCCAGTAGCTTGATATCGGTGTCGTAGACGTCGGCAACGATTCTCATTGTCTCTTCGTTGTAGTAGTCTCTGTAATCGTTGTGCTCGCTCTTGTTGACATGTTGAAGGCGGCAATCAAGGCCAAGCCGTTCTGCAATATATCGAAAATCTTCCTCCAGGTTTTCAAGAAAGCCTATAAAATCCAACTGAACCTTGCCTCTTCTTTCAAGAATATAGTGATATTGAGGGCGAAAGTGGTGCCACTTCCAAATGTTCTCTTTGTTTAGCCAACCCTTTACAAATTGGTCAAAGTCATTGAACTGCCCGAGTTCACCACTGGACCAATTCCGATCTTCTGCGTTAAAGCCGCCGGCCTTTAGAAATTGGAAAGCTGACACCAACCTATCCCAGGGATTTCTCACAACCGTGAACTTAAAGTAACTAACTATGCATCTAGGTTCAAAGACGTTGAGGTAATCATCGAGGGTCGTATGGCCACCGGCTAAATTGCCGAAGATAGCCTTATTCACCGAAACCCCGGCACATTTAGGAATATGCACAAATATGGCCTTGGTATCGTCAAAGGGTTTGAACGAATACGATTCGCTCGTAATAATTGTTCTCTGAATTTGTTGGCGCTTAAGTATTTCTTTCTGTTGACGGAGGTTGTAAGCCCGCCATCTGACCTCCAAATAGAGCGAAGCCGGCATCAGGGAGATCAGGGAGATTGCGGCCTCCTTTGCCTTGCGCCTACTCTCGCGTAGCCACTGTATCATGGGGATCCCCGGTTGTTCTGACCGCATCGTTTGAATTGTAGCATCCCGGAAAGGAGCCGGAGGGCAGCTCACTTGCCGGGCGTTCGCTGAGGGCATCCGGCACTTTTCTTCACCCTCAAGACGTCCAGACGCTTACAATGAGCTAGCAATGCAGTCTTCTTGGGGACGAAAGGGAACCACGCATGGATTCAATCGGGCAATCTGATCTGCCGGAACAGCTCCTCACAAAGTACATTTCCAAGTCACACTCCAGATTGGAGTTGTGGAGTGAGTTGATTCAGTCAATTGGGGTAAAACGAATGGCGGAGGTGGGAGTTTACCGAGGGGATTTCGCAGCAGAGGTTTTGCGGCGTTGCGAGTGTCTGACAAAGTACTACATGATTGATCCCTGGAGACACTTAAGCGACTGGAATAAACCGGCTAATCAAGAAGACTCAGTATTATCGGAGTTCTTCATTGAATCCATGGCGAAGACCGACTTCGCAGCGGCCAAGAGAGTGGTTTTGCGGGGGAAGACTACGGAAGTAGTAGGCCGGATACCCGACGGTGAGCTGGATTTTGCGTATATCGATGCCGATCACACGCTGAAGGGAATCGCAATTGATTTAATCCGTATGTATCCCAAGGTCCGCGATGGTGGTTTGATCGGCGGAGATGACTTCACCCGATCGATGTGGCAACACGGAACCAGCTCCGAGCCGACGTTGGTGTTTCCTTTTGCGGTCTACTTTGCGGAGGCTGTCGGGGCAAAGATCTATGCGCTCCCCTATTCGCAGTTCTGCTTGCAAAAAGGCGATGGCGCTAAGTTCGACTTCGTCGACCTGACTGGGGGATATGGCGAAATGGGCCTCAGAAGTCAATTCTCTCCGGGGAGAAAGCCATTCAAGATGACAATGCGAGAGAGGTTTCCACACCTTGCGCAAGCCGCCAGGAAGGCAAGAGCCTTCTTCCTGAGATGAGCTTGGCTGGCGGATTGGCGTGCAGAGCCCTATGCGCCATCGACAACCTCGGCCTCCCGAACCTTCTTGAAGTACTCGCGCACAGTTAGACCATCATTTTCTTCGCTGGAGGTGTAGAGACCCTTATCTACCGAGTGGATGAATTTATAACCCCTTTCGTGTATCTCTTTGGCCGGAAAGGGGAGAGCTTGCCACATCATCGCAATCGGCCCCGAGGGCGCGGCGAAATGCCCCATGTTGAATCCGCTGGCAAGGGTGCACATACTAAAGTACTGATCCTCAACTTGAAGCCGGCCACGCCATAACTTGTCGGGAGGGGTCAGATAGCCGTTATCCAATAGGGCTAAAAGACAATCCGGCGTCAAGAAGTATCCGCCCCCGAAGACATTCTGGCCCAGCCCCCATCCATTCAGCTGAGCGCGTTTTGCGATGGGCCGGTACCAAGGCATCCTTCCAAGAATCAGCTTCGCCACACCACGGAGATTGCCCGGAAACAGTTCTTTGGCCAGATATTCTGTATGCACCTTATAACGCAGCCTGATCGAGCCATCCGGTTCGAAGTGGTGCTTTCCAAAGATGCCAACGCTCGGGTTTTGCAGATGAAACTCCATCGCATCCGCAAACAGACCATGACGGATGATAAGGGCATCCGTATCGATTTTCATTACCAGCTTCGGCAGAAAATGCTCAGTTAAATGCTTGTATCCCAGACCGGTGGCATGGATATTCCTTCTGAATGTGAAAGGCTTCTCTCCGCGCACGACTACGAAGCGGTCCCCTATTCGCTGATGGAGCATCTCGGCAGTGTCATTCTCACCAGAATCGTCCACGGCGACCACAGCTGTGTCGCATTCCGCCGCTAAATAGTGCTCGATGCTGTCGAGTGTGTCGGCTGTTTCTGTCAGACTCTTCGGACCGACAGGAATATTTACCGCCAAATCAACCTGTTTCGGGGAGAGTTTCGGCATAGCGTTTCAAACGCCTTCCTTAGAGCTTGTTATTGACTTTATACTTTCGTTTGCTTTTAGACAAGGGAATGAGTTTGGGTTGGCTGATGATGGAGGCATGGAAAAGCGTGCCCGGTCGGGGAAATCCGAGTGATGTTTCCGATGAGGATGGGCGATTGTAGCCCCATATTTGGCGCCGTGCGGATTCTCAGTGCGGAGCGGCCCAGACCTGATAGCTTTTGAACATAAGCTCACATCCCAATATCAGCAGCCAAATCCAGAGGGCGATTCGCATCGGCCGGCGCGGAATGCGCGTGCCCAGAAGCGTTCCGGCGGCAGCTCCAACGACGCCGCCGATGATGAGTTGCTTCAGCAGTTCAGGATTGGAGGCGTGCGTGAACCAATGCGCGCCACTGCCGATGAGCGAAACGATGAAGCCGAAGGCGATGTCGGTGCCGACCACCTGAGCGGGCAGCAAAGGCGTAAGGCCGAGAAGCGCGGCGCTGCCCAGGGCGCCCGCTCCGGCAGAGGAGAAGCCGACCTCGGCGCCCACCCCGAACATCAGCCATGAGAGCAGAGGGCTGCGGTCGCGCGTCTCTCGATTCTGCTTCATGGGGCGGAGGGAGAAGACCAGTTGCGAGCCTGCGGTTCCCACGAGGATTGCGCCGATTAGCACGTTCAGCAGGTTCGCGGAATCCGCCGACACCAGATGCTTCAAGAGAAGCGACCCGACGAGAACACCCGGCGCTCCGCCGAGAAGCATGAATCCCAGCGTGCGCCAGACTACATTGCGCCGGAGGATTTGTGCCGGCACCAGGATCAATTTGATGGCGGCGGAAAACATGAGTCCGATGCCAATCGCAACCGGAGCGGGGACCCCAAGAAACAGCACCAGGATGGGCACAGTGATGGTACCCGCGCCTACGCCGGTGAGCGCGATAAAGAGTGCGATGACGAACCCGATAACGTACCGCATCCGGGAACCTCTGTTCCTTTGCTCCTGTTTCGGTGCGCGGGCGGCGCTTCAACGTGAGCAGATTACTTGCTATTCCCCTCGCAATTGATCGCCAGACTAAGTTCACTATGAGGTAGATCTCGTCCGAACCTGAAGTTCAATTCTACGTTCCCCTGTTCGCAAAAGATGCTTTAGCAACAAAACCGGGGTTCAATAACCTGGGTTTGTTATAGGTCAGAGGCATACCATCCATGCCGGTGATGGATCCCCCCGCAACTTCCAGAATGCAATGACCTGCAGCCGTGTCCCACTCCATGGTCGGTCCGGTGCGCGGATAAAGATGCGCAGCACCCTCCGCGACAAGGCAGAACTTCAGAGAACTGCCCATGGGAATGAGTTCATATTGCGAAAGGTCTCTTATAAAGGGATCCAGATTGTCTTCGTGTGAACGGCTCACCATCACCCGTGTCGTACTGCTGGCGTGCCTGATATCCCTTATCTGTGAAGTGACCTGATGGTCCACCTTGTATGCGCCCACTCCTCTGGCCGCAAAGTACATCTTGTCTATTGCGGGAGCATACACTACGCCTAGGTTTGGCGTGTTGTCTTCAATCAACGCAATGTTGACAGTAAACTCGCCATTGCGGTTGAGAAACTCCTTTGTGCCGTCCAAAGGGTCAACCATCCAGAAATGCCGCCAGGCGCTCCGCTGGTCAAAAGGAATCTCCGCCGATTCTTCCGATACGACCGGCCAATCCGGAGACAACCGGGCAAGGCCTGCCAGCACAATGTTGTGGGAAGCTATATCGGCTTGAGTCAAAGGAGTCTTATCCTGCTTATAGTCAACGGCAAGACGTTCCCCATCATAGATCGTCATAATCGCGTCGCCTGCCTCACGCGCCAGCGCAGTTATGTGCGGCAGCAACTTGGCGAGATAACATTGTGAATTCATTGCAGGCATGTCGCTCATGAGACACACGTATCCTTAACTTGGGAACTACTTGCCATTGCCTGCAAGATGCGATCGATGCACCCCTCCGGGCTCGTGGAGACTGTGTTGAGATGGATCTCAGGGGACTCTGGCGCTTCATATTCGCTGTCTATGCCTGTGAAATTCCGCAGAATCCCGCGTCTTGCTTTCGCGTACAAACCCTTTGGGTCGCGGCGCTCGCATTCCTCAAGCGGCGCGTCAACGAAAACCTCAAAAAACTCGCCTGGCCCGAATGACTGCCGAGCGCGCTCCCTTTCCGCACGATACGGACTGATGAACGACACGACGACGATAAGTCCTGCGTCAACGAGCAGCTTTGCGACCTCAGTGACCCGGCGAATGTTCTCTACCCGATCCGCCTCGGTAAATCCAAGATCCTTGTTCAAACCGTGACGCACATTGTCGCCGTCGAGCACATATGTGTGCCTTCCCTCTACAAAGAGCCTGTTTTCAAGAAGGTTCGCAATCGTGGACTTACCTGATCCGGACAGTCCAGTCAGCCACAGGCACATCGGCCTCTGGAGTTTCTGTTTGGCGCGGGCCTTCTTATCGAGATCCAATGCTTGCCAATGGATGTTGGCTGCCCGGCGCAGAGAGAAGTCAATCATTCCGGCGCCCACGGTTTGGTTGCATAACCTGTCAACCAGGATGAAGCTGCCGAGAATCCTGTTTCGTTCGTAGATCTCGAATGGCACCGGGCGATCCGTGTAAATATTCACAACAGCGATGTCGTTCAGCCCGAGAGATTTGGCAGCCAGATGTGCGCCTAGTGTTACATCGACCTGGTACTTGATCGCCGTAATACTCGCTCCGACCTGGCAGGTATGCATCTTAAGCAAGTAAGTGCGCCCAGGTACGAGTAACTCCTCTGAAAGACACAGCAGCTTGGCCTCGAATTGGTCGCTTTGCTCAATAGGTTCGGACGCGGATGCGATGACGACTCCCCGTGAGATGTCGAGTTCGTCATCGAGACAAAGTGTGATTGACTCTCCAGCCGCCGCCGATGGTCGTTCTCCTTGCCAAACAACGATGGAGCGGACACTCGTTTCAGTTCCCCCGGGTACGATCCGTACGCGGTCGCCGACTTTCACTTCGCCACTCGCTACTCGGCCACAATAACCTCGAAAATCCTGGTTCGGCCGGTTCACCCATTGCACTGGCATCCGGAACGGAAGATTCGCATTTCTCCGGGTGGTATCAATGGTCTCCAGATGCCGCAGAAACGTGGGGCCCTTGTACCACGGCATAGAGGAGCTTTGCTCCGTTATGTTGTCCCCGTAGAGAGCGGAGAGTGGGATTGCCTCAAAGGAATCGAAGGAAAGTTCGCGCAGCAGAGCCTGGAATTCCAGAACGATCGCAGAGAAACCTTTCTCGCTATACGAAACCAGGTCCATCTTGTTTACAGCCAGAACCAAATGGCGAATTCCCAGCAACGCCACGATCCTGGCGTGGCGTTGGGTTTGCGTCTGCAGCCCGTTGAACGCATTCACTACGAGCACCGCAAGCTCGGAAGTGGAGGCGCCCGTTGCCATGTTGCGGGTGTATTGCTCATGGCCCGGAGTATCAGCCACGACGAACCTTCTGGCTGGGGTCGAAAAAAAGCGGTAGGCGACGTCGATGGTGATGCTCTGCTCCCGCTCCGCCTGCAGCCCATCGACCAGCAGCGCCAGATCGATCATGTCGCCTTGCGTTCCATAGCGGCTCGAATCCTTCTCCAGCGCCACCAATTGATCGTCGAAAACCTGCCTGGATTCCACGAGCAGCCTTCCAATCAGGGTGGACTTGCCGTCGTCGACACTACCGCAGGTAATAAATCGCAGCGTGTCTCTCATCAAAAATACCCCTCTTGCTTCTTTTTCTCCATGGAAGCAGTCTGATCGAAATCGATCATTCGACCTTGGCGTTCTGACGTCCGGGCTACTCGCGTCTCCTGAACAATGGCGGAAATGGTGTTAGCCGTGCTCTCCATCGCGGCGCTCAACGGATAGCAGCCGAGTGTCCTGAAACGGACCATGCGCATCTCCGGAACCTCTCCCGGATTCAGGGGAAACCGCTCGTCATCGACCATGATCCATTGCCCCGAACGTTTTACCACGGGTCTTGGAGCGGCGAAATAGAGCTGCACGATGGGGATGTTTTCCTGCTCGATGTACTGCCAAACATCGGGCTCGGTCCAATTCGATAGTGGGAAGACGCGAATTGTTTCTCCAGGGTGGAGTCGGGCATTATACAGGTTCCACAACTCGGGCCGCTGCATCTTAGGGTCCCACCTGTGACCGGCGGAGCGGAAGGAAAAGATTCTCTCTTTGGCCCGCGACTTCTCTTCGTCCCGTCTGGCCCCGCCCATAATAATATCGTAACCGCCAATATCGAGGGCTTGTTTCAACGCTTCGGTCTTCATGATTGTCGTATAGCGTTCCGAATCGAAGGTGAAAGGAGTAACTCCTTCTGCGATGCCTTTTTGATTGGTGTAAACGATGAGCTTTATGCCCGTTTCGGCAGCGACACGTTCGCGAAAATCAATCATCTCGCGAAACTTCCAGGTTGTATCGATATGGAGAATGGGGAACGGCGGCGCTGCTGGCCAGAACGCCTTGCGCGCCAATTGCAGCATGACGGAGGAGTCCTTGCCAATGGAATACAACATCACTGGCTTCTCCGACAGGGCGATCGACTCGCGGATAATCTCGATCGATTCGGCTTCTAGATTTGCGAGATAGTCACTCATAACCCTGATCCTTAGCGGTTCTGCTGAACAGCAAACAGCGCTCGTAGCATGATTCCAAGAGTCCGCAACTCCTGGGTACGCGCTTGCGACAGTGATCCAGTCCGGACACGTCGCGGTCGTTTGCGTTCTGAATTTCGCGGTTCAACGCCATGGTGACGGGAGGCTTGAATGACCTACACTTGAGTATATCGCAGTCCCTCGACTCATGAGTCTCCGACCTTGGATGCAACCGAGGGTGACGTCAAGTTGCAAACCTTAAGGAACCTCTGAACAACGCTGAGTTATAAAGGCCTCTGACCGGGATTTCGCCGCATCGGCTCAGAATTGGCGTGCTTCCGGTCGTTTAGCAATTCGTTTTGCCCGCCTGAGGCCTCTTGCAGTCTCCTGCGGACACACTACGCCCCGTGCGGGGCCAAGATTATCGAGCCCTACCACGGACGAATCCTCGACCCGGCGTGCGGGTCAGGCGGTAGGTTCGTGCAGTCGGCAGCGTTCGTGGAGCACCACCGGCAAAGCGTCAACGAGATTTCCGTCTGCGGGCAGCCGCCACGTGGTGTAGTCTGATTCCTGCCCGTAGACGGAAACCTCGCCGACTTTGCCGCTGTGGGCCTCAATGAACTTCTCGCTGAACACAAACATGCCGCCGGAGCCGCAGCAGGGATCATAAACGCGGCCCTTGTAGGGCGCGAGCGCCTCGACCAATACCCGGACCACCCAGGACGGCTTATAGAACTGACCGCCCTTTTTCCCCTCGGCGCTGGCGACCATAGCTAGGAGGTACTCGTAGACTCGGCCCAGCACGTCTTTGGCGCGATCTGCGGGGCTACCCAGGCCGATGTCGCTGACCAGGTTGATGAGCTGGCCGAGCCGCTGCTTGTCGATGCCGGGACGGCCGTAGTCCTTTGGGAGCACGCTCTTGCTGTGGTCGGTGCGCTCGGTGAGTTCATGCATATTTCCAATGCAACTCATCCAATGGGGTAAAGGAATGCCGAGAAGGATTCTGAGACTGCCAGTCGTATTGGATCGCACCGGCCTATCATGCAGCACTGTCTATCTGCGTGTCACCGAAGGAAGGTTTCCAAGGCCAGTGTCGCTGGGGGCCAGGGCTGTTGGCTGGATCGAAACAGAAGTAGAAGAGTGGATTGCCCGCCAGATAGAGGTCAGCCGGAAAATCAGGGGGCAACGTGCAGGCGTGAATCCGTTGTCGTCAAGATGACGCCGGAGCGGGATTCCGGCGTGGCAGCCATCTGGGGTGGGATTGCTAGACATGGCTTGATTCTCTGCCGGCCGAGTTGCCCGAAAGCCTATGCCGCAGTTCCACGGAAGGGCAACACCTTGCCTCCACGCTGGGTCCGCTCCAGAAAATCGGCCCAGTCTTGCATCATCTTGGCGCGTGGCTCCAGGTATAGGGCATGATTGTAGGTGGCGCAACCGAGTCATGCCGTGTTCCCACGGGAAGCATACGGATTGAAAGGCAAGAAAGGCACGTTTGGCGGGGCCGTCGTACCCTACCAGACATTCCCGGACCAGCCCGTGCGCAGCTTTGCGACGGCATGGCGGAGAGCCAAGAAAGCGGCTGGCATCGAATGCCGCTGGCACGATCTCCGGCACAGCGCCGCTTCCCGCATGGCCGCTGGTGGTGCGACGGACCAAACCCTTCAAGCGTTGCTCGGATGGATGAGTCCCAAGATGATCGAACGCTACTCTCACGTCCGGGCGGAAGCGAAGCGGAAGGCCGTCAGAGTGTTCGATGCGGTCAGCTCTGAAACGGAGTCCCCACAAAATCCACCACAGTCAGCGGTGAGTGGAAGCCTTGTCGTCATGTAGGTCTTTTAGAATCATGGTGGGCGGTCAGGGACTCGAACCCCGGACTTCCTGCTTGTAAGGCAGGCGCTCTAACCAACTGAGCTAACCGCCCACGCGCGGCGGCAAGGCGCTTGCGCCTTCTTGAAATCATATCAGCGCAGTCACGCCCGGCGAGGTTTCACTCCATTGCACGGCGAGAGCGGCCTCAATTGATAAACTCACCCGGTGAGCCTTCTTATCGTCAACGCCGACGACTTCGGGCTGACTTCCGGGGTCAACCGCGCGATTCTGGAACTGTACCGGTCCGGTGTTGTGACCAGCGCCTCCCTGATGGCGCGGGGCGCGGCTACCGAAGAGGCCTTCGCACTGGGCCTCTCCACACCTTCCCTGGGGGTGGGCTGCCACGTGGCTTTGGTGGATGGGGATTCCGTCCTGCCATGGCGAGAGATTCCTACGCTCGTCCGTGAAGCGACCGGGCGCTTTCAGCCCACGCTGGGGGCGTTTTTGAAGCGATTGCTTGCAGGGCGCATCCGGTCCTCCGAAATTGAGGCGGAAGCCGCCGCGCAGATTGCGCTGATCCAAAGCAAGGGCCTGGCGCTGACGCACATCGACACGCACAAGCACACGCATATCTTTCCCGCCGTGCTCCGGCCGGTGCTGCGAGCGGCGCGGGCCGCCGGGATTCGCGCGGTGCGCAATCCCTTTGAGCCGGATTGGAGTCTGCGCGCCACACCCCGCGCTCCCTGGATGCGGCGCCTGGAGGTGAGCCTGCTACGGCGCTTTGAGCCTGCTTTCCAGCGCATCGTGGCCGAGGAGGGCTTCAGGACCACCGACGGCGCTATCGGAGTACTGGCCACAGGATCCTTTGATTCCAAAGCAGTTAAATCCATTCTGTTCGGCATCCAGCCGGGAACCTGGGAGTTGGTGACGCATCCCGGCTACAATGATTCCGACTTGGCCAAGGCGGGCACGCGGCTGTTAGCCTCGCGGGAGACGGAACGAAGCGCCCTCGAATCGCTGCAACGCTTTCCGGGCATCGAACTTATCTCGTTCGCGGATTTGGGAGGCTGAAGAAGGCATCCCCGGCCAAGGCTGAGCAAACAACAGATCAGGAAGGGCTTATGCGCATCGGCATCACCTGCTATCCCACCTACGGCGGTTCGGGCGTGGTGGCCACGGAACTGGGCATCGAACTGGCGGCGCTGGGTCACGAAGTGCACTTCATCTCCTACTCGCAGCCGTTCCGGCTGAGCGGGCGCGACGACGGCATTTATTATCATGAAGTTCCGGTTTCGAGCTATCCTCTGTTTGAGTTCCCTCCCTACGACCTGGCGCTGGCGTCGCGCATGGCCGAAGTTGCTGAATTCAATGAGCTTGACCTGCTCCATGTGCACTATGCAATTCCCCACTCGGTGAGCGCGCTGCTAGCCCGGCAGATGCTGGCTGCGCGGGGGCGGCGGCTGCCCTTCGTAACCACGCTGCACGGCACCGACATTACGCTCGTCGGCCTGGACCGCTGCTACCTGCCGATCACCCGTTACGCCATCCAGGAGAGCGATGGGGTTACCAGTATCTCCAACTATCTAAAGGAGAAAACGGTCGAGTACTTCAACGTGACGCGGCCGATTGAGGTGATTGAAAACTTCGTCAACTGCGATGTTTACAGGCCCTGGAAGGATGAGGCCGGGAGGGCGGAGGCGCGCAAGCGGCTGGCGGCGCCGGAAGAGGCGATCCTGATGCATCTCTCCAACTTCAGGCCGGTCAAGCGGGTGGTGGACGTGGTGAAGATCTTTGCGCGGGTGGCGCGGGAGACGCCCGCGCAACTGGTTCTGGTGGGGGACGGGCCGGACCGGTCGGCGGCGGAGTGGCTGGCGCACGACCTGGGGATTCACGCCAAGGTTCACTTCGTGGGCAAACTGGAGCGCGTGAACGAGGTACTGCCGCTGGCCGATATCTTGCTGATGCCAAGCGAGTTGGAGTCGTTTGGGTTGGCGGCGCTGGAAGCCATGGCGTGCAAGGTTCCGTCCATTGCGACGCGGGTGGGCGGGGTGCCGGAGCTGATCGACGATGGGGTAACCGGGCTGCTCTATGAAGTGGGCGACATCGACGGCATGGCCCGGGGAGCATTGAGCCTTCTCAAGGACCGGGAGCGGCTGCATGCGATGCGGGAGGCGGGCCGGAAGACGGCGCAGAAGCGCTTCTGCTCGACGCTGGTGGTGCCGCACTATGTGAAGTATTACAAGCAAGTGCTTGCTTGAAGCGGGGTCAGAGATCAGGGGTCAGAGATCAGGGGTCAGAGATCAGGGGTCAGAGATCAGGGGTCAGAGATCAGGGACT
>Ga0181539_1004357_pt1 | contig 12182 bp, 11 predicted proteins | sample PEATcosm2014_Bin_46_FD_119767 | JGI IMG/M metagenome (GOLD analysis project Ga0181539, IMG submission 119767) | Peatland microbial communities from MTU Mesocosm Facility, Houghton, MI, USA - PEATcosm2014_Bin23_60_metaG | ecosystem: Environmental > Terrestrial > Soil > Wetlands > Peat | place... | reverse complement strand
GGTGCGCTGGGACTGCGTCGGGTCGGTCGCGCACGCGGCGATGCTCGAGAAGATCGGGATTCTCCGGCGCGACGAGTTCGAGAGTCTGCGCCGGCGTCTCTCCGAGATCGTGGCGCAGCACGCGCGCGGTGAATTCGCGATCCTGCCCGAGGAAGAGGACGTGCACACCGCCGTCGAGGGCGACCTGACCAAGCGCCTCGGCGACATCGGGAAAAAGCTCCATACCGCGCGGTCGCGCAACGACCAGGTCATCCTCGACCTGCGCCTCTACATGCGCGACAAGCTGCTGACGCTCTTCGAGCTCGCCTGCGACATGGGCGGCCTGCTCGCGGACTTCGCCGAGAAGCACAAGGACGTGCCGATCGTCGGCCGCACGCACTACCAGCGCGCGATGCCCAGTTCCGTCGGGCTCTGGGCCGGCGCCATCGCCGAATCGCTGCTGGACGACCTCGCGCTCCTGCGCGCGGCGTACCAGATCGCCGACCAGTGCCCGCTCGGCTCCGCCGCCAGCTACGGCGTCAATCTCGACATTGACCGCCAGATGGTCTCCGATCTGCTCGGGTTCGCGCGCGTGCAGAACAACGTCCTCTACGCCAACAACTCCCGCGGCAAGGTCGAAGCCATCGCGCTCTCCGCGCTCTCCCAGATCATGCTCGACCTCAGCAAGATGGCCAACGACATCATCTTCTGGTCCATGCCGGAATTCGGATACTTCCTTCTGCCTCAGGACCTCTGCGGCGGCAGCAGCCTGATGCCGCAGAAGCGCAACCCGGCGCTCTTCGAGCTCACCCGCGCGAAGGCCGCCGTCGTGACCGCCTGCCACTTGCAGGTGATGGAGATCGTCCGACCGTTGATCAGCGGCTACCACCGCGACTTCCAGGAGACGAAGCGGCCGCTGATGACCGGAATGGAGATCACCCAGGCTTCCTTGCAGGTCTGCGGGCTCGGACTGTCGAAGCTCTCGGTGGACGAGAAGCGCTGCATCGCCGCGTTCACGTCCGAGGTCTTCGCCACCGACCGCGTGCTCGACATGGTGAAAGGCGGCGCGGCTTTCCGCGACGCTTACCAACAGGTGGCGCGCTCGCTCGAAAAGACGGCGATGGAAGACCCGCGCGCGAACATCCGCAAGAAGACCCATCTCGGCGCGACGGGAAACCTGGGGCTGGACCTCGCGCGCAAGCGCTTCTCCGACGAGCGCGGCTGGCTCAACCAGGCGCGCGCGGCCTGGGTCCCGGCCATCGAGAAGCTGCTCGGGTAAACGGCCTCGACGCCTCGCGCGGCTTGCGAGGCGCTTCACTTCGCCGCGATTTCCTCTCGCAACTTCCCGATCCGCGCCGCCCAGGGATCTCCGGGCGGGCAAACCGCCGCGGCCTCGTCCAGCGCCGCCAGCGCCTCCGGCTTTTGCCCCGACCGCGCCAGGAGCACGGCCAGACTGTAGCGCGGTTCCATCCTCTTCGGGCCCGCCTTCACCGCCGTCCTGAGCTCGCCGATGGCGGCGGGCAGGTTCCGGTCAGAGGCCTGGAGCAGCAACTCCGCGTAAAGCAACCTGCAGTCGGCGTCGTACGGGTTCTGCCGGACGGCCAGCTTGATCCGCTCCACGGCTTTCTCGAGGTCGGCCGTTGCCGCCTGCCGGTTGCTGGGTCCGAGTTTCTTTGCCCGGTCCCAATACAGCGTCGCGAGGATCCGGCGGACGGGCCCGTAACCGGGAGCCACATGCTCGATTTCCTCGTACTCGGCGATGGCGGCGGTGTCCCTCCCTGCGCTCCAGTCGAGCTCCGCGCGACGTCTCAGCGCCATCAGGTAGTCCGGCACATAGCGAGAGAATCGCGCCGCTTCGATGTCGTTCCGGATGATCTGCTCCGGATTTATTCCAGGCCTCCGCGACGCGCCGGCCAGCAGCCATTCCGCCCTGGCGCCGCTGTAAACGACTCCCATCGCCGCCGCGACCACCACCACGGACGCGCTGACGAAGAGGAGCGCCGCATCCGCCCGGCTGCCGAGGCGAGCGCCGGCCGGCGCAGGACCTGCGGGTCGTCCGGAGGCGATCATAACGCCGAGGAGCGTCCAGTATGCCGCCGCCGGCGCCCAGTACCGCAGCGAGATCTGGACCAGCCCATTCGCGAACATCGCCAGGAACCCGCCGAACACCGCCCAGGCCGCAATGCGCAGCGGCGCATCCTCCCCCTGCGCTTTCCGCAGATGCCCTCGGACGGCGAAGAAGTGCCCGGCCAGGTACAGCCCCAGCGCGATGAGTCCGCCTTCGACCGCAACCAGGAGCAGTTCGTTGTGGGGATAGATCGTGATGTTGCCCAGCAGGCCGTACTCCATCGCTGCGGTCGGCTTGTAATCCGCGAAGTGCGGCAGGAACATCCCGCTGCCCCAACCGAAGATCGGGCGGTCGAGGATCATGCGCGCCGCGCCCTGCCACATGAACCAGCGCGTGGCCTGGTTCTGCGATTGCATCAGTCTGGCGTGCAAGCCCGGCACTAGGCTCAGGCAGATGAACCCCGCGACGGCCACCCCGACGAAGCCGGCCAACAGGCCCCGCCTCGCGCGGGACGAAAGCTGCGCGGCGAAGATGCACGCCAGCCCGACGACCAGCCCGAGCAGCCCGCCCCACGCCTGGCAGAGCGCGAATACGCCCAGCATCAGCAGAAGGCACGGCCACAGCGCAGCGGCCGGCAATCCCAGAGCCTCGCCGCGCCTCGCCGGTCGGCTGATGAGCGGCGTCAGGAGATCGGCCAGTCCCATCACCAGCGGCGGCAGCAGAAACGTCGCGAGAAACGCCCGGTGTCCTTCCACCGACTCGAGCAGATAGCCCCTCTGCCAGAGAATCCGGAAGAAGTCCCCGAGGCCGTGAACTTGCTCAGTCCACTTGTCCTGGCCCGACAGCAGAACATACAGTAGGCCGGCCAGCGCAGCCAGCGTCCCGGCGGCGAACATCGCTCGCAGGATCAATCGAATGTGCCGCCGGCCGGAGAGCAGATGCCCCAGCCCCAGCGCCCAGGTCACTCCGAAAAACATGGGCAGGCTGCCGATGGCTGCAAGCCGCGACTCCGGCGCCCAGGCGCTGCTCGCGGTCGAGAACGCCGCGTAGGCGCAGAACAGGCATGCCGCCGGACGAAGCGCGCGCCAGGAACCTGTCGGCAGCCGCCGCGGCCATGCCCAGACGAGCAACAACGCCAGCGCGCAGCATTGGAAGGTCACTCCTCCCACGTAGTGCGGATAAGCGAACCCGCTCCACTTCGTTGCGCAGACCGCCGGCAGCACCGCCGCCGCGATCGCCGCGACGACCCAGCCGCGCCGGCCGGGGGCGGACGGCTCAGTAAGTTCGTTCCTTGATTTGGGACTTGGCGAGGTCAACGGGCCGCGCTCCTCCAATCGTCACCTCGGACCCGCCGACGATTCTAGATACCGCGCCGGCCGATTGCAATTCGTTCCTGCGCTCTTGACCGCGTTCGCGCGCCGGATTATGATTGGGATAGTTGGGTCCGCTCGGACCCCGCCGGAAAGGTCCATTCACTTGGTGCAAGGAGGCGTTCATGCGGTCGAGATTCATCCTGCCCATCGCGCTCATCGGCGCCGCACTGTCATTCGGGACTTCTTCTTCAGCCGCGGAAGAGAAAAGCATGGCCAATCCCGTCGTCGTCATGGAGACCTCCGAAGGCACGATCAAGATCGAACTCTGGCCCGACAAGGCGCCGAAAACGGTTGCGAACTTCCTCTCGTACGTGGATGAGAAATTCTACGACGGTACGATCTTCCATCGCGTCATTGAGAACTTCATGATCCAGGGCGGCGGTTTCACCCCCGACATGATCCAGAAAAGCACGCACGCGCCCATCCAGAACGAAGCCAAAGCCGACTTGAAGAATGTCCGCGGCGCCATCGCCATGGCTCGAACAAGCGTCGTGGACAGCGCCACGGCGCAGTTCTTCATCAACACGGTGGACAACCGCTTCCTCGACCACGCCGGCGAGACGCAGAGGACTTTCGGCTATGCGGTCTTCGGAAAGGTCATTGACGGCATGGATGTCGTTGACAAGATCAGGAAAGTCCAAACCGCTCAAGGTGACGTGCCGGTCAAGCAGATCCTCATCAAGAGCGTCCGGCGGGCCGAGCCGGCGAAATAGCCGTCAACTGCGAGCCGGCGGGCGCTCGGTCCGGAGCGGACAACGAGCGCAAACCGCTCATAGTGTATTCGTCAGGGCATACGAATTAGCGCCCGACGGCGCCACTAGAAGCGACGCGCTCCCACAGGCGAGACTGGGACAGAAATCGGCGATTACGAGTAAGATCACGATTACGAGATCGTGAAACCTGTTCCAGCCGTTTCTCTTCAAGTCCTGGTTTACAGGGTTCACAGGTTTTCCCATATTTCCCGCTTGACATCCGCCCCAATTATGGTATTATGGTACTGCGATACCATAATTGCCGAGGAGGAAGCGAAGACCGGAGATGAGCGTCCTGGGGTTTTACCGGAAGGGTGAAGTTCAATGGGGAATGTCCTGAAAATTTCCGACGCGGCGTCGCTGGCGCTGCACACAATGGTCCTCCTGGCGGACCGGCGCGAGCGGCCGCTGACGACGAAGGAGATCGCCTCGACGTTCAAGGTGTCCGAGGCGCACCTGGCGAAGGTGCTGCAGAGGCTGGCGAGGGCCGGACTGGTGCTGTCCGCGCCGGGGCCTCACGGCGGTTTCCGTCTCCGCAACGCCGCCGAACGGACGACGCTGCTGCAAGTCTATGAGGCGATCGAAGGCCCGATGAGGACGACTCATTGCCTCCTCGGCGTGCCGGTTTGCGGCGCGAAGAAATGCATCCTCGGGCGGCTCGTCTGCAGCTTGATTACCCAGGTCAGGGAATATTTTTCCCGGACGCGGCTGAGCGACGCAAAGGCCGCTTTCGAGGGATTAGGACGAGGGTGACGGGATGAAGAGGAAGATTGTGAAGATTGACGAGGAGAAATGCACCGGTTGCGGCCAGTGCGCGAGCGCCTGCGCCGAGGGTGCGATCAGGATTGTGAACGGCAAGGCGCGTCTGATCAGCGAGAGCTACTGCGACGGCCTCGGCGCGTGCCTGGGCGAGTGCCCGGAGGGCGCGATCGCCATCGAGGAACGCGAGGCGGACGAATTCGACGAGAAGGCCGTCGAGGCCGCGCGCTGCTCGCCGGCGGCGCACGCTCCGTCTCCGCACGCCTGCCCGGGAAGTGCCATGCGCCAGTTGAAGCCCCACCGCGCCCCCGGAACCGAAAGCGCGTCCCCTGCGGCCGAGTCGGAACTGCGCCACTGGCCGGTGCAGCTCAAGCTGGTCGCCCCGACCGCGCCGTTCCTGAAGGACGCGGACCTGCTTCTGGCGGCGGACTGCGTGCCGTTCGCCATGGCGGACTTCCATCCGAAATTTCTCCGAGGCCGGTCGGTGATCATCGGCTGTCCCAAGCTTGATGACCCGGCGTTCTACGTCGAGAAATTGACGGAGATCTTCAAACGTTCAGGCATCAGGAGCGTCACCGTGCTCCACATGGAAGTCCCCTGCTGCTTCGGGCTGAAGCGGATCGCCGAGGCGGCGCTGGAAGCCTCGGGCAAGAACTATCCGATTCGGGACGTGACGGTCAGCATCGAAGGCAAAGTCATCGAAGCGCGCGGGGCGGAGCGGATGGCATGATTACGGCCGCCCTGAAAAAGAGCCTCAACGATCTCCACGCGCAATACAACCGGCGCCGGATGATCCATCCGGACCCGTTGGAATTCCTGTGGGATTACCCCGACCCGCGCGACCGCGAGATCGTCGCGCTGGTCGCTTCGTCGCTGGCGTACGGGCGCGTCGCGCAGATTCTCAAGAGCGTCCGCAGCGTGCTGGACCGCATGGGCGCGCCGGCCCGTTTTCTGAAACGCTCCTCGGAAAGCGCGCTGCTCAGGACCTTCGGCGGCTTCCGGCACCGGTTCACGACCGGCGAAGAGATGGCCGCCCTGCTCTACGGCGCGAAGCGGGCCTCCGAGCCGCACGGATCGCTGCTCGCCTGTTTCGAGGCGGGGCTCGGCGATTCCGACGAGACGGTTCTCGACGCGCTCTCCGCATTCGTCGCGCGGATTTCCGAGCCGTCCGGCGGCCGGTGCGGCAGCCTCCTGGCTTCACCGGCGGACGGCAGCGCGTGCAAGCGCCTCAACCTCTTTCTGCGCTGGCTGGTGCGGCGCGACCAGGTGGACCCGGGCGGATGGGAACCGGTCGGCGCCGCGCGGCTGATCATTCCGCTGGACGTCCACATCCATCGCATCTGCCGGACGCTCGGCCTCACCCGTCGGAACACGGCGGACATGCGGACGGCGCTTGAGATCACCAAAGCATTTCGGCTGATTTGTCCCGGGGACCCGATTCGGTACGATTTCTCGCTCAGCCGGCTCGGCATCCGAAAGGACGCAGACCCGGAAGAGTTCTTCAACTGTTGCCGCGTCGTCGGGCCGGCGCGCCGGGGACGTGAAAGCCGGGGGCCGCACCCGAGCCGGGCGTCAGCCCGCCCGCGAAGAAAAAGGGCTGATCTTGAAAGGGCAACGCATGGCGCAGGAAAAATCCCGGCGCGGCGCCGGGAAAAGGAAACTCGCGGCCGCGAAAGCATGGACTCTGGCCGAGTTGATCTCGTACGCGCCCGGGTCCGTCGTCAGTCGGACCATCGCGGAGAACGCCGCCGGCACAGTGACGCTCTTCGCGTTCGACGCGGGGCAAGGTCTGAGCGAGCACTCGGCGCCCTATGACGCGCTCGTCCAGATCCTCGACGGCGAGGCGCAACTGGCGATCGGCGGCAAAGCGGTGCTTGCGCGCGCGGGGCAACTGGTCGTAATGCCCGCGAACGTCCCGCACGCGCTGCAGGCGGTGAAGAAGTTCAAGATGCTCCTGACGATGCTGCGGGCCGGGTGAGTATTTCAACGGATCGGGTCCGGTTTTTTCAGGAAGGAGAGGCGGCGATGTTTTGTTATCAGTGCGAGCAGACGGCCAAGGGAGTCGCGTGCACGGTAAGCGGCGTGTGCGGGAAGAACCCGGAAGTCGCAGGATTGCAGGACCTGCTGGTGTACGCCTGCAAGGGCCTTTCCATGTACGCAGCGCGGGCGCGGAAACTGGGCGTGAAGGACCACGAGGCGGACGTCCTCACGATCGAGGCGTTCTTCGCGACGCTGACCAACGTTAACTTCGACCCGGCCGCCCTGCGCGGGATGATCGGCAAGGCCGCCAAAGTACGCGCGCGCGTGAAGGCGGAATACGAGAAGGCCTGCAAGGCCGCCGGCCAGACGCCCGAGACGCTCTCCGGTCCGGCGACATGGCAGCCGGCGGCCGACCCGCAGAGCCTGAACCGCCAGGCCGACGAGATCGCCATCCTCCGCCGCAAGCAGTCGCTCGGCGACGACGTCACCGGCCTGCAGGAACTCATCACCTACGGCCTGAAAGGCGTCGCGGCGTACGCGGACCACGCGCGGATTCTCGGGCAGGAAAGCGACGAGGTGTACTCGTTCTTCCACGAGACGCTCTCCTGGCTGAGCACGAACCCGACGGACATCGGCGCGCTGCTCGGCAAAGCGCTGCACGTCGGCGAGATCAACCTCAAGGTCATGGGCCTGCTCGACGCCGCGAACACCGGCGCGTATGGCCATCCGCTCCCGACCGCCGTGCGCGTCCGGCCGGTCAAGGGCAAGGCGATCCTCGTCTCCGGCCACGACCTCAAGGACCTGGAGGAATTGCTCAAGCAGACCGACGGAAAAGGGATCAACATCTACACGCACGGCGAGATGCTCCCGGCGCACGGCTATCCGGGCCTGAAGAAGTACAAGCACCTCGTCGGGAATTACGGCGGCGCCTGGCAGGAGCAGCAGAAGGAATTCTCCGAATTCCCCGGCGCAATCCTGATGACCACCAACTGCCTCATGAAACCGCAGAAGGCGTACCAGGATCGGCTGTTCACCACCGGCGTGGTCGGCTGGCCCGGCGCGACGCACATCGCTGGCCGGGACTTCCAGCCGGTCATCCAGGCGGCGCTGGCGGCGGACGGATTCCCCGCCGACGCGCCGGAGAAGACCATCCTGACCGGCTTCGGGCACGAGGCCGTCATGGGCGTCGCGGGCCAGGTGATCGCCGCTGTGAAGAGCGGCGCCATCCGCCGGTTCTTCCTCATCGGCGGCTGCGACGGCGCCAAGCCCGGCCGGAACTATTACACCGACTTCGCTCAGGCCGTGCCGAAGGACTGCGTCATCCTCACGCTCGCGTGCGGCAAGTACCGCTTCAACAAGGGCGATTTCGGCGACATCGGCGGGATTCCGCGCCTGCTCGACGTCGGGCAATGCAACGATGCCTATTCCGCCGTGCAGATCGCCGTCGCGCTCGCCGGCGCGTTCAACTGCGGCGTCAACGACCTGCCGCTCTCGATGATCCTTTCCTGGTACGAGCAGAAGGCGTGCGCGATCCTCCTGACGCTGCTGCACCTGAGGATCAAGAACATGCGGCTCGGCCCGACGCTGCCGGCGTTCCTCACGCCCGCCGCCCTCAAGGTCCTCTCGGAGAAATTCAACATCATGCCGATCAGCACGCCGCAGGAAGACTTGAAAACGATCTTGAAGTAACCCGCGTATCTTTGTATGCTCAAGCGGACGGCCCGGCGGGCCGGAAACTCTTTGCCGCAGAGGCGACGATGAAAAAATACATCTGCGACGTGTGTGGTTACATTTACGATCCGGCCAAAGGCGACCCGGAAAACGATATCCCGCCGGGCACCGCGTTCGAGAAGCTTCCCGAGGACTGGACCTGTCCCGAATGCGGCGTGCCGAAGAGCCAGTTCTCGGCGTTGGGCTAATGAGAATTGCATAGGTGATTATTCACCACGACGACACTACGGGCACGACGAACAGAGTTAAAATGGATTGAGAATCTTGTTCGTTCGTCGTGCCCGTCGTGCCGTAGTGGTGAGAATCAGTGTTTCGTTCGTCATGGAGAAAGAGATGCAAGCACCGGAGAAGAAACAGCTCAAGGAGCAGACGGTCATCTGGATGGACCACGCCGGCGCGCATAACGAGATCGGCAAGGTTTATCACGAGCTCGGCGAATGGGCGGCGCGGAACAAGGTCAAGCTCGCCGGCCCCGCCTTCACCGTCTTTCTCAGTCCGCCGAGCGAGTTCGATCCCTCATCGGCGCTGTTCGAAGTCTGCATGCCGGTCGCTCCGGCGACCAGGGGCGATTCGAAGGTGCGCGTGAAGAAAATCCCCGCCATGACCGTCGCCGCCGCGCAGGTCAAAGGCCCGTACGGACAGATCGCGGCGCATTACACCGAGATGCTCGCCTGGCTGGACGCCGAAGGCTGGGACGTAGTCGGCCCGCCCCGCGAAGTCTACCTCAAGCGCCCCGACGCCGAGGGCAAAGGCGACCCGAAGGGATTCGTCACCGAAATTCAGTTCCCGATCAAGACGTGAGCGCTATGGAAGGCGGCCATTTCTTGGGCTGAGGCGAATGTTGAAAATGCCGCGAAATCCTCCGTAGTGAAGGAGGTGAAAGATGACATCTCCTCTTTCGGCAATTCTTGACAGGGAAAAACCCGCAAATGATGTCAGAGAACACTTCGCCCCGCAGTTGGAGGTACTGCGTGACGTAGTAAACTACGGATCTAATCTCATTCCGCGCTGCTTCGAATCGAGCAAGAAGGGTGTTCCCGAAATCGTAATCATCGGAGGCTTGTTAGAGCATGCAGTAGCGATGATTGACGGAGTTGAAGTCCACGTTTCAAACGCTGCAGTGCTCGCATCACATGCTTGCTTACGAGCCCTTTATGAGGCGCATCTTTACCTCCTTTGGATTCTTGCTAACGAAAGTGATAGAAGGGCACGACATTACTACGTTTGGAACCTTCGTCAACAACGCCTCTGGGCAATGCGGAGCTTACGTGGCACCAAGGAGCACAGTGAATTCCAAGCTACGGCAAAACAACTTCCCTATCCTGCCAGTGACACATTTTTAGATAGCCTGCAGCAAGAGGCGGCAGAAGAAGTCAATAGGATCGACAAGTTGCTAGCCTCGCATTATCTGGAGATAAACGAAGCCTTCGAAAAGCTCAGAAATCGCAAGTACGATCCGCCGTGGCACGCTCCATGTGGAGCGGCGTCTATACGACAGGTGGCAAATGACTTGAAGTTGCTTTTCGAATACGAAACGACATATTCCTCTCTTTCACGATTCGCACACGCTAATTACCTAAGAAAGCACGTATCTTTGCGGCCCGATCTCATTGTCTTTCAACCTATTCGTCATCTTGAATCCATCGACTTCGTACTCAACATAGTTCTTTCGGTCGCATTCCGAACCTATCGTAATGTTCTCAACCAATACCGTAGTGGTGAAGTCGAAAACTTTAAGCGCAAATACACACAGGATTGGCGGAAGGCTTTCCTGGAAATTCCAACAGTGAAGTATAAAGAATCCGTGCAAAAACGCCCATAGAAAATCGCGACAATCACCGTTCGAATACGCTACTCCGCCGCCAACAGTTCTTCGTCGTTCTCCAGCAGCCGTTTCAGCTCCGCCAGGAACTTTGCGGCGGTGACGCCGTCTATGATTCGGTGGTCGCAGGAGAGCGTCAGTTTCATCACGCGGCCGACCTTGATCGCGTCTCCTTCCACGACCGGCGCGGTGAGCGCGGACGCTACGGCCAGCGTGATGGCGGACGGCGGGTTGATGATCGGCTCGAATTGCTCAACGTCGAACATGCCCAGGCTGCTGACGGTGAAGGTCGGATGGCGGCGCTCCTCCGGCGACAACTTTCCCGACCGCGCCTTCTCGACGAGCGCGCGGGTGCGCTCGACGATTTCCTTGAGCGATAGCCCCTGCGCGTTCCGAATGACGGCGACGGTGAGTCCTTCGTCGGCGTCCACGGCCAAGCCCAGATTGATGCCCTTCCATTTGATGATCCTGCCGCGGTCGTAACTCCGGTTGGCCTCGGGGTGCAATTTCAGCGCCTTCAGGGCGGCGAGCATGATCAGGTGCGTGATCGTCGCGCCGTATTTCTGCTTGAGATCCTCTTTCCGGGCGAAGAGGCGCGTGACGTCTATGCTGCGCGTGATATAGAAATGCGGGATGACGTGCTTGGCGGCGGTCACGCGGCGCGCCTGCGTCTTCAGCCGGTACGGGGCCTCGACGACTTCGGCCTCCTCCTCGGTCACGTCAATTGCCGGCAGTTCCTCGTCGGGCGACGGCTTGATCGCGGGACGAGTTTCCGCCGGCGGCGGTTCGGCCGGCGGACGCTCCGGCGCGGCGACGGCGGCGGACGGCTTCTCCACCGGCGACGCGCGGCCCGGCGCGAGCGCCTCGACATCCTGCGCGATGATCCGCCCGCCGGGTCCGGAACCTTTGACCTGGCTCAGGTCAATTCCTTTCTCCTGCGCCAGCTTGCGCGCGCGCGGCGAAGCGGCGACGCGCGTCTCGGCGCCTGCGGTCGCCGGAACAGGTCGCGGCGCGGGCGCTTTCGGAGCCTCCGGAGGTTTCTCCTTCGGCGCGGGCTTTTGCGCGGGCGGCTCGGCGGCTGCCCTCTGCTTTTCCGCCCCGGCGCCCTTCGCTTCCGGGTCAATATAGCCGATGACCTCGCCGACGGGCACTTCGCTCCCGTCGCCGTGGACGACCTTCGACAGGACTCCGCTGTGGAAGCACTCCAGTTCCATCGTCGCTTTGTCCGACTCGACCTCGGCCAGCACGTCCCCCTCGCGGACGCGGGCGCCGGGCTTGACCTTCCACGCGATGATCTTGCCCTCTTGCATGCTGTCGGAAAGTTTCGGCATCGTCACTTCGTACATGTGCGGTCCTCTCAGCGCTTAATTGGACCACCAAGGCACCAAGACACCAAGAAAAGCAAAGAGGAATTTAATTCCTGATTCCGTCGTTCTTGGTGCCTTGGTGTCTGGTGGTTCATGCGGAACGGATCTTCATAACCGCGCGGACGACGTCGTCTGCGTGCGGGATGCACGCCTGCTCCAGTTCGCGCGCGTACGGCAGCGGCACGTCCGCCCCGGAAACGCGCCCCACCGGCGCGTCGAGCTCGTCGAAGGCCCGCTCGTAGATATTCGCGGCCACCTCCGCGCCGATGCCGCAATGCGGCGGCGGTTCCTCGATCACCACCGCGCGGTGGGTCCGCGCGACGGATCGGGCGACCGTCTTCACGTCCCACG
>Ga0181539_1004354_pt1 | contig 12186 bp, 10 predicted proteins | sample PEATcosm2014_Bin_46_FD_119767 | JGI IMG/M metagenome (GOLD analysis project Ga0181539, IMG submission 119767) | Peatland microbial communities from MTU Mesocosm Facility, Houghton, MI, USA - PEATcosm2014_Bin23_60_metaG | ecosystem: Environmental > Terrestrial > Soil > Wetlands > Peat | place... | reverse complement strand
TCACTTTGCCCTTCAGTATGCTAGGAGAGGTCACATCTGTGGGAATTGGCGCAACCGTCAGAGTCCCTTGCGACAGGTCTACGGACTCTACCCAACCGCTAAAGGACGATTGACCTAAAAGCCCTTCTGAATTACCCGGGCTTATTGACGGGCCATAAATCCCTTCCCCTCCAAGCATATATGAATGGTCCTCAGCAATAGCTACACCGGCAAGAAAAACTGTCAGAAGCAAAGCCAAAACTACCGTTAAAACGGTATTCATCAAAGCCACCTCCTTGAGATCACTTTCTTAGCTGCCCCTCTTATATTTAACTTATTCTAATATTAGAATATTTGCAACTACTCAAATTCCCAATCCATACCATTCAGGGCCAATTAGGAACAAAGGCAAGTAAATGTTCAATGTTTACTATCTTTTTTTTATTTTAGCTCTATATGTCTCACTTTCTATACTTCTCACGGCAGTCCAGATTATTAGCGTGCAAATTAGGGCATGATAACAATAATATTTAGGGCTTCGCTCTTGCATCAGATAATCACTGACATGCTTTTCGGCAACTTCTTACATCAATATCAGTATATTGCTGATTCCCAACTATTCCCGAACGGTATATTATGAAAGTGCTGAATTCCCAATTCGGAGTCGGAGGTATAAAATGACCTGTCAATATTTCAACGAGTCTTGCGAAGAAGGCTTGGCCCACCTTTATGACGACTATGACACCGCCGGAATCGGGGAAATAGAAACTACCGAAAGATCAGCGCCTGTGCATGACGAAATAACGGAAAAATCCACAGAACAGGAGAACGACCCTTTAAAGGCTTACATGAAAAGCATAAGCCTGGTCCCCCTTCTGACCAAACAAGAAGAAGTCGCAATCGCCAAGAAGATCGAAACGTGCAAATTCAAAATATTCAGCGCAATTTTCACAATACCTTTTGTCCTTAACAAGCTGGCAGAGTTGGGCCGGCTTGTCGAAAAAGGAGAGGCCCAGCTTTCAGAATTTGTCCAGGACATTGAAGATATGACGGAAGAAGAAATTGAGGCTAAAAAAGAATGGTTTTCTAGGATTACAGAATCGGTCCATGGCGTCATCGGAACAAAGAAAAAACAAAGAAACAGACCTGACATAAAACTATTTCGGTACACCAAACACCGCATTCCCAAAAAAATCAACGAGCTCAATTTAAAATACACTGTAGTAGAATCCTTTTCCAAGGAAATAAAAAAAATGTGGGAGCGTGTTGAGCACTGCAGGGTCTCCGGCAGCGGACAATACAGGAATGAGATTAAAAAATTGGAATCCAGTCTTGGACTGCTCTGCCCTGAAATAAAAAGGGTGGTGGAAGAACTGGAGGCGCTGGAAAGCGAACTCTCCCATTCAAAGTGTAAGCTTGTCGAATCCAACCTCAGGCTGGTGATAAGCATCGCAAAACGGTATATGGAAAAAGGATTAAGCCTTGGCGACCTTATACAGGAAGGCAACATCGGGCTCATGAGGGCAGTAGACAAATTCGAGTACCGGCGAGGGTATAAATTCAGCACTTATGCTACCTGGTGGATACGGCAGGCAGTCAGCCGCGCCATAGCAGATCAATCGAGAATCATAAGGATACCCGTACATACGATCGAAAATATCAACAAGATAAATAAAATCACCAGGGAGTTTGTGCAGGAACTGGGTGTCGAACCCACACCAGAGGAGATAGCAAGACGTTCGAAGATGCCCATTGCTAAGGTGAAGAACATTATGAAAATATCAAAAGAACCTATATCCTTTGAAACGCCTATAGGAGATGAAGACGATACCATGCTCAAAGACTTTATTGAGGACAAGTCAACTCTCTCCCCCCTGGAAATTGCCATGAGGGAAGACTTTAAGACGCTTCTTGACAACATACTTTGCAAACTCTCGCCAAAAGAAGAGCTTGTAATAAGAAAACGGTTCGGGATAGGAGAGGAGGCCCCCCAAACCCTTGAAGAGGTCAGCGAGGCTTTTGATGTGACACGCGAACGTATCAGGCAAATACAGATCAAGGCAATCAAAAAACTAAGACATCCCATGATCTTCCTGCTCAGTAATTTAACAGCCAGCGAAATGGCAGACACCTCAAGCTGTCTGAAAATGGTTATAAATCAGTAGAAATGATGTTTTGCAATTTCGGAGTGGAGTCTTTTGAAGCCACAACGAGTGGGAATTTAGCCCTCAGCCTGTTTATAACGGGAACGACCTCATCTCCTCAACAGTTTGGGCTCAACGAATGGCCCTTTTTATAAGGATCGTGGCACGAAATCCCTCCTTTTTTTTAAAAGCAGGTTAAGGATAAGGTTGAGGTCAAGCAGAAAGACATCGACGTCTGTATTTTATTCTCTTAACCTCAACCTAAACCTGTCTTCTACTTCCTTCTTTTAACTACTAATCTATCAGTCCTATGGGTGGGCAGGTTCCCGGAACTGCAAAAGTCATCCTGCAATCAACAAGCAAGAGCGCTTTCACAGTCTAACCCGCCTCTCGTGTATTTTCTCCTGATATCCTCGACAATCCCTGAACGCAGGTCCATGAGCTTCCTGGTTATCCCGACCTTATAAATATGAGGGTTCTCAAAGCGTTTATGCTCATCAGGCAATTGCACCATCCTTGCGCGGACATGCTTCGCTATTTCAGCCGGCTGTTTCCTGTCCATGACTATTCTGCCTTTGTCCATTACCTTGCGGAAAAGTCTCTCAGTTTTGTATTGACCTACCGTACAGCTCGTGTCAGGATGGTGAGGATGATAAATAGTCTCTATGTGGCCTTCGTCGGAAAGCGCGATACAATCCGCGTAAAACATCCCTTTATCATCTATGCACCTGAATACATCCTTGGTCCCCGGCAGGGTTATCTTTTCAGGGCTTTCGGATATCTTCAACCGCGGACTGGAGCCGCTCATGGTCAGTTTATAAACTCCGTCGAGCGCGGCATCATTCCGGCCCGTTATAAGGCTTGTGCCCACGCCGAAAGCGTCAACAGGGGCGCCCTGGTCCAACAGACTCTTGATAAGGTATTCGTCCAACTGGTTAGAGGCCATTATCTTAACGTAGTTCAGCCCAACAGCATCAAGCATCTTCCTTGCCTTTTTGCTCAGGTATGAAAAGTCGCCGCTGTCCAGGCGGATCCCGAACAACTTCTCGCCCCGGACCTCCATTTCCCTTGCAACTGTTATGGCATTCGGGATTCCCGACCTCAGGGTATCATACGTATCAACAAGGAAAATGCATCTCTGGGGGAATGCCTTCGCAAAATCCCTGAATGCGGTCAATTCATCGTCATACGACTGTATCCAGGAATGCGCCTGTGTTCCCCCTGATTCAAGACCGAACATAAAGGCGCTATAAACATTGGACGTGCTATTTGCGCCGCCGATTACAGCGGCCCTGCTCGCATGTATACCTCCCAGGCCCTGGGCCCTTCTAAGGCCGAAGTCAATCACAAGCCTGTCTTCTGCAGCATATCTGATACGCGCAGCCTTGGTGGCGATGAGTGATTCAAAATTCAGCATGTTCAAAAGTATTGTCTCTATGATCTGTGTCTCTATGATGTTTCCTTCCACCCTGACAACAGGTTCATAAGGGAAGACGATCTCCCCTTCTTCAGGGGCATAGATATCGGCTCCGAACTCGAAGCCCTTAAGATACTCGACAAACCCGGCGGCAAAGCCAATAGACCTCAGATAATTGCAGTCTTCGTCGTCAAACCTGAGGGTTTCGAGGACTTCCAGCAGGTCCATCAAACCCGCGAAGATCACATATCCGCCCTGAAAGGGATTTTTCCTGAATAAATAATCGAAGCATGCGGGAGTATTTTTTTTGTTGTTTAAAAAATGACCCTGGGCCATTGTAAGTTCATAATGGTCCGTGTAAAGGCCTGCGTGTTTCTTCAATATCGTCATTCGTCACGCTCCTATTCGAAAAAACTGATAATCGTAGGGTTAGTATATCACCTATCACACAGTGAATAGTAAATAGTAAGTAGTAAGTAGTGAGTAGGAAAAATATAAAGGCAGCCATTCTCTACTCACTACTTACTACTTACCCATAAATCTGACGCAGGCCCCTCAAAATGTTCCGGATTGTCAATTGTCCGGTGGTTCTGGTATCATTTGAACTATGGGCAGAAAAGTTGTCTGCGCGGGGACATTTGACCATTTTCACCCGGGGCATAGAGACTTTCTCAGACAAGCCAAAACATTGGGTGAAGTCTTGACGGTCATAGTTGCCAGGGATGAGACTGTAAAAAGGATTAAAGGCTTTCTGCCTACCCATAATGAGGAAGTGAGAAAACGGAATGTCGAGGGGTCCGGCATACCCGAACGCGTGATCTTAGGCAATCTCGATACCGACCTCTTCCAGATTATACAAGAACTCAAACCGGATGTGATAGCCCTCGGCTACGACCAGCGAGTATCCGAGGGAGAAATATTAAAGAGATTTCCTCTCTGCACCATAGTCAGGCTCATGTCGTTTGAACCGGACCACTACAAGTCATCCTTTTACCGGCAAAAAAATAACTGCTGAAACACAAAAAGGCTGCACACAGGCACTAAGTACTCTATTTCATAAATACGGTTACATTCGACCGCCGCTGCATCCTCGCCGGCTTCGTTGGGACCTTGCCGCCGCGGCGCATCGACGCTCCCGGTGTGACACCGTATTTATGAAAAGGAGTACTAAGGGCTTGCGAATAAATGGCTTGAATATTCGGGAGCCCTAAATAATAATAATGGGGACCCCCTGAGGAGTCCCCGGCTTTAAAAAAGGTGGTATTAAATTTTCAGAGGATTAACAAATAGAATAATAAGCACGACAACAAGCGCGTAAATGGCAAGAGACTCGATCATGGCAAGACCGATAATAAGGGTTGTTGTAATCTTGCCCGATGCTCCGGGGTTCCTTGCAACACCTTCGGTAGCACCCTGTAACCCAATACCCTGACCAATGCCCGTGCCGAGGGCAGCAAGTCCGATAGCAAGTCCAAGGCCAACCACTATAATGCCTCTGCCGGAATGTGAGCCTTCAGCTGCAGGAGCAGCCTCATCAGCGAGGGCAAGGGGGGCAAACAGCGCAAGTGCAAGAAGCGCTATAAGTCCAAAAGAGAGCAGCTTCCTCATCATAAACTTTCCTCCTTTCTATTAAGATATTTAATGTGCAGTTTCTACCGCACCGGCCAGATATAAACAGGTAAGGAGAATAAACACATATGCCTGTATCACACTGACAATTACTCCAAGGCCGAGAATGGCAACAGGAATGACTGCCGGGACGAGAATACCGAGAATCACCAGAATCATGTGCTTTGCGATCATGTTGCCGAAAAGCCTGACAGATAAAGTTATTGGACGCACAAAATGGCCTATGAGCTCAATGAAGAACATGAGTACCATGAGCGGCAATGCATAAATGGATCTTATAGGCCCCAGAAAATGATAGATGTATTTAAAACCGTGCACTTTTAAGCCGTAATAATGAGTAGCAAGGAATATCGGAATCGCCATAGAGGCGGTCATATTAATGTTGCTGGTCGGCGATTCGAAGCCTGGAACAAGACCCATTAAGTTGCAAAGACCTATATAAAGGAGCAGCGTGCCGATAAGAGGATAAAACTTGGTTCCCCAGTGGTGTCCGATTATGGAATCCGAAAGGTTATGCGAGAATTCACCAAGAGTTTCCATAACATTCTGCAGACCGGAAGGGACAAGACTGAGCTTGTTCTTCAGTGCCAAAGCGATAACAATAATGATAATCATCGCAAGCCAGGAATGCAAGACCATGACAAAAGTGTGATGGTCTGGTACCTTTTCTATAGATGGCCATAACATCTCTAAAAATGAGGGTGTTTCATGCATGCTGTTCTCCTTCCTGCGTCGTTCTTGTAATACCGGAAACAATACACAACCGACTGTCGCCTGATTAAAGTCAACGTAACGATTATGATAAAGTTAAGTCTGCTCAAATGTCAATGACTGCGCCGGTTAAGTTTTTAAATTCACATATAAGCTTTTATAATTTCCTAACGGCACAATAAATACCGGATAGCTACGGAAGATGCCCCGACGACATCAAAAGCATTGAGCCTCTCGATATTCCAAGTTCTTTGGATACCACATCGCACTTTGCCTGCAGGAGAAAGATAATCTCTTTACGCTGTTGATTGCCGTTACCCGGGCATCCGAGGGTTTCGAAATTACCCTGGCCTTTGCTGATGATAAAACCGGCATCGTCGAACATACGGTTAAAATCCGGGGAGGTCATTTCCAGTATAGTACCTATACAGTCAGACCCGTTATCCACAATCTCGCATAGTTCAGTCAATCCGGTCTCTGCAGCGTCATAGGCGGTTGAGTCGTTCAGCACAGGAGAGCCTTTCACCACTGCCTTTACTTTTTTCCCCATCTTCACCAGCACCTCTATAAGCAGCCTGTCAAAGACTATCTCTCCCGAGTTGTCGAGCAGGTAAAACACGCGCGAGTGGCTGTCCACAGCATGTTTAAACCGGCTGTAATGGTCAATGGTAATAGGGCCGCTCAAGGCACGTTCAACCGTACCGATAATGTCCACGGAACTGAATATCCCGAAATCAATAATATTGCCCGCTATCGCTAGCCGGGAAGCAGTCCACAGTGGGTCATTGCTATGAAAGACCTTCTCCCTGAGTTCGGGATAGAGGCCCAGCGCCGCCTGGTTGTATTCGGATTTTATGTCCTCGAACGGGTCTTTACCGAGGAGTTGACGTATCTTCCGGTGGATAAAGGTTGTGGAATATGCCGGCGGTTTCGACATGTCTGTAGCCTTGATTTCGTCAGTCACGCCCTTCAGTACAGACGCCTGCAGCGCTTCGTCCTTTGTGCCGAGCCTGACCGCGATTACCGCTTGTTTCAAAAAACAAGGGAAGCAATCGAGATGAACTTTCATGTGTCGATATATCTCCTTTTTTATCTGCTTAGGACTCGCGAATAAATAACTTGCACATTGATGCATCTCATAGGCGCCCCCAAAAGTCTCTGACTTTTCGGGGACCCCAAGAAAGCGTTAGATTTTTTGGGGCAGAACGCAGCTCTGCCACGCCTGCGGTTTTGCTCAGTCGGACCAGCCAAATCTGACCCAAATCTGAGCGCCTGAATGCTCAAGTTATTTATTCGCGAGTCCTGAGCGCGCGGTCCGCAATATCTTTTCGATAGTGCATGCCTTCAAACTGAATCTCCCCAACCGCTTTATATGCCTGCTCTTTTGCCGCTTTTATGTTTTTGCCGGTGGCCGTAACTCCCAGCACCCTGCCGCCGCTGGTGACAATCCCGCCGTCACTGAATTCGGTGCCTGCATGAAACACGAAAACATCATCCACGTTTTTAGCCTCCTCGAGTCCTCTTATCACCTTTCCCTTCTCATATTTCCCAGGATACCCGCCTGAGGCGAGAACCACACATACCGCAGCGTCTTTTTTCCATTCGACTTTTATATCTGAAAGCCGCTCATCCGCGATTGCCAGGGCAATATCCACAAAGTCGGTATCGAGCCTCGCAAAAACCGGCTGCGTCTCAGGGTCACCCAGCCGGCAGTTGAACTCAAGCACAGAGGGTTTGCCGTCCTTTATCATCAAGCCGGCATAAAGCACGCCCTTGTATTTTATCCCTTCTTCCCTGAGACCATTGATCGTCGGCCACATGATCTTCTCCATTACCAGGGATTCCAGTTCTTCGGTAATTACCGGCGCCGGGCTGTATGCCCCCATCCCCCCGGTATTGGGACCCTTATCATGGTCAAAAACCTGTTTATGGTCCTGAGAGCTCACCATCGGCAAGATAGTCCTGCCGTCAGTAAACACCATAAACGATGCCTCCTCCCCCTGCAGGCATTCTTCGACAATTACCCGGTCGCCTGCTTTACCGAACTCCCTTTCTTTCATGATGCGCTTTAGTGCAACTACAGCCTCGTCCGTTGTCGCGGCAACAATAACTCCCTTGCCCGCGGCAAGACCGTCCGCTTTTATTACAATCGGGCTGCCTTTCATCCTTACATAGTCCTCTGCATGAAGGTACGATGAAAACACCTTGTATTCCGCGGTGGGGATACGGTGTCTTCTCAAAAAATCCTTTGAAAAAACCTTGCTCGCCTCGAGCTGGGCCGCTGCCTTTGAAGGAGCGAGTATCTTCCTCCCCCCCTTTTCAAAGGCATCCGCAATTCCCATGGATAGCGGCACTTCAGGTCCGACTATGGTAAGGTCTATCCATTCGTATCTTACAAAGTTGATCAATTCATCAAAATCCCCGATACTGATATCTATACACTCTGCCGTTTCGGCAATCCCTGCGTTGCCGGGGGCACAATAAATCTTGTCCACGTGCCTTGATTGAGCAAGCTTCCATACTATCGCATGTTCCCTTCCTCCGCCGCCTATGACCAGCACCTTCATCTTTTTTCTCCTTTATTCGCAGGTCCTTAGCCCTGAGCGTACTACGCTGGACGCTATCTTTAGTGTCTGAAATGCCTCGTTCCCGTCATAATCATTGCCATATTAAACCTGTCCGCTGCTTCAATTATCTCAGCATCCTTCACTGAGCCACCCGGCTGCACTACAGCGGTCACTCCCAGTTCATTCAGCACCTCTATCCCGTCGCTGAATGGAAAGAAACCGTCGGAAGCTGCAACGGAACCCTTTACCGGCTCGAAGGCATTCATGGCCCCTATCTGTGCAGAGAATACCCTTTTGGTCTGTCCAATGCCGATGCCTACTGTTCTGTCCACGAATGCATAAACGATGGCATTTGACTTTACATGCTTGCATACCTTCCAGGAGAAGGCCAAAGCCTCAAACTCATCCTTTGTAGGCTGGCGCTTCGTGGCCGCTTTCATCGTCAGAATATTCTCATCAGAATAATCCCACCCCTGAAGGAGCAGCCCGCCGGCAATGCGTTTCAGGTCCCAGGAGGCGGCTTTCTTTTTGCCGGGTATCAGCATTTCAGGAAGTTCAAGAAGCCTGACATTCGGCTTCCTGGAGAATACTTCGCGTGCGTCGCTGCTGAATGAGGGAGCAATCACAACCTCAAGGAACAGTTCAGCCATCTCCTTTGCGGCAGCGCCATCAACCTCCATATTAAATGCAACGACGCCTCCGAAGGCTGAAACCGGATCGGTTTGCTCAGCCTTTTTATACGCTTCTGCGGCAGTGGGGCCGCTCGCCACACCGCAAGGGTTATTGTGCTTTATGATGGCACATATTTTTTCGTCAAACTCCAGTGCGAGCATTAGCGCCGAATGCGTATCGAGGTAATTATTGAAAGACATCTCCTTACCCTGGAGCACTTTTGCGTCAGGGAGCGACAGGCCGGATGTCCGCTCTCTGTACAGCGCCGCCTTCTGCTGAGGGTTTTCACCATACCTGAGAACGCCAACCCTTTTAAACGATGTAGTGAAGAATTCCGGCAGAGGCGGTTCTTTCTCTGTAATATCTGTCAGGTAATCCGCAATCAGCGTATCATAACGGGCAGTATGGGCAAAGACCTTCCTGGCGAGGTCAAGTTTTGTCGCTTTGCTTAAATCCCCTCCGGAAGCCTTTATTTCGTCGGATACCGGCCCGTAATCAGCCGGATCGACAATCACAGCAACATCCTGGTAATTCTTCGCCGCTGCCCTGAGCATCGTGGGGCCGCCGATATCGATATTTTCAATGGCTTCTTCAAATGTTACCGACGGCTTTGCTATGGTCTGCTCGAATGGATAAAGGTTCACCACTACCAGGTCAATTGTCTGGATACCATGCTTTTTGATATCGTCCATGTCCTTCGGGTTACCACGTCGCGACAGTAGTCCGCCATGGATCTTCGGATGCAGAGTCTTGAGCCTGCCATCGAGCATTTCAGGAAACCCCGTGTAGTCGGAAACCTCAACTACAGGAACGCCAGCGCCGCGAAGGGATTTCGCTGTCCCACCGGTTGACAGTATCTCGACACCCATAGCAACCAGCTCCGCGGCGAACTCTACAATTCCACTTTTGTCAGAAACACTTATAAGTGCCCTTTTGATCATTATCATTCCTCCTTATAATTATGCGTTGAGCGTTCCGCGTCGTGAGTCCAGCGATAGTTGAACGCTCAACGCTATAACGTTTTTATAAATGACCTTGCTCTCTAAGGCTAACATAACTGCCATCCCCGATAATTATGTGATCAAGGACCTGTATGCCGATAATCTCTCCCGCGTTCTTAAGCCGCCCGGTAACAGTGATATCATCACGGCTCGGCGCAGGATCACCGCTGGGATGGTTATGCACAAAGATCACGGAAGCAGCCGATTCCCTTATCGCCTCTTTGAATGCCTCCCGGGGATGGATAGGCGAGTTCGTCAATGTCCCCTCAGAAACCTTATACTCGCGCAGCAGCCTGTTTTTAGCATCGAGGAGCACTGCAACAAATATCTCCTTCTTGAAATTTTTAAACCTCGGGGAAAAGTATGAATAGATCGAATGGCTTGACGAGAATACAGGCTTGCCGTCGGAAGATTCACCCATAAGGCGCTTGCCCAACTCGAAGGCCGCTTTGATCTGCGCTATTTTGGCAGTGCCGAGCCCTTTTATGGAGGACAGTTCCGCAGAAGAAGCTGCATCGATGCTTCTCAAAGATTTAAACGCCTCAAGCATCGCCAGGGAGAGTTCCAGTACTCCCCTTTCTCTGCTGCCGGTCCTCACTATAATGGCAAGCAATTGGGCATCAGAAAGATTTCCCGGGCCGTATTTGATGAGCCGCTCTCGGGGGCGCTCATTTTCGGGCCAGCTTGTGATTTTCAGCTCCGGCATTTATTATTTCACCCGCGCGCCTTGATGCACGTCCCTGTCCAGGCCAAGAATTGAAAGAGTCCCATCTTCGTCCGTAGCGGCAAGGAGCATCCCCTGGGATTCGATGCCCATGAGCTTTGCCGGCTTCAGGTTAGCCACTACAACGATCTTTTTCCCAACCAGGTAGTCAGGGTCATAGGCCTTTCCTATTCCAGCCACGATCTGACGCTCTTCACCGGTATCGACTTTCAGTTTTATAAGTTTCTCGGATTTCTCGACCCGCTCTGCACTGAGCACCTTGCCGACCTTGAGCTGAACTTTAGCAAAATCCTCTATGCCGATCACTTCGGCAACTCCTTGTTCGGTCATCTTCGACTTCTCCTTTTTCTTTTCTGCTCCCTGCATCTTTTCTTCGGACTTCTCGATCCGGGGAAAGAGCTGTTCACCCTTTGATATCTTTATTTCATAGCCGGGCATTCCGGTCAGCGGGAGATCGGCCAGAGTTGCTCCGCTCTGCTTAACTTCATCAACGAGCGCTTTCATGCCGAGTTGTTTCCATATTTTTTCCGCTGTATCTGGCATGAAAGGATGCAGAGAAACAGCCGTCAGTCGCAGAGCTTTCCAGAGGTCGGACATTACCTCTTTCAGTTCTTCAGGGCTGCTTTTGGCGAGCTTCCAGGGCTCTTTCCGCGCAATATAATTGTTTGCCTCACTGATGATACCCCAGATATTTTCCAGAATAACCGAAAACTGCAGGTGCGACCAGGGTCCCTGATTATGCACGGTATGATATTTTTCGATATAAGTGCGCTCGAAAGCGTCCGCCCGGTTACCGACTGGCGCAGTAATGGTAATAGAACCATTAAAATACTTCTCTGCCATGGTGAGGAACCTGCTCAACAGGTTGCCGAGGTCATTTGCAAGATCCGAATTTATGCGCCTTATCAGCGCATCTTCAGAGAAATCCCCGTCAAGACCGAAAGGCACCTCTCTCAAAAGAAAATATCTGAAGGCATCAACGCCGTATTTGTCTGCCAGTTCATTAGGATCGACCACGTTGCCGAGGGACTTGGACATCTTCTTTCCGTCGATAGTCCACCAGCCATGGGCAAAAATATTTTCTGGAAGTGGGAGACCCAATGCCATGAGAATGGTAGACCAGTATACGGCATGAGTAGTGAGGATATCTTTTCCTACCAGATGGTGAGAAGCCGGCCACCAGAAATCTCCCTCCCTTTGCCCCAGGGGGGTGGGGGCAAGGTATCGCGTTGCAGAAAAATAATTGACAAGGGCATCAAACCAGACATAAGTAACGAAATTTTCATCAAACGGGAGCGGAATGCCCCACGAGAGTCTTTGTTTCGGCCTCGATATGCAGAGG
>Ga0181539_1004352_pt1 | contig 12191 bp, 9 predicted proteins | sample PEATcosm2014_Bin_46_FD_119767 | JGI IMG/M metagenome (GOLD analysis project Ga0181539, IMG submission 119767) | Peatland microbial communities from MTU Mesocosm Facility, Houghton, MI, USA - PEATcosm2014_Bin23_60_metaG | ecosystem: Environmental > Terrestrial > Soil > Wetlands > Peat | place... | reverse complement strand
GCCTTTGAACACGCGGCGCGGCATGGCAACCAAGCTCCATACGAGTTGCCGAAATCCTGGATTGACTCCAAGGCGGCGCTGAATCTGAAAACGCCCTATAACGATGTTTCGACCCCGGACATCATCGGCGGCAACTCCGGTTCGCCGGCGGTTGATAAAAACGGCGAGGTCGTCGGCATCGTCTTCGATGGTAATATCCAATCGCTCTCGTGGGACTTCCAGTACGACGACCGCCAAGGCAGGGCGATCCAAGTCGACACGCGGGCGATCATCGAAGCTCTTCGCAAGATCTACCGTGCCGACGCGCTGGTGAATGAATTGATGAGCGGCCGGGCAAAGGCCGCTACGAAAGTTATGCCTGCCAAGTAGTGCGTTCTTGCAATAAGTGGTTAGGGGTGTCATTCTGAGCGACCGAAGGGGAGCGAAGAATCTGCTTTTATTTTTTGAAGTGCCCCAAAAGCAGATCCTTCGCTGCGCTCAGGATGACACCCACGAGGTGTGCTTAGTTATGTGAGGTATCTCTGGGACACCCTAGGGACGAAGCGGGAGCTGAGAGCTGGAACTGAGCTGAGTGCCGACCATCTTCCATGTCGACATGGACGCCTTCTTCGTCTCCGTCGAGGAGCTGTACGATCCCTCTTTGAAGGGCAAGGCGGTTATCGTCGGCGGACGGGCAGACGAGCGCGGGGTGGTTGCTGCCGCGTCCTATGAGGCGCGGAAATTCGGCATACACTCGGCAATGCCGCTGCGCACAGCCGCCAAGATGTGCCCCCATGCTATCTTCCTCGACGGACATCCCGAACGATATCGTCAGGAGTCGGTTCGCGTGCACGCGGTTCTGCAAGAGTTCTCGCCGCTGGTAGAGATGGCGTCGATCGACGAGGCGTACCTCGACATGACAGGCACGGAGCGGCTGCACGGGCCTCCCTTGCGGGCGGCGCATTTGCTGCACACGCGGATGAAGGAATTCACGCGGCTGAACTGTTCCGTGGGCATCGGAACCTCCCGCGTGGTGGCGAAGATCTGCTCCGATCAGGCGAAGCCCAATGGCGTTCTGTGGGTAGTTCCCGGCTGCGAGCGGACATTCCTGGCTCCGCTGCCGGTGCGCAAGATTCCGGGAGTCGGAAAGGTCACCGAGGAACATCTGTTGAAGCTGGGGTTAAAGACAGCCGGAGATCTGACGAGCTACGGCAGCGAGCGGCTGCGGGAGCAGATAGGCGATTGGGCGGCGGCATTGGCCGAGAAGGCAGCGGGGGTCGACGCCGGCGGATGGTTTGACGAAGCGATCGGCGAGGACTCCGGTCCCAAGTCGGTGAGTCATGAGCACACCTTTTCGGTTGACGTTTCAGATCGGGAGATGCTCGAGACCACACTGGCCAAGCTAGTCGAGAAAGTCTGCCGGCGGCTGCGTGAATACGGGTTGCATACACGCCGCATACAGCTCAAGCTGCGCTATACCGACTTCAGCACCTTTACCCGGGCGCGCACGCTCGAACACCCCACCCAGATCGATACCGAGCTGTTGCCAGTGGTGCGCGAGCTCTTCCGGCGAAATTGCAGGCCGGGGTCGTTGATCCGGCTGCTTGGCGTGCAGGCGGCGATGTTTGCCGAGCCGGATGTTCAATTGCATCTGGATCCGGGAGCGCGCGACGAACGCTGGCAGCAGGCGATGGGCGTGGCCGACAAACTTCGCGACAAGTTCGGCGAGCACGCCGTCTCGCTCGGCGCCGGCATGCGGGCGGAGATACGCGAACGCACGCACGAGAATCCGGCGGCTCTGCCGGGGAAGCGGAAGAAGAAGTAAGCCGCCGGGAGAGTAGTTCGCCAGGATAAAGCTTCTCGCCCACTGAATGGCTTGCGAATAGAGACTCCAGACAATTGCCGGAAGTTAAGGGTGCACAGCGCTAAGGGCTGTGCCTGGCCCCGTTTTCGGAGAGTAGTGCCAATTTGGGACGCAAGGAAAATCCGCCGCATACCCGTTGCCAGGCAACTCGCAGAGCGGCGAAGGGTCCCCGCGCGGCTCCCTGCCTGAATAGATAACTGCGAATCGGGGCGGAAAGTGCTATTGTACGCTCGCAGGGAAGGCGCAAAGCCTGCCCGGCGATTAACAAGCTGCGGAAGAACGCGCCGAAGTATTTCCTGCAGCCTGTTAGGGAGTGAAATCTGCAAAGGTGCTTTTGATATCGCATGCTGCTGCGCACGAGCGACGCTGAGCTGTTCTACCGGACCGAAGGCAAAGGTCCGGATGTTGTTCTCTTGCACCCGTTCCCGTCTTGTCATGAGTTCTGGATTCCGGTACAGGACAGGCTTGCGGCAAAGTACCGGCTGATTATGCCGGACTTGCGGGGTCTGGGCGAGTCTGGGGTCGGCGACGGCAACCCCACAATGCAGAAACACGCGGAAGACCTGGTGAGACTCTGCGATGAGCTGAAGGTGGGGAAGGCGGTTTTCATCGGCTGTTCGATCGGCGGTTACATTCTTTTTGAATTCTGGCGAAGGTTTCGCGAGCGCATGGCCGGGCTTGTGCTGGCAAATACGAAAGCTTCAGCCGACAATGCCGAAGCCAGGGCAGCCCGTCTACAGGCCGCGGAAGAGGTGCTGCAGCAAGGTCCGGAACAGTACATCGATAGCATGTTGCCGAAGTTGCTCGGCGAAGTTACGTATCGGACCCGCCCGGAGGTCGTGGAAAAAGCGAAGCGCACCATGATGCGGTCGACGGCCCAGGGAATTGCCGCGGTGCAGCGTGGCATGGCGGAACGACCCGACTCGACCGCGAGCCTCTCGAAAATCAGCCTGCCTACGCTGATTCTGGGCGGAGCGGCAGATGTCTTAAGCCCGCGCGAAGAACTGGAAAAAATGCGCGCCGGAATCCGGAACAGTACGTTGCAGATTGTGCCGAAGGCAGGGCACTATGCCGCCTTCGAGCAGCCGGAAGAAGTCGCCATCCTGCTGAAGCGGTTTCTGGAGCAAACGGCCAAGTGAAGTTTCCGATGTGCAGTGGTCTCACTTGGCAGCCGACGCGCCAATCAAAGCGCGTGCCTGGTTGAGGGTGGCGTGTGCATACTCGGCTTGCGGCCCGGAAGGTTCTCGGGCGAGAAAGCGCTCTAATTCGCTGGTCGCTTCCTGGTAGCGGTGCATTCCGAACAAGGCGTACGCTTTCACCATTCCAATCTGAGGGAAGTCGCTCATCAAGTCGGCGGCTTTCGTGGCATATTTGAGGCTTTCTTCATACTGATCCTTGGCGAGCATTGCCTTGCTCAGCTCGAAGTAAGCCTGCCACGAATCAGGTGCGAGGGCGGCGCCGCTTTGCAGCGAGCGAATCGCGTCGTCGAACTTCTCCGCGAGGTTCAAGGCAGCACCCTGCGCTATGTAGGCACGAGCGTAGCCGGGATCGGCGGCGACTGCCTGTTGGAGATCGCTCAGGGCTTCCTGCAACTTCCCCTGGTTCAATTCAAGGATGCCGCGCAGGGTGAGCGCTTCGGCAAACCGCGGGGCCTTTGCAAGCGCCCGCTCGAGATGTTCGCGCGCCTCCGGCAGCTTGTTCTTGCCGTAAGCCTCTTCCGCTCTGGCGTACTCGTGGCGAGCTTTATCCGGGACATTGATCTGAGAGACAGAGATGGTGCTGGCTGGAAGCTCATGAGACTCAGTCGCGAGCTGCAGCCTCACAGAAACCGGCGTGGATCTGATTTCGATCTGCTCGCGGGCTTCGTGAGTGCCCGACGAGGCGCTTACCTCGTAAGTGCCGGGCGGGATGTTGTAGATTTGGAAAGAGCCATCAGGCGCTGCTGTCGTGCTGATCAGCATGGCGCCTGTCATAATATTGCGCAACTCCACATGGGCGTCACGAAGCGTGCGATCATCCAGCGTGGCGACTGTGCCCGTGACCGACCCAAACGTGGTTGCGTTTGCGTCCGCTGCGGACAATGGAAGCTGACTGTGCTGCATCGTCGTGGTTTGCGCCGCGGCCGTTCCCAGCAAGATAATTAGCAGTGGAAGAGCTCGGAAGTGCATGTGGGAGCCTGTTTCGGAGAGCTAAGGCCAGCGCGGCCGCGCCCCTTTTCCGCTACGCGCCGGCCTGTGCGCTCGGCAGTGAGAGGACGAAGATTCGTACAAGGTGGTCTGGCCTTGCCGGGGTTTTCCTGCAAGAGTGAACGGAGAGACATGAACGAGGGCGGACAAAAGCGGACGGTAGCTCCAGCCGGCAACATCAATGGCAGCCTGACACCCCCGGGGGACAAGTCAATATCGCATCGCTATGCCATGCTGGCCGCGCTGGCCGAGGGCCAATCCAGCTTGGAGAACTTCTCGTCGGCGGCTGACTGCGCCAGTACTCTGCAATGCTTGCGGCAGGTGGGCGTGGCGGTGACACAGGAGGGAGATCGCGTAGAAGTTGCCGGCGGGCCTTTCAGCCGGCCACGTGAGGCGCTCGATTGCGGTAACTCCGGATCGACCATGCGGATGCTGGCCGGAATTATGGCCGCGCAATCGTTCGCATGCCAGATGACGGGAGACGATTCGCTCAGAAAGCGGCCGATGGCGCGGATAGTAGAGCCTTTGCGCAGGATGGGCGCGCAAATCAGCAGTTCGGACGGAGCCCGGCCGCCATTGCTGGTCCATGGACAGCCGCTTCACGCTATTGACTACAAGCTCCCGGTAGCCAGCGCTCAGGTGAAGAGTTGCGTACTGTTCGCGGGGCTGCTGGCGCAAGGAACCACTGCGGTCGAAGAGCCCTTGCGAACGCGCGATCACAGCGAACTGGCGTTGCGTGCCTTCGGTGCCACGGTCGAGCGTCGGGACAAGCGCGTGACGATCCAGGGCGGGCAGCAATTGCGCGCGATCAAGGCTTCCGTTCCCGGCGACATCTCTTCCGCTGCTTTTTTCCTCTGCGCTGCCGCGCTTTTCCAGGGGTCGAACCTGGTGGTCGATAACCTGCTGCTCAATCCTACGCGGTCGGCGATCCTGGACGTTCTCGCACAGCTCGGTCTTGAAATCCGTTTCCTGCACGTAGCGGAAAGGAACGGCGAGGTGGTGGGATCGATCCATGTGCGCGGCGGCAAACTGCGCGGAGCGGCAATACGCGGCGCGACGAGCGCGTTGCTGATTGACGAGTTGCCGGTGCTGGCCGCGATTGCGCCGTATTCTGAATCGGGCGTCGTCATAGCCGATGCGCAAGAACTGCGGGTCAAGGAGTCCGACCGAATTGCGGCCGTTGCCTCGAACTTGCGCGCCATGGGGGCCACCGTGGAGGAGAAGGAAGACGGCATGGTGATTCCAGGCAAACAGCAGTTGCATGGCGCGACGATCAACCCCCATGGGGACCACCGCATTGCCATGGCCTTCAGCGTGGCCGCCTTGCGCGCGACAGGCGAGACCGTTATCGACGGATCGGAGTGTGTGGCCATCTCGTATCCGGCGTTTTTCGATACGCTCGATAAGCTGCTGGAACGGTGATTGCGTATTGCGCTTATCGCTTCGATAGCTGCGGGTGTGCCTGTTCTGAAACCGAAGGGGAAGGCAGCCCTTGCGGCTGCCTTTTCGTTCATGGCAATGCGATGATCACCACGAAGTGAGTCCTGGTTCTACTCGCAGTAACCCGCCGATGTGATAAATTACAAAGTGGGAGCTGCGCGGAACCGCTTTTAGAGGTGACCACAGTCATCGCAGGCTTTAGCGTAGATCCTGTTTCGGGGCGCGTAGCTCAGTAGGTAGAGCATCTGCCTTTTAAGCAGAGGGTCCCGGGTTCGAGTCCCGGCGCGCTCACCAATTACTTCAGTTAGTCAGGGAGACTGCTTCCGCCGGTTTCTTCCGCTACGGTTGAAAAGAGACAGCTCCAGGTCCAATTTTGGTGTTCTCCCGGGGAGTCGCACACTCCACTGCCGAGCGTAGTCCTCAATCTCAAAATGCGAGTGACTGGCAGCCATTCGCGCCATCGTAGATGCGGACCATCCGCGGCGCCTCCTCGCGACTTTGGCGGGTCGGCACACGCCGTCATGTCTACCAGGTCGTGGGAACTTTACAGAGCTGCTTATTGCGAATCTGGTCGATATTCGTAGGTGATCACGCAATCCTGCCGAAAGAAGCCTGAGAACCAGATCATCTTGCCGCAGAAAATGTGCGTCTTGTGCATGGATCCACGCGCCAACATCACGTCCAGCGGATCGTGCGGCGGCCGATGAGCGGGATCTGTGTCTGGGGCGTCCACAGATCCGAACACGACTACGGAATCGGGCGTGAACGCGGATGCGAGCATCTGTTTCTCCTGCCGTATCGTCTCGCTGCTCTTGGTCCATACCCCCACGCGAGGAGAACGATTGGCAAAAATATTCTCTGGAAAATACGGCAACACTACTCCCGAGTAGTAGTTCGCTCCGTAGATAGGACGCTTCCCGACCATGGGTTTGAGAAACTCAGCCGCCTGCTTGCCAGGACTAGAAGGATCAACAAGCTGGTGGCGAATTGCACCCACCGTGGCGGGTATTTGTACGAATAGGACAAGCGAGAGGAGCCCGACGAGCAATGGCGTGAGCCACCGCGCCTCTGTGACCGGTCGCTGCGGCCATGCAGCCCAGAGGGAAACCAGCAAGGCCACCAGAGCCATTCCAGAATGCCAGCTCGTCCAAAACACCAGATTCATTGCGGCCAAAGTGCAAAGCAAAGGCAGGAAGCAGAAATAGCGTTTGATGGCGATGAACCAGATAACCAGAAACAGCACAGCCGCGCTCAAAGATCCTGCCGGCACGGCCAGCGATTGAGCCAGGGGTGCCACCCATTGCGCAAGCGAACCCGGTCCGATGTACAGTACCATCGACAGCAGCCGCTTGTGCAACGGAGCGTAATACCGGATGGCATCGAAATTATCCGGCGCGGGTCTTGCAATGTACCATGCCGCCAACAACGATCCGATCACCAAGACGGCTGCCAATAGCATCCGTCCAGGCTTCTGTTCGGTGCGCTCCCACTGTTTGGGGAAGCAATACTCCGCCGCAACCGCCAGGGCAATCCCAGCCCCCATGGCAAAACCGTATAGATTTGTCTGCACCAGAAGTGCGAGCACAACCGCGAGAGGAATAACTCGTAGCGGCTTCCGCCTCCACAACGCGGCTGCAACAAACGCCAGCAGGGTCGAAAGCGAGTAGCTACGCGCAACGACCGCGTACTGATACTGAAAAAAGAATGCGAATGGCACCAACAATCGCACGACCAGAGGCAACGGACTCCAGCGCAGCCAAACGTACACCGCAGCGCCCAGCATTGTGAGTGGGACGAATCCGAGGCCGCTGTACGGCAGGTGCAGGCGTATCAAAAATGAGAGCAACAGATGCCACAGCGGAGGAGTGCCCTCATACCGCATCTGTCGCAGAATGCCAGGCACACTGAGGTCGCGAGCGATAAGCCACCCCTGCGCCTCGTCCATACCTGGTACGTGATGCAAAACTGCAATGAGACCGCCGGCGACGAAGATCAGCAGCACTCCCAGGTCGGCCCAAGACAGACCAGTAACCTTCGCAGCCGAGAAACTCGATTCGGAAAGCAAGTGACCCGAATAACAGCGGACATCGGTTTTTTCTGTGGCCGACATTGCAATAGGGGCTGGTGGCCTGCCCAGTGCACACGTTCCCACACAGAGGGACCGCTGTAACACCCGGCAGAATTACCTTTGCTGATCAGAGTAGGAAAAATACTAGCACAATCCGGCAGCGCGAAGCCCTTCAAAAGGACGGCGGCTTTCCGAGGCAAGATTTTCGTAAGACTTGTAGTAGAGCGGGACGGGATCAGAGAGAATGCATATTCCGCGCGGTGCGCAATAAACTGGTCCTTGGTAAATTTCTCTACGTAGAAAATATAATCCCAATGCCCATGAGTGAAGATGAACTTGCCGATGTCCTTACACAGGTGACCTCTCTTTGCCAACTGCTCGCGGATAGCGATTCCTTAGGGTTGTCAGGAGTTCCAGGGGGAAATGTCTGCAACATAATGTTTGACAAGATGATACTCCCGATGCATATTTGCAATGTTTGATCAAAGCCGAAAACGAGGCCCGGAGCCGGCGCGCTGGCGAACTTCAACTCATGCCTTGACGAAGCTACGGCGCGAGGGTGGAAATGTCAGGCCGCGACGCCCGCTCACTATAACGCCATCCGATGTGGTCGTCTTAAGCTCATACCCGATACCGGACTCGAAGTGATTGCGCATTCTCTAAACCGTGGTGATGCTGCTTTTGAAATTGAAGAGGATATGGAAGAGTCAGAATCATGAATAATAAGTCGATCCCTAAGACAATGAGAGCCGCCGTTCTGCAAGCCAAGGGGCAATTGTGCGTGCAGGATTGGCCCGTCCCGGAGCCTGGGCCCTTCGAGGTCCTGATCAAGGTCATGGCATGCGCAATCTGCGGATCGGACCCTACTGTCGTGTACAAGGGATGGCAAGCACTTCCGCCCTACGGCACGTTCGTCCCGGGTCATGAGTACAGCGGCCAGATCGTGGCTACCGGTCCCAATGTACTCAATTTCAAGGTGGGGGACCGCGTCGCCATTGAAACGCACCACGGCTGTGGTTATTGCAAGAATTGCAAACAAGGACGCTATACCATCTGCATGAATTATGGGAAGACAGAAACCGGCCACCGCCATTATGGCTTCACTACAAATGGCGGATACGCCGGGTACGTGGTGAACCATATCAGCACCCTTTACAAGATACCTGACAACATATCTTTTGAAGAGGCGTCGCTGGTTACAACCGCCGCCTGTGTTCATTTTGCCTTGGATAACGTGGGTGGACTGCTAGGCGGTGAGACAGTGGCCGTCTTGGGTGCCGGCCCGATCGGCTTGATGGCCGTGCAGTTGGTGAAGGCCCTTGGCGCTAAGAAAGTTATTCTCTGCGGTAAACGCGATAGCCGGCTTAGAGCGGGCAAAGAAGTTGGCGCCGATGTCGTTGTAGACGTGGACCAGGAAGATCCTGTCAAGGTTGTCATGGCTGAAACCGATGGCGTTGGCGCGGACCTGGTGGTGGAATGTTCCGGTGGCAACACTGCTGTGCAACAGTCCATCGATATGGCGATGCGCGGTGGCCGGCTTTCCTTGATTGGCGACTCCCACGAACCTATGACAGTAGATATGAGGAAGTTCGTGTTGAGTGACATGCGCGCTGCCGGAGTGCGGGGAGAAGGCATGGGAGATTGTGCCCGCAGCCTGGCGCTTTTCGGCGCGGGAAAGATCCGGGCAAAACCGTTGATCACGCACCATTTTCCTCTCGAACAGATTGGCGAGGCATTTGACACCTTTATCCATCGCCGGGGAGGCGCGATCAAAGTAATTGTTCACCCCAATCAGGAATAGCTTGTGGATATGCCTATATAGCCCCGCAGGAGAATGAGATGGGTGAGCGGACAATTATGGAGGCGCGCGGTATTACCAAAATCTTTCCTGGCGTGCGTGCTCTGGACAAAGTAGATTTTGAGCTCAAAGCCGGCGAAACCCATATCCTGCTAGGTGAAAACGGCGCCGGAAAATCAACCCTGATGAAGATTCTTTCCGGCGCTTATGCGCCTGATGAGGGTGAAGTCTATCTCGATGGACAAAAGGTTAAGGTCTTCGATCCCCGCGTAGCTCAGCGCATGGGGGTAAATATTATCTATCAGGAATTCAACCTGATCCCCTACATGAATGTGGCGCAAAACATCTTCTTGGGCCGCTTCCCGAGAAGATATGGGTTAATCGATCACAGGAAAATGCACAGCGACGCAGCAGAGTTGCTCGGCAGCCTGAATATGAATGTGGATACCCATACGCTGATCGCGGACCTGACCACGGCTGAGCAGCAGATGGTAGAAGTTGCCAAAGCTCTTTCGATCCAGTCAAAGATCCTTATCATGGACGAACCGACGTCCGCACTTTCCGAGCGCGAAACGGAACAGCTCTTTTCGGCCATTCACCAGCTCAACCAGAAGGGGATCGGGATCATTTACATTTCCCACCGGCTACAAGAACTGGATCAAGTGGGCGATCGGGTAACCGTACTCCGCGACGGTAAGTATGTGGGAACGAAGGCAATTCGTGAAGTGACTGTCGATGAGTTGGTCGGCATGATGGTAGGCCATTCGGTTGCCGAGGTATTTCAACGCGACCATCAATCCTCTGGCGCGGAATGCCTGCGGGTAGAAAACCTTTGCAAAGGCAGGCGACTGCGAGACATCAATGTAACTCTTCGAAGCGGGGAGATCGTGGGCCTTGCCGGTTTGGTCGGTTCAGGGCGGACCGACCTCGCTCGAGCCATCTTCGGAGTGGACAAGTATGACAGCGGAAAGATTTACCTCTTCGGCAAGGAGATCCATGATTTTTCCGTTTCCGATATGGTTGAACGGGGCGTTAGCCTGATACCGGAGGATCGAAAGAATCAGGGCTTAGCATTGATTCTGTCCGTGGCGGAAAATGTAGTTATAGCAAGCCTGAAGCATTTGTTCCCAAGAATGTATGTCGGCAAGAAGAAAGAAACGGACGTTGTCTTGAAGTATGTGGAAAAACTGCGCATTGCCACGCCCTCGGTATCAAGGCTTGCGCAGTATCTTTCGGGCGGCAACCAGCAGAAAGTAGTGGTTGCAAAATGGTTGTGCACCAAGGCAAAGATCTTTATCTTCGACGAGCCGACCCGTGGCATTGACGTCGGGGCAAAGAGTGAGATTTATGCTTTAATGGCTGCCTTGGTAAAAGAGGGCGCTGCCATTCTGATGATTTCTTCCGAGCTCTCCGAGGTCATCGGCATGAGCGATCGTATCTATGTCATGCGCGAAGGAAGAATCGTCACGGAGCTATCCCATGCAGAGGCGACACAGGAACGGATCATTGAACATGCCATGGGCGCAGATGAGGTGAAGCGGCAAAAAGAGCAGGCTGGAATGGCACGGATACAGAGTAACTAGGGGAAAACGCGATCCCGCCTGCTATCTGGGTGCGCGGCGAGTGGGGCCATCCCGTCAGAACATTGGAACTAGGATAATGCGCTCGTTTCTTATTAAACTTCCGTCTGCTGTATGGGTCATTCTTCTGATGATGACGATCTTTACCGTTGTCTCAGCCAGGTATCTTACGATAGACAATATCGTCAATATCATTCAGCAAAATTCAATATTGTTGATCCTGGCGTTGGGGGCAACGCTGGTTCTCCTAAGTGAAGGGATCGACCTCTCGGCAGGCGCTGTCCTGACGCTTTCCGGCGTAACATGTGCACGCGTCATGCAGAGACTTATGGATTCAGGCTCATCGAACGCAACAGCCATGGTCGCAGGCGTCTCGATAGGGTTGCTGACGGGGGCGCTCATGGGGGCAATCACCGGCGGCCTTATTTCCATCGGGAGGCTACCGCCTTTTATTGCCAGCCTGGGCATGATGGGAGTGGGTGGATCGTTGTCACTTGTATTGGCCGAAAGCACCGCCATCTACATCCACAACCCGGTGTACGCTTTTTTCGGCGAAACGCTGGATAAGTCTATCCAATTGCCGCTGATGCAATACCTATCCATGCCCACTTTTATTGCGATATTCGTGTTTGTCTTTGTATGGATAGTCCTCTACCACACGCCATTTGGCCGCTACATTGTCTCAATCGGGGGCAATGAGCAGGGCGCCCGCCTGTCTGGCGTCAACATTACTTTCTGGAAGTGGATGGTCTATGTCACGGCCGGCATTCTTTCGGGGATCAGCGGCGTTACGCTGGCAGCGCGTCTCGAAGCGGCCGACTCCATCGTGGGTATCGGCTGGGAATTTGATGCCATTGCCGCTGCGATCCTGGGAGGAACCAGTTTTGCGAAGGGGAAGGGCGGCATTGCAGGGACAGTTCTTGGGGTTCTGCTGATCGGGGTTGCCCGTAACGGATTGAATGTGAGTGGCGTTCCCTCGCTGTGGCAGCCTGCTCTAATGGGAAGCATTGTTATTCTTGCGATTGTGTTTGAGATCATCCATTCGCGCTGGAGGGAAGGGTCTAGATGATTTCAGCAAAAGCCCCGGCAAAGATATTTACCGCTGCAAGATTTATCGTGTTGATTGTTGTTTGCATTGCTATGGCAATTCTGACCCGTTCCGACGAGTATGGATTTGTCTTTCTTAACGGAACTAACCTGTTGAATATCGTAAGAAACGCCAGCATTCTCATTATCATTGCGGTTGGCCAGACCATCACTCTGACCGCGAAAGACG
>Ga0181539_1004347_pt1 | contig 12213 bp, 6 predicted proteins | sample PEATcosm2014_Bin_46_FD_119767 | JGI IMG/M metagenome (GOLD analysis project Ga0181539, IMG submission 119767) | Peatland microbial communities from MTU Mesocosm Facility, Houghton, MI, USA - PEATcosm2014_Bin23_60_metaG | ecosystem: Environmental > Terrestrial > Soil > Wetlands > Peat | place... | reverse complement strand
TATACTTTCGGGCTTCTTGCCCTGCTCTCCGAGGCGGACCAAAAGCAGAGGGCGGGCGAGCTTGAAGCCGGGGACCTGCGCATACTGGAATGTTTCGCTGCGGAAGCAAAAGAGGCGCGCAGGAAAAACAACCGGCTTTTCGATTCGAAAAAGGAAAGACTCAATTCCGCGCTTTTTCGCGAGAGATTGGATCGGGACAGAGGAAGAGTGAAGAGTGAAGGGTGAAGGGTGAAGGGTGAGCAGAAAAAAATAATTCCTCTTGGTTCTATCGCTAGACGAGGAGCAGTAAGATTCTGAAATTCCTAAATTTCTCAATCCTTAAATTCCTAAATTCCTAAATCCTTAAATTCCTAAATTCCTCAATCCTTAAATTCCTAAATTCCTCAATCCTTAAATTCCTAAATTCCTCAATCCTTAAATTCCTAAATCCCTCAATCCTTAAATTCCTAAATTCCTCAATCCTTAAATTCCTAAATTCCTCAATCCTTAAATTCCTAAATTTCTCAATCCTTAAATTCCTAAATTTCTCAATCCTTAAATTCTTAAATTCCTCAATCCTTAAATTCTTAAATTCCTCAATCCTTAAATTCCTAAATTCCTCAATCCTTAAATTCCTAAATTCCTCAATCCTTAAATTCCTAAATCCCTCAATCCTTAAATTCCTAAATCCCTCAATCCTTAAATTCCTAAATCCCTCAATCTTTTAATTCCTCGATCCCTTAATTCCTCAATCCGATCGTAACGCACTTTTCGAGCGCACGCACGCAGACGGCCGGGAAAGAACGCCGCCAATTCGTTGGTTATCCGGACAAGATCTTCGATCTTCAAAAAAGTTTGCGGAAGCATTTGTCAGGCCGCCCCTGAAATCGCCAGGCAACGTCCCCACCGTTAATGTCCTTTGTCGCACAAATGCAGTAGAGGGGAATTAAAAGTCAGACAGGAATTTAAGAAATCTCGCGCAAAATATCTCGAAAAACCTGTGAAAACAGAATATTAGAGCATAGTGACGTGTAAGACCCTACTGTGGTTTTCCAAGAACAGCAATAAAGTCAGCCTGTTATGAGCAGGTTTCCTGATATGCCTGTGTGATCGTGACGTAAAATGTCATTAGAAATATTGTCCAGTAGAGTCTAACATTTTAGCTGTGCTATCTACGCGAATGTATTTAATATTCTGGTTTTGACGGGATCTATTCCTTAAATTCCTGTCAGAGGTATGGACAAATCCGCGAACGATAATACCTTATTTTAAATAGATAGGTAAGGAGTTGTAATTAAACTGGGTTAAAGGAGGTTAAAAAATGAAGGTTAAATCAACTTTGGTTATAGCGTGTTTGGCTCTTGCTCTTTTCATGGTCGTTGGGACAACGAGGGCCGAGGCGGATTGCTGCGGTCTCGACGCGCTTGCCGCGCCTTTCGTGGCAGCGGGGGCGACAGTTGAGGGAGCGGCGCTGGTATCGGCTGCTATCGTGGCGGCCCCTTTCGCTGCTTACAGTTGTGACAATTGCGGCATTTCCTTTTGCAATTCGTGCGGTTATCCTGAGATTGCATACTTCCCCTATTGCGATCACTGCTGAGGATACCCGATCTTTATTTGATTTCGACTTAAACTCTAAACTCGGGCGGCCCAGGCAACACTTGCCTGGGCCGGTACGGCAAAAGAAAGGATAATAACATCGCCGCAGTAAGGGTTGTTATAACCCAACTTCGACACTTCTCACCTAGTGTCCTGAGTTAGAGATCCACTACATAAGTCCAGAGTGCTTAGGCCGTCATTCCGGCGAAGCCTGCCCCGGAAGTGTCTAGTCCGGGGGCCGGAATCCAGTATTTTTAATAAAATTCAGTCACTTCTGGACCCCGGCCTCCGCCGGGGTGACGTAGGCGTTGGCTCAATTCCCAGACTTCAATTATGTTATGAACCTTAGACTCAGGACACTGGAATCAGCCTTTTGAATCCCGCAAGTACCTGATTACTCATAACAGGGGTAATCATTTTTGAATTTCCTTGTATGACGAAAGGATAAAAAGTTATCTTGGCATACTTCACTTTAACATCGTAATAATGCGTCCATTATGTATGTACGAGTAAGCTGTATGGACTGCTGAGACATTCTTGCCGTGGTCCATCTCTGGGCGCGTCTATCAGGGTGATGAAAAAGGATTGCAATGCCCGCCGCAGGGCGAAAAACCCTATGGACGTCACTCCGGCGAAAGAGACTGTGCCGCAATTCAGTAATGCCCGGGCAAAATCCCATTGGACCAGGTTTTGCTTCCCCCTTTCGTAAAGAGGGATCGAGGGGAATTTAAGTGCCTATGTAGTATCGGAGAATCACAATCCTCCCAGCACCCCTTTAGAAAAGGAGGGAAATACGAAAAATATTACGTTTGCGCCACAGTATCGTTCGCCGGAATGACGTCACCCCGGACCCGATCCTGGGCGGAATCCAGGCGTTTTAAGATAAATTACACACAGCGCCAAATAAACTCCGGGGTTATTTGACCAATGCACCACATCTTTTTCAGATGCGGCTTCAATTCGTTTTTTTTAAGAGCTTGCGTAAACCTTCGTGGGAAATGGTGTCGACCAACTCAAGCTCCACCGCTCTATCGGCCAGCAGGCGCAGTGTCCACTTATTTCGGCCTTCGGGCGGATCTGAGCAGGCAAGAGCCGTTATGTGTGCCGCCGTTAGACCGTCCAGCTTGGGAGGTTTTCCAGGCCGTGGTTTTTCCTCCAGGCTGTTTATGGATTTTTCGTTGAAAAAACGTTTACGTACCTTGTGTACAGTCTGCACGCAGACTTGGAGAGCTTCTGATATTTCCTTGTCTGTTTTCCCAGTATCGGACAGCAGCAAAATGCGGGCTCGTGTAATCTTCCTGGCCAATTTGCGCCCGCTCTCAATCAGGCGTTTAAGCTCTCTGCGTTCCTCATCTGTGAGCTGTATCTGGTACTGTTTTTTCATAGTGGTTGCCCCCCCTCAGGAGGGCAACATATCATAAACTAACTTAGTTGACAATGTACTAGCAACGATCCAATCCACACAGCTTATCAATTTTCTGCTTCAATATCATCGACAGCTGGTCGAACGAGTTATTCGCCAATATTGGGTCGAACTGTTCGCGATAGTTCATCACCAGACTCATTCCCGCGATCCCGACATCGTATACCTTCCAGTTCCCGTCCTTGAGGTGGAGGTAATAATCAAGGTTCTGGTCTCCTACATGGGCTTCGACGACGACATAACCCGGGTATATTTCCCTGTGGCTGTAAGTGATATTTTGTTTAGCATATTTTTCGATGTCTCCCATGTATGTGTTAAAGAGCAGCTTGCTTAACTCCTGCGTAAATTCCTGCTGCTTTTCGGGGGGCACAGTGCTCCATCGTCGTCCCACGGCGAGCCTGGCTATCGCCTCAAAGTCAATGTATCCCTCGACGGCCGCTCGAATCTGGTCCCTTCGGGCCTTGGTATCTTGAGGGTACTGCTGGAGTATTTTGAGGACCTGCTCCGTACCGTTTTTGACCACTGCCTGCGGATCCTCCGCCGCTATAGCCGGTAAGCCCCACAAACAAAGACAAACCACCAAGATGAGCGTTTTGGAAATGAAACGCTTGCTCATCAATCCAATTTGTGAACGAGCTATAAACATTGTTGCTCCTTTATCCCATCTCCAGAGACAGCCGGCAATTTTTGAGGGAAAGAACTACCCTGCAACCATCCGGTTTCTCATCGGCCACCAAGAAATTTTTACCCTCGCGAGCGAACAGGTTGTGAATGTATCGCAAGGGAGACAAATCGACTGCGCCTGACAAAATGCCAACGTTCGGCACATTGCTTTAAGAGCATTTACCATTAACCTCTTTGTTCTAATCCTATCCCCCGTTCCCTTTCCCGGAGAGACATTCTCTCCAGTCGAAGTTTTGCCGGAGATGCGGATTGGAAGGTTCAATTCTACCCGACCGCTTTATGCCATGTAATCAGGCATGTAATAGACGTTAGTAATCATTCTTATTGGTGTCAATCGAGGGACGCTTTCACCGCAGGACCTATTAGTGAGCAGTGAGCGGCGAGCAGAAAAGAATAATTCCTCCTGCGTTCTGTCGCTGCGCGAGGAGCAGTGAGAAATCGAATTCCTCGATTCCAACCACGGATAGACACGGATAGACACGGATAAAACCTCAGTCTCTCATCCCCTAATTCATTTTAGTCAGGCGTATTATACCTTGAGGAGGTTGGGTCTGCAAAACGGGGCAACCGGAAGCGGAAACGCAAGAGGCAGCGGGGAAAAGAACCAAACCACGCGAATGGGTCAATGGGTGAAGATGTGACCCTCATAATCGCCGCAGAACGGCGCGAGTCGAACTGGAGTGGACATAAGCCCAAAGCAGGGATTAAAGGTTCTGGAGCTGAGTTGGAACTGCGTAACCACTGTGTGGCGCGCAAAAATGCATGCTGAGGAAATGATCTAAAATATCTGCAAAGAACCGGCCTAAAAGTCCGGTTAAGAAATAGGAGCATTGCCGGCACGGTCTTTGAGCCGTCTATTCCAAGTGGTCCAGCACCTGTCTGACTCTTACCGCAAGATCATCGCTGCCGAAAGGCTTCTGAATGAAATTTAGTCCTTTGTCCAGAATGCCGCGATGTGCCATCACGTCAGCGGTATAGCCTGACATATAAAGGCACTCGAGGTTAGGGCGGATGGTGCTTAGCTGTTCTGCAAGTTCCCGGCCGTTCATTTCCGGCATCACTACGTCCGTGATCAGCAGGTGAATATCTCCAGGATGCTCCTCGGCAATACGTATGGAGTCCGCAGGAGCCTGCGCCGCAAGGACCGTGTAGCCCAGATTTTCGAGAATCGTCTTACCGAGGTCCAGGATCGCTTCATCGTCCTCAACCAGCAGGATGGTTTCCGTGCCTGTCAGGCGCTTGACGGTAATCTCCTCAGACGGGACCTGTTCGGTTTCAACCTCGAACCGCGGCAGGTAGATTTTAAACGTGGTTCCTTTCCCCGGTTCGCTGGCAACACAAATAAAGCCGTCGTTTTGTTTAACGATGCCGTAGACCGTGGACAATCCCAGCCCGGTTCCCTTGCCCATTTCCTTGGTGGTAAAAAAAGGCTCGAAGATCATCTCGCACACTTCCCGGCTCATACCCGTTCCGGTATCGCTCACGGTCAACAGGACGTATTCTCCGGGAATGAATTCGAGGGTCTCGGCCCTCTTGGAATCATCGATCACAACGTTCTCGGTCCTCATGGTGACCGCGCCTACTCCGGAAATGGCATCGCGGGCATTTACCACAAGATTGGCCAGAATCTGGTCAACCTGGGAAGGATCAATTTTGACATTCCACAGATCCAGTCCCGGTACCCAGAGGAGGTCGATATCCTCGCCGATCAGCCGCCTCAGCATCTTCAGCATGCCCGAGATCGTGTCGTTCAAATGCAGTATCTTTGCGACGGCGGTCTGTTTGCGGGCAAATGCCAGCAGTTGCCGGGTAAGGGCCGCTGAACGCAGGCCCGCTTTGAGGATCTCCTCGAGGTGGTGTTGGAGTTTGTCAGGGGAAACGTCTTGTCCCAGGGCCATTTCCGCCCGGCCGATGATCACGCCCAGCATGTTGTTGAAATCGTGCGCCACGCCGCCGGCCAAACGCCCCACTGACTCTATCTTCTGGGCCTGGAAAAGCTGTTCTTCAAGTTTTTTTCTTTCCTCCTCTCCTCGCTTGCGCTCGGTTATGTCATGCGTAAGGCCCAACATATACTGCTGCCCGGCCATCTCCATAACCTCCGCCGAGATAAGCACGTCCATGATCTCACCGGATTTCCTGCGGAACAGGGTTTCAAAGTCCTGTAGCCTGCCTTGCTCTTCCAGTGTCTTGAGCATCTTAGACCGGTCTTCAGTATTAGCCCACAGTCCAAGCTCCAACGCGCTGTGGCCGACGGTCTCCTCGCGTGTGTAGCCAGATAAGCCCAGGAACGCATCATTAGCGTCCATAAATTGGCCGTCGCTCAAGCGGGTGATACTGGTGCCAACAGGAGTGGAGCGAAAGAACCTGGAGAAACGTTCCTCGCTCTCGCGCAACGCATCTTCGGCCAGCTTGCGCTCCGTAATGTCTGAGTAAGTCCCAAGCACACCAATCACCTGGCCGTCCTGGTCATACATGGGCACCTTGCTGGTGATCAGCCAAGCCTGACTACCATCCGGCCTGATTTGCGGTTCTTCATAATTGAGCTTGGACCTCCCGCTCTCCATCACCTCACGATCATCGGCCCGATAGCGGTCAGCAGTTGCTGCTGAGGCATGCTCATAATCAGTCTTGCCCACAAGCTCACTTGGGTCCTTATAGCCGGCATCCAAGGCGAGAGATTTGTTGCAGCCAACAAATACCGAGCTTCGATCCTTCCAGAACACCCGCTGTGGGATATTGTCAAAGACTGACCGGAGCATCTGACGCGAATTGAACAGCTCGTCCTGCGCCTGTTTACGTTCTGTGATATCCCGCATGGTTTCTATCGCACCGGTGACATTTCCCTGGTCATCGAACAGGGCGGTTGCGGCACCCCAAAGGTATGCCCCCTTTCCTCCATATGTCTCCGGCGCATAACTTTCGGCAACGATAGAGCCACCAACTTTTGAAACAGAGTCGTAGTACTCCATTTTCTTCTCTTCACTTGCAAACACAAGGTCAATCAGTAACGGTCTCCTGTCTCCGAAAAAAGGTAAGGAATACTCGAAATCGCCCTTGCCAATCATTTTACTCCTCGAGATTCCGGTCATTTCTTTCATGGCGCGATTCCAGGCGATAACTTTTCCTGCGTTATTGATGACGAACGTTGCATCCGGCAAGAATTCAATGATGTCAGCCAATTGCCGTTGCGATCTGCGCAGCTCATCTTCAGCCTGCCTGCGTTCGGTAATCTCCATCTCGAGTGCAGTGGTCCTGTCACTAACCAAAACCTCGGTCCGTGCAGTGCGACCAGTCACTACAAGGAGAAGGGCGCAGGCACCGGCGGCAAAAATGAGTCCACCTACCAGTACACTCCATGCTTGAAGAGACCGGTGCTTAGCCAAGTAATCTGCTGTGGGAGAAAAGGAGAGCTGCCAGCGCCGCTCGGCGATCTCCAGGGTGGTTGCCAGCCAGGGTGCAACAGAGGTTACGCTTTGGCTTGTGGTTTTAGAATCATCCCCGGCCGGCGTGGCCGGCATGAGGTCATAGAGCAGTTGTTCTCCTTTGTCAGCCGTCAAGTCGGTGAGCTGAAGCCGAATACCCTGCGTCTTTGCCTCACCAACCACGACACGCATGGCATCCCCTATACGGAAAACGCCGAGAGCAAAGCCCCTGAGGGCTTCACGAAGCTCTTGGTCACCAGGGTTAGAAGTTTTGCGGCCATAGACCGGCATAAAGACTAAAAAGCTATACTGGTCAGCCTTTTCCTGCACTAAAGTGATGCGGCTGGTTCCAACCGGTTTTCCGGTCATGAGCGCCTGGTTCAAAGCACTCATACGGTTCTGGTCCGACGAGAGATCAAAACCAAGCGCCTTCTCATTTCCCTCGTAAGGCTCCACATAATAGACCGGAAAGTACTCGGGCTGTGGCGTGCGCTCTACCAGCAGGCCTTGTTTCGTGCTTTCCGTTATCCTGAAGTCGGGATACCCGTCGCGTCGAGCCGCCTTTTCGTAACCCGAGCGTTCCGCATGCAGCACCCTGGGTATCCATTCCAGGGCTTGAATGCTCTGGTGACGAGCAAGCCAGTATCGTGAAAACGCTCTGAACTTATCACGGTCAACCTGGCTGTAGGCTGAGAAGAAAGCCGCCTCCGAACAAAGGGCATCGAGGTGGGCATCCCACTCCTCTTTTGTCTGACTTGCGATCATTCCAGCCTTTAGCTTGAATTCGTTCTCGATACGCTGCTGTTCCTTGTGACTTACGAATACATAAAGGGAGACTATCAGGAAGAGGAGCAGGCAGAGCGGCAGGGCGACTGAGTTCCGTCTGAGTTTCCAGATCTCTCCGTGCTTTACCGAAAGGCTCAATACGACCGGAGTGAGCAGCATTGCGCCGGTGGCATCACCTACCCACCAGGTGAACCAGTTGAACCAGAAGTCATGTACAGAAATGGCGCCCGCCAACCACAGACAGCTCACGCTGATGGACGCGTTCACCAAACAACTCAACGGCCCGCCCAACAACAAGAATCTGACTACATCCTGCAGCCGGTAGAGGTTAAGCGGGCATCCCACAAAGCGGAAGATCAGATAAGCGCCAAACACGGCCTGGAGGGCGGCGGCGGAGCCGATTACCGCTGCCAATACTGTCGAGACCGACAGAATGGCGCTGCCGGCATTCAGAACGGTCCACAGGTTGGCAGCGAACGAACCAAGCCAGACGCCAACCCAGACCCGATAACCCCACAGGAGGGCGGCTGCTAATGCCAAGCCCGCCGCAGGCCATATGGCTGATGCATAGCCGGGGGGAATGGCCAGCAGCAAGCAAAGCCTCGCCAGCGCAAAATATGCGGCGGCAATTCCGAGAATCGCTATGAAAGATGCCAGGGCGGTTCCATGCGAATATGGATTCTCTTTCATGTTTCACCTATTGGACCAGCGGGGGCATTTGAACAGAAACCTGCAGTTTTGATTTAGCTTTCCGCTGAGCCTCGATGTATTTATAGAGATCAGGCTTGGTAATACCCATCATCATGCAAATATGATCGGCTGTGCGTCTTTTCGCATCGTAAATGGCCAGACTTAACTTCTCGTGGTTGGGCAGAAGTCTCACCGCCTCCGCAAGCAAGTAGTGTAGACGCTTTGCGCGAATGATCCACACAGTTCGATAAGCTGGGAATTTACCGGCATTGGCAAAGGACTCGGCTATGAGAGCATAAAGAACTTTGGGTCTGCTCAGTTCTTAAGTTTGGATCTTTCGTAAATCCTCGTAAGACAGACTCATGAACAACACGAGCAAGAAAATGCCATATCGATTGAGACCGCCTTTAGGCGGAAGTCAATCGCGTTGGGCGTTCGCAGGGCGCCTTGTCCTTAGCTTTCCGCAGCCCTCATCGTTCGATTGGGAGGCGACCCTTGTCCCCTCTCCGGCCCAATTATCTTAATCCTATATGAAGTTGGTTGGAAAGGAGAAAAGCACTCAAAAGCCCGGATGTCTATAGGCTTCTTTTCATCATAGTTCCTTGCCTGAAGGTGAGATCCGACCGGAGAGGCCGCGCAGGCAGTCGGCTGCAACGCTTTGTTAGCTGTGATTTTCGTAGTTTTCCGGCTTTATATGGTCCGCGATTTTCAGGTAATTGAAAACCGGCCCAATCGTATTCCAATTGTATTGTTGAGGTCGAGTTCCTTAATATCGTAGAATGAAACTTACGGATGTGCACTTTGCGTAGCGAATGGAATCGTGATTGCGAATAGCTTGTAATAAAGCCAACTGCCGGCCGTCGATTTCTATCGTCACATCGCGCCATGTGCGTGAGCGGTCAGCCCTGGCAAAGTGATGAAAAAGGGTTCTGTGGTGGGAAAAACGCCTGGAAATTGCTAATGATTTCGTCATTCCGGCGGAAGAGACTGTGTCGCAAACGTAATACTTTTCGTATTCCCCCCTAAACGGTGGCAGGGGGGATTGTGATTTTCCGATACTACATAGACACTTGAAATCCCCCTCGATCCCCTTTACAAAAGCCGGAAGCAAAACTTGGTCCCGCGGGATTTTGCCCGGGCATTACTGAATTAGGACACAGCCTCGGAAGCCGGAATCCAGGCTGTTTCCCAACTAATTGATTTTAAAGCAAAAGACACTGGACCCCGGCTTTCGCCGTGGGACGTGTATAGGGTTTTCCGCCCTGGTGTGGGAATTCCAATCCTTTTTCATCACCCTGCTGGAAATTAGAAAATTGTGAGGGGTCAGCCCTGGGCCCTCGCCAATTTCCATTTTCAAGTGCTGACCACTTCCACACAGAGATTTCGCCCGCCCGGTTCAGTTATTCAGTTTTTCCAGTTCAGACATCAGAGTTTCCATTTTCGGCCGCTCGTTTATGTCGTGGACGTCGATGTACCTGATTATGCCCTTCCGGTCGATTATAAAAAGTGCACGTTCGGAAACGCCGTTTGAGCGGAGCACTCCGTATTTGCTGGTTACTTCGCCGTGGGGCCAGAAATCAGAGAGGACCGGAAACCAGACTCCTCCCATATCGGTGGTCCAGGCAAAAAGAGTCGGAATATTGTCCACCGTAATCCCGAGCATTACAGTGTTTCTTGCTTCGAAAGAGGCCCGCAACAAATTGTACCCCGGCCACTGCTCCGAGCAGACAGGGGTCCACGCGGCGGGTACAAAAGATATCACGACATTTTTCTTTCCGGCGAAAGAGCTAAGTGAAACAGGCCCACCGGAAAGGGATGGCAACGTGAAATCAGGCGCCTTGTCCCCCACTTTCAGGACTGACTCGCTGTCAATAGCCTTAAGTTTACCAGGCTGGTATATCCTTCCCTGGTACTGTTCAGATACGGCAAAAGCTGTAGCGCACAAAATGAGCGCAAAGAAAAAAGTTGAGAAAGTTACATATATTTTGCTCATCCGATATATCCTTTCAATTATAAGCGGCTATTTACCATGGCCCATGCCGGTCCTGGCGCGTACCAGTTCCAGAAAAGCCTTGGGGTCTCCGATGGTCCCCGCCTTCGAATACACGACCTTCCAGCCGCCGGGTTTCTTCCAAAGCACAAAGAAATGAGGAGTTCCTGTCACGCCCAGTTGCGTGCAAACGGTCAGAGCCTCGTCGGTAGTGAGCGGAAACTCTATCTTGAAGTGGTCCTTGAACGCGTCTACCTCGAATGATGAATTTCCTGCGCCGATCCCAAGCATTTTGATGCGCGATTTTAGCCCCGGCTTGGCTGTAATTGCTTCGTAGAGCGCATTAACATTTGGTGCTTCCTTCTGGCAATGGGGGCAGTACATGCTGAAAATTTCAACGATCAGCACTTTCGAATCAACCTTGGAAAGGAGAAACGGGTCCTTGGAGACCTTAAGATATTCCCTGTCATGCATTTCCTGAGGAAGGGGGAGCTTAAGTTCGGGAAACATGTCGCCTTCGGCGGGGGTGTCACCCGCAAACAGCGCTGGAAGCCGGCACTGCGACACGCAAATCAGAAAAAGCAGCGTTGCGGGTATTGTCAGCCATTTGATCCTCATGTTCTTTTCTCCATCATGAAATTGTGCGGGTCAGTCCTTGAAGTTAGAAAGGCATAGTATAATGACTCTTCCACTTTCCTGCCAGTTTCCATTTTCAAGGGCTGGCCAAAGAGCGTCGCGGGGTGGATGAAGGAGCGTAGCGGGGTGGATAAGCTGACCCCTTCCCCACTACCTCGCTACCACGCGCAACGCTATGCTGACAGGATCAAAAACCACGTGCATGCCCAGATGTTCAAAATAGCGGCTTGATCCGTAGATGATCTTCCACTGCGTACGATCAAAGTCAAAATGCGCTTCGGCGGTTATTCCACCATCGGGCAGATTGCCGATAGTCGCGAGAAACTTCATGCCGTTACGCACTCCACGCAGTTCAAGTGTGCCTTCCACTTCGAAATTGGGTGCAGTCAAGGATTCACTAATTTTCCGGGCCGAGTCAATCGTGAACCGGGCTGCCGGAAACTTCTCTGCGAAGAAAAAGTCATCCGATTTTAAGTGAGCAATGAGGACCGGCTGCCATTCGTTACCTTCCAGGCTCAGATTTTTGAGCGACTGCATGTCGATCTCGAAAGTTCCTTTTAACTTGCCTTGCCGTATCGTGATATCGCCCCTCAGCAGACGCAATGTGCCGTAGTGAGTCGTGTTTGGGTTGCGCCCGGTCCACTCGATAATGCTCCGTTCGATGTCGACAGTGTAGCTGTGGTCGTCCAATCTGCACCGATCGTCCTCATCTGCAGCATCCGGATCATTACCCGTTAGAGGATATCCGGCTTCTCTCCAGGCAGCCAGCCCTCCGGTGAGAACAAACACTTTCGAATACCCATGCCGCACAAGCTTTTCGGCTGCAGTGACCGAATCATGGGAAGCCCTGCTGGAGCCGTATAGAACAACCTCCCGGTCACGATCGGGCACGATAGCCTCCACTTCCAAGGGGAAGACAACTTGAAAGACGCAGGCATTTTGGGCGCCTGGCAGATGCCGCTTCTCGAATAATTCCTTTGGCAAGGTGTCAATAATGATCAGATCGG
>Ga0181539_1004344_pt1 | contig 12221 bp, 8 predicted proteins | sample PEATcosm2014_Bin_46_FD_119767 | JGI IMG/M metagenome (GOLD analysis project Ga0181539, IMG submission 119767) | Peatland microbial communities from MTU Mesocosm Facility, Houghton, MI, USA - PEATcosm2014_Bin23_60_metaG | ecosystem: Environmental > Terrestrial > Soil > Wetlands > Peat | place... | reverse complement strand
TATTTGCACGAAAGTAAATAAGTACGCTCTTCGTAAGGTTACCAAAGGTCAATTCCCCATTGTTAGGACACATTCTAACGTAATGTCTCCCCGCTTAAATTTGGCGTATATCGTGCTATGCGGGGATGCCGCTTTCGTCTCGCCCTGAATCACCTGGCCGCTCCCGCTCTCAGGTCTTCCAGCGGCCTTTCTACGAGAGTTCCCGGATACCAATAACCAGCTACTCGGGTTACAAAATCAAGCAGAGCCCTCTGCCTCTCTTTCAATGTTACGTCTCGATTACTTGTCCTGCGCTCTGACGATCTTGTCGACCTGTCTCGTGTCACGCCGTATGTGGCAGGGGTGGGTCGTAGCCTCTGTGAACAGCGTGATTATCTGCGTCATCGGATTTCGCACCGCGCAGCTCGGCTTTGTTCCCGCCAACCTTTTCTGCCTGGCGCTCTATGTCCACGCCATCTACAAGTGGAAGAGTTCTCCGGCGCAGACGGCTTCGCCGGCGAAATTGGCGTCTCATATGTCGAGGCAGTACGGGAAGGCGGCTTGTTCACGATCGGGATCTTCGGCCAGAGTGGCTTTACATGGCGTCAGGGTCCGGTCTACCAGCAGCTCAACCCGAGTGCCTGGCAACGATGAGCAATTCGCCAGAAGCAGCGATCGAGCTCTCTCACGTACATTACCGGCTCGGCCCTGACCGCGCTCTGATCTCAGATCTCAATCTGTTGGTCAGGCGCGGCGAAACCCTCATGCTGCTGGGACGCAGCGGCTCCGGCAAAACAACCTCCCTCAAGCTGATCAATCGTCTGCTGGTGCCCAATGAGGGCACCGTTCTGGTGGATGGTGTCGACACCGCCGCATGGGACGTGATCCGGCTGCGCCGTCATATTGGCTACGCGATCCAGGATGTCGGACTGTTCCCGCACTACACGGTCGAGCAGAACGTGGCGCTGGTTCCGAAGTTGGAGGCGTGGGAGCGCGATCGAATCGCCGCGCGGGTCAAGGAGGTGCTGACCCTCACAGGTCTGCCGCCGGACAAGTTTGCCAAGCGCTATCCCAGCCAGCTCTCCGGCGGACAGAAGCAGCGCGTCGGCCTAGCTCGGGCGCTAGCCGCGGACCCGCCGATTCTGCTGATGGATGAACCTTTCGGCGCGCTCGATCCCATTACCAGGGCTGAGATTCAACAAGAGTTCTATCAACTCCAGCAGCGGCTTGCCAAAACCGTGGTCTTCGTCACCCATGATTTGAGCGAGGCGCTCATGCTTGGCAACCGCATCGCCCTGATGGACTCTGGGGCCCTCAAAGGCATCTACCAACCTGAAGAGTTCCTGGCCAGCGACGATGCCGGGGTGAAACCTTATGTGGAAGCGTTTCGCCTGGCTCGGCGCGCGCCTTCCTCTTCTTCCAGCTCCCGCGAACGTTGCGGCTAGAACGCGAACGTTCCGGCTAAAAGTGGTTGTATAGAGATTTCTTTGAAGGGGCATGGCTTCAGCCATGCCGTCAGAGCCAGAAAAAATGCGGGCTTTAGCCCCTGAGGGGATTCGCTCCAGAAATATTCAACTTCGGAATCGCTCTACCATGATGTCCGCCGTGCGCTACATTTTCGACCACCGGCACGAAGTTGCGACCCTTGCGGCCGAACACTTCTGGCTCGTCTTCATCTCGATGCTTTTGGCGGTAGCGGCCGGTGTGCCGCTCGGCATCCTGCTGACCCGCAAGCCGGAATGGAAAACCCTCGTCCTTGGCGCCAACAATGTCGTTCAAACCATTCCGAGCCTTGCCTTGTTCGGTCTGCTGCTGCCGCTCCCCTGGCTCGGAGTGCGCGCTGACCGGCTGGCCATTGCGGCGCTCACTCTCTATGCATTGCTTCCCATTGTGCAAAACACCTACACCGGAATCGCGGGCGTCGATGCCTCTGCGCGCGAAGCCGCGATCGGAATGGGCCTCACTTCTCGCCAGTTGCTCTGGCATCTGGAACTGCCGCTGGCGTTCCCGGTGCTGCTGGCCGGAATCCGCGTGGCTACCGTGATCACGGTGGGCGTGGCTACCATTGCAGCCGCCATTGGTGCCGGCGGCCTGGGTGAGTTTATTTTCCGCGGACTGGCCATGGTGGACAACAACGTAATTCTCGCCGGCGCAGTTCCCGCTGCCGCCATGGCTCTGGCCGCCGACTTCGTTCTGGGAGCGCTGCAACGGCTGGTGGCGCGGCCTCATTCCTGACCCTCATTCCTGATATGGATCGTCCCTGACATGGACCGTCGCGCGTTTCTCGCCACTCTGCCGCTGTTGCTCGGCGCGTGTTCGCCGGCTCATCGCATGACCGTGGGCTCCAAGAACTTCACTGAACAGCTCATCCTCGGCGAGATGCTTGCGCAACTGATCGAGTCGGTAACGCGCGAGCCGGTCGACCGGCGGCTTTATTTGGCCGGCACCTACATTTGTCATCAGGCGCTGCTGGCCGGCCGCATCGATCTCTACGTGGAGTACACCGGCACGGCTCTGGCCGCCGTCCTCAAACAGCGCGCCTCGGGCGATCACCGGCAAGTTTACGAAGAGGTCAAAGACGAGTATCTGCGCCGCTTTGGCCTCGAAGTCTTTCCTCCGCTGGGCTTCGACAACAGTTTCGCTATCGTGATGCGCGGCGACGATGCGGGCCGGCTGAACATAACGAAGCTGTCGCAGCTTGCGCCGTTCTCGCCCAAGCTGAGGATGGGAGTCGGCTATGAGTTTCTCGAACGCCGCGACGGATACGACGGACTCGTCAGCGCCTACGGGCTGAGGTTCGCCGCAACGCCGCGCGTCATGGATCTCGGCCTGCTCTATCGCGCCCTTGAAAACCGCCAGGTCGATCTCATCGCGGGAGCAAATACCGACGGCCTGATTGCCGCATTGCACCTAGCCGTGCTCGCCGATGATCGCCGTTACTTCCCGCCTTACGACGCCGTTCCGATCGTGCGCGACGATACCTTGCGGCGCCATCCGGCCGTGAGATCCGCGCTGGACCGGCTCACCGGACGCATCTCCGTGGACGATATGCGAAGCATGAACTACGCCGTGGACGGAGAGAAACGTGACGCCGCGCAAGTGGCGCGCGACTTCCTGGTCGGCCGCGGGCTGATCTCGAACAATGGGTAGAACAGATTCGGCCAGACGCCGACAAACTCTGCCGACTTGCTCCTGTCAGGCCGCTTCAACTTAGGTCACTTTAGCGTGTCCCAAAACTTTTAAGGTAACTTAAGATGTCATGCTGAGCGCAGCGAAGCATCCCCGGATACTGTCCCGCTCCGCGCCGCTACGGGCTCTTTATGAAGTCCTTCGGCTGCGCCTCAGCCCCACGCCGCGCCGGGATTCTTCGCTCCCTGTGGTCGCTCAGAATGACACCCTCAAATACTTATTGCACGAACTTACAGCACACTAGCAGGCTGCTGAAAAATAGGCTCGCCCGACAAAAAAATCGGCCCTCGCAACAATTTGCGAAGGCCGTCCAAAAAGTAGTACAACGGCGATATTTCCGCGTCTCTGACGAGCCCGCTCTACGCACCCTGCCAATTGCGCCGGTCGACAATGGTTGGCGGCTCGTAGGTTATCCCTCTGGCAAGCCGCTTCTCTTCCCGCTTCGATGTCCATAGCAACAGCGGACCAGTAATGCAACGAATGAAGCGCGACATCAATCCAAATTCGCCTTCAATCTCGTGGCGAAGCGCTCCGATCTTGGCCGCGACCGTGGCGTTCGTCGTCTTGAGCCGCTTCTCCATGGCCCAGAGCGACGCGTTGTAGGTGCCCTTCAGCTTGCGACCCTCCACCAGGAATCGCTCGCGAACCCGCAAGTCGGGATAATTCTTGTAGCGCTTCCAGCCCTTGAACATGGTCTCGCAAATGCGATAAAGGCTGGGACCATTTTTCTCGAAGTCGAATCGGAACGCCCAATCGAGAAAGCGCTGCGAATCGTCGCGCGAGATCGCCGCATGCTTGAAGTTGAACTTGAATTGCCCGTGGATGTCGGCCAGATCCACATCGTCGAGCAGCCGGTCTTCCTCTTGCATCTGGAAGAACAGCGGCGTGCCCGGCACCGGCGTATAGAGCATGAACTGGTGGAAGTCCGTGTGGTGCTCGACCGCGTACTCGATCTCCTTGCGAATGTTCTCCGGCGTGTGATGCTCGAGCCCCACGATGGTCGATCCCAGCAGCTTGATACCGTGCCCTCGCAGTTCCGCAGCCAGCTTGTGGGTATCGGAATTCTTCAGCTTCGCGTAAGTCGAGTTCGGCGATTCCAACCCGACCCAGATCCAGGAGACGCCCAGTTGCACCAGCTCTTCCATCGTGTACTTGCGAATTGCGTTCACCGATGAGAAGACGTAGAACGCCCAGCTCTTGCCTGCCTTCTTCATGCGCTCCAGCAGTTGCATTGCCCGCGGCCGATTGAGCAGGAAATTCTCATCCATCACGAAGAACGAGTCGACATGCATCGAGTGCTCCATGTGCTCCATCAGCTCAAACAACTCATCGCCCGATTCGTAGAAGTTGACTGATTTGCCTTTGCCTCCGAAAAATGACGAGGTCGTGCAGAAGTTGCAGCCCAGCGGACACCCCACGGAGGGGATGATGGTCGCGGCCGTATCCTTGGCCGAGTCGGGAACCCGCATTCCCAGCACGCGCATGCCGAAGCCGGACATGATCTCCGGGTGCTGAATCGGGGCGTGAGGGTCTTCGCCAAGATACCGGCGCATCCAGGCGATGCCTTCGCCTTTGACGATGTGATCGGCGTCGATGAGGTTCTCGATACCCGGAATGCCGGCCACATGCCCGCCGACAATGATCACTGAGTTCGGCGAAAGCAGCCGCGCACGGCGGCACATTTCCTTCACCTTGCCGAGGTTGGAGATGATCCCGGATATGCCGACGATGTCGTACTGATGTTCGGTCAGCTCGCGCTCAAAACGCTCCAGCGTGGGAAAATCCAGCAGCGTGCAGGGCGCCGAAATGTTGTGCTGGATCATCATCAGGCCCCACGAGCGATGGAACATGCGCAGCGAAAAGCTGCCCTGTTCGCGGGTAACCTGGTTGTGGTAGAGCTCCATGGGATTGAGGGAGCGGCTGCCAAATTCATCATCTTGTGCGTAGGGGCCAAAAACGGAACTCAGCAAAACACGAGCTTGCGTCCCCTTTGAATGGGGCTGAACTTCATCGACTCCGAATGTCGAAACCATGACTTAATCCTAGAGAGAAGCCGTCCGGAGTTCCGTGATGTCGTCACAAATTCCCCAGAAATGACAAAACTCTTACAAAATAGGTTCTACTTGGGAACTGTTCGGCTCGGACAGCAAGGTCTTTTTATTCAGCAACTTGCGGGAATGTCCCGAACCGACCCAAGCAACGATGTCATGCTCAGGGCTTGTGACTTTTTCGGACGGTGCCCCACATCTGCCGCAGTTAGCATTCGGAAGGTGCCCCACATCTGCCGCAGTTAGCAGATGTGGGACTTGGCCACCAGTCCCCACGCTCAGACGCCGCCTCAACGCCTCAACTTCACTGCGTTCAGCATGACACCTAAGATAACCGGCGCAGTCACCGATACACCTGCTACGGAACCGCTCCCATACAATGGAGATCGCATTCTTATTTCGAAACTTCTAGTTAATCCGGCAGGGGAATAGCCCTGCTCATGTTGTCGATTTTTAGATGAAAAACCCCTTGCAACGGGGCATATAGGCCAGGACAAAGGGCTCTGACCGGGAGAGAATCCGCAATGATATTACCTTTTCCTATACTAGCGACCGAGGAAGCAGCGGCCATGATCGAAAACGGCCAGACAGTAGGTTTCAGCGGCCTCACGCCGGCGGGCGCCGCCAAGGCGATTCCCGCCGCCCTTGCCAAGCGTGCCGAAAAGACGCACGCTGCCGGCGAGGAATTCAAGATCGGCGTACTGACGTTCATCTCTCTGGATACAGCATCTCTGCAACTGCTCTAAAACCCTGAACCACCCTTTACTACTTGCCAACCGGGCGGAACCGGGGTACGATGCTTTTGCTCTCGCTTCTCCCGGCCTCTTTTCCCACGCAGTGGTTCCGCTGTGTCTACCTTGATGTTTGTTTCGTTGCGACGCGGTTGTTCCAAGACCCTTCTTGGTTGTGTGCCCGGTTGCGTAGGCCGGGAAATGCACCTCGGCTGGTGCAATTTCATCTCCTTTTTACGCCTCGGCGACTCTTTTCTGCGCACCGGCTACTCGTCCCCGGTAAAAAACTACATTCATGGCACCATATATTGTGCTGTGGAAATTCGACCCCAAGAAATCGTGTTTTCACAGTTGACTCCGCCCATCGGGAAAGCTAAAGTTACCTCAACTTGCGCGGCGGTTCCCTTCGGGGAGGTCCGAAGCCATTCGCGAGTTCCAGCTTGTCGGAATCGCGCGGCAAAGCAGTCCGGACGTACCAGCCAACCGCTCGCGATGCTATGCGCAACCCGGAGTCATCTCCGGGCGGCGCGAGGGCCGCTTCAGCCGATTGGGTGTAGATTATTCCGATCCGCTGGGGTAAACGACCGGCAGTCCCGTTTCAGCCGCATCGAATCGGTAGTCGGCGCGGCGGCCGAACAGGGCTATTTCGGGTTTGTGTTCGTCTTTTCGTCGCAGTTCGAGGCCGTATAGTTTGACGTAGCCAAAGCGCAGAGCCGATGCGCCTGGCCGGACTCGAGCGCGGTGACGGATCGACGGGCGAGCGCGAGCACGCAAGGAGTTGAACTTGCTTAAACTCAAGAAGGTCCAAATTCTGGGCTTCAAATCGTTTTGCGATCGCACGGAACTCAAGTTCCCGGGCGATGGCATTGCGGCCATCGTTGGTCCCAACGGTTGCGGAAAATCCAACATCTCCGATGCCATTGCCTGGGTGCTCGGCGAGCAGTCGGCAAAAACATTGCGCGGCGCGCGCATGGAAGACGTCATCTTCGCCGGCACGCGTGATCGCAAGCCCACTGGAATGGCCGAAGTCACGCTGCACCTCATCGATCTCGAGGCTTATCAGGGCGCGCCCGTCGCGGTGCCGGAGATCGAAATTCGCGACGAGATGCCCGGCAATAATCCCGGCAATAATGAAGACGATTGGGATGAGGCAGCCAGTCGACAGGCCAGTGCCGATGAGGTCGCGGAGTACATCGAAGAGGTTCGTCCCGGCCAAACCGAAGAGCGGCCAGCGCCGCCGGGGCATCCGCACGCCGGGATTTCAGCGAACGAAATTTCAGCAAACAATGTCGATCCGAGTTCTCCTGCCGCCGACCCCCCATCGGTCGCGCCTGGCGCGGCCGGTGGGGATAGTCAGGGCTTGGCGGGAGCGGGCGCAGGTGTAAGCGGACCTCAAGTGGTGCTCAAGATTCGCCGGCGCAAGTTTAAGACGCACTACGGCAAAGGCGAACTTGTTGTCACCCGGCGTTTGTTCCGCTCCGGAGAAAGCGAGTACCAGCTCAACGGCAAGCTCTGCCGCCTGCGCGATATCCAGGACATCTTCATGGGCACAGGGCTCGGACCCGAGTCGTACGCGCTCATCGAGCAGGGACGCATAGGGCAAATCCTGAGCAGCAAGCCCACCGACCGGCGCAACATCATTGAAGAAGCCGCCGGCATCACCAAATTCAAGACTCGCAAGCGCCTCGCCGAGGCCAGGCTTGCCGACGCCAAGCAGAACCTGGCGCGCATCAACGACATCTTCGACGAAGTGACGCGGCAGATGAACTCGCTGAAGCGTCAGGCCGCCAAAGCCGAACGCTTTGCCAAGCTGCGCGACGAGATGCGTGGCAAGCTCCGCCTGGTTTTGGCCAGCCGCTTCACCGAATTGCAGCAGCACGCGGCCGAGTTGGACACTCAGCTCAACGCGCTAGGGGAAGAGCTGCGCGCACGCAACCACGCCGTGCAAGAGATGGAGTCCGAACACGCCGAGCGCGCGCAACGCGCTTCCGCTATTGATGGCGAGGCCAGGCAGGCACGCGAACGGCTGAATCATCTCGAGCTGGAGCTGGATCGCGGGGCGGCCCGCAGCCGCAACAATGACGAGCGTTGCGCCGAACTCGATGCGCGCTCAGCCGGAGCCCAGGCCGAGATCGCGCAGACGACCGAGCAGTTGGCGCGTTTACAGGAGGAAGTTGCCGGCAACCAGCAGGTGCTGGAATCGGCCGCCGCCGACGTTGCCGGCGCCCAGGCCGAACTACGCCAGCGGCAGCAGGAGGCGCAGAACGCGACCACGGCTCTGCAACAGGTGGAGCGGGAGCAGGAACAGCATCGTCGCGCCATCATGGACGCCGTCTCGGCCGCCTCGAATGTGCGCAACCGCATCATCCAGGCTGAGGAGCGCATTGCCGCCCTGGAGCGCGAGGCGCAACGTTTGGAGAGCGAGCTGGCGGCGGCCAATCAGCAGGTTGAAACCTTCGGCGGCCAGCGCGGCCAGATCAGCTTCGAATTCGAATCGGCCCAGCAGAAGGTAACCAGCGTTGCGGCGCAGATTGCCGAAACGCGCAGCCAGCTCGAAGAGAAGCGTCGTGCCGAGGCCGAAGGCAAACAGCAACTGGACCGCATGCGCGCCGAGTTTGCCACCTTTCAGGGCAAGCGCTCCTCGCTTGAGTCGGTCATTACCGACCATGGCTACTCGACGGAATCTGTGCGCAAGCTCTTTCAGTCCGACTCGTTCCAGGGTGGCATGGCGCCGGTGGGAGTGCTTGCCGATTTCCTGGAAGTGGAGGAGCGCTACGAGGCCGTCGTCGACGAGTTTTTCCGCGACGAACTGAATTACATCGTGGTGAAGTCATGGGACGCGGCCGACGAAGGGCTGCGCTTGCTGCGCACGGACGTTGACGGGAGGGCAACGTTCCTGGTGCATCCGGAGGATTCGCAGGCCAAGTTTTCGTTCGTGCTTGACGAAAGCGGGCACCGCCCGCTGCCCACCGACCAGATGATCCCGCTCAAGAACTGTATTCGCGTGCTCAACGGCTTTGGCAAGTCGCTGGAAGTGATTCTGCCGAAGCTGGGCAACGGCTATATCGTTCCTGATGCCGGCATCGGCCGCTCGTTTGCCCTGGAAAACCCGGACGCTTTCTTCCTTTCGCAGTCCGGCGAGTGTTTTCACAATGTGATGGTTACCGGCGGCAAGCAACGCAGCGAGGGCCCGCTCGCGATGAAGCGCGAATTGCGCGACGTGTTGCGGCAGATGGCGGAATTGGAACGGGCCATGAGCGAGCGAACCGCCGGCGTCGCCGGGCTGGGGCGCGAAATCACGGAAATGGTCGCCCTGCTCGATCGTCTTGAAAACGAAAGCCGCGAATCCCAAAAGCTCGCCATGACCAGTGGCCACACCCTGCGCCAACTCGATAGCGAGATGGCGCGCGTACGCGAGCGGCTCGGCGTTTACGAGCGCGAAGCGCAACGGGTGACGCGGGAAAAGGACGAGCGGCAGAACTTTATTGCCGAACAGCAACAACAATTGGCGCAACACGAGGAACGGCGCTCGCAACTGGAAACAGAAATGACAGGCGCGCAGGAAGAACTTGCCCGCCTGCGACAGGCTCGCGATGACGCGGCACACGCGGCATCGGAGGTGATGGCCCGGGTGGCGACTCTCGAAGAGCGTCGCCGCTCGGCGGCCTCTTCTCTTAACCGCATTCAATCCATGGCCAGCGAAGTGAACCGGCGGATCAACAATCTCCATGGACAGCTCGAATCGGCGGCCGCGGAGAAGCTGCAGCGCGCGGCGGAAAACGAGAAGATCGCGATCCAGTTAGTGGAGTGGGCGGCCGAACGCGAGCGCATTCAGGCCGGCGAGGCGCAACTGCAATCGGAAGGGGAGAGCATTCGCGCCCGTTTGCTTGCCATCGAGGAGGCGCTCAAGGCTGCTCGCGTCGAACTCGACCGGGTACGCGACCAACGCGCGGAAGTGCTGGCCAATGCGGCCAGGTTGCAGTCCGACCTGGAACACATGTTCGAAAGCTGCGTCCAGGAGCTATCGGTCAGTCGCGAAGAATTGCTGGCTGACGAGAGCCTCGGCCGCGCCAGCGGCGAAGAGCTAATCGCGGAGGAAGCTGCATACCGCGAGATGCGCACCAAGCTCGACTCCATGGGCCCGGTCAACATGATGGCTTTGGAGGAGTACAAGGAAACAGCGCAGCGCCACGACTTTCTCGACACGCAACGCAAAGACCTGCTGGATTCGATCGACAACACGCAGGCGACGATCAAGGAAATCGACGAAGTCAGCAAACAGAAATTTGACGAGGCTTTCGCGGCCATCAACGAGAACTTCCAAAAGGCTTTCACCAAGCTCTTCGGCGGCGGCCTGGGCTTCATGCGGCTGAACGACGAAGAGAACTCGGCCGAGAGCGGCATCGATATCGTCGCCTCGCCTCCGGGAAAGAAGCTGCAGAACGTGTTGCTGCTTTCCGGCGGAGAGAAAGCACTGACCGCGCTCGCGTTGCTGGTCGGCGTCTTTCAATACCAGCCGAGCCCGTTCTGCATCCTCGACGAAGTCGACGCGCCGCTGGATGACGCCAACATCGGACGCTTTACCGACCTGGTGCGCGAGATGAGCATGCAGACGCAGTTCATCATCATTACGCACAGCAAGAAGACGATGTCGATTGCGCCGGTGATGTATGGTGTGACCATGCAGGAGCCGGGCGTGTCGAAGATCGTCTCCGTGCGCTTCGGCGCCGAGCAGGAGCAGATCAGGACCGCTACCGCGTGAAGGTTGTGCGATATACTGCTGTCGTTCCGCTTCGATGCCCGGCGAAGGCACATCGAGGGGCGGTTAGCTCAGCTGGTTAGAGCGCCTGCCTTACAAGCAGGAGGTCGCTGGTTCGAGTCCAGCACTGCCCACCACTTCAGTCGCATCTCGCCGCCATAAGCTCCTATGGAAAAGCTCACAGTAGCACCAACATGCGAGATCAGGCTCCTTGGAGATTCGGCTACCGCGGAGAATGAGCCGCGGGAGCGCCGCGCGGCTGCGCAACAAAAGTATCGCTTTCCGATCTCGTAAGAGTTAAAGTTGTTTTTCCACTTCAAGTTTATTCAAGTGCCCGGCTGGGGTTTCCGGGTGCCGAGTTCGACCCCAAGCCCCCTTCGGTGAAAGGAAAGCACGCATGAACCGTAGTCATCGCCTCAGCACGCAACGGATCACGATGTTGTTGACGCAGGTTGTCGCGGCAGCTATCGTGCTCACCGTTTTCATGACTTCCGCAGCCGCCGAGGAGCCGTTAAACGGCACGCTGAAGAAGATCAAGGATTCGGGCGCCATCACCCTTGCCGTCCGAGAGTCGGCCATACCGTTTTCGTACTATGACAACCAGCAGAACATCGTCGGCTATTCCGAGGAGTACGCATTCAAGGTGGTCGACGCCCTCAAGCACGAGCTCAAGATGCCGGGGTTGAAGGTGAACATGATTCCCGTCACCCCGCAGAATCGGATGTCTCTACTGCAGAACGGAACAGTCGATCTCGAATGCGGCTCGACCACCAACAACTTGGAGCGCCAGAAACAGGTCGCCTTCTCGACCACGATCTTCGTGATCGGCACGCGGCTGTTGACCAAGAAAACCTCGGGGATCAAGGATTTCCCGGACCTCAAAGGCAAGACGCTGGTCACCAACGCCGGTTCGACTTCGGAAGTCCTGCTGCGCAAGATGAACTTCGAGAAAAACATGGGCATGAATATCATCAGCGCCAGAGACCATGCGGAGTCGTTCCTGACCCTGGAAACGGGCCGCGCGGCGGCGTTCATGATGGATGACGTTCTTCTCTATGGCGACAGGATGACCGCCAAGCACCCCGAAGACTGGGTTGTGGTCGGCACGCCGCAATCGTTTGAAGCGTACGGTTGCATGTTGCGCAAGGACGATCCCCAATTCAAGAAGTTCGTGGATTCGCTTTTCACGAAAATCCTGACTTCGAGCGAGGCAAACCGCATCTACAAGAAATGGCTGCAATCACCGATACCGCCCAAGGGGCTCAATATGGACTTCCCAATGACTCCTGCGGTGGCCGAGGCTTTCAAGCACCCGAACGATAAGGCGCTGCAATAAACGCTGTGCACGCGGCGCCAGGACAAGTGAGTGCGGACGCAAATGTGATGGTTACTCGGACATGAGTGTATGCGTTTGCGTCCGCATCGCTCGAGCGGCGGAAATCGCGTAAGTCAAGCGCGCGGGTAGTGAGTAGTGGTTCAGTTTCCGACGGTGCCCCACGTTCGCCTGCGTCGGGG
>Ga0181539_1004341_pt1 | contig 12224 bp, 7 predicted proteins | sample PEATcosm2014_Bin_46_FD_119767 | JGI IMG/M metagenome (GOLD analysis project Ga0181539, IMG submission 119767) | Peatland microbial communities from MTU Mesocosm Facility, Houghton, MI, USA - PEATcosm2014_Bin23_60_metaG | ecosystem: Environmental > Terrestrial > Soil > Wetlands > Peat | place... | reverse complement strand
GAATCCTGGCGCGCGGCAACGCTGTGATCGATTGTCGTGGTCATGGGAGAAGTTCCTTCTCCGCCCTCTCAGCTCATTGATTCGTCAACGCGAACCGTCTCACTGGAGGTTGACACAGAGGGCGAACAACTCTTCGTGAGCGAGTAGCACAATGTCCTTACCTCGGTGGGACTGCTTGTGCACCGCTACAGCAAAGTAACGGGGTGCCCGCCCCCCAGGGGAAGTCCACGTTCCTAAGTGATTGAGGAGCTTCGTCAATAGAGCATGACGATCGGCCTCGGCTATGCGTGCCCATTCAGACCGACCCGCCCACATCTGCGAGGCATGGACCTCAAGACCCCGCTCCTTAGGGATTGCACGCGCAACGATTGCATCGAGGCTCCGTGCAAACGGGAAGCAATCTTCCTCGTGGAGGGCTACGCCGGACAGTACGAAGTACTGGCTCGTTCCGGGTCTCGTCCCGCGCGGCTGGCCAGACTCGTCAATGTACAGCAGGTACATACTGCCCCTCAGAATGCGGAAAGCAGCTAGGAGGACCGCCTACGCAAGTCCAAGCCCTAGCTGCTGCCAGGGATTACTCTACGCCGAACGTGCGCGCGAGTCAATCTGGGTGACCGCGCGAACTACAAGTCTGTAGTTTCAGCCGCTGTCACTTTACCCGCACAGCCTATTAGGCGACTGCTCCCGTTCTTGATCAGCGTTTGCAGTTGGAGACTTGGGCGTCTGCCTTGCGGCCGCCGCCCCCCGCCCCGCTTTTCGCCGGTCCGGGGCGGTCTGTTCTTCCTGGTATGACGTCACGCGGAGGGCGCTGACTGACTCGAAGGCCGATGTATATGTTCGGGCTCGCTTTTCTGAGACGACGCTTGAAGCGCGATGAGCGCTCCCTCGAGTTGGCAAGCAAGGCACGCTCGTCGGGTTCTTGCCTCGAGTTCGCCCTGTCCAACAGCCTCGACGGCTCGACGGCTCGACGGAGCAGCTTCGCCGCCTCCTGAGAGGTGTCGTCCTCGCGAGTGTGGCGCTTGAACGCGCCAGGTGCACGGCCACGCGGTCTAGGTTCAGCTCGCTGTTCCTCGCTACGGTAAGAACGCCCACCTATTGCGGGCGTGAGAAGTCGTCAGTCGGGAGCGATCGTGGACTACGACAAGCGGAGAAACAGGCCGGGCCGATGAGCCTGGCTATCTCGTCGGTTACCTCAGGCATACCAGAGCCGGGCCAGCTCGTGCGGGTGCGGGGACGTCATTGGGTAGTGGCGGACGTATCGTCGAGCGCGCTTCCCGTTCGGATCGGTGCTGGCAGCGAGCCCGAGCGCCTGGTTACGTTGACTTCGGTCGAGGACGACCGATACGACGAGTCCATCCAGGTGCTCTGGAATCTCGAACCAGGCGCCCAGGTACTTGAGCGGGCCACGATGCCAGAATTCGATCCCGGGCACCTCGACGAACCCGCCCGTCTCGCAGCCTTCTTGGACGCGGTGCGCTGGGGAGCGGTCACCTCGGCAGACTCGGCCGCGCTCCAGGCGCCCTTCCGCTCGGGGATCGCCATCGAGGACTACCAGCTCGACCCTGTCGTGCGGGCGCTTCGGATGCCCCGGGTGAACCTGCTTATCGCCGACGACGTCGGCCTCGGCAAAACCATCGAGGCAGGACTCGTTGTGCAGGAGCTGCTCCTTCGCCATCGCGCCCGTACGGTCCTTGTGATCTGCCCGGCCAGCTTGTGCGTCAAATGGCGTGACGAGATGACAGAGAAGTTCGGCCTCGAGTTCCGCATCGTCGACAGCGAGCTCCTGCGACACCTGCGCCGCACCCGTGGGCTGCGGGCGAACCCGTGGACTCACTTCCCCCGGCTCATCGTCTCGATCGACTGGTTGAAACGGGATCGCCCTATGCGCCTGTTCAGAGACGTACTGCCAGCCGTGCCCACTTACCCGAGAACCTTCGACCTACTCATCGTGGACGAGGTCCACAATGTCGCTCCTTCGGGAAGAGGCCGCTACGCCACGGACTCCCAGCGAACTCGGGCGGTCCGTGCGATCGCTCCCCACTTCGAGCACCGATTGTTCCTTTCAGCGACTCCCCACAACGGCTATCGAGAGTCCTGGACGGCCCTGCTCGAGCTTCTTGACGCCCAGCGCTTCGCCCGAGGTGTGGACCCCGATCCCGCCCAACTGCAGCGGATCATGGTGCGACGACTCAAGTCAGAGCTCCCCCCGCTTCCCGACGGCACGCCGCGCTTTCCCCGTCGCGTGGTCCAAGCCATCGAGGTCGCCTACCGGCCCGAAGAGCGAGAAGCGCACCGCTTGCTGGAGAGCTACGCGGGCCTGCGCCGCCGCTCTGTCACCGACGAGCCGGGGCGGATGGCCGTGGAGTTCTCCCTCAAACTGCTCAAGAAGCGGCTCTTCTCCTCCCCGGCGGCCTTCGCCCGGACGCTGGTAGTGCACCGCGAGACCGCGCTTGGCCGTGGACGGCTCACCGAGCGTCGTCCGGCATTGCGAGTGCTCACGGCGGCGATCGACCGAACCGAGGACGACGTCGCCGACGAGGAGGAGTACGCCGAGAGTGTCCGCGCCGCGCTCGCCACCTCGGCCCAATACGTCGGCTCACTCGACCCAGAGGAGATCGGGCTGCTCGACGCACTGGCGGTCTGGGCTGCCCAGGCCGAGGGACGCCCCGACTCCAAGGCGATCGCGCTTCTCGCCTGGCTCGACGACGTAATCCGCCCGGCTGGCCCCGACAGCATGCGCCGCTTCAGCGACGAGCGCGTGATCGTCTTCACCGAGTACCGCGACACCCAGCGCTACCTGGTCGATCTGCTCGAAGCCCATGGCCTGGGTGGGGACCGCTTGGCGCTCCTCCACGGCGGCATGGACGAAGTGGCCCGGGAGCACAACAAGGCTGTGTTCCAGGCAGATCCCTCACTCGATCCTGTGCGGATCCTGCTCGCGACCGACGCGGCGAGCGAGGGGATCGACCTGCAAGACCGCTGTCACCGCCTGGTCCACTACGAGATCCCCTGGAACCCGAACCGCCTCGAGCAGCGAAACGGCCGGATCGACCGTCACGGGCAACGCGCGGGGGAGGTGCTCGTCTGCCACTTCGTCGGTGCAGGCTTCGCTACCGCCCCACCCGGGTCGCTCGAAGACGACCTCGAGTTCCTGCACCTTGTCGCAGAGAAGGTGAACGCCATTCGCGAGGATCTCGGATCAGCCGGACCGGTCATCGCCACCCAGGTCGAAGAGAAGATGCTCGGTCGCCGCCGCCATCTCGACGAGGATGAGATCAACCGGGCCGCACCCAAAGGGCGCCTCGTCAGGCTCGACCGGGACCTGCGCGAACAGATCGGGCGGTTGCGAGAGCGCCTCACCGAGAGCGTCGTCGAACTTCACCTCGCACCGGTGAATGTCGAGCGGGTCGTGCGGACGGCGCTGGCACTTGCTCATCAGCCGGAACTCATCGAAACGATTGTGGAGCGTCCAGCAAACGACGGCGGGCCGCAGCGCGCGTTTCGCCTCCCGCGCTTTACCGGAAGCTGGGCCAGGACCACCGAGGGTCTCGCCCATCCCGTCACGGGCAAACTGCGGCCAATCACATTCGACCATGAGGTTGCCGCCGGCCACGACGACGTCGTTCTCGCCCACCTCGGACATCGCCTCGTCGCCCAGGCCGTTTGGCTTCTGCGCGCCGAGGTCTGGGCGGTCAGCACCGAGGCGAATCTCGCTCGTGCCACGGCACGCATAATCCCCGACGGGATCGTCGACGAGGTGGCGATCATTGCCCACGGCCGACTGGTAATCACGGGAGCTAACGGTCACCGCCTCCACGAGGAGGTCGTTGCAGCAGGTGGGCTCGTTCGCAACCGGCGCTTTGCCCGCATCCCGACTGTCAGTCAAGTCGGAGCGATTCTCGATGCGCCGACACTCGGAGTTCCGCCAGTCGCGCTTTGCCAGGAGCTCGCGAGAGGCTGGCCGGCTCTCTCCGAAGCGCTTCTCACCTCCCTGGTTCGTCGTCAACAGGAACGGGCCGAGAGTCTGGCAGCGGTGCTGGAACGTCGAGCGGACGAGGACGCGCGAGCGGTTGTCGCAGTGCTCGAGGAGCTGGCGCGCTCGATTAGAACCGAGCTCGGCAATGCTGCAGCCAATCTGCAGCTCAGCTTGCCGCTCTTTGCAGCCGATGAGCGCATCCAAGTAGAGCGCGACCTCGACGCGCTGCGGCGCCGGCTCGAGGAAATCCCGGCCGAGGCAGAAGCTGAGGCAGCTCTCGTTCGTCTCCGCTACAGCGATCCCACGCCTCGGCTGTTCCCAGCCGCCATCGAGGTTTGCGTCCCAGAGCACCTTGGATCCCCGCGGTGACAACGAGAAGCTTCCACGCCGAGTGGCTCTCGCTCATCGAGGTCTCCGGGCCGTTCCTCACTTTGCCCGTTCTCACCCGGGCGTTCCCAGCCGGCCTCGAACCGACCGATCTCGAGCTCGTCGAGCAGCTTCGGGTCGCCTACGACGAGGTGAGCAACGAACCCACGCTGGCTCCTCTCTGGGTGCACTGGGTGCTCGAGCGGCTATTGGGGCACACCGAGGAGGTACTCCGTCATGGCGCGGGCATCGGCGCGCGACTTACGCATCGAGTCGCTGAATACGGCGTCGATCTGCGACCCGACTACGCGGTCGTCGACCCGGAGCGAAGCGAAGAAGCCTCGCGAACGCGACTGCTCGTCGTGCAGTGCCCCTGGGGCACGCCTTTAGACGAGCGGCCAGAGGGGGCGACCTGGGCAGCAAGCCCGATCGACCGTCTGGAAGAGCTGTGCCGTGCGTCGGGGGTGCGGCTGGGGCTTCTCACCAATGGCGAGACTTGGACGCTCGTCGATGCCCCAGTTGGCGGGGCGAGCGGCACTGCCACCTGGGATGCTGAGTTATGGCTTGAGGAGCGTTCGACCCTCGACGCCTTCACCACCCTCCTTGGTGCCCGCCGGTTCTTCACCGTGGCGGAGAGCGAGACGCTCGAGGCCCTGCTTGGCCAGTCGGCCAACGCGGAGGCTGAAGTCACCGACCAACTCGGCCGACAAGTACGTGCTGCTGTTGAGCTACTCGTCGACGCTTGGAGCAAGATCAACCGGGAGCGCAGAGGCCGGCTGTTCGCGAACCTGCAACATGCCGAGGTGTATGAGGGCGCGGTCACCGTGCTCATGCGGCTTGTATTCCTCCTCTGTGCCGAGGAGCGGGGGCTGTTCCTGCTCGGGGACCCCATCTACGACGCCTCGTACGCTGTCTCGACTCTGCGGGCGCAGCTCGAGGAGGAGGCCAACACCTACGGCGAGGACGTGCTCGAGCGGCGCACCGGAGCGTGGCACCGTCTGCTGGCCACGTTTCGCATGGTGTACGCCGGGGCGCACCACGAGGACCTTTCCTTGCCCGCGTACGGGGGCAGCCTCTTCGACCCCGACCGATTCCCCTGGATCGAAGGCCGTCACCCGGATGGCCTGTCGCACTCCACGCCCGGCGCGCCCTTGCCCGTCGACGACCGAACCGTCCTCCATATCCTCGACGCCCTTCAAGTGCTGCGCTTCTCGGGGCGAGGCGGCACGACCGAGGCGCGACGACTGTCGTTCCGGGCACTCGACGTTGAACAGATCGGCCACGTATACGAAGGACTTCTCGACCACGCGGCCGTTCCCGTCGACACCGTCGTTCTCGGTCTGGCGGGAACGAAGCAACCCGAACTCGCACTCAAAGAGGTGGAAGCGCACGCCGGCCGCGGCAGAGAGGACCTGGAGGAGTGGTTGTCGGAGCAGACTGGCCTTAGCTCAAAGGCGGTGATCAAGGCTCTCGGACTAACCGGTTCGCCCGACGACATCAGCCGGCTGACCAGTGCGTGCGACAACGACCACGCACTTGCCGGCCGTATCGCCCCCTATGTGGGTGTCCTACGACGAGATCTGCGCGGCCTTCCCCAGGTGTGGTTGCCGGGCAGCATCGTCATGACCCAGTCTGGCGATCGCCGTTCGTCGGGCACGTACTACACCCCGCGTACGCTCGCGCCCACCACGACGTTCCCGACGATCGTCAGTTGCTCGAGGTCCGCTCGCGCCTCGTCGAAGAGCCGCCGCTTCGTCTCGGCGTCGGTGACGTCGAGGACGAGAAACGATTCGAGCTCACGCCGCTTACGGACTGCGTCGTCCACGAGTGGAGCCATCACCGTTGTCGGGTCGAAGAGGGTGCCACCGTGCAGCTCCGCGCCCTTTGCGGGGTCGAGATGGAGGTATTCCAACTGCGCGAGCGAGGTGATTCCGAGGAGCGAGTCTCCGACACGGAGCGCGTGGTCGACGAAGCTGAAGGGGCGGTCTTTCGCAAGCGTGACGAGCCACAGGGAGAGCTTCGCCATCTCGGTCGCCATGGGATTGCGGTCGACCCCGTAGATGCAGCGATCGGCCACGAGGCGAAGCGCGAGGATTTCCCTGTCGTTCTCGTCGCCGGGGAGAGGCACTAAAGCGCCTCCTGGCGGTCCTACTGGATCCCCCGGCGAGACTCCTTCGAGTGTCCAGGCTTCGAGCAGGCGAGCGGCGAGGTACCGGCAGGCGGCGACGAGGAAGGCGCCCGATCCCATGGCGAGGTCGCAGACGCGAAGGTCGAGCAACTCGACAGCAGGGCGGAGCTTCCACTGATCAGGCGAAGTTGCCGACCTCGTCACCTACTTCTTTCTTCGCGGCGCCCAGCTAGTACGGAGAGGCGGCAGCATCGCCCTCCTCGCCACCAATACCATCGCTCAGGGTGACACCCGGGAGGTGGGCCTGGACTGGCTGACTGCACGCAAGTGGTCGATCCCGCGGGCCGTGAAGAGCCGACCCTGGCCAGGCGATGCCAGTCTTGAGGTCGCTCAGGTGTGGCTCCACCGCGGGCCGTGGGAGGGAGTCGCGACGCTGGAGAACCGGCCGGTGAGCACCATTACCTCGGTTCTTGAACCTGTTAGCCGAGCGAGCGGCAAGGCACACCGACTGACATCCAACAGCGGAAAATCATTCCAGGGCTCGAACGTCAACGGGATCGGTTTCGTCCTTGAGCCGGACGAGGCCGAAGAGCTCCTGCGGCAGGATCCGCGTAACGCGGATGTTGTGTTCCCGTATCTCAATGGCGAGGATCTCAACTCACGGCCTGACTGCTCCGCAAGTAGGTGGGTCATCAACTTCTTCGATTGGCCGCTGGACCGTGCGATGCAGTATCCCGCCTGCCTTGGGATCATCGACACACGGGTGAAGCCCGCCAGAGAACAACTCAAGAACAAACCGAAGGAGAAACAGAACTATTGGCTCTACGAGCGGAGGGCCATTGACCTGTACGCCGCCATTGAGGAGATGGAGCGAGTGATCGCCATCTCTCTCGTCAGTAAGGCCGTTGCGCCTGCCTTCGTTCCGGTGGGGGCTGTGTTTGCTCACAGGTTGGGCGTATTCCCCTACGACGACGATGCGCACTTCGGCTTGCTGGTGAGCACAGTCCATTACTGGTGGGCGGTCACCAGGAGTTCCACCCTTGAGACTCGAACTAATTATGCGCCCACTGATTGCTTTGAGACCTTCCCGCAGCCTGTGCTGACTCATGCCGTAGGGAAGGCGGCCGGCGCCCTGGACTCTCATCGACGCCAGCTCATGCTCGACCGCTGGGAAGGACTGACTGCCACCTACAACCGGGTACACAACCCGAAGGAAGAGGCGGCCGATATCGGTGAGCTCCGCCGGCTCCACATAGAGCTCGACCATGCGGTCACCGCCGACTACGGCTGGAGGATCTCGCGCTCGACCATGACTTCTGGGAGACTCGCCAAGGCATGCGCTTCACTATCGGCCCCGCTGCGCGCGTCGAGTTGCTCGACCGGCTCCTCGAGCTGAACCACGCCCGCTACGCGGAGGAGGTCAGGTTGGGCTTGCACACCGACGAGGGCCATCGTTCCTCGGCACGCAAGGCCGGTGATCGGCAGCCTTCGAGTGGCCCGGCACTGTTCGAGATAGATCCATGACCTCCGAGGAGATCACGACGTCGGCGATCCTTGCCCCGCCCCCACCCGCGGAGATCCGCGCCGAGCTCGAGCGCATGCTGATCGCCAACATTCTCGGCCCGGAAGTGGGCGAACAGGAGGAACTCATCACCACCGCGGTCCGCGAGTACTACCTCGTCGGCATGCTCGCGCCGCGCCGGGGAGGGCCAGAGCCCGGCGACTTCGATGGACAACAGGACGGGCTGGCCGTAGAGGGATCGGCAGAGTCCGAGGAGGCTTCGCCGGACATCGCCGCGCCGCCTGGCCCCTCCCTCTTCCCGTCGTCGCTGGGCATGACGTTCGGCGTTACCGGAGAAGCGACCGAGATCCAGATCGAGGCACGCTGGGGTCGTTACGAGCGGGTCACCTTGGAGACCGAGGCCGGAGACGGCCTCCGTCGCGCGTGGCGTCGCAACCCCGCAGGCGGAGTGTTCCCGGTTCGGCTAGCGGAGGGGACTTTCGGTCCGCTCGTGCCGGACGAGGCGCAGGAAGGTGTCGTCGTACGCGGCGAGGTGCGCCGAGTGGGTGACCTCTGGGTCGTCACCGCCTTCTTGGTCAACGATCAAGAAGAGCAGCGAACCCGAAAGGACGAGGCCTGGCTTTTCCAGGCGTCGCTCGCTGTGACCGATCCCGATGGCCGGCCGGTCTTTCGTCGACCGCTTCTCCTCGCGGATGATGGTGGCGGTTCGCAGGAGGCTCGCGCCCTCGACATGGCCTACCGCGGCGAGGTCGAGTTCGCCGTCGGCCACGGGACTGGTGTTCATGTCGAGCTTGATCCGGACGATCCGCGACAGGCAGTGCGCGTCGGGACCACACCGGTGCCGACAGCCGATGTGCCGCGCACCGAGCCGCCGACGTCCGCCGACTTTGCAGGCTTGGCCGACGTCGAGCTCGACATGGCAGTGCTTGCGAGGGCATCCGATGGCGACCTGCCCCAACTCCTCCGCCCACTCGTGTCCACTTACCGCGACTGGATCGGTCGCGAGCGAGATCGCATCGGACTACCAGCGAGACGCCTCACGGGCTTCGAGGACACGGCGGAGGCCGTCCTCTCCCAGTGCAAGCACGCAGCGGACCGGATCGACGCCGGAATCGACTTGCTCGACTCCACGACGCCCACTTACGACCCGCATGCCGCTGAGGCGTTCCGTTTCGCCAACGAGGCGATGTGGCTCCAGCGGGTTCACACCCTTGCCGCTGCACGCCGGAGCGCCGAGCCGACCCTTAGCCTGGACGAGGCGCTCGACGAGGCCGATCGTCCCGAGCACCACCGTTGGTATCCGTTCCAGCTCGGCTTCTTGCTACTGAACCTGCCAAGCCTCGCCGACCCGCTGCACTCTGAGCGGGGACCCGGAAGTGAGGGGCTTGTCGACCTGCTCTGGTTCCCGACCGGTGGTGGCAAGACCGAGGCCTATCTTGGTCTCACCGCCTTCACACTCGCCATGCGCCGCCTCCAAGGCACCGTCGGCGGCTATGACGGGAGCGACGGCGTCGGGGTGCTGATGCGCTACACGTTGCGACTGCTGACCGTGCAGCAGTTCCAGCGGGCAGCGGCACTGCTGTGTGCGTGCGAGCACATCCGCCTGGCGCTCGCGTCGGCCGGCGATCTTTCACTGGGCGAGGTGCCTTTCCGCCTTGGGCTTTGGGTCGGAGCGACCGTGACCCCGACGCGTGGCACCCAAGCCGCCAAGGCGATCGAAGAGGCCCGAGGCACCGCTTACTACGGCGGAGGGTCCAGTCCGGTCCAGCTCACTTCCTGCCCATGGTGCGGCGCCTCGGTCAGCGCGTCCAAGGACGCCGAGTACGACGCTGTGCGAAAGCGGACGTTGCTCTACTGCGGCGACACGCTGGGGCGCTGTCCCTTCACTCGCCGGCAAGCGATGGGTGAAGGGTTGCCGGTAGTCACCGTTGACGACGAGATCTACCGCCTCGTTCCTTCCATGGTGATCGCCACGGCCGACAAGTTTGCTCAGATGCCCTGGCAGGGACCGACCAGGGCGCTGTTCGGCCGGGTTAGCCGGCGCTGCGAACGTCATGGATGGCGTAGTCCCGACCTTGACGAGCTGCTCGACGAACGTGACAGCCACCAGCGCCGAGGTACCTACGGCGCCGCACGCACTATCGACGGTGGGCCGCTGCGTCCCCCAGACCTCATCATCCAAGACGAACTGCACCTGATCGCCGGTCCCCTCGGCAGCCTCATGGGTCTCTACGAGACGGCGATAGACCATCTGTCGACCTGGAAGGTGGATGGCAGAGCAGTGCGCCCGAAGGTCGTCGCATCGACGGCAACCGTGCGTCGGGCTGAGTCGCAGGCGCACCAGGTGTTCTGGCGACGCCTCGAGATCTTCCCTCCGCCAGGGCTTGACGCCGGGGACTCCTTCTTCGCCCTGCAGCGGGACCCGACCGTCGCCGCGGGACGGCGCTATCTCGGCGTGTGCGCACCTGGCCGGCGCATCAAAGCAGTGGAGATCCGCGTCTACGTCGCGCTCCTCGGTGCGGCACAAGCGCTCTTCGAACACTACGGAGAGGCTGCCGATCCATGGATGACGCTCGTCGGCTACTTCAGCGCGTTGCGAGAGCTCGCCGGCATAAGCCGCCTCGTAGATGACGACGTCTCCACCCGACTCGCGCAGTCCTCGGCTTCTGGGCGAGGTCTGGCGCGGCGGTTCCTCCGAGAAAAGCGCGAGCTCACTTCGCGCATGAGCTCGAGCGAGATCCCCGGAGTGCTTGAGCAGCTCGGACTCACGTTCCGACCGGATCCAACAACCGAAGTGACAAGCCGCCCGAGGACTCGTACGTCCAAGGCCGAGCGCAGACCGGTGGACGTGCTACTGGCCACGAACATGATCTCAGTCGGAGTGGACGTGCCCCGTCTTGGGCTCATGGTCGTCGGAGGGCAACCGAAGGCCACGGCCGAGTACATCCAGGCCACCAGCCGCGTCGGACGAGATACCCGCGGCCCAGGGCTCGTCGTCACTGTTCTCAACTGGGCTCGTCCGCGCGACCTGTCGCACTACGAGACCTTCGAGCACTTCCACGCCACCTTTCCTCGGCATGTGGAAGCACTCTCGGTGACGCCCTTCGCGCCCCGCGCCCTTGATCGCGGGCTCACCGCCGTGGCCATTGCGATGATCCGTCACCGGGACGAGACGACGAACCCTAATGGCGCGCCACAACGTCTCGACCCTCAGGCTGTCGCCAACGAGGCGATCGCCACACTGCGAAGCCGAGCCGACGGGGTGACGAGCACGCCGGCGGTCGGCGAGGATGTGGCACGGGCACTCAACTACCGTCTCGACTCCTGGGTTGCCCTCCAGCGGCGTCAGGCAGTCGTGCTTGGGTACCGCGACCGCAAGGACGGCAAGACGATCGGATTGCTCCAACAACCTGGCGATGCTCGCTGGAGCGTCTGGACCTGTGCCACGTCTCCGGGAGGTCGAGCCCGGCATCATCCTCCTGCTCGGCGGCGACGCTCCTCAAGGGGCCGGACCGGATTATGACTTCCCGTTGTTCCCCTCGGCAGACCAGACTGACGGCCGGCCGGGCATGGAGGCGGCGCCAAACAACCCGAGCATCGACTCCGAGGTGACGCCATGACCCTGACGCGCATCGGCGAGGTGCGGCCCAGCCAACTCCTCTACACCTACGGCCCCGGCAGCCTCATCGACTTGCCGCATCTCTCGGTGCTCGTGTCGGGCATCGATGGCTGGGCGAGCAATCCGCTCGCCGCGCCAGAGGTTACAGAACGGCGCCTGCTGGACGCCGTGCGACGCGCCCTCGGGCCCGATGTGCAGATGCTGCGCCTACCACCGCATCTGCCCGAGACTCCGAATCCCTTCGACGACTGGGCTCGCACGGGGGTGCCCGTTCAGATCTTCCCTTCCTGGGTGCGGTGCCCTGCCTGCGACCGTATCGGCCCGGCAGGAGCCCCGTTGTTCGAGCTTCGCACCCACCCCTACCGGCCGGAGATGGCCAGCTTCCGCCACGCCAACTGCGCCAAGACCCGCGGCAAGGCCCCACCCGCGGTCCCGGTGCGTTTCGTGCTCGCCTGCCGAGGCGGACACCTCGACGAGTTCCCGTGGGCGATCGTAACTGTTCAGGTCTCGTAGCCCCATCCACCCGGCGCGCGACCGGTGCGCGTATCGTCGGGAATTCCGACCGACGACCCCTCCCCGTTCGATGACCGCCCCTCCTACGAGGAGTTGAGCG
>Ga0181539_1004332_pt1 | contig 12245 bp, 10 predicted proteins | sample PEATcosm2014_Bin_46_FD_119767 | JGI IMG/M metagenome (GOLD analysis project Ga0181539, IMG submission 119767) | Peatland microbial communities from MTU Mesocosm Facility, Houghton, MI, USA - PEATcosm2014_Bin23_60_metaG | ecosystem: Environmental > Terrestrial > Soil > Wetlands > Peat | place... | reverse complement strand
GACAGCACCCTGCGCAGTGATTCGTACTTTTCGCGAACCGCTCCTACTAGTCCATTCCGCTTCATGCAGTTAGACTACAATACATTCGCTACATGTACAAGTTATTTATGCGCAATTCCTTAGTACCGACTACCGGGCCAGAAGTGAGGTAAGTTCCGAAATTCTGGGCAGGTTCTCAAGCCTCCTCACAAGCTCGACAATACGCTCGGCCTTGTCCGACGGCCACCGACTGAAAGCCGCGCATTCGCGAAACTTGTCCGCAACCTCGTCGTAGCTCATGGGGTTCGCCGGACTTCCTTTCCCGAAGTCCGCCTGCCCTGAGATAGTCCGCCCACCCTTCAACTTGATCTCTAAGATGGTCGTCATCTTATCGTACCCAGCCGCTTCGGCTGCCGGGTGGACACCGAAATCCACCTTGCGGATCATGGCCTTGACCTCCGGCTGGTTGACTATTTCATCCGTGAACTCCGGTAGCCCGGCGCGCCGCTTGAGGAGCAGGATGGCCATGCAAAATTCCATGCTGAATTTTGCCTGCAACTCAGTCGTAGGCTGGTGGTGAATCAGAGCATTCGGCATGTTCTGGTTTGTTCCCACCTTCACGTGCTCCACCTGTTCTGGGCGAATGTCGTTCTGCCGGATGAGCGAGAGCATCAGTGTCATGCCGGGGTGCGTAAGTGATCCGGATGGATGCGGCTTGATGGAGATTCCGGGGTCGGCAAACGTCCACGGCTTGCCGAGCTTCGATCGAATTGCGTTCTCATCGTAACCGCCACCCGCCGCACGGAAGAATCCCCGAGGCGCCTCCAGGATAAAGGGTGTCGCAGTGAAGCCCATACTGGCGAATTCCAGGGCCATCACCCCGCTCTCCGCCGCGCGTCCGGCGTGGAAGGGTTTCATCATGGTGCCGAAGTTCTCGCGCAAACCTGCCGACTGGCTCCCGGCAATCCCCAGAGCGGTCCGCGTCACCTCGGCGGAAAGCCCGCACAGGTTGGCCAACGACGAGGCCGCACCGAAAGTACCGCAGGTCGCAGTGCTATGGAAACCATGCTGGTAGTGCCGGGGCTGGATAGCCTCGGCGATCTTGCATTCGACCTCGACCCCGATGTGATATGCCTGCAAGAGATCGCGACCCGACCGCCCATCACGCTCCGCTACTGAAAGCACGGCGGGAAGCACCGGCGCGGTGGGATGCGTCAGCAAGCCGTAAACCCGGTCCTTTGCCACCGCTAACTGGGTATCGTCGTAGTCGTCGGCATGGATCGCTGTGCCGTTAGCAAAGGCGGCGAAGCGGACTGGCAGATGCAGGGCGGAGCCGATAACGGTGGCCGCCGCACTGCCGCACGCAAATGTCTGCAGGTGACGGCGCACGAGGTCGCCGCTTTTTGCCACGGAACCGGCTAGAGCCAGTCCGAGTCCGTCCAGGATCGACTTTTTGCCGAGTTCGACGACGTCCTTAGGGATGTCCGCGTATTTCGTCGATACTATGAACTCGGACACGTAGGCGGTCAGCGAGCCTGTCTCTTCAGGCTTTGTATGCATTTGCTTGGTTTCACTGCTCATTACTATTTCCTCCTGGATTTAGGTACTCATCATTAGGTACTCATCATATCGTTCGAATTGGCTCGGCGATACTAGCCCGTATTATTCGTGAAGTTGAAGGCACGAGAACCTTCTCGAACTACAAACATATTGTCCAAACAGTGTCTGAAGCAACAAACGAGACTCCCGCAAAATCGACGATAGTACGACACAGTGTTTGTTCCCGGAGATTTTTCCAAGCCCGCCGTGCTCAGTGAGGCGGAAACAATCGTAGGACAAGATTCTACCCGATCTGAGGACGAGCAGCGGCGAATTGAAGACGAAAATTCCACACGGGATTTTGACTTGAGGTTGTGGGGAGCCGCGAAGGAGTTTATACTGCCCTCTAATCGGTTTCAGTTTCGACCATGAACCGAATTCCAAATCACAAGAAGAGGTGTAGTCAGTTGAAAATCAGCCTGCCTAACATCAGCATTCTAGCAACCGGCGGCACAATTGCGGGTAGGGCTCCTTCCAACGTCCAAATGACCGGGTACGAGTCAGGCGTGATCGGTATCGAATCGCTGATCGAGGCCGTGCCCGAAATCCAGCAGGAAGCGAACGTCAGATGCGAGCAGATTACCAACGTTCGCAGCCCCTCACTTACTTTCGCCATTTGGTTGCAGATGGCAAATCGTATCAACCAATTGTTGGCTGCTAACGATATCGACGGCGTCGTTATTACCCACGGCACCAGCACCATGGAAGAGACGGCCTACTTCTTGAATGTCGTCATCAAAAGCGATAAACCCGTCGTGTTAGTCGGCGCGATGCGCCCAGCCACCGCCATGAGCGCCGATGGTCCGTTGAATCTACTAAACGCAGTGCGACTGGCCGCCAGCAAGGATGCCAAAGGCAAAGGCGTACTGATCGCACTCAACGATGAAATCAACGGTGCGCGCGATGCCACGAAAACTAATACCGTTTCGATTGAGACTTTCAAGGCTCCGGAACTTGGATACTTGGGATATATCCAGAACGGCAGGCCATATTTTTACCGCACCAGCACCCGTCGGCATACCGTCACGAGTGAGTTTAGCGTCGAGGGTCTGACTCAACTGCCCCGGGTCGACATCATTCTTGGATATGTGAACGATGATGCGGTGCACGTTGAGGCGGCGGCATCCGCCGGCGCCCAGGGCATCGTTGTCGCACCTCCTGGACATGCGAGTCTATCCAACGCGCTCAGAGCGGCGCTGATTGCAGCCCAGAAAAAGGGTATTGTGATCGTGAAAACCTCTCGGACTGGCAATGGGATGGTTACCCGTGTAGCAGAAGACGACCAGTACGGGTTCGTTGCCGGTGACAACCTGAATGCGCAAAAGGCCCGCATCCTGCTGATGCTGGCGTTAACCAAGACGAGCGACCTCGCAACGATCCAACGGATATTCAACGAATACTGAACGGTTGAACTGCTCCAGGCTTCTTTAGCACTTGATCGGCTTCCCGTTGGCTCAGTTATATTGCGCAGGCAAAGTTTAATGATTTCTGCTAAGTCTCTGCATCTCGACCATTTGCATGTGCTGCGCTACGCCATTCCATTACCCTGTAACGGCATGAATATCCCGCATGTTACTCATATCATGCTTGACTATCCACGGCAGAGTCGAGCATGTATTACCCTGTATGACCTCGCTCATCAAAAAGGAAAAATGCCAACACCACCGCATGTTTGGCATCTCACCGTTGCAATACATGCGGCGGTAGGCACAAGCTACCTCCCTCGGCCTCTCGACCGAACAGCTGCTCAACGAGTTGCGTCAGATCCAGAAGACACTCTGCTGTATCCGCCCCAAGGAACAAGGATCCTCGCCACGTGACCACGGTGCTTCGAGCAATCACGCTTGGCTCAAGCGCTCGGCCTCGATCAGCTCGGTAGTACCCAACGTAGGTAATACTACACCGGCGAGCTAACTCCTTCACCGCTGAACTACTATACGTGTCCTTGCTTCTTCGTAGTTAACTCCCCTAGCCCTGTGAAAAACTCAGGAACGGTGCGCCCCGTTTGATCATGACCAGCCAAGGGGCGGCCGCATTCTCTTTTATTTCATTCCTGTGAGAGACGTGCTCACCGCGCGAGGGTCGCGCATCGGCCACCGCCCGCTGTCTACCTGCGCCAACAAGTCTCCAATGATACGATTAAACTCGTCGGGTGCTTCGAGGTTGATCGTATGGCCACAGTTGGGCATAAAAGTTAGTGCTGCCGACTTGATATTCTGCTTCATCAACACGCCGGGCACCAGGCACGGCCAGTCTTCGTCGCCGGAAATGATAAGCGTGGGTACGTCGAGGCGCTTCATCTCGTCCACGCGGTCGTAAAGCGACGGCCGCTCCCGTTGAACCCCGAGCTGTGTGTTCGCCGAACCTAGCTCGGAATGCTCCGCCAGCATCCGTTCGAACTCGGCAAAGCCGCGCGGATCTTTGTTCTCGAACTGAACACGGGTCGGGCCATACGCGTACTTCTTGGCGAAGGCTGGAATTTTTGCTGATTTGATGAAATCGGCAATTGCCTTCGCTTCCTCGCGGAAACGCTCGGTCTGATCCCGCTCGGCACCGTACCCTACGCCGCCTACGCATAACGACAGCGCCCGCTTGGGGAACTGGAATCCAAACTCCAGCGTGGCGAAGCCGCCCATCGACAATCCGACAATGTGCGCTCTCTCGATATTCAGGTGATCGAGTACGGCCTTGATGTCATTAGCGGCACGTAGCTGAGAATAGGCGGCTGAGCTCTCCGGTACGTCGGATGGCGGATAACCTCGTGCATTGAATGCAATGCAGCGATACCTCCGGCCGAAGTGCCGCATCTGTGGTTCCCAACTTCGGTAATCGCCGGCGAATTCGTGCACAAAGATCACCGGCCTGCCTGCCCCCGTCTCCTCGTAGAACAGTCGGACACCGTCGTCTGTGGTTGCATAAGCCATGTCTTTCACCGTCCATTCATTCTTTAAGATATTTTGTAGCTGCAACTCCGATTTGGAAAAAGCACCACCTTGCAAATCGGACGCATTATACTGCTCGTGAGCAGCTTTGCAAGGCCAAGTTGCATCCGCGATCGAAAAGCGGAGTGACGCCTTACCATTTTGGGTTTTTGGCGCGTAATAGAGAGCGTTCCTCGTCGTCAATCGGCATTTCGAGCCATCACGCGAAAGTGAAATCCGCACCAACTAGATACGCATGCCTCCCGCGATGAGTTTCGAGTCTCGTGCGCGAGCACCTGACGATTTCGGATGAACACACCTGGTGCTCCTGACCTGCCCGGTATTTTGTACCATCGATAAAGGCGAAGGCGATGTCAAGGGCAAAGTTATCCTGCTCGGTGTTTTTGCCACCGCGTGTTCGCCAGAGGAGGTTGAGGACCAAGACCCTGGGCTCTCACGCTGAATCACCACTTGGTGGACGCGACGGACCGTTCCACCAACCATCGATGCGGCCACAAGCTGCGCGGCCATGATTCTTCCATTCGAACATCCAGCCGCCAGGCCGGTGCGGAAGTGGGAAACGCAGATTTTGTGTTTTCCAAGGCGCATCAGCGCCGTCTTCTGCACGGGCCGGTCTGGATGCGAGAGTGCCTATTCAAGTGGGGCGGTCTGGCAGAGCCGACCATGGTACAAATCAGGCTGCTCTCGGTGTGAACTGCCCTCCGTAGGGCGTCTGGGTACGTAGCATCCAGTAGAGCCGCACGGCGAGCTTGCGGGCGATGGCCACCTTGACCACCGCCCGAGGTTTCTGATGGCAACGGTGTTGATATTCTTTCCGAAAGTCTGCGTCAAAGCGAGCGGCAGACTGTGCTGCTTCCACCAGTAGGGTCCGCATGAACCGATTCCCTTGTTTACTGATCGAGCCCAGGCGTTGTTTTCGTGCAGAAGAATGCTCCCGCGGAACCAGTCCAAGATAGCTGGCAACCTGCTTGCCGCGTTGGAAGCGCGAGATGTCGCCCAGGGTTAAAACATAGGCTAGCGAGGTAACCGGTCCCACGCCCGGCTGGGTCATCAGCAAACATGCCTGCGGATGCTCGTCGGCAGCTCGCTTGACCGCAACGTCGAGGGTTGCGATCTGTTGGTCCAAAATGGTGAGCAGTCCCAGCAGGTCCTCCCGCCGGCATGCTGCCCAGCCTTCCAGGGGAAGGCCACGCAGCATTTTCTGCCCGGCTTCGGTCCACAGCTTGCGCTTCTTCTGCATACCGCGATTGAGAGCCAGGTGCTGCAGCCCATTCTTGATACGAGTCCGGATCTCGACCAGATTGCATCGATGCATTAACAACTGCCGCAGGTCGCGTTGTTCCCGATTCGGCATCCATACCTGGGGAAAACGTCCCTCCACCAGAAGCCGCAGTATATGGGCTGCGTCCCGCCGGTCCGTTTTCTGCTTGCGAACGTAGCTGGCGCGAATCTGCGAAGCATCTCCAATCCAGACTTCGTGTCCTATCTGTTGACTTCATTCTGATATGCCCACAGATCCATCGCCTGACTGGTAAACTCGCTGCCATTGTCACAGAACAGCAGCCTCGGTGCTCCGCGTTGTTGCTTAAGCCGGATCATGCTCCGCACGACGTCCTCGCCTTTCAGACTTTGCCCTACTTCGATCGCCAAGGCCTCCCGCGTATAAATATCCACTGCCGTCAACGCGCGAAACCGCCGGCCGTCTGCCAACTGATCAGCCACGAAATCCAGACTCCATACTTGGTTGGGTCCGGTCGGCCGGTACCGCTCCTGGCGTTGGGTGGCTGCCCGGCGCCGGCGCGACGGCCACGTTGTTCCCCCCACACCTAGTTTCACCGGAACTCCAAAGCCGAGTGCAGCCGCTTCCGGTTGTAATGCCGCTCGATGAACGCCTCGATGTGGTCGCGCAGGTCCTCCAGATTCGCGCGTCGGTGGCACGACGCGGCTACATCAAAGTCGCTGATCCAGGGGCAGTTGCCATGCGCTTGCTCGAACGTGTAACGGTCATGCACCTCCCCCGCTGAAGCCAATGCCACGGGCCACTTGGCGAGCGCTCTCGTCGAAGGCGTTAAAGCAGTGCGCGCCGGGGCAAAGCGGGACATCCCAGCCGAAGCCCTCAACCGCCTGTGCCAGCGAGAATGGTTGGAACGAGCGTTCCAGGTGCAGCTCTTCGCCGAGAAAGACGAAGCGTCCTCGGCCGGTGATTACGGCATGGGGGCCGCCCCGCAACCCACATTGCGCCCGTTCCCCGTGGCCATTGAGGAAGCCGGGGCTGGTGATGAAGTCCACTGCCGTCACGAAGCGCCTGGGATCGTGCGGCATGACGATCACTACCCGGTTCGCCATGCTGGCGATGTCGTGTGCGCCTCCGCTGCCCACCATTCGCAGTTTGGGATGGCGATACTCGCCGATAACCGTGCTGTTGAGGTTGCCATGGCGGTCGACCTGCGCCGCAGAGAGCAGTCCTACGTCGATGCGGCCCGCCTGCAGGTAGCCGAAAACGTCCAGGCAATCACCAATCATGGCCGTATCCGCGGTTACGCTCGGGCTGCCGGTCGAGAGCGGAGGAATGGGAGGATTGGCATCGATGGCGCCGGATTCGTAAATCAGCACCAAGTTCGGGGCATGCGTTCGCTTGGCCAACATGGCAGCCAGTGAGGGCACGCCGATACCGACAAAGCAGCTTTCGTTATCTACCAACTCCAGCGCCGCCGCCAACACCAAGTTTTCCATCTCCATCTGGGCACTCATCATTGTGCCTCCACAGCTGTCGGCTCATCGAGCACGACATTGGACTTGCTGGAAAGACCGATCCGCGCCAAAACGTCAGCATCGAGCAACCGTAAGTAAGCTGCGCGATCAGCCACTTGGCGCACACGGCGATCCAGGTAAGCTGCAAGTTCATCCGGCTTGCGGGAGATGCGATCGTAGAGGAAGTAATGTTCGTCGTCACGCGTATAGTAGCCCTGCACATAGGAAGGATGAGCGCCTCCGGGCACATGACACACGGCCGCTACGCGATGCGCTGGAACCATTGTTCTCTCAGACGCGGCGCGTATCACCTCGCGGGGAACGATCTCTTCTACGGTGACAATGACAATGCGGCTGGCGAGCGCTCCTTCGCGACTGTCGCCGTCGATCCCCCACATTTGGGTGTTGCCGTCCTGGTCCGCCCGTTGTGCATGGATCAGCGCGACATCGGGAAACAGCGCCGGAATGGCACTGAGAGTCTCGCCCGTAAACGGGCAAACGATCTTTCTGGGGTCGGCGGAGGCCTTTGGGATGTCACCCGCCAATAAGGCACGCGTCGGGAGGAATGGGACTCCTATGCGGGCGGCATGCAAACGCAGCAGGAGGGTGAAATTCGTCCATTCCTCGACAGCGATAGAGCCGGCGTCCACCGCCCGTCGGAACGAGTGGGAGATGCCAACTCCCGGATTTCCCAGATACCCAAAGACCACCTTGGAGGCGCATCCGGCGGCGATGAGTTGATCAAACAGGATATCGGTTCCGGTACGGCAGAGCGTCAGCCCCTTGCGCCGTTGCCGGATCAGTTCGTGGCCTGCCGCAAACGGAACGCAATGGCCAAAACCGCCAATGAAAACCAGCGCGCCATCCGGGACGTGACATTGGATGGCAGCGGCGAGGTCGAGCAGCTTAGGCATATGAAGTCCTCCATCCCGGGTCATATCGCCCTGCTTGCGAGGTGAGGCAGGTGCTGAGGGCCGTAGAGAAAACGTAGTCAGTATACGACAGCATCTCGCCCGATAACGGACGAACAGGCCTCCACGCAAAACAAACAATGATTCGGTAGATGCGGCTTTACTACTGAACTCACAAAAACTCACGCAAGAGATAGATTCCGCCGAAGCTCTTAGACACCATGATTACAGGCGTATTTCAAATTCTTACGTGACCATCGCATCTATATATTTCGTTCGTGGCAGAGTCTCAATGAATCACCCATCCTCCATCAACCAGCAGGTTGTGCCCCTGTATCGCCGTTCCTTCAGAGATGCACAGGAACTCGATTGCCTCAGCCACTTCCTCCGTTCTTAGGAATCGCCCCAACGGTACGTTCGCTAACATCTTTTTCCGTAACTCCGGTTTGTCGGCCAGCCGATTTGTAATATAGGGGGTTTCGGTCGGCCCCGGGCTGACACAGTTCACAACAATGCCGCTCGCACCGCATTCGAATGCGATGGACTTCGTGAGATGGATCAATGCCGCCTTTGTCAAGCCATATAAGGCGGCATCCGGAGCCGCGACCTCCCCTAGCTGGCTCCCGACGATGACGATGCGCCCGCCACCTTGTGCCCGCATCGCCGGTAACACTGCCTGAGAAGCAAAGAAGGGCGTGCGCAGATTGACTCCCTGTACGAATTCGTAGTCTTGCTGCGTAAACTCTCCGAACGGCTTGTAACAGCGCGCACCCGCGTTATTGACCAGGATGTCTACACGCCCGAACGTCGCAAGGCAATCCTCCACCATCTTCTCGGCCACGCCGGCAAAGGCGAGATCCATTATCCGGAACGTTGACCTGCCGCCGCACGCAGCAGTGACTTCACGCAACGCGGCCTCGGTGCCTTCTGCGACTGCGAACACGTCCGCGCCGCGTCGAGCGAGACGCAGGGCCACCTCGCGCCCGATACCGCTCGAGGCACCCGTCACCAACGCGACCTTTCCCTTCAAGTCAGCCATTAGTATCTCCTTTCGTTTGCTGTGTCACGATGCCTGCGATTTTGTAGAAAGCATGTCGTTTCGGCTCAAATGAGAAATGCTGTGATTACCGCAACAAGGGACCACATTGGGTGCTGCAAAACTGCAGCGTCCCAGCTTCCGCGCCGTGGCCGCGGGACATTTGGACGGCAAAGGCCCGCCACTCAGATGATCCGCGCGGCGCGCAGCCCGACGATATCATCCGCGCTCAATCCGAGCACCTCTTTGAGCACGGCGTCCGTATGCTCGCCGAGCACCGGCGGCGGACGGCGAACCACGCCGGGGGTGCAGGAGAAAGACATCGGAATGCCAAGCGAACGAAACAGGCCGGCGGTCGGATGTTCGATCTCCATGACCATCTCGGTGGCCGCGGTCTGCGGAGCCGCCAACGCCTCCTGCACGGTGTTGATCCGGCTGCAAGGCACGCCTACGGCCATCAGGGTTTCGATCCACTCGTCGGCCGGGCGGCGAAGCAGCGTCTCCTCGATCAAGCTGTCGATAACGGCGCGGTTGACCACCCGGTCGCGATTACGCGCGAAGCGGACATCGACGGCCCATTCCGGATGGCCGACAGCCGCCGCAAACTGCGCGAACTGGCTGTCGTTGCCGACCGTCAAGGCGATATTGGCGTCGCTGCAGCGAAAGGATCGATAGGGAACGATATTGGGATGGCCATTGCCATAGCGTCCCGCCGGCTTGCCCGAGACCAGCGCGTTGGAGGCGACGTTGGCCAGCAGCGAAAGCCCGGTGGCATAGAGCGACACCTCGACGTGCTGCCCGGGGTGCCCGCTGTTGCGCGCGTTGAGCGCCGCCAGGATGGCGATGGTGGCATACATGCCGGTGCACAGATCGACGATAGCCACGCCCATCTTCATGGGCTCGCCGTCCTTTTCGCCGCTGATGCTCATCAGCCCGCTTTCGGCCTGCAGCAGGAAGTCATAGCCGGGCTGCGCGCCCTTGGGACCGCGCGAGCCGTAGCCGGAAATGGTGCAGTGAATCGTTTGCGGCGCCTGCTGGCGCAAGAAATCGGGACCGCAGCCCCACTCGGCCATGGTCCCGAACTTGTAATTCTCGATCACCACGTCGGACTTCTTGATTAGCTCGCGCAGCAGGTCCTGGGCGCGCGGCTCCTTCAGGTTCAGGGTAATGCCGCGCTTGTTGCGATTGACTCCCAGGAAGTAAGCCGCTTCCGTGCCCTGGAAGGGCGGCCCCCAGCCGCGGGTATCGTCGCCGCGGCCTGGCTGCTCGACCTTAATAACGTTGGCTCCCATGTCGCCAAGAACCATGGCGCACAACGGCCCGGCGAGCACGCGCGTGAGATCGAGTACCCGCAGGCCGTGCAAAGCGCCTGCGCGATCGCCGCCCCCGGCAACCGGGAAGTTAGCATTCCCGGGGCTACACTTGGCTGGCGCATCCATTATTTCTTCCTCGCTTTGTTCTCGTCGGCCGCCAGCCCTGCCAGGTACTCCTCGACGATCTTCTTATTGCGCATGCGGAACTTGTTGAAGTCGGGCTTTCTTTTTTCCAGGAAGGCATTCATGCCCTCCAGCGATTCCTCGCTGCCCCAGATTTCCGCCAGCAACTCCATGCCGTGCTGCCAAGCGGCATAAAGCTCGTCGGATTCGAAGTTCAAGGCCTTTTTGGTGGCGCGCAGCGACTGTCCGGAATGAGACTTTATACGTTCGCACCATTCCTCGGTGGCCTTGCGCAGCTCCGCCTTGGGGACCACCTTGTTGATCAGGCCGACCTGCAGCGCCTCCTGGGCGGGGAACTTGCGCGCCAGGAAGATCATCTCCTTGGCCAGGCGGTCGCCGATCAGCCGCGGCAGGTACTGGGTGGCGCCCACGGTGGGGCAAGCGCCGACGGTCGCGCCAGTCTGGCCGAAGACCGCGTCATCGGCGGCTATCACCAGGTCGCACCATAGCGCCAGTTCGTTGCCGCCACCCATGCACGCACCCTGAACCATGGCAATCACCGGAATGGCCAGGCCGCGAATGGTCATGGCCAGCCCGAGCATGCGGTCGTTCCAGTGGCAGGCATTGGCGCGGTTCAGGCGCATCATGGCATAGAAGTCGCCCCCGGCCGAAAAGGCTCGGCCCGCACCGCTGATCACGGCGCAGACAATCGACGGGTCGTTGCGAGTGGACTTGAGCGCGTCGGTCAGCTCATCGAGCGTCTGCTCGCGAAAGGCGTTCAGTACTTCCGGACGGTTGATGGTTACCCACGCTACCCCGTTGCTGACTTCGAACAATATCTCTTTGTAGGCCGTTGCTGGCTGTGTCGCTGGACTCATCGAACCTCCTTGTTTCGGTTGCTTACGATTCTTTTCAATTGACTGCCAGACCGCAGTTGGCTCCGCCCGGCGGCAAACCGGCGGCTGAGCAGAGCCAAAGCAACGTTCGTCCCGCATCATGGGCCTTACTTGAAAGAGGTAAGGCCCTAACAAAGCGAAACAGAATAACTATAGCGGTAGGTCCCTGGATTGACAGAGCCCCCCGGCTCCTTCTCTATTCAGCATCGCTCAGACACGAACGGTTATTCGAATTGGCGTTCAGCACATCCAATATTTCTTTCGTGGCAGAGTCTCAATGAATCACGAATCCTCCATCAATCAGCAGGTTGGCCCCCTGTATCGCCGTTCCTTCAGAGGTGCACAGGAACTCGATTGCCTCAGCCACTTCCTCGGTTTTTATGAATCGCCCCATCGGTACGTTCGCTACAAACTTTTCCGGTAACTCCGGTCTGTCGGCCATCAGCTTTTGAATATAGGGGGTTAAGGTCGGCCCTGGGCTGATACTGTTCACAACTATGCCGCTCGCACTGCATTCGAATGCGATGGACTTCGTGAGATGGATCAATGCTGCCTTTGTCAAGCCATATATGGCGGCATTCGGAGCCGCGACCTCCCCAAAACAGCTCGCGACGATGACGATGCGCCCGCCACCTTGTGCCCGCATCGCCGGTAACACTGCCTGAGAAGCAAAGAAGGGCGTGCGCAGATTGACT
>Ga0181539_1004326_pt1 | contig 12247 bp, 7 predicted proteins | sample PEATcosm2014_Bin_46_FD_119767 | JGI IMG/M metagenome (GOLD analysis project Ga0181539, IMG submission 119767) | Peatland microbial communities from MTU Mesocosm Facility, Houghton, MI, USA - PEATcosm2014_Bin23_60_metaG | ecosystem: Environmental > Terrestrial > Soil > Wetlands > Peat | place... | reverse complement strand
TGGTGCAAAAGTGGACCGGCCTTGTCGGCGTCCACGCGCGCGGCCTCGCCGGTCAGCAGCGCCACCAGTTCCGGCCACAACTCGTGCTCGGTGTAGCAGGTCGTGAGGCGCTGGAAGAGGTCGTCGTTGCCCGGACTGCGATTGCGGCCCAGTTCCAGTGCCCGTCGCATACCGGCGTCGTCGTGCAGGCGCGTGCGCAGCTCGGCGAGCTCCACCGCGCGCGCCGCGGCCTCGGCGCCGCTCTCGCCAGCCAGGATCTCCTCGCTCAGCGCCGCACGCTCGGCCAACTCGTCCTGCTCGGATAGAAGATCGAGCAAAGAGAGTTGCAGCGACCGCCTGATCCCCAAATCGGAGAACGGCGCGGCCAGTACCTGGCGGTAGACCTTCTTGGCGGACGCAGGCTCGATCTTCTTGACCAGTTCGCCGAGCCGTCGCGCCAAGGCAACCCGTCCGGCCCCGGTTCCCGCACCCTCGCCGCTCGACAGCGCCTCGGACAAGACAGCCACGGCCCGGGTCATCTCGCCCCGCCGTTCATGGAGGTCAGCCAGCACCATGAGCCCCTCGGGATGGCTCGGATCCTCGGCCAAAACCTCGCGCAGGACGGCTGTCGCCTGCTCCTCCGTCTTCTTCTCGCCCAGCAGAAATTTGGCCCAGGCCAGGCGGGCCGTGTTGCGGTCGGAGCGGGCCATCAGCTTTTCCGCCAACTCGCGCACCAGGCTCTCCAGGGCCGCGCGGTTTCCCAGCCCCGCGTACAGGCGCAGAAGCGGCTCCCAGACCTCGCGGTCCAGGGGATAGAGCGTGCGCAGGTGCTCGAACAGCCGAGCCGCAGCTTCGGCGCTCTCCGGGTGCTCCGAGGCAGCGCGTGCCATCTCTCGCACCACCGGCGCCAGACGCGGATTGGGCCAAGCCTCGCGTGTGTCTTCCAGAATCCTCGTCACCCCGTCCCAGTCGCCGCGACTGCGCAGGCGGCGCACAAGATCCAGAATGGCCCAGGTGGCACCGCGCAGGCCGCCGGGCACCGCGCGCGCCAGAACGATCGCGCGCTCGATGAGCTTCTCGGCCCTGGCTCCTTCGCCCAGAGACACGGCCAGTTCCACCCCGTCGCGCACGTCCTCGCTGCGCGCGTCCGGCAGAGCAGCACGCCGCTCGTAGAAATCGAGGAGTACATGCTCGTCGGACGACGCCCGCGCCACTTTCTCGTACACCGGCATCACGCGGGCCAGGTCAGCCTCGGGCACGTGGGCTGCTTCGACCAGGGCCGTGGCTCGCGCCAGATCGGGCGAAAGATCCACGGCAAGCGCCAAGGCGTCCAGGCCTTCATCGCGGGAGCCGGGCAACCCGAGCTGGCACTCGGCCACGCGGAAGAGAAGATCGGCCTTCTCGGCCGGGTTGCCGGCGAGCTGGGACATGCGACGCAACTGCGCCGTCGCCCGTCGCTGCTCGGCCTCGTCGCCGACTTTCAGGCTGACCCGCGCCAGACCGGTCAAGGCCTCCGCCAGGCGTTGCCCGGTCTGCTCGACCCGGTGATAGAGCGCCGTCGCGCGCGCGACATCGCGCAGATCGTGCTCGGCCGCTTCCCCGGCCCGCAGCAACAGATCGGCCACGCGAGGCGCGTCGTTGGCGCGGCGAAGCTGATCGGCCGCGCTGGTCACCGCTTCGAGGTAGCGGCCAGCCTGGCCGAGCTTGGCCGCCAGGGCCCGCGCCTGCCCGTGCGCGCTCGCGCTGTCAGGCACCTTCTCGACGATCTTGAGCAGGGCTTCCAGCGCCTCGCCGCGACGGTCGAGCTTGTCCAGCACCTCGGCCAGCTCGCACACCACCGCCGCTTCTTCCGCGGCCAGGTTGGCGGCCGCCCGCCGCTTTGCCAAAAGCCCGAGCAAAGCCTCACTCTCGCCAGCGGCGAGCAGGGCAGCCTGCACACGGCGGGCCTCGACGGCATCGTGCATGGCTCGCGCCAGGGCCGAATCGAGCGCCTGGGCAGCGGCCTCGTTGCGGCCCAGGGCCAGGGCCAAGCGGCGCAGGCGCAGCAAGACCTCGCCGGCGGTGATCACGGCATCGGCCGACTGGCCCCGGCGGGCCAGCACCAGCAGCGCTCGGTAGGCCTTGTCGGCGCGCTCGAACTCGCCCACTTCCTCGGCCACCTCGGCCAGGGCAAGCTGCACCTCCATGTTGTCGAGCAACACGGAGGAAGCCTGTTCCAGGTGCTGCAGCGCCAGCTTGGGGTTCTTCTCGGCGCGCGCCACCTGCGCGACCTGATGGTGTAGCGCAGCCCGCTCGCGCGACTGGCGACGGCCGTGCTCTTCCAGCACGCCTTCCAGCACCGCGCGCGCTTCGGCCAGGCGGCCGGCTGTGCGCAGACCCTCGGCCAGGGCGAGGCGCAGGCTGCGATCGGCGGGCGCAAGGGCCAGCGCCCGTTGCAAGGCCGGCACCGCCCGCTCGGGGCTGTGCAGATGCTCCTGGCAGACCAGCAGGGTCTCGCGCGCACAGGCGACCACGGCGTGCGGATTGTCCAGCCGGGCGCAGCGGTCGGTGAGAGCCCGCGCCAGCGCCTCCCAGCGCTCGGCATCGCGGTACAACTGGGTAAGCAACACCCACAGCTCGTCGGCGACCGGATCTTCGGCCAAGGCGCGCTCCAGTGAGGCCACCGCCCGGTTGTGCTGGCCGGCCGCCACGTAGGCGCGGGCCAACTGCGCCGCGGACTGGCGGCGCTCGCCCGGATTGCCCAGCGACATGCGCTGCTCCAGCCACTGCGCCGCGAGCAGGGGCTCGCCCGAAGCGATGCACAGGCGGGCCAGGCTGTCGAGCGCAGCCGAGCTGCTCTCCAGCACGACCACGCGTTCCCAGGCCGCGACGGCGCGTGCGCTGTCGCCGAGCGGGGACTCGGCCAGGGCCGCGACTTCAGTCCACAGACGAGCGGCCCGCGCGCTGTCGCCCAACCCCTCCAGCTTGCGCGCCTGCGCGGAGAGAATGTCCGCCAGCTCGCCGAATCGGCCGCGCGCGCGCAGCAACGTGCCCAGGGCAGCCAGGGTGGCCGGGTGGCCAGGCAACTCCTCCAGGTTGGCCAGCAGCGCCTCGAATCGACCAGTGCGTCCCTCGACCACTTCGCCCAGTCGGGCGATCTCCAGGCGCAAGGCCAGGCGCGCCTCGCCGTCGGACAGCAGGTCCAGTTGGCGACGGCGCACGGCGATCAATTCGGAGAACTGCTCCGCCTCCTCGTACAGGCGGGCCAGAACCGCCATGGCCTCGCGGTCGTCGGGTTCGTCTTCGACGATGTGCCGGTAAACCTCGCGCGCCACGGCCTTGTCCGCCTCGATCGCAATCTTGCCGACGCGCGCGCGCAGGCCCTTTCTGTCATCGGCAGACAGGGGCAGCCGACTCGTGTCGAGCAGCAGGTCCACCGCCTGTCGAAGGTCGGCCGGATCCTTGCTGGCCAGAAGCGGGCTCACCAGGCCATCCACGGCGCGCAACACAGCTGCGGCCGGCACCAGCTGGCCCTCGGCAGGGCCGCCCAGACGGAGAAGCTCGACCGCGCGATGGTGCAGCACGGTCAGGCAGCGTTGCCCGAGTTCCATGTCGTGCAGCACGCGGCCGGCCAGATCGGCAGCCTCGGCCATGGCATCCAGATCGCGCGGGGCGAGCGCCACGATCTTCATCAGCGTGTCGAGCAAGGGTCGGCCCCCACGGCTGCGCTGGACCTGCGCTAGGCGACGCAGGGTCGGCAGGTGCTCGGGGTCGTAGGCCAGGGCGCGCAGCAGCGCCTGTTCCGCCCAGGCCTCGCTGTCGGCGACCGGATAGCCCGCGATGCGTTCCTCGATGGTCCGGGCAAAAGCGCCGGGCAGCGACGGACGACGGGCCAGGGCAGCGGACAGCGCCGTGCCCAGGGCCGCAAAGGTGGCGGCGGGATCGGCGGACGCGGCCGCCGTTTTCTCCACGATGGGCAGGTGCTCAGCCAGCAGCCGGTCGGGCGAGAACGGCTCTGCCATGGCGGTGTCAGCGGCCAGCTCGCACGCGCCGGTGTTGGCGGCCAAACGGATCACCGCCGCTCGCGCCTGCCGATTGTCGGGCGCGCCCTTGAGGGCTGCCTGATACGCACTGAGCGCGCCCTTCTTGTCGGTCAGTTTCTCCTCCAAGAGGCGCGCTTGCAGCAGGCGCAGGTGTACCGTGCGCGCCAGCGAGGGCGCCAGCGAGGCCGCGGCCGCCCCCAGGGACTCGGTCACCAGAGGCCAGCCCGAAAGGGCGGCAGCCAGACGCATGATCTCGCTTTCCAGATGGCCGTCGTCCGGGGCCAGGCGCAGAGCCGCGCACAGGTGCGGCAACGCCTCCTCAGCACGATCGGCACGCATCTCTGCCAGGTGCGCCGCCTCGGCGAGAAGACGCGCGCGCGCCCGGTCGTCCGCCGCCACGGCCAGGCGATGGGGCAGAAGAGCGAGCAGGGCAGCCCAGTCGTCGGCGGCTTGCAGGGCGCGGACAAGCGCCGCGACCGCAACCGGCCGGCAGGCGGCATCGGTGAGCAAAGCCGCCAGGCCATCGCGCGAGCCGGTCAACGTGGGATCGATGTCCAGTGCGCGCGCATACCACGACGTGGCGGCCGGGCCGTCGCCCAGCTTGGTCCGGCAAAGGTCAGCCAATTGCACGAAGAGCGCGACCAGGTGAGCCCTTTCCTTCTCACCGATCTTCGTGCCGAGCGCGAGCCAATCGGGCCAGCGTTCGGCCTGCGAGAAGAGATCAAGCAGCGCCTCGCTGGCTTCGCGATCGTCGGCCCAGGAATGCAGCACCTCCTGCAGCGTCGCGATGGCCTGCGCCGTCTGGCCCAGGTGCACGCTCTGCACACGCGCAAGTTGCATGAGATCGGCGCGGCGCTGGGTTGGCGGCAAGTCGATATTCGCGCGCCGGCGCAGCACCACGGCCAGATCAGCCCAGCGTTCGGCCGCGGCCAGCCGATCGACCAGACTGTCGAGCGCCTGGCGGTCGTTGGGGTCGGCCTGCAGCCGCGTCTCCCACAGCCGCATGGCTCGCTCCACCTCGCCCCGCTGCGTGGCCAGGTCCGCCGTCTCGCCCAGCAAGGCCCGCCGGGCGCCGGGCGTGGTCTCGAGGGCAGCCTGCTTTTCCAGCACGTCCAGACGCTCGGCCGCGTTCTCCTCGCCCTGCAGAAGCTGGGTCAGCTTGCGCAACGCCGCCAACACCTGCACCGGCTGCGCCGCCTCGTCCTCCACCACCTTTCGATACAGCACCTGTGCATCAGAGGCGGTTTCGTCACCGATTTGCGCCGCCTCCAGCCAGTAGGCCACGCGCAGCTTGGCATCCAAGGTGGCGCCCGCAGCGGCCAGCAGACCCCGCCGGTACGCCTCGGGCGCACCGGTCGCCTCGGCCAGGTACTTGAGCCGGACGCGCAGGGCCGGCTCGTCAGGATCGAGCGCCAGCATCTCGACCATCTGCTCGCGCGCCGCGGGCAGATCGCCTTGTCGATACAGGTGGTCGGCGATCTCGCGCACCAGCGCGCGCTTCTCGGTCGCTTCGGCAAATCCGAGCGCGGCCCGCAGCGCGACCGCCAGCCGATCGGGCCGATTCTTCTGGGTGTGGCGGGCACGCAGGATATCAAGCGCGCGCCAGCGCACGGTGGCAGAGAACTCGGCCCCGCTCAGCACGCGCTCGGCCACAGCGCAGGTCGGGCCGTCGTCGGCGATGCGGTTGTTGGCCAGGATGTGTTCGACCTCGTCGAGCGCCTGTTCGGGCTGGCCCAGCTTGTCCACGCACAGGCTGGCCAGGCGCAGGCGCGCCTCGTCGGCCTCCGTTCCCGGCAAGAGCGGCAGGCGGATGCGCAGCATATCGACCAGGGCCTGCCAGAGCCCTTGCTGTTCCAGGAGACGTTCCAGGGCCGAGGAGATATCGGGGGCAGCGGGCGTGGTGTGAAAGAGCGCCTGCAGGTAGCCGATGGCCCGTTCCGTCGCGCCCGAATCACTGGCGACCGCTGCCGCCTCTTGCAGAAGGCGATGGCGCCGAGCCCCTTCGGACACACCGGACAGCGCCTGATCGTAGGTGGCCAGTACCTCGTCCCAGCGTTGCTGGACCGAGAGCAAGATGGTGATGCGCTCGAGCGCCCAGTCGGCATCCGGGTCCGCCGCCAGAACCTGTTGTAAAAGCTCGACCGCGCGATCGGTCTCGCCCGCGTACCATTCCTCGAAGAAGCGCAGGGCGCGCTGGCCGAGCGTGGTCACCGTCTCGGGTTCGAGGCCCGGCTTGAGCAGCTTGCGATAGAGCGCGGCAAGCTCGTCGGGCTTCTGCTGCTGGCCTGCCAGCGCCTCCGCCTCGTCCCAGGCCGCTGCATTGCCCGGTTCGGCCTGGGCTGCTGCCAGCGCGGCCTTCAGCTTCTCGGCCGCGGCCTTGTTCTTCTCGGCGGCGGCCTTGTTCGGATCATCACGTCGCGAACCAGTTGATTTCGTGTCGCGTTTCATGACCCCTCGTCAATATGTGGGCGTGAGGTGAGGATAGTAACAGGTTCGCAATAGCGAGCATTGGCAAAGTTGGGGACACGCCACGGCCGGAAATCCCCGTCGCTGACGGGGAAAACTCGGGGGGCACTGCTGTGTCGGATTCGGACCGAGCCGTCGCGTCGCGAGGAGGCCCGGCCGCGACGCGCGCCGAGGGAAGACACTCGACGTATCTGACCGAGAAGTGAGAAAGCGGACGGGACCCGCAGAGGTCGCGTGGGGACGGTCGGGCTCTGCCTGACCGTCCATCCGCGGGAGGTGCGGAACCCTCCCAGGGTTCCGCCGACTGGGGACGCCGACGGGAGAATCCGACACGGCAGTGCTAGGCTGCGCCTGTGCTGTGGAATCTGTACGCAACCTGCTTCGATGTGGTAGCCGGGCTGGCGCCGTACCAGGACATGCTCGACGAGGTGGTGGCAGCCCTGGACCTGCGGCCGGGCCTGCGCGTGCTGGATGCGGGCTGCGGCACGGGCGCCCTGGAGGCGCGGCTGGCCGAGCGCCATCCCGAGGTCGAGGTGGTGGCGGTCGACGCCTCGCCCGCCATGCTGGCGCGAGCCCGGCGGCGGACCTGGTCAGTCAGCCCGCGTTTCGTGGACGGGGACATCGACGACTTCTTGGCCAAGGAGAAGGGGCGGTTCGACCGCGTGGTGAGCGTGAATGTGATCTGGGCGCTGGCCGATCCCTCGCGAACCATCGAGCACATGGCGAACTGTCTGGCCGAAGGCGGCCGCATGGTCCACACGACCCCGCGCTGGCGCTTCCGTTTCGACGTGATTGTCGCCCGTCACCTGCGGCGGGCGCGCGGCGTTCGAGCGTTCGCGCGTGGGTTGGCCCTGCTGCCCGTGCTGGCCGTGGCGGGGTTGCTCAACCTGGCCCTCGTGTTGCGGGTTCTGACAGCAAACCGCGCCTGGCGCGATCGCAGCCGCTGGCAGGCTGATGGGCTGGCGCGGCTGTTTTCGCGGCCGGGCCTCGGGCCGGTCGCCATCAGTCCCACTTATGCGGGCCAGGGATTCCTCGTCATCTGCGACAAGACGCCTGCACCCCTGTTATAGAAGGGGCCATGGATTTCCAAGAATTGATCCGCATCCGCCGCAGCATCAGGGCATACCGGCCAACCGAGGTGCCCGAGGATGTCCTGCACCGTGTACTGGACGCGGGCCGCGTGGCTCCCACCGCCTGCAATATCCAGCCCTTCCAACTTGTGGTCGTCACCGACCCCGAGGTGCGCGCCAAGCTCAAGGCCGCCTACCGCCACGACTGGTTCTGGAAGGCGCCGACGATTGTCGCCGGTTGTGTCGAGCCGGCCAAAGCCTGGGTGCGGGGCGATGGCTTCAATTCGGCCGAGGTGGATATCGCGATCGTCATGGACCACATCATCCTGGCGGCGACCGAAGAAGGCCTGGGCACTTGCTGGGTCTGCGCCTTTGACGAGCCCAGGGCCAAGGAGATCCTGGGCGTGCCCGAGGGCGTGCGCATCGTGGCCATGACCCCGCTCGGCTATCCTGCCGCCGAGCCCGCGCCTTGCGTGCGCAAACCCCTGCGCGAGCTGGTGCGCAAGAACCGCTGGTAGGATGCAGAAGAGATGCTGAAACGAGACGCTGCGAACGAGACCCAAGGTCGCCTTTAGATGGAGGGTTGTGGTTGCACTATGCAACCACGGCGGGTAGAATTACGTTGTTTCAAAGGGTGTCCCATGCCGATCCTGCACGTACGCAATGTCCCCAAGCTGACCTATCAGCGGCTGCAGCAACAAGCCGCACGGAGGCAAACTTCGCTGAGCGCCGAGGTGGTCCGTTTGCTCGACTATGCCCTCTACGACATGGACTCCCAACGGGCTCGTCGAGACGTACTGGACACCATTCACCGACGTCGCCGGGCCGCGCGGCCCGTGAAGGGCAGGCCTGACAGCGTGGCGCTGCTCAGGAAAGACAGGTCTCGGTGAAGCACCCAGTGGAGAGCCTCGTGATCGACGCCAGCGTCGGCGTGAGGCTTTTTAGCAACGAGCAGGGCGCGGAAGAGGTGGCCCGGTTTTTTGACTGCGCCGCCGCCTGCGTAGACCTGCGCCTGTGCGTGCCCGAGCTGTTCTTCGTCGAGTGTGCCAACGTCTTCCTCAAGCAGGCCCGGCGGGGCGACTACTCTACCTCGGCAGCCAAGAAGAACCAGGCCGCGCTGCGCGCTCTTGCGTTCAAGCCCTACCCGGTTGAGCCCTTTTCCAGCAACGCGCTCAACTTGGCGGCTCGCTATGGTCTCAGTGCCTACGATGCGCTCTACGCCTGCCTCGCACATTTCCTCAAGACGACGCTGGTTACCTGCGACGTCCGCTTGATTCGCGCCCTCGCCGGCAGCGCAATCAGCCTGTCAGATCCCGTGGCTGCGTTGCGCTTGTTTGAGCCGCCCGCATGATCGACCAGGGATTTCGGCTCCCTTGCAAGGCGAAGCGCATGAAGCGGCCGCGGTTGCCCAAAATCTTGGACTGCGAGATGATGGGGAGCGGCCGTTGATGGACGTCCCCCGAGGAGCATCTCCTGTCCGACCGCCAGCGCCGAGCAGCCGCCTGAGCCGGAGGCTGGCCGTCGATGCCCAGCGATCAGGACACTGACGCGCATTCTGCTACCTTAAGAAGCAGGCTACGATAGAGGTCGACGATTCCAAAAATGCCGACGAACCAGGCAGAAGAACCCGTCGCCATTGTAACCGGGGCCAATGGGGTCATTGGCAGGGCCATTGCCGCTGGCATCGCCAAGGCTGGCTTTGCAGTCGTCATGGTTTGCCGGGACGAAAAGCGCGCAGACGAGGCTCTCAAAGAGGTCCGCCGAGCGAGCGGCAGCTCGGATGCGCGGGTTGAGCTGGCCGACCTGTCGCGACGCGAGTCCGTGTTCGCGCTGGCCGCGCGTTGGCAGGGGCGGCTCGACGTGCTGGTGAACAACGCCGCCATCGCGCCCCGACGCCGAAGCGAAACCCCCGATGGCATCGAGCTGCAGTTCGCGACCAACGTGCTCGGCTACCTGTGGATGATGCGCGCCTTCGAGGCGACGCTGCGGCGATCGGCTCCGGCGCGCGTGGTGAATGTGGCCAGCTACTGGGCCGGCGATCTGGATCTGTCCGACCTGCAGTTCCAGCGGCGTCGCTACGACAATGACCAAGCCTATCGCCAATCCAAGCAGGCCAACCGCATGTTGACCGTCGCCTTCGCGCAAAGATGGCGCGACTTTGGCATCACCGTGAACTCCTGTCACCCCGGCGACGCCAACTCGGCCTTGAGCAACTCGCTCGGGTTTGGCGGCAGCGAGACGCCCGAACAGGCCGCGGCCACGCCGGTGTGGCTGGCGACCGAGCCGTCGCTGCGCGACGTCACCGGCCAGTATTTCGCCAATTGTCGGCCCGCTCGCTGCGTCTTCGCGGCCGACGCGCAAGCCATCGCCGATCTGGACGCGATCTGCGCCAAGTACTGATGCACTCTTTCGTCGAAAAACGGAAAACCGCCCGCTATGCTTGAAACTCAACATCCCTCCGAGGTACCGAGATGCAAATTGGGAACGAGACCGTTGTCACCATCCACTACACGCTCACCGACGAGAAGGGCGTGATCCTGGATTCTTCCGCCGGCGAGGAGCCAGTTTCCTTTGTTCACGGAGCTGGGACCATGATCCCGGGTCTGGAGAAGGCACTGCTCGGCAAGTCGGCCGGCGATGCACTCAAGGTTTCGGTCGCCCCGGCGGACGGCTACGGGCTACGCGACGAGGAGCTGGTGCAAAAAGTGCCGCGCAAGAACTTTCCCATCGAGGACGTCGAGGTGGGCATGCACTTCCAGACGCGCAGCCCGAACGGGCCGCGCATCGTCACGGTGCTGGCCACCGACGACCAGGACATCACCGTCGATGCCAACCACCCGCTGGCCGGCGCCACGCTGAACTTCGACGTCCAGGTGCTGAATGTTCGCGCTGCCACTCCCGAGGATCTCGCGCCGCCCAGTTGTGGTAGCTGCGAAAGCTGCAGCGGCCACCACCACTAGAAATCACATCTTTAAAAATCACATCTTCGCGGGCTCGTCGATCTCGCGCGCGGCGGCCGGATGCTTCTTGGGGCTGGGCCGGGCTGCTTCCTTCTTCGCTGGCTCCAGCGCGTAGGTGGCCCGGAGGTCAGCGTCCAGGGCGATGTCCTGCGCGGAAGGCAAGTAGCCGTCGAGCGTCAGACGAACCCGCAGCGGGCGGGGCGAAGACTCCAGCTCCATATCCTGCGGCGTGATTCCGAGGACGACACCGTCAGACTCGCGCACGATGCGCGCACCCGCGGGCAGAGTCTCGAGGTGCACGCGCACGCGCTTGGGCGCCGGAGCGGCTGGAATCGGGGGCGGCGCAGCCGGCACCGTGCCCGCCGACATGACAGCGGGGCTCACCGGCACAACCGGCCGCCTCTCGTGGCCGAGCAGCACGACCGCGACAACGGCAACGGCCGCGGCAGCTGCGATTGCCACGCCAATTGACCAGCGGCCCAGGCGCGTGCGAACCGTGGTGACTGCGGATGACTCTCTCTCGCCCGCAGTGTTGGACAGGGTGGTCTTCCCCGGAGCCAACCCAGAGCCCGCGGCTGCGTTGACGGTGTTCTGGAGCCCTTTCTGCACGTCCACCGCCGACTGCGACAGCGCGTAGGGGGCGGCCACTATGCCAACGGCTGCGGCCAGCGACGACTGGACCTCGGCCATGGACTGAAAGCGATCTTCCGGCTTCTTGGCCAGCATCTTGAGAACCGCCAACTCCAGACCGGGTGGAATGTTGGGCTCGATCTGGCGCGGCGGACGGGGTGCCTGGTTCAGGTGCATGTTCAACAGCGCGCCGAACCCTTCCGAAATGAAAGGGGGATGTCCGGTGAGCAACTCGTACAGGATGGCTCCCAGCGAATAGATGTCGCTGCGCCAATCGACTTCCTTGGTGCCCAGACACTGCTCGGGCGACATGTAGATCGGCGTGCCCATGAGCGCACCGGTGCGGGTCTTGACCACGCCGCCGGGCCCGGCAGTCTGCAGCTTGGCAATGCCGAAATCGAGCACCTTGATGTGCTCGCTGCCGGGGTTGGCCTCGTCGGGAACCACGAACAGGTTGTCGGGCTTGAGATCGCGGTGAACGATGCCCTTGGCGTGGGCCGCACCCAGCGCAGAGGCCGTCTGCATGACCAGCGCGACCGCCTCCTGGGCCGGCAGCTTGCCCCTGCGCTTGATGCGCGCGGTGAGCGACTCCCCGCGCAGCAGCTCCATCACCAGGTACGAGATGCCGTTGTCCGTGACCCCGGAGTCGAGGATCTCGATGATGTTGGGGTGGCGAATGGAATTGGCCGCGCGCGCCTCGTTGATGAAACGTGCGAGTGCCTGCTCGTCGTGGCCAAGCTCGCTGCGCAGCACCTTGATGGCCACCTGGCGGCCGATGCTGGGGTGTTCGGCAAGATACACGGCCCCCATTCCGCCCTCTCCGAGCAGGGCGGTAGCGCAGTAGTTGCCGAAGCGCTGGCCAATCACAGCGCTGCAGCTTATCGCCTTTTCCGAATTCGCGCAGCGCCTGTCGTAGGCTCTGGGATTCGGAGTGGCAGGGCGCGGTATAGGTGTGAATAGCGGTGAGGGTGGCAGGGGCGCTGGCGACTGCCGGGGGGGACCGTCGTCGGTGGGGGCGACCTGCGGTCGCCCATGTAGCACGGGACAGGGCGGTGTCAGGGATGGGTCAATCATTTCGTAGACCTCGAAGCGTTTCATCGGGACCTCCCTGCGGCCACAG
>Ga0181539_1004325_pt1 | contig 12249 bp, 6 predicted proteins | sample PEATcosm2014_Bin_46_FD_119767 | JGI IMG/M metagenome (GOLD analysis project Ga0181539, IMG submission 119767) | Peatland microbial communities from MTU Mesocosm Facility, Houghton, MI, USA - PEATcosm2014_Bin23_60_metaG | ecosystem: Environmental > Terrestrial > Soil > Wetlands > Peat | place... | reverse complement strand
TTCCTGATAGACCGTCTGATTCCTGACCGCGCTCTCTCCAATGGAAACGACAAGATGACGATCCTCCGCCACAGTAAGGAACAGCAGCCGATACACCAGCAGCAAAAGCTGGCGATGATATTGGTCCGCATGGAGCTTTCCCGAATCAATCCTTTCGAGCAGAACCGTGTTGTCCGGGTGGCGCATAAAGCCGGTGCCGAGCACCTTCAGTGCTTCTTCGACGCCGTCGCGCAGGTTGTCCCGGACTCGCCCGCCCTTCTCAATGGATTGCCGGTAATACGTTTCCAGCAAGCAATCTTCAGGAGGCCGACCCATTTGCGGCAGTCGCGTGCGATGGCACAGCCGATAGAACAGAACAAACTCGTTGTAGTGACCGCCTTCCAGAATCGTTTCGAGGTCGAACTCCAGGTAAGTCGGTCGAGCTGTCCGCACGCTGTTGCGAAGCAGCCGGAAGCGCAGTCCGTTCGTGACGACTCCCCACAGCGATTCACCGCGATTGAGAAATTCCTGCACCATCGCTTGCGGGCTGACGCGGTATTTTTGCGGACGCTTGTCCAGTTCAATGCCGCAGCCTTCGATATGAACCGGAGAACTGTCGCTAGCTTCGCCTGCCCGATGGGAAATCGGAAAAGTCAGTCCGTCCAAAACCGGAGCGGAAGGCTGATAGTGCAGGTCATAGCTGAGTCGAACGGGGTCCGTGAGCAGGGGACCGATCCAGCGGTCGCGAGTGAGCGTTGTTCCGTGCGGGTCTTTGTCGGTCAGCTTCTCTCGGCCAACTTTGAAACGGCTCCAGAGTTCTTGTGCGTCCAGCCATACGCGTTGAATCTCATCGGAGACGCGCCGACCTTTCGGCAAACCAAAGTCCGCCGCCTTTTGTCCCGGAGCGGTCTCCGCAAGAATCTCGTCCAGCAAATCGTAAGGGAGTAGGCCCCCTTCTGAGCGAATCGCCGTGTACTTCACTGTGCGCCTCCGCTCGGCAGGAGCACGTAAATGCCAAGAATGTCTGGGGCGTGGGCTTTTGCCTTGACTGTCCGACCACCGATTTGTTCTCGAAGCCTATCGTGTGCAGCTTCGAGTTCATCGGCACGGGAGTCCGCGATGCGTTGCAATTCGGTAGTGTTGGCTCGAACTTCTTCCAGTGCTCGTTGCAGTCTTTGCTGCTTTTCGTTCTTGGTGATGTTTCCAGAGACCTCGGCAGATTCCAGAAGAGAGAGGAGCGGAGGATCGTTCGGTGGATACCAATCTAGCTTGCCGCCTTCTGCCTTGTACCCCGTCGTGACCACTTCTTCGGCAAACTGATCTGGTTGTCCACGCCGGTTCAATATGTATCGGACACGGAGCATGAGGATGACCGCTCGGCTTTTGATTGCCGAGGTATAGGCTGCCCCGCAGCGGAAGTTCTCTTCCGAGCCTATCGGACGGAAGGCCATGCCCGTGATCTTTTCGCTCAAGTGAACCGTCAGCAGGTGATTGCGTCCGATGACGACGGCATTCTCGACATCCTGAGGGGGAGGACTGTCGAAAACGATATTCACTGGCTTCAGCCAATGGAGTTTTTGCCGAAGCTCTTCTGGAAGTTGCGCAACGTCCAGCAAGCAGTATTTCCCCTTACTCGATGCGTTGATTCCTAGCCGCTGCGCAGCGTTCAGGACAAAGTTCCGAACAGCCTGAGAGTCGCCAAGAACTGTGTCAGTGGCTTCGATTTCTTGAGCAACTTCGGCCGGCTGTATGGTGTGTTGCGCAAACCGGGTGCGGCTTTCTTCTTCACGCTTCGCATCCAGTTCCATCCCGAGATTGAATTGCTTGGCCATGTCAGATTCCAAGAACTCGAATCCCAACTGACTAGCATCTTTCGACTTGCCTTCAAGCACAGACATAACGAGAGCTTGAGCCACGCTCTCTGTGTCTGAGGCAAATGAGACTCTAATTCCCAGCGAACTGTAGATTTCTCTGACCTTGCGGATGAGAACTTGGAGAACTACGCGATCAATCGGATTATCCGGGCTGAACAGGACAACCGAGCGAATTTCTTTCTTTGATTGCCCGAAGCGATCCACACGCCCGTCTCTCTGTTCCAGGCGATTCGGATTCCAAGGAAGATCGTAATGCAGCACGGCGTCGAAACTGCCTTGGAGGTTGACGCCTTCGCTGAGGCAATCGGTCGCCACGAGCACTCGTTTTTCACTGTCTGCCAGTGATTTGACCGCTTCTTCACGCGCCTCGTCATCGCCTGTCTCTCCCGTGACAGCCACAACATGAATGTTGGGGAACCTAGTCTTGAGGCGTTCGCTCAGTTGATCGGCAACGTATTTGGCGGTGGCAACAAACCGGCAGAAGATGACCGGATGATAGCCCGATTCGACCATGCTCCGAATGATCTGGGTGGCCTTTTCGATTTTGGGATCTTTGCCGGAATCGAGAATCGCCTGCGCCCTTTTTGCAAATTCACGCAGTCTGGAACGGTCACCTGTGGCGAGATCCGCATTCCCAAGCTCAATAGCTGGCTCGGGGACGGAATCGAGCACTCCCCCTTCGGTCGTGGGATCGAAAATCTCCCGGGTTCTTAGTTCTTCACTTGCGGCTGTGGCCTGATCTTCTTCTTGCAGCGATTTGGGATCAGCAGTCCGAGCTTCGAATGCTCTCAACGCCGCCGCTGGACTGGACATGAGGCATCGTAGGAGCGCAAGTGCTGCCCAATAGCGAACTCGGCGGCGGTTTTCCTGCAATCCGGGCATTTGTACTGTTTCACGGGTGAACTCCAAAACATCCCGGTAGAGCTTGCCGTATTCATCTGTGAGGGGATAGGTTTCCTCAAATGGCGGCACGCGAGTCGGGAACGGGGTTTCACCTAGCGGCCACTTCGCCACGTCAGCCCTGCGACGCTGGACCAGGTGCTTTGCGAGACCGCGTCGCTGGTTCTCAGTTAGATTCTTGAGATCGAGGCGTCCAAAATCTTCCTTCAGCAAACCAAGCAAAGAACGGAAGCTGTCTTCGACACCGCTGTGGGGCGTGGCGCTGAGGAGAATGAGTTGCCGTGAAGGGTCTTTGGCAATCTCACGCAGCAATTCGTGGCGCTGTTGCTGTTCCTTCGAACTTCCAAAACGAGGCTGAGCAGCGGAGTGCACTTCGTCCACGACCACAAGGTCCGCGCAATCCGTTAGGAATTGAAACCTGCGACGGTCGCTCTTCGCAAAATCAATCGAGACGATGGTGTGCCGATAGTAGCGATAGAGACTGGACGACCCAATGGGGACACTTCGCTCAAGCTTGGCAATTGTAGATGTGCGAATCACTTCAGCATGAATGTGAAACTTTTCTGCTAGCTCGGCGTGCCATTGCTCACAAAGATGGGGTGGACACAACACACAAAGCCGCTGAGCATCACCTCTGTCCAGCAGTTCTCGGACAATCATGCCTGCCTCGATTGTCTTGCCGATGCCGACATCGTCTGCGACGAACATCCGCACTGTACTTAGGCGGAGCGCCATGATGAGCGGGACAAACTGGTAGGGTCGTGGTCGGACAGAGATTCTCCCTAGTGATCGGAACGGGCCTGCCCCGCTTCGCAGGCTGAGCCGTGCCGCATTTCTGAGGAGTTTGCCGCCGATAAAGTCCCCGGCTGTGGACGGATCAGGATCAGGGAAGGTTGCTGGTTTGAGTTCGTGCTCCTCGAGCAGCCTGTGAACGCCGATTGTTTCTTCCTCACGCCCGCTCAGGGGTCGCAACTGGATGACATCGCTCCCGTCCGATGGGATAACGACCCATTCCCGCCCTCGAAGGAGGACCAGGGAGCCGACCTCAAACTGGGACTTTTCTGCTGAGGGCATCTATTAGGTCGCCCGGATGGTTCACACCAACGACACCATCCTAACTAGGAACGAGTTGAAGCGCAAAAGATATACACAAGAATGTCCGGGCCGATACAGGCATGCTCTGCTAGCTTCGCGTCTTCTGCTTTTTCAGTCCGCCCGTCGAGTCTTCCGCAAGATCGCCATGATGTTGGGTCACGACCGAGGTTTCAGCTTCTCTTGCTTGCCCGATGATTGGCCTGCTCTCCCTTTTTCTCCGCTTCGAGACTGGCGCGTCATGGCGCTAGGCCACAGCGCCTACGGTCTCCACTAGCACGGCTCGCGCCACCAAAAATGAGTGTCACTCGTGCGTGCGGCCCGTTCCGACCAGAACGCGCCAATCTCTACACTTCTGTCCCCTGTTTCGCGTCCTTGCTCCCTCTGTGTGGGGTGAAGGGAGCAAGGACTCCCCGAATCAGGAGGACAAAAACATGAAAGTCGAGCAAGCCAAACAGATCGTCAGCAACGCCACCGAGCAACTTAGTCAAGCTCTGGAAAGGGGCCACAGTGAGACGCTGAGAGAATATCTCGCTGCGATGGCGCGGTTCCGCCGCTACTCGCTCCACAACATTATGCTCATCGCATCGCAGAGGCGGGACGCCACCCACGTCGCCGGCTTCCAGACCTGGAAGCAACTCGGGCGTTTTGTTAAGAAAGGTGCGAAGGGAATCTTGATCCTCGCGCCCATCATGGCGACGAGGAAGAATGCCGAAGGCAACTCCTCAGAGGAAAATGAAAAGGGCGTAGTGGCCTTCCGTGCGGTTTACGTATTTGACGTGGCCGACACTGACGGTCAACCTCTTCCTGAACTCGGCAGCACCCAGGGCGACCCAGCAGGTTATACCGACCGGCTGAAGCAATTCGTTGCTCAGCGCGGCATCCAGCTTGAGTATTCCGACGCGATCTATCCCGCACAGGGGCAGTGCTCGCCTGGAAAGATAGCCCTCCTGCCCGGCCAGTCTCCCGCCGAGGAATTCGCCACTCTAGCGCACGAAGCGGCTCACGCAGTTATGCACGGTCAGGAACGCCGCAGCGAAACTACGAAGCGCGTCCGCGAAACGGAAGCCGAGGCAGTCGCGTTTGTCGTCTGTGAAGGGATTGGCCTCAAAGCATCAAATTCGGCGGATTACATTCAACTGTACTCCGGTGACAAAGACACGCTCGCAGAATCGCTGGACTATATTCAGCGCACGAGCGCAGAGATTCTTGCTGCTATTACACCAACAGATTGACACATATTTTAGCGGGAGCCTCGAAAAAGCGAGGCTCCCGCTGCGTGTCCGAATCGGCTCCGGTCGAAGGTCGCTTGACCTCAACTACGTGTGTGCTTGACACTCCTGCCAATGAATCGTAGGCTTGCCATGATTATTCCTCTTTTATAAGCCAGAGTATCAAGTATCGAGATGAGGAGGCGAAGCGGGCACGCGTTGCCCCGGCAGGATGCGCTCACAAGAATTGGAGCGGTATTGTCTAACCGCCCCGACGTCGTGGCACATAATATGAAACTATCCAAAATTAGAATTGAGAATTTTCGTTGCTTTGAGGATGAGACTGTTCCCCTCAACGAGTACACATGTCTCGTTGGAGCTAATGGTTCAGGAAAATCGACAGTGTTGACAGCCCTGAGGGTATTCTTTGGGGACAGCCCTGGCGCAACGGGGGAGTTTGCAAAACTACAGAGAGACGATTTTCACAACCGCAATACATCCAGAGAAATATCTGTAACGCTCACGTTTTCAGAGTTGGAACCCGAGGCCGAAGAAGAGTTTAAGCATTACGCCAGGCAAGGGCAGCTTGTTGTGTCTGCGGTTGCATCATGGAACGAGCCGGCCAACTTCGCGGAGGTAAAGCGATTCGGCGAACGGCTCGTAATGAGCACGCTCGCGGATTTCTTCAAAGCCGAGGGGGAAGGTAAGAAGGTCGCAGAGCTCAAAGAAATCTATAACACGATTCGTGAATCACACCCAACGCTTCCGGGTCCAGGCTCGAAGGAGGCAATGAAGAAAGCCCTAAGCGATTTCGAATCGAGTCACCCCGAATTATGCGAGCTTGGTCGTTCAGAAGACCTCTTCTACGGATTCACCGGAGGATCGGATCGCCTGAAAAAGTTCATCGAGTGGGTTTTTATACCCGCGGTAAAGGATGCCTCGACAGAGCAATTCGAGGCCAAGAAGACTGCTTTTGGCCTACTCCTGGAACGAACGGTAAGGTCAAAGATATCTTTCGGAGAAAAAATTAAGGCACTGAAAGGTGAGGTCGAGAAGCGCTACGCAGACATTCTTTCTGAGAACAAAGACGCTCTGAAGTCCCTCTCCGATTCGTTGACGGCCAGATTGCAGGAATGGGCTCATCCAGACGCGCTGCTCTCCCTCCTCTGGCGCAACGACCCCTCTAAGAACATATCCATCCAGGAGCCACAGGCCGAGTTGCGTGCCGGAGAGCGCGGCTTTCAAGGAGCAGCCTTGGACCATTTCGGGCACGGATTACAACGCTCATTCATATTCGCCTTACTCCAGGAGCTGTCTGGCTGCGGCGACACAGGAAACCCGAGATTGCTCCTAGCATGCGAGGAGCCAGAACTCTATCAGCATCCTCCACAGGCACACCATCTATCCTCGGTTCTGCAGAAGCTCAGTAGCTCGAACTCGCAAGTAATTGTTTGTACTCACAGTCCCTATTTCGTTTCGGGCCGCGGCTTCGAGGATGTTCGTATCTTGAGACAGGAAGTCATTGATACTCAACCCTGCGTTCGCTACACAACATTTGACGAGCTGGCCAAAAAGCTTGCCGACGCTCGCGGAGAGGGCACAATCGTCCCCAAAGGTGTCGAGCTCAAAATCCAGCAGGCCGTTCAGCCTGGACTCAGTGAAATGTTCTTCGCAAATGTCCTTATCCTTGTGGAAGGTCAAGAGGACCTTGGGTACATCTCGGCTTATTTCACGCTGACGAATCGGTATGATGAACTTCGCCGTTTAGGCTGTCATATCGTGCCTGCGGGAACGAAGGGGAACATCGTCTACCCGCTCGCGATCGCCAAGTCCCTTCAAATTCCCACGTATGTTGTATTCGACGCTGATGGGGACAAGATCGATAAGCCGGATAAACGTGCAAAGCATGAAAAAGACAACATCGCCTTACTACGTCTGTGCGACATTGCGACCCCTCAACCATTCCCGAATGGGGTGTTTCAAACCGACTCCCTAACGATGTGGCCAGCAGATATTGGAACCGCAGTCAAGGACGATTTCGGCAAGCAAGGCTGGGAACAACTGGAAAACCAGGTGCGTAGGGAGCGCCAGCTTATAGGGGCGCCCGACCTCGAAAAAAATCCCCTCTTTATAGGGTATATCCTCGCAGCAGCTTTAGCGAACGGGCGCTCAAATGTGCTCGACCAACTCTGCAGTCGAATAATTTCTTTCGCTCGATCGGTACGAGAGGCAAAGAACCTCAGCACCTGACTGATGGCCCCTGAGACCCTGGCCGTCGCTGGACGCGTTCGCAGAGGAATCTGGCGGTTACTCAGGGTCCCTCGATGTTGGCTCTGTCGTCTCCAGATTATCGCCATCAACCTCTTGGGGTTCGTTCAAGCCCAGCACAGCACCTGAATCTTGAACTTGAAGGTCAGTGGTTTCAACATCCTTCAGCTTCCTGGTGATGGCACGGGTCCGAGTGCCGACATCGCGCAGCGTATTCTGGACGGTCCCAATGTTCCTTTCCACACGATCCATGAGCCCCCCGAACTTCTCAAATTCCAACTTCGTGGCTGCAAGAATCTTCCAAACCTCGCTACCCTTTTTCTGTATGGCAAGCGTCCGAAATCCCATCTGGAGACTTGTTAGCAGTGCCGCGAACGTTGTTGGCCCGGCAACAGTGACTCGGAACTTGGTCTGCAACTCATCCACCAATCCCGCGCGACGCACGACCTCTGCGAAGAGTCCTTCCGTCGGGAGGAACATCACTGCGAAATTTGTAGTCACTGGCGGCTCTATATATTTCCCGTTTATCTCTTTCGCTGCAATTCGGATGGCCGCCTCCAATTTTTCACCTGCCTGCCTCACAGCATCTTGATCCCCTCGAACCTGAGCATCTTCTAGACGTTCCCATGCTTCTTGGGGGAACTTCGCATCGACCGGCAGGAGTACACTCTCTCCAGTTGCCTGGCCTGGCAACTTTATCGCAAATTCTACCGTCTCCTGAGTACCTGGCCGGATGTTCGCATTCTTGATGTATTGCTCAGGAGAAAGCATCTGATCCAGAAGCATCTCCAGTTGCACTTCGCCGTAGCCTCCACGAGATCTTATATTGGTCAGGACCCGCTTGAGATCGCCGACACCAGTGGCGAGATCTTTCATCTCTCCCAATCCGCGCTGCACGCTTCCGAGTTGTTCACTCACTAGACCAAAGCTGTCGGTCAACCGCTTCTCCAGGGTCGATTGAAGCTTCTCGTCAACAGTCAATCGTACTTCTTCGAGCTTCTGGGCATTGCTTTCGTTCAGTTTGTTGAGGCGCTCCTCGACGGTCTTGCGCAACGACTCCTGGCTTCTTTCGTTTGCCACCGAAAGCTCTGCAACCTTGCTGCCCACTTCAGCTAGCCGCTGCTGTACAGCTTCATTCAGTTGCCGACTAGTCTCGCGGAGATCGGTCGAGAGCCTGCTAAAATTGGTTTGGACTGACTCGCTCAATTGCTCGCCGGTACGGCCCTGCTGTGTTTTCAGTTCATCGAGTTGGCCGGCCACATTCTGCCGAATCACTTCTAGCTTCTGATCGTTCGATGTCGTTAATTCGCTAACCTTCGAGGCTACCTCGCCAAGGCGTTCCTGAACATTAAGGCTTAGCAGTTTGTTGCTGTCGCGAAGTTCTCCTCCGAGCGCCACCAAACTCGCTTGCACCGATTCTCGCAACTGATCGGCGGCCTGTGCTTGCTCTCGACGTGATTCTCCAACGGCTTCGCTTACTTGCCCTCCAAACATCTTGACGGTACTTAGAAGCTCTTCGCGAAGAGAGCGAGAGTCTGCCCCTGCCTCTTTTCTGGACTGTTGTGCCTGCTCGGTGACTTCTGCCCTAAACGCCCGTAACTCGGCTCGAAGAGACGGTTCAAGCCTATCGAGCAAAGTTCGCAGTTCACCCAGACGGCCGACCAAATCATCAGAGGGACCTCGGCCGCGGAGCAACAAGACAAGCAGAATTGCGATCAGCAGAACAAGCTGGACAACGACGATGACGAGTGTGGCCATAAATCCTCCTGGGCGCGTCGCATCTGAGTCCCGGCAATTCCCAGCACTCGAATGATACACGTAGTGTCATATCTCCAGGCGCAATATTGTGTCACACTCTGATTGCGGCGTAAGTAATCGCGCCGTCCGTGAATTGCTGAGATTCGTTTCTTGTCGAACGGTTTCGCCTCTTGTTCATCTACTCCCTAAGCCATTTCTGGGCAGGACCATCCTCGACGAGGGCGCCTTTCCGCATCAACTATCGCAGACTAGATCCTGCGTCGACCGTTATTCACCCGTTCTTCCCGGCACCACGTTGGCCAGCGGCAGAGATGGCCGTGCGGCCTCGGCCTCCTTTTCCTTGTGACTCCAATCCTCGTTAGTACCGGTTGAACCCGGTTCGATGCATTGTCTCCGTTCCCACCCTCTCCATTGGGCACGGCTTCGGGATAATTCCTGCGCCCGGCAGCTTCGCGTCTTCTGCTTTGCCGGTTCCTCGCCGGAAAATCTTTGAACGGCCGACGAAGATTTTTCGGGTCCCTCCCACAATGCAGCCGCTCGCTTTGGGAGCAGTATCCACTCGCTTCCGGGTGCCCCAATTACAAGGGCAGAAACGGAGAAACATCATGTACGTCAACGTAGTTCATCTGATCGGTTATTTGGGAAGGAACCCGGAGCACAAGTCGGTTCGAGCGACCGACCGCAAGTACGCGGTCATTTCGCTCGCCACTCAGCGCTCGTGGAAGGGTGTGGACGAGCAATGGCACTCCAAGACGGACTGGCATCGCGTGGTCGCCTGGAACGGCCTCGGCGAGTACGCTGCGACGAAGCTGCGCAAGGGCGATTACATCTACGTCGAAGGCAAGCTTGTCAGCAGCACCTACGACAAGGAGTTCGGCAAGGGCAAGAACAAGGTCACCGTGCCGCTGAAGACTTGGCAGGTGCGCGCGGATTCTATCCGCAAGTTGAACCGCGCCAAGAAAGCACAGGTGCCGGATGGAGCGCCTGTCGACCCCCAGCCGGAAGAAGTGCCTTTCTGACTGGCGCTTCAGGAAGAGGCCTCTGTACCACAGGGGCCTCTTTTCGTGCTTAGTCAGTCCCCGATAAGTGCGCCCCTCGGGCGGAGTCCGTATGTCCTGAAGAGGGCGTCGATGGTTTTCTCCGACCACAACATTTTTTCTGTCGCGATGGCAGCACTTGGCCATGCTGTAGTCTCCTTCGCGCCTATTGAACAGTCGAACTGAGGGTTATAATAGCTGGTTATTTATTGACGACTTAGTGGCAGAAGGTGTCACCTGCATCCGTCGATGTGGGAGGGGAGAAGATGAAGCTTATCCAAATTGACCTGCGAAATTTCCGACTCCTACAAAATGTTTCGATCCGCATGAACGAGACCCAGCACACCACAATCCTTGTCGGCCCAAACAACAGTGGCAAGACATCTGTTGCTGAGGCTCTCCTGTTATTTCTAGCGGCGAGCGACAAGCGTTTCTCAATCTATGATTTCTCAAGCGCATCCCGAAGAGACTTCGAGGAGGTACAGCGCATTATTATCAAGGGGAAAAACGACGACAAGATAGCCCCACTTCTACCCACCATGTCCATGGACCTGCATTTTGAATACCGTGTTGACAATCCTGACCTAGCCGTCGCGTCTCACTTTCTAATGGATTTGAACCCAAAATCGGCACTCGTTAGATTGCGCATTGAATACGCCGTCAAAGACGCACAACAACTTGCGCACGATTTTAGAGAGGCGCGAGAGAGAAAAGGACACGATGGAGATATCCTCTTTGACTTTCTCTCGGCTCACCTCAATGAGTATTACGCCACCTTCCTGTTTAAGACCGACACCACAGGCAATGAAAGAGTGCTGTTAGAGGACGCGAAGGTTCTCGACCGCCTCATCAGGGTGGACTTCGTGTTTGCCCAGCGGTACGTAGACGATCAGGAGAGCTCCCGCGCAACACGGCTTTCGCACCTTCTGCACGCACATTACGAAAAGCATTACAAGAACGATGAACCAGAAGGCCATGAGGAAATAGAACGTTCGCTCAAGGAACACGCGGACGACTTGGGGCGGAAATACATGAAGGCGTTCGATGGACTGATTAAGAGTCTCAGACAATTCGGTTATCCGCAGCGACGGGCACCGTCGATGTCCATCAGAGCTGAACTGAATCCCAATACGCTCTTCCGCGACAATACCCGGATTTACTACGGAACTGATCCTGACGCCACTTCGCTTCCCGAGACGGCCGAGGCTTCTCCAGAGCGTACGGCAGTGAATTACGAGTTGCCTGAAAAGTACAATGGTCTGGGCTATAAGAATCTCATCTATATGGTTCTGCAGATTCAGTCTTTTCGTGTCGCCCTTGACCGCATGCCGTCTGATAGACCCCGCGTTCACCTCATTTTTATTGAGGAGCCTGAGTGCCACCTGCATCCTCAAGTTCAGAGCGTGTTCATTAGACATATTTCGGAGTTCCTGAATAGGAATGGAGAAGGCGCGGACGCACAGATTATTCTCACCACACATTCATCGCACATAGTGTCAGACTGCGGTTTTACACCGATCCGCTACTTCCGTCGCAAAAACGGAAGTGTCGATATCAAGGATTTACTCGACTTCGAGCGCCAGACGGATACCTCAGATACGATTCGCTTCCTGTCAAAATACATGTCGCTCATGCGTTGTGATCTGTTCTTTGCCGACAAGGCTATCCTGGTCGAAGGTCAAGTCGAGCGGCTCTTATTGCCGAAGATGATTGTTGAATACGCAGGTAAAGGGCATCCTGAATTTGGGAGCGAGTACATAACTATTATGGAGGTCGGCGGTGCCCACGCTCACAAGTTTCAGTCACTGCTCAAATTTATCGAGATCCCGACCCTTGTTATAACTGACCTCGATTCCGTCGATGCAGACGGAAAAGCCTGCCCCGTTGCCGCCGGCATCAAGACGAGTAACGAAACTCTGAAAAGCTGGTTGCCTAGAAAAAGCACATTGGCCGATCTCAAGAAGGTCAAGCCGGGCATTAAACAGGATGGGTTCATTCGCGTAACCTACCAGATTCCGGAAAATGGTAAGTTACCCTGCGGTAGGAGCTTTGAAGAGGCTTTCGTCTATCGCAACGCTGAATGGCTCCTTGCACACCGAAATGAATTGAAAGCAGAAGGATATCTATTCA
>Ga0181539_1004324_pt1 | contig 12250 bp, 15 predicted proteins | sample PEATcosm2014_Bin_46_FD_119767 | JGI IMG/M metagenome (GOLD analysis project Ga0181539, IMG submission 119767) | Peatland microbial communities from MTU Mesocosm Facility, Houghton, MI, USA - PEATcosm2014_Bin23_60_metaG | ecosystem: Environmental > Terrestrial > Soil > Wetlands > Peat | place... | reverse complement strand
GCCGCACCCTGGCGCACGCCGGTTGCGCACGATTTCAATCCTATGAGAATCAGGCAGGCAAAAACCAACGATTGACGTTGCCCCGGCGGCAAGATACGATTCCTCCATTATGGCGAAGTCGAATGGCGGCGACGGCGGCGCGGACAGTTGGCCGGGGCTCCTGTCGGAACTGGCGAAGAACTTCCTGATCCTGAGGGACATCTTCGGCTACGCTCTGCCAGGTGCGGTGTTTCTTTCCATCGGGGTGCTGTCGAGGCGATTTTCGCTTGGCGATGTCGAGTACTTCCTCCGGCCCTACCAGGTGCCGGTGTGGCTCGCACTGATCCTCGCCTTAGGCGCCTGCTACACCATCGGGCACTTGATGTCCCAAATCGCGTTCCTCCCCAAAAACCAATGGGGAGTTCCCTGGTCCCGCAAGAAGGCCGCGTCGAATAACGCCGGGGAAACAGACGATAAGAAGGATGAGTCCGAATTATTCGTTTTGAGAGAAGATCATCCGGTGTTGCTGACCGAATACGACCGCCAAACGGTGATGACGCAACTGCGCGGGTCAACGGGGGCAGCGATGCTGGTGGGCTTTCTGGTGTTCTATGTTTTCCCCACGCCATCCATCGGAGTCCTGGCTGGATTCTCCGGCGTGTTCCTGCTCTTAGTCTTCTGGTTCAGCGCGCTTCCGCACATGGACGACCTGAAGGCCAACACCTTGCAGGCGGGCAATGCGGCAAGTACAGTGGACCACAATCTGCCGGCCGGTGGAGCGGCCCAGCGCAAGAATTAATTGCGGTCTTACTCCGGCAATGGCTGCTTGAAGGCTTCCGCGGTTTGCCATTGACGCAGCAGCCAGAGAAGCTACTTACGCAAACTGCGTAGATATTTACGTAGTTTGCGTATAGAATGAATGCCGTGAACAACCTCGCCCCGCTCGATGCCATCTTCCCGTCTATCCGGGCCGGAGTTCTCTGCTCCGCCCTGCTCGAACCGCAACGCTGGTGGTATCTCAGCGAGTTGGCTCGGCACCTGGGTGCGAGACCATCCAGCCTCCAGCGGGAGCTTGTATCGCTCGTCAGCTCGGGAATCCTGGAGCGGCGCCAAGATGGCCGCCGCGTCTATTTCCGGGCTAATTCCAGTTCCCCCGTTTTTCGGGATTTGCGCGGACTGGTGGAAAAGACTGCCGGGATCGTGCCTGCGCTCGTCCAAGCCCTGGAAACATTTGGGAGCCGCATCGAACTTGGGTTGATCTATGGTTCGGTTGCGCGCAAGAAAGAACGCGCCTCGAGCGACGTGGATCTGATGATCGTCGGATCGGTGGGTCAAATCGACCTGGTCCCGGTACTGCGCAAACTGGAAGACAGGTTTAGGCGCGAGGTGAATGCCATGCTGTATTCGCCGCAGGAGTTTCGCGGCAAGCTGGCCGCCGGCGACCACTTCCTGTGCTCGGTGCTGAAAGGCAAGACTATACAGCTGAGGGGTTCGCTCGATGAGCTGGGCAAAACTTCTGCAAGACGGAAAGGCTCATCGTCACCGGACCAGCGTTCAGGAACTCGGCGAGATACGCCGCCTCGTAGCCCGCGATCTGGCTGACGCAGTCCTTCAAGGCAGGGCAACCGCATTTGAAAATGTGGGAAGGCATTGTTTTGCAAGGGCACGGCTTTACAGGCTGCGGAAAAACTCTGCAAGTTGGACGAAACGTGAAAGGACGCGACTTCAGTCGTGCCGTAACCGCAGCAAAATCAGTGAGGGGCTTTAGCCCCTGCGGGAGCTCCGCCCGAGAATTCGTTCGCTGTTCGCCGTTTTTCCGCAGCCTGTTTAGCCGTGCCACCAGAAGGTCAAATGGGGATTGGGCTTTGGCCCCTGAGGGAAGTTAACCTCAGCGACTCACGCCACGGATCAAGCCAGTAATCGTCAGCGCTTTGCCCCCATGCTACACTGGCCGCGAATCCCGAATTCAGGCAGCATTTTCGAGACTTTGCACGGTGTCTCGCGAGACATGGAAGGGATTCTTTCGCGGGATGACTTGAGTGCTGGGGCTAAGGCCGTTCCTCTCAATGGTTTTGACGCGAGGCGTCTTGCGCGGCCGAACTCCGAGGCACTGAAGAGGAGGGAAGGATCGTGGAACCGACCTACAAGTGGAAGCCTGTCACCGATTTCTATAAAGAACAACTGGCTGCCCAGCCCATAGATGTTGAGGCCGAGAACCAGCAGAAAATTCGCGAGGTCCATGAGGAGGCGAAGAGGGCGGCCTGGGTGGAGAAGAAGGCTCCGCTTGGGATCAGAGTGTATACCTGGTACCTCTTCTGTCGCGTCGGCATCTATGCGCTCCTGCTGGCGGTTCTCGCCGTCGTCCCGCATGCTTCCGTTTCAACCTGGCTGGTGTCGAACATCGCGCACAACTTGCCGGGAGCAGCCGCTCGCGAACGCGCCGCCCAGCAAAAGGAGAAGATGAGGAAGGAAGCCGAGGCGATGGGGTATAAGCTTCCCGACTACATCGCGGGCCAGGATGAGTCGCCGGAGCAGAAGGCCCAGAAGCAACGCGAAGAGGTCATCGTTGTCCTTTTCATCCTGGCGGTATTGACTGCAGTCGACGGGTTTCTACTCCTTCGCCGTTTCTGGTGGGTTCGCTGGGGGGTCATGTTTATATCAGGCGCCACGGCGGTCAGGGCCGGATTTGTCCTCTTTGCCCTCGGGGCCTTGGGTGTGCATATTTCCATTCCTCCTGAAATAATGTCGGCCATCGTGTTCACGATGGGAGTGAACATCTTGATTTTCTGCTATCTCGCGTTCGGGACCGGCGTGGAGGAATGGTTCGACAACTAGTCCTGACGAACTCCGGGCGAGGCGAAGTGGCCGGCGTCGCCGCCCCTTCGCGCCTCCCAGATTGGCGTTTGTGAGCAAAATTGCTCACATTCCGATTCCGCATTCCGGCTATCCTCGGATAAAATACCCGGATTTATCCGGAAATGTGAAAGAATCCAAACATGCTCCAGTTTCCAAAAATTATTCAAGGCGGCATGGGCGTGGGTGTGTCCAATTGGCGCCTGGCCCAGGCCGTTTCCAAGCTCGGCCAGTTGGGCGTCGTCTCGGGCACGGCGCTCGATGCGCTCTTTGTGCGCCGCCTCGCCGACGGCGATCAGGGCGGACACATGCGCCGGGGACTGGACGCTTTCCCGTTTCCTGAGATGGCCAGGCGCATCTGGCAGGAGTACTTCGTTTCCGGCGGAAAGCCCGCCGGCGCCTCCTACCCCAACTTGCCGATGCACCAGAAACGCGACGTACGCAAGCTCGTCGAGCTGTGCATGGTTTCGAACTTCGTTGAGGTTTTTCTGGCCAAAGAAGGCCACAAGAATCCCGTGGGCATCAACTATCTTGAGAAGGTGCAGATCCCCCACCTGCCCTCGATCTATGGCGCCATGCTGGCGGGCGTTGGCTACGTGCTGATGGGCGCGGGTATCCCCTTGCACATTCCGGGCGTGCTCGACGCGTTCGCCTTGCAGCATTTTGCCGAGTACAAGCTGATGATTACCGGCGCCGCGCAAATTCAGTTCGCGGCTCTGGACACGCCCATGCAACTCGACCCTGCGGAATTTGCCGAGGGCCCGCTTCCCGTCCTCGATCGTCCCAAGTTTCTCGCCATCGTCTCTTCCAACATTCTGGCAGCCACCATGCTGCGCCGGTCGAGCGGTATCGTCGACGGGCTTGTCATCGAAAGCCCGACGGCCGGCGGGCACAATGCTCCGCCGCGCGGCAAGCTGCAATTGAATGCGGCCGGCGAGCCGGTCTATGGTGAACGCGACCGGGTCAACATCCCCGAACTGCGCACGCTCGGCGTTCCCTTCTGGCTGGCCGGCGGATACGGAAATGCCGATAAGTTGCGCGAGGCGCTGGACCAGGGCGCGGCAGGCGTGCAGATGGGCACCGCCTTCGCCTTCAGTCAGGAATCCGGTCTGCGCCCCGATCTCAAGCAGAGGCTTTTGCGGCAAGCGACCGCTGGCGCCGGCCAGGTCTTCACCGATCCGCTGGCTTCGCCCACCGGCTTTCCTTTCAAGGTGGCTCAGCTTGAAGGCACTTCGTCGTCCCTCCAGGTTTATCAGGAGCGCACGCGCGTTTGCGATCTCGGCTTTTTGCGGGAGCCCTACTTCACCGAAGAGGGCGGCATCGGTTATCGCTGCGCCGCCGAACCGGTCGCGAACTATGTGGCTAAGGGCGGCACGGCCGAGAATGCCGTGGGCCGCAAGTGCTTGTGCAATGCCTTATTGGCCAACGTCGGTCACCCGCAGGTGCGCAACGGCGCGGGCGGTGAACCCGCGCTGGTCACCGTGGGCGACGATCTGAATTCCGTCGCGCAATTCCTCGCGCCCGGCCGCGAGAGCTATAGCGCCGCCGACGTGGTTGCGTCTATGCTGAGCCTCACCTCAGACGCCGTTTCCGCCGAGCAGTCCGAGATCGTCCTGGCCAGCGCCTGACGGTTGCGGAATAGCCCGCTTGGGCAGGGGTCCGCGCGCGCCAACTTCAAATCCTTTCATCATTCCGGCCATCGACCTCAAAGTCAATGGCCGGCTTTCATGCAGGCCAGATAGGTGTCGATGGCCTCCTGCTACTCTTCGCCCGCCCATGCGCGTTCGCCGTTGGCTCCAAACAACGGTCCCGCGACTGCGTATGGCGCGTGGACGATAAGCTTGAAGCTGGTGCGGACACGCGCCAGTCCCTCCGGCGGCTTGGAAGCGGCTTGGGCAAGCGCCGGCGCGGTCAATCCCGCGGCGGCAATGAGAGCTGGAATGCTGTTCACCGTTTTCTCTCCTTCAGGTTGTGGCTGTCGGAGGCCTTCAGCGTCATCCCGTAGATCGACTTGAACTGCTCGATCTCTTTCAGCGTTTGCGGAGAGAAGGGAACCTGCTTGCCCTCAAAGGCGTGCAGTACGATTCCCTCCAACAAATCGCCGAGCGTCATCTCCTTCAGCTCGGCGACGGCCTTGAGCACCTTCAACAGGCGCTTTTCCATCCGGACGCCGGTCTGGACGCGCTCGACTAGGACAGGTTCGCGATTTTGCGGTTCTTGTGTCATAAGCTCCTCCTGTTACCGTAATACCAATGTACCAGGATAACAACACCCTGTCAACCCCCGTCTTGCAAATCCGCCACAGGCCCAAAGCGCCCGGCTTCGTGCCCCGCGCCCCGGCCTGTTATGGTCAGGGAGGAATTCTTTTCCGCAAAAAAACCAACCCCCAATGAACCCGCCATAGGAAACTCGTATCGGTATGTGGAAGCGCTGGCGAATCCGGATACTTCTCTTTCTGGCCGTCCTCGGTCCCGGATTCATTACCGCCAATGTCGATAACGACTCCGGCGGCATCTTCACTTACTCCCAGGCCGGCGCCCAGTACGGTTACACCCTGCTGTGGACCATGTTCCCCATCACCATCGCGCTCATCGTGGTGCAGGAGATGTGCAGCCGCATGGGCGTGGTCACGGGCAAGGGCTTGAGCGACCTGATCCGCGAGGAGTTCGGCCTGCGCATCACCTTCGTGCTCATGGTGCTGCTCGTGGTGGTCAATTACACCAACGTGGTCACGGAGTTCATCGGCATCGCCGGTTCGCTGCACCTGTTTCACGTCTCCAAGTTCATCGCGGTGCCCATCTGCGCCTTCCTGGTATGGGCGCTGGTTCTGCGCGGCGACTACAAAAGCACCGAGAAAATCTTCCTCATCGCCTCGCTCGTCTACGTTGCCTATATCTTTGCCGGCGTTTTTGCCAAGCCTGATTGGCACGAGGCCCTGGTGGCCACGGTCAAGCTGCCCAAACGCTCGGTGTGGAACGAGAGCTATATCTACATGGCGCTCGGCGTGGTGGGAACCACCATCGCCCCGTGGATGCAGTTCTATCTGCAATCGTCGATCGTGGAGAAGGGAATTCGCGTAAAGGACTATGCGGCTTCGCGCCTCGACGTCATCGTGGGCTGTGTCTTTACCGACGTGATCGCCTGGTTCATTATCGTGGCCTGCGCGGCCACGCTCTTCGTGCACGGCATGGGCGCCATCCAGGTTGCCGCCGACGCTGCCGAAGCCATGCGCCCGTTTGCCGGCGACTTTGCCTTCATCCTCTTCGCCTTCGGCCTCTTCAACGCATCGCTCTTCGCGGCCTCGATCCTACCCATCTCCACCGCGTACACCGTGTGCGAAGGCCTGGGCGTGGAGTCGGGCGTGGACAAAAGTTTCCGCGAGGCGCCGTACTTCTACTGGCTCTACACGCTGCTCATCGTGGGCGGCGCGCTCACGGTTCTCGTGCTGCCCGACGCGCAACTGATCAACGTCGCCATCCTGTCGCAGGTCCTCAATGGCGTTCTGCTGCCGGTGGTCATCATTCTCATGCTGATGCTCATCAATCGCACCGACCTCATGGGCGAATACAAAAACTCGCGCCTCTGGAACTGGGTCGCGTGGGGCACAAGCATCATCGTCATCGGCATGACGCTGGCCATGCTCTGGGGTTTGATGACCGGACACTGAGGGGTCGCGCACGCAGCGGCATGTTCAGCTCTCAAAAACGAGACTTGACGCACACGGGAACTGAAATCTGCGGAATGGGCACTAAATCAATGGCAACACTTTCTTGGCCCTTCGTTCCCAAACGGACCTCGATAGGAGGGTAAATCTGCTCAATCCCGACCACGCGTTTGTAACCTTTACCATCAGCTCGACATCATGTGGATAAATCGCTGCAACCTCAGTCGCTACCTGAACAGCACTTATTGCGCTATAGAGCACCGAGGGCTCGCCAATTTCTTTCAAAAACACTTCAGCTCTACCATCCGAAGTAGTAAACCTTGCTTGAGGCGAACGTTCGTCCAATGCAGTACGGAAAAACGAAGCTATTTCGCTTCCGTGCGCAAAGGAGCAGAGCCACTGATACTCCGGATATAGACGTTCAAGCATACTCCTCTGATCGGGGTTTACTATTCTGCTGAGTATTCGCCTGGGAGTTGGAAACTCTGCAATGGTCTCTTCCTGAATGCCTGCTGGCATTTTTGTTCCAAGTTGCTTGCATTCTAACGTTAGTTTCTCTGCATCAGTTACATGGATTAACTTCCTCTTATGGTCAAGTGCTTGGATACCATCCCTATTTACGAAATCATCGAACCTGCGGATGTTAATGCATTCTTCACGCATTAGGAGGAATCGAATGTACTCCTTTTTCCATCCACTCTTCAAGAAAAGATAGACATTATTCTCGTCCTGCAGTAGAAAGCAGAAGGAGTACAGGGACTCAAGCTGCAATCTGGCGACAGTCATTGCGTCAACTGAAGATGCTGAGGGTCCATCCCTCAGAAGCGTCCTGATCGATTTGTGGGCTGATCGTAGCCCCTCCATCACGCGCAGCAAAACGTCGCGGGGAAAATCCGAAAAACCTGAAGGAACAACATTCTGCAAGGCACTCTGCGCTGCTGTAATGCACGTGTTGACATATTCGTCGAGAATTTTAACGTCAAATCCCTGAGTTATATCAATATCAGAATTCAAGACATGCTTAATCTTGCTAACGGTCAATTCCATGATCGTGCCTCCAGAACTGCTCCCATTGTGGGTACCCCCAACCCGGATCCTATGAAATGGGATGGATCGCCGACGACCTTTACGCCGCGGCCAGCCGCTTGAGCCGAATTCGGCCCGCCGGAATCTGCGCAAGGTCGTACTGAGCCTGCTGTGTAATCCAGCTTGCCGCGCTGCCGCCAAAGACCTGAGAAAGCCGAATGGCCATCTCCGGCGAGATGCCGCGCTTGCCGTTGACGAGCTCGGAGAGAGTGGTGCGCGTGACGCCCAGGGCGCGCGCCGCTTGCGTGATGGTAAGGCCTAGGGGCTCAATGCACTCGCTGTGCACGACGCCACCGGGATGCGGCGGATTCTTCATAGGCATGGGAAAACCTCCTTAGTGGTAATCGAGATAATCGACCTCGAACGCATGTCCCTCGACAAATCGAAAGATCACCCGCCAATTGGCCCGAACCGTGACTGCTATGAAGCCGCGTAACCGGCCCTTCAGCGCGTGCAGATTGAATCCCGGAAGATTCATATCATCCACTGAATTGGCTGCGTCCAGGCGCGCGAGGATGTTGCGCAGTTTGCTCAGATGTTCCGCCACGACGCCGCGAGGGTCGTCATCCTCATAGAGGCGTTTCAGCCCCTTGTGGCGGAAGGACTTAATCATGAGCCAGCGTAACGCGTAACGTAACGGATGTCAAACGGTCCATTTTGTCCGGTGTACTTCCGCGGGAGTTTCATTGCTGCCAGAGCCTTGATCGACCGGAGGTCGACCGCCAGAGGGCCCTTCGAGGGATTCTCTGCATGGCCGGTTTTGGGAAGAACTCAATTATCCAGAGCCGGAATTGGGTTTGATTCTTACACGGAGAGCGAAAGTTAACGCGCCTGAGGAGCCTGGATGCTATGATCCCTTCAATCCCGGCAGAATCTCAGGAGTTTGCGATGAGAGAGCCGTTTTTCAGTTCAGGCGTTGCGGAGAATCTGCTCCGCATCTGCAGATTCGTCCTCCCGGCCGTTCTGGCGTTCAGCGCAGTGGCAGCATCGGCGCAGCAGCTCGGTGGAGCGATTGGGTCTCAGCAGCAGCCGAGCTTCGTCGGCCAATGGCGCGGCGTTTACAGCGGGATCACGATTACCATCACGATCCAGCCCAACGGGCAATACACGCAAACCGCTCAGTCGAGAACGCTCATGACAGAGCAGTCCGGGCCGTACAAGCTCTTCGCTCCCAACACCATCGCCTTCTCGGTAACGAACTGGGCGCCGAAGACCATGCCGGTCTATCATGCAACCGGAACCGTGGGCGGCTACTACACGCAGCAGCCTTTGGTGAAGCCTCCCGGCGCGGTGGACACGTACGTCTTCAAAGGGGCGAACACGGTCGTACTCACCGACCAGATGACGCACGGTTCGATCACGATGACCCGCGTGCAGTAGCCGCAAGGCGCGCGCCTCAAGGAACCTGTTCGGGAAGCTGCCTCGATGGCGGCGAATCGCGCCTTGTGGCGTCCCACCCTTTCGCCAGGAACGCGAAAGGATGGGGCACGGGGCCTGGGCGGCTACAACTTCGCGCGCATCCTGCGATAACGCCGCCGCAACAGGTACACAGGCAAGCCGAGAAGCGCGATCCAGATCAGAATCGTGAGCCCGTAAGCGGCCAGGAAGAGAAAGATGCCGATCACGGTACCGGCCGCGTTGCGATATCCGGCCACAAATGCACTGCGCACCCGCACAGAAAGCGGAGCGGAGCCGGAGACGGGGCTCGACTCCCCGGTTACCGAGAGATCGATGCTGGCAAAGTCGACGCGGTGCTCGAGGTTCGCCTGCTCCGCCTCCATGCTCTCAATGTCGCCGCGCACGCGGGCAATCTCCTCTTCCACCTGAAGGACGTCATTGACGGACCCAGTGCGCTGCTGGAGGATGGTGCGGAAACGCTCCTCGGTGTCGCGGGCGGTTTTCAATCGCTGGTCCAGATCGGCGTGCTGCTGCGTCACGTCTTCGCCTGACTCTTCCTCGCTTGCCACCTGGCCCAACCCGCGCAAGTCCTTTATGGCCGCGGCCAGATTCGCAACCGGGATGCGCAACGAGGCCTTAAGGCTGGGCGCATCGTCGGCCGGAGTGTAGACAGTCATCTGCGCCGCGTAGCCGTGATCCCGCGCGAGGATCGCATCCAGCGCCGATCGGGCGGCAGGGATGTCTTTCGCGACGATGGCGAAGCTGACGGAACGCGCAATCAGCGGTGCACTCGAATCCGCGCCATTCGCCGGCGGAGGAGTCGGCGGTGGTGGGGCAGCGTTGGTTCGCGGAGGAGCCGACAGCTGATTGTTCATCGTGCCTGCTACCGCCGCTGGCCGCGGGGCGTCTGCATACGAAGTGTCCCCGACGTAGGGCGACGACTGCCCACTGCCGCCCGGAGCCTCGCTTGGGCCTGCAACCGCAGCCACTCTAATATCCGATGCCGTTCGCGAATTCGAGTAAATCGACACTGAGACGCCGATCACGACGAGCAGCATCACCGTCGCCAAGGCGCTCGCGCCCGCGATCGCCCATGGCCTCCAGCGCGGCCTGCGCGCGCGGCCGAATTGAGCCTTCGAGCCCCGGCTGCCGCGTCCGGAATTCCCTCCTTGCAACTCATCTTCAACGGCTTCTTCGATACGCTGCGAAACCGGCGGAGCGTTCCACTGGCTGAGCGATTGCGAGGCTTCGCGGAAATGCCGCACCTGGTCCGCGCATTCCCGGCACTCGGCCAGGTGGGATTCGAAGGCCTGCGACTCCTTGGTTGAGAGTTCACCGTCGCAAAAGGCCATCAATTCCTCGACGGTGTACGGATGCGTTGTGGCGAAGTTCATAGGACCTCCTCCGGCCTCTTTGTCTCGCGGCTGCCATGCGATGCGGTCTCCGAAAGCAGCTCCCGCAAGGCCATGCGGGCGCGAAAAAGGCGTGAACGGACGGTGTTGACCGGCAGATGCAGCAGTTCGGAGATTTCGACGTAGCTCAGTTGCTCGAATTCCCGCAGCAGCAGAATCTCGCGGTCCATGGCGTCGAGGCTTCTGAGCGCCTCCCGCATCAGCAACTGCGTAACCATGCCGGATTCCGCGGCAGGCTCGGCATGATCCGGCGGCGAGCCCAGGAATGTTGCCCGGAATGCGGCTTTGCGGCGGTAAGCGCGCAGGATCTTGAGCGCGATCGCATAAAGATAGGTCCGGAACCGCGCGCTCGGCTCGTAGCGTGGAGCGGCCCGGATCACGGCAACGAAAGCTTCCTGGGCTAACTCTTCAGCCTGCGCGCGATCGGCGACTCGCCGCCAGAAAAAGCCGAAGAGCGGCTGCTTGTAGCGCGCAAACAACTCACTGAAGGCATCGGTTTCCCCGCGCGAGAAGGCAGTCATGAGCTGCTCGTCGCTGCTCTCCGCGGCAGGCATTGCGGCGTCGGAAATCATTCTTGAACGCTCCATTGCGATGGGCTTTGCTGTCATCGAGTTTAGCCCCATAACCGGCAACACATTGTGCATGATTCCGCCTGCGCCTTTCAAAGACGGTCATTTCCTGGAACGGCGAAAAGTTCCCGGCTTGCGGGATTTTTTTGAAGATTTGTGAGGAGCGAGGCAAAAAAGATATGAGCTAGAGGAGTTTCCCGGCCGCCAGTTCCCTGATCAGCCCGCGGTCGGCCGCAAGAAAATCGTAGCCGGGCAGGTCTTCGAGTCTGACCCAGCGCACCTGCTTGTAGATCTTGTTCTCGATCTCGCCCGAGAACTCGCGCACCGCGAAGAATTGCAGGTCTACGGCGCCGCCGCGGCGGTAGTGGTGGCGGATGCGCGTGACCGCAGCGCCGACCTCGGCGCGGATGCCCAGCTCCTCACACAGTTCGCGAGCCAGCGCCTGCTGCGGGCTCTCGCCGGCCTCGATCTTTCCGCCGGGAAACTCCCACAACGAACCCATGGGCTGATCGGCGCGGCGCTGGCCGATCAGCACCTCTCGGTCGCGCACAATCAGCGCAGCCGCCACAAAGCGCAGTGCCGGCGCCGGCGGCCGGCCCTTCGAACCTGCCTCGATGTCATCCACAAGTCTAGTGTAAACCGCGCAAAACAAATGCCATGCGGAGATGGGGCTCGACAGGCAGCAAGCGTGTCCTGGAGCGGTTCCAGAATTCTCGTGCCCCGCGTAGCTCGGTGAAAGGCGGCGTTTTCTTGAGGAAAACGCCACTTGGCATGCAATCTTCTGGGTACAGCAATTCTGGAACCGCTGTAGCCGCAAAGAACTTCAGCCCTGGCCAGCCGATTCGCCATTGACCGCCGCATCCGTGCCCTCGGCGGCCCTGGGCCGGTAATAGCCCCAGCCGTTCTTTGCCGCGGCGTCGACGAGCGATGGAGACGGATTGACGGGGAAGGCGCAACGGGCCATCTCCAGCATCGCCAGGTCGTGAATGGAGTTGCCGAAGACGGCATCGGGATGGGGAAGGCCAGCACGCTTGAGCGCGGCGGCCTTGGCCTCGTCGGTGGGCACGTCGACAATCTCGCTGGTGATCATGCCGTCTTCGACGCGCACCTCCGCTGCCAGAATGCGCTCGCCGGGAATGCCGAAATCGCGCACGCCCTCGGCGATCACCCATCGATTCGTGGAGCTGACCGCCCAAAGCTCGATGCCGGCCTTCCGCATCCGCGCCACCAGCTCGAAGAGTTCCTCAAAGATGTGCTTGCGCACGAACTCGTCCACATATCTGGCCGCG
>Ga0181539_1004323_pt1 | contig 12253 bp, 10 predicted proteins | sample PEATcosm2014_Bin_46_FD_119767 | JGI IMG/M metagenome (GOLD analysis project Ga0181539, IMG submission 119767) | Peatland microbial communities from MTU Mesocosm Facility, Houghton, MI, USA - PEATcosm2014_Bin23_60_metaG | ecosystem: Environmental > Terrestrial > Soil > Wetlands > Peat | place... | reverse complement strand
GAAAGCGCAGTTCCAGCCGGCGTCCGGCGATGCCCGCAGGCGTCGGAAACTCACGCTGGTACCACCACTCATAGAGTTCGTAGGGTTTCAGCTTCTTGATGTTCTCGCCAAAGAACAGGTCCGCAGGCAAGACTCCCTGGCGCGACAAATCCAGCGCCGTCTCGCCGGGCACAATCGCCTCAATCGGCGTCAATCCGTGGACCTTCAATTGGTCGGGATTGGTAATCTGATACTTGCCCTGGGGAAAATAGAAAAGCTTCCATGTGCCATTTAGGCTGAGGTGAGCCGTTTCGGGGGTTGGGTTCTCGCTTGCAACCCTCCCCGGTGTCAGCGCCTGAAGCCACGATGAAATTACAATAAAACCAAAGACCAATAAGAATAGTCGAGTGCGTTTCATACCCATAAGTCCTCCTGTGCGCAACGCCCAACTCGTCTACATTACTTTCGTAGCGGGTAGCCGCGGCGACACCACGGCTGCCTTCCCGCCCGCAGATTACCACCACATCCGAACGCCACCAAGGACCCACACCCAGCAAACCATTGGCCGGAGCTGCTTGCGGCCAGGCAACCCGCGCGCGAAGGTGTTGATGCTCGTCGCAAGTCGTGCCACAATCTCGCGCGTCGTTATCCTTAAGAGGAGTCTTCCTATGATTCCAAAAATAATCCATCGATTCTTTCTCCGCGCTGGCACGCGAGCCCTGCTGGCCGGGGCTCTGATCCTCGCGCCAGTGGCGCGCCTGGCAGCGCAGGCGCCCGTCGATCCGGACGTGGCGCGCCGCACACAGTGGTTCCACGAGGCCAAATTCGGAATGCTCATCACCTGGGGCCTCTACTCGATTCCCGCCGGTGAGTGGAAGGGCCAGGAGATTCACGGCATCGGCGAGTGGATCCAAAACCACGCGCATATTCCGCTGGCGGAGTACGCGCTGCTCGCCCCGCAATTCAATCCGGTAAAGTTCAATGCCGACGAATGGGCCATGCTCGCCAAGCAAGCCGGCATGAGATATATGGTGCCGATGCCGAAGCACCACGACGGTTTCTGCCTGTTCGGCACCAAGGTGGATACCTTCAACATCGTGGACGGCACGCCTTTCCACCGCGACCCCATGAAGGAATTGTCCGAGGCGTGCCGCAAGCAGGGGCTGCGCATGGGCTTTTACTACTCGCAGGCGCAGGACTGGCATCATCCCGGCGGCGCGGTCATCGGGGGGCAGTGGGACCCGGCCCAGCAGGGCGATTTCGATGACTACCTCAACAAGGTTTCGCTTCCCCAGGTCCGCGAACTGCTTACCAACTATGGGCCCATCGCGCTCCTCTGGTTTGACACGCCCCTCAACATGACGCCCGCTCGCGCCCAGCGATTCGTCGACTTGGTGCGTGAGCTTCAGCCCGACTGCCTGATCAACGGACGGTTAGGGATCAAGCAGGGCACCGACTATTCCTCCATGGGAGACAATGCCGTGCCGGACCACGTGTTGGAGGGCGCTTGGGAAACTCCCGCGACCATCAATGACACTTGGGGCTTCAAGAAAAATGATCACAACTGGAAGCCCGCTGACACCCTCATCTTCCGGCTGGTCGACATCGTGAGCAAAGGCGGCAACTACCTGCTGAACGTCGGTCCCACTGCGGAGGGCGTGATTCCGGAGGAAAGCGTGAAGGTGCTGCAACAGATGGGCGCGTGGCTCCAGGTGAATGGCGAAGCCATTTACGGCACCGGCCCCACGCCGTTTGGCGCCGAATTGAAGTCGTCAGCAATTCACGACAGCCACTTCCAATATCAAAAGCCCACGGGCTGGCGTTGCACTACGAAACCCGGGAAGGTCTATATTCACCTGTTCGATTGGCCCCAGGGTTCTTTCCGCCTCGAGGGCCTGCAAGGCAAAGTCACCGGCGCACGCCTGCTGGCTGCCCCGAAGCACAAACTGAAGTTCAAACAAACCGGCTCCGCCGTGGCGGTCTCGCTGCCCGCCGTCGCACCGGGGGAAATCGCCAACGTCCTGGCACTGGATGTGAGGACGGAAGGGCGTTAAGCTATCTGTAGAATTCCGGACGCGGGACAGGCGTGAGGTGCTCTGTGCTTTGTCCAAGCTGTGGCAAGGAAGTTGAAGAATCCGACGCCCTTTGTCCCTTCTGTGGGAGTGCGCTTTCGCTGCCCAAGCCCCCCTCAGACGAATCCCTGACCAGCTCTGGCGTTGTTGTTCCCCCATTAACGCCACATAAGCAACCACGAAGAAGCCGCAAGGCTATCGCGAGCCTTGTCCTTGGTCTGTTTCCCTTCATATTCGTGACCGTACTGGGTGTACTTGCCTTTGTCTTTGAAGTAAGGATCCCGAGTGATTCCCCCTTCCTCAGCATCTTCTGGATAATGCCAGTGACAGGCTTGCTCGCCGTTATTTTCGGACATCAAGCGAGGGGGTCAATCCGCCGAAGCACGGGGCGACTCCCTGGGCGGGGAATTGCCGTCGCAGGCCTTACTTTGGGCTGCCTGGTCCTGCTGGCCTCTCTTTTTGTCGTTATCGTAAATCTCCAAGGCTCACGAATTGTGGGGGACGGATTCAGCCCAGTGGGTCGGCTTCGCACCATCAATACCGCGGCCATAATCTATGCCGAGAAGTACAATCGCGGGTTCCCCCTGACGCTCGCCGTTCTGGCGCCACCGAAACCCGAAAGTTCCAATCCCAGCGCCGAGCCGAGTGAGAAGGCGGCCGGTTTGATCGATCAGGTTTTGGCTTCAGGCGTATCATGCTTCGGAGGATGCTACCGGTTCAGCTATATCGCCGGGCCCGTTGACAGCAACGGAAAGGTTTCGACCTATACAATCCACGCTGACCCGATCGAACATCGCGCCAAAAGTAAAACGCACTACTTCACGGATCAAACCGGCGTGATCCGACAAGAAGAGGACAGGGAAGCCTACGCGAGCAGCCCACCGATTTGGGAAGATAGACGATAAAGGAAGGAGGCGCTGAGTGGTCTGCCCAATCCGTGGCAAAGCCGGGATTTCTCACCTGCGGGTTCGTTCGCCGGAAGGGGTTTAGCCGGCCGGAGAAGGAGAATTCACATGCCAATTGCAGTATTAAAGCTCGGGTCTCCGAGGAAACCGAATGAAGGCTTGCGCGTGGGAACGGTTCGCAGGCCGCCGCGGGGTGTGTCGAAGACGCAATTCGCCAAGCTTGACTTCTACGATGTGTGGCTGCCCAATCTGGCCCCCAGCGCGGAGTTGGTGGCGTTCGCGCAACAATCGCGGGACGAGCGGTCGTGGAAAACGTTCGAGCGCAAATACCGTGCCGAGATGAACAAGCCGGAGGCAGCCAGATTGCTCGACCTGCTGGCCGCGCTTTCCCATCAGACCAGCTTCTCCGTGGGCTGCTACTGCGAGAATGAAGAACGGTGTCACCGCTCCATTCTCAAGAAATTGCTCGCCGAGCGCGGAGCGGAATTCTCCTGAAGCGCTTGGAGGCCGCGCTACGCCACCGCCCGGGAGTTCGGGGATCCTATTCCCGAATCAAAGGGCGAACACCCCATGTTCTGCCCATTCAGGCGGTCTCAAATCTGGCGATACCGGGGCTAAAGTGGTCGTTGCGGCAGCAATTAGAGGTAATGCTGACGCGTAACCGTCTTTGTTTTCTATGATATTAGGGGAAAACTGGCTAACGGTATTTGTTTTCTATGAGTTGTCAGCTATTTGGCGTTGAGTTCTTCAGCCGGTATTTGTTTTCAATAGGTTCTAGGGTTTGCTCGGGGGAAACTGAGGCTTTCTCGCTACCGGCTCTCCATCGTCACAAAAACTGCCTTCGCGGCCACTTCGATCACACCACTAGTGTATATCAATAGCCTAAACTTGTCAAGAGACATCGTGTCCGATTCGTGCTTTTTTTGATTTTTGTGACGGCGGCCGGGAGGCGGTCAATTTGACTTCATCACCTCTTTGCGTGGCGGCGCGGAGTGAATGGGCTCGCCCGTAAGGACGTGGGCGGCTTCCATCCAGGCTTCGGCCAAGGTGGGATGGGCGTGGATGGTGCGGGCAAGTTCCGCAGCGGTCAATTCCGCGCGGATCGCCACCGCCGCTTCCGCGATCAGGTCCGTGGCGTGGGGGCCGACGGCGTGCGCTCCCAGAAGTTGATTCGTTTCCGCATCCGCCACCCACTTCACAAAACCGATAGGCTCGCCGATGGCCAGCGCTTTTCCCAGCGCGCCAAACGGGTATTTGCCCATCTTGATCTTCCTGCCTTGCTGCTGAGCCTCCTGCTCGCTGAGGCCGACGGTGCCGATTTCGGGTGAGGTGAAGATGCAATTGGGAACCAAAGTTTCATTCTTGTGCAGGTAGCGGCCACAGGCGTTTTCGGCGGCCACCAATCCCTGCGAGGTGGCGGCGTGTGCCAGCAGCGGGCCCCCGGTGACATCGCCAACGGCATAAATCGTGGCCACGCGCGTTCTGCCGTAAGCGTCGACGTCAAGGAAGCCGCGCTCATTTGGGGCCAGTCCGGCGTTTTCCAATTTGAGCGATTGGGTCACCGGCTTGCGTCCCAGAGCCACCAACAACAGATCCGCTTCCAAGTTTTCCTGCCCTGCCCGGCCCCGCACGCCGCGGTTGTCCGCGGTGATTTCTTCCAGCGTCACGCCGGTCAGGATGCGGATGCCCAGAGACTTTTCCATGTGGCGGCGCAATTCCCGGCGGACATCCGTATCAATGCCCCCCACGATATCTTCCAAAAGCTCCACTATCGTCACCCGCACGCCCAGTTGCGCCAACATGCAGGCAAACTCGCAGCCGATGAAGCCGCCGCCGAGGATCAGCGTCGTGGCCGGTAGTGCTCGCAGGTTCAGAAAGCCCCGGCTCTCCACGACCCGCTCATGGCGCGGAAGGAACGCGGGCATGGCGGAGGCCGCGCCGGTGGATATAATCGTCTTGGCAGAGGTCAGGACAACCGCCTCACCGCCGGCGGCGACAGGGTCCACCTGAATTCGATTGCGGCTCTGGAACGAGGCGCTGCCGTGAAAAACTGTTACGCCATTGGCCTTGAGCAATTGCTTGACGCCGTTGCGCAACTTCTGAACCACCTGGTCCTTGCGGTCGGCCATGGCGGCATAATCAAAAGAGGCGCTCGCCACGCGCAGGCCCATCGCCCCGGCGGACTTGATGCGCGCGAACAATTCCGACGAAGCGATCAAAGTCTTGGTAGGGATGCAGCCCCAATTCAGGCAGGTGCCCCCCAGTTCTTCCTTCTCCACCAGCGCCACGGAAGCGCCCAGTTGCGCGGCCCGGATCGCCGCGGGGTAACCACCGGGTCCAGCGCCAATCACCACTATATCGAACGCTGCCACAGGCTTATCTCCTCAAGGGTTTTTCGAATCGAGTTCAGGAAACGCGCTGCCAGCGCGCCGTCGATCAAGCGGTGATCGCTAGACAGGGTCATCTTCATCATCGACCGGATAACGACTTGATCGTTTCTAACCACCGGCTGTTTCGCGCCGCTGGAGACGGCAAGAATGGCGCTCTCGCCGGGATTGATAATCGCCGTGAAATTCTCCACGTCCATCATACCCAAATTGGAAATGGTAAACGTGCTCCCGGTCATCTCCGCAGGTGTAAGCTGGCCTGCCCGCGCCTTCGCGGTCAGCTCTTGCGCGCGCGCGTGAATTTCCGCCAGGGTCAATTCATTGGCTTGGCGAATGACCGGAACCACCAGACCTTGCTCCAGCGCCACCGCCAAACCCAAGTCGATGCTGCTGTGCCAACGGATACTCTCGCCGTCGGAGGTGCTGTTGACGTTGGGAAATTGTTCCAGGGCGAGCGCCGCGGCTTTCAGGATAAAGTCCGTAAGCGTGTACGACGTGCCTTGCGCCTTCAGCTCAGCCCGCAACGACTCCAGTTCCGTCACATCGACGGATACCGTCACAAAGAAGTGCGGCGCGTGGGTGTAACTCTCCGTCAGCCGCTGGGCGATGATCTGCCTCATGCGCGTCAGGGGCTTGGGCCGCTCGGCCAGGATGCGCTCAATGTCGGCCACGGTGATCTGGCTCCCATCATCTTTCTGCCCGAGGCGGAGCAGATCGATTCCCTCGCGTGCCGCCAACTTCTTCGCGGCGGGAGTGATGCGCAGGCGGCCGTAACCTTGGGCTTCAAGGTACTGCTTCACATCGCGCTCTACGATTCGCCCGCTGGGGCCCGTGCCCACAATGGGAGTGGGATCAATAACGGATTCCTTGGCCAGTTTCGCAGCGCGGGGACTGATCCGGAACAACTGCGGTTCCGCAACGCTGGGCGCGGCGGGCGGCGCTTCCCCGGCGCGAGGGCCAGCGGAACCAGCGCCTCGCTCGCCACCCGGGGGGAGGGGGGAAGGGGTTCTGTGGTCCAACCCCGAACCCCGTTGAGGTAATAGCACCGCGATGGGCCGCGAGGCGTCCGCCTTCTTGGGCAAAACCGCAGGGAGCACAACTTCCGGAACTGGCTCGCCGGGATCGCCCACAAAAGCCACTGTGGATTGCACGGGGACGGTCACGCCCTCTCCCGCAACAATTTTCAGGAGCGTGCCGGCATAAAAGCTCTCGACTTCCAGCAGGGCCTTGTCAGTCTCGATTTCGAAAAGAACGTCGCCCTTGGCGACGGTCTCACCCACTTGCTTGCGCCAGCGGACGATTTTGACCGTCTCTTCCGATTGCCCTAATTTGGGCATGACTACAGCTTTAACCATACCGATGTTCCTCGAAAGGCCGAAACGCGAAGATCGAAACTCGAAATTCGTGGCGAGTTTCGAATTTCGAGTTTCGATTTTCGTCTTTACAATATCGATCGCGCTGCCGCAAGAATGTCTTCCACCCGAGGATAGAAGACCGCTTCCAGTACGTGCGATTGCGGAGCGATGCCGTTTTTTGCGCCCACCCGCACCACCGGCGCGTCAAGATAATCAAAAGCTTCCTGTTGAATCGTGGATGCGACCTCGCCCGTGAAACTGCCCAGGCTCACGGCCTGACTGATGACCACACAGTGCCCGGTCTTTTGCACCGACATCAGCACGGTCTCGATGTCGAGCGGCACCAGGCAGCGGAGGTCGACCACTTCCGCGCTCACGCCCGATTCGGCTTGCAAGCGATCCGCGGCGTTCAAAGCCAGCGGCACCGCCGGTCCGTAAGCGACCAAGGTGATCTCACTGCCAGCGCGCTTCACATCCGCCACGCCCAAGGGCACAAGATATTCCTCTTGCGGCACGGGGCCTTTCTCGTTGTAAAGCCCTTGCGACTCGACAAACATGATCGGGTTATTATCGCGGATGGCGGATTTCATCAGGCCCTTCGCATCATAAGGCGTGGAAGGATAGATGACGTACATCCCGGGAACGTGCACCACCGTCGCCTCCAAGGTTTGCGAGTGTTGCCCGCCGTACCCCTTCCCCGCGCCTACCGATACGCGCAGCACCATGGGCACTTCCACCTGCGCGCCCGACATGTAGTGCCACTTGGACGCCTGGTTCGAGACCTGATCGCCCGCCATCAGCAGAAAATCCATGTACATCAATTCCACCACCGGCCGCAGTCCGATCATGGCCGCGCCCACCGCCGTCCCGCAAATGGCCGCTTCGGAGATGGGGGCATTGAAAACGCGCGCGCGGCCAAACGATTCCAGCAGCCCCTTGGAGAGCTTGAAAGCCCCACCGTACTCGGCCACGTCTTCACCATAAAAGATGACGCGCGAATCGCGGAGCATCTCTTCCACCACCGCTTCCTTGATGGCGTCGCGGTAAGTGATTTCGCCGTTGACGCGCTTGATGGGGGGAAGCGGGTCGAGGACTTTTACGTTCGCAAATTCGGATGGTACCTGGGCCGCAGTCGTGTCCGTGTACATGTACTTGATGACATCCGCGGGGGGAGGGTCGGCAGCTTGCGCCGCGCGAACCGCCGCCCGCGCGTTGCGGTCACGCACCTTCGTTTTCAAAGCGGTAATGCCTGGCTGATCTAAAACCCCGCATTCCAAGAGCTGCTGTTCAAAAGTGACGATGGGATCGACGGCTTTCCACGCGGCCTCTTCGTCGCGGGTGCGATATTCGTTGCGCGGGTCGCTCAAAGAGTGGCCAAAGTAGCGGTAGGTGTCCACGTCGAAGAAATAGGGTCCTAATCCCTCCCGGCAGCCCTGGCTCGCCCGCAGGACGGCGTCGCGTGTGGCCAGCACATCCATGCCGTTGATAATCTCCGCGTGCATGCGATTATCCGCAAAACCAGCGGCGCGCTGGGCCAAGTGGCTGACGCCCGTCACTTCGTTATCGGAGCGACCGGTCATAGCGTAGTGATTGTTGAGAACGAAAAAGATAATCGGGATGCCGAAGCTGCGGTCGCCGGCAATTTCATTGGTGAATTGCGCCTGGGCCGCCCAGTTCAGCGATTCCAGAACCACGCCGTTGCAGTAAGCGCCATCCCCGGCGAAGCAGCACACCACGCCGCCATTTTGCCGGTAGCGCAAACCCATCGCCGCGCCGGTGGCGATCGGCACGCTGCCGCCCACAATGGCGTTTGCCCCCAGGTGGCCCACCGTGAAGTCAGCAATGTGCATACTGCCGCCGCGCCCCTTGCAGTAGCCATCCTCTTTGCCGAACAGCTCCGCGATGGTGCGATAGACGTGCTCTTCCAAGGCCTGCTCGAGAAGTTCTTCGTGCCGCACGGCCGTGGAGTGGGGAACGCGCTTCCGCAACAGCTCATCCGTCATGTCTCGTATGGCGCAGCACCCGCGCGCCAGGCTGTCTCCGTGGCCGCGGTGTGTGCTGGTGATGTAATCCTTCAACACCAGGGCACTGCACGCTCCCACGGAAGCGCCTTCCTGCCCAATGGAAACGTGCGTGGGGCCGCGGTAATTGTAACCCGCGAGCGGCTCGTAGGCGCCCGACCGCACCGTTACGATCATTTCCTCCAGCTCGCGGATCATGAGCATGTCTTCCAGAAGCCCTGTGGCCGTGGCGCCGTCGATGCGCCCCGTCGCTAGTTCACTCTGAAGGTTGCCCTGGAAACGAAACGCGGGAATCTTTCCGCAATCGATCTCAAAGGGTGCAAAGTCAGGTCTTGAATCTTGCAAATAAGCTGGGCTCATTTTCTCTCCAAAAAGCAGTGAGCAGTGAACAGTGGACAGTGAACAGAGCATGGTGGGCCGGCACCCTTCACTGTTCGCTGTTCACCGTTCACTGTCCACTGTTCACTGTCCTTTCACGCCCGCACAACTTCAATCCCTCGCCTGCGCAGTTCCTTCGATAGTTTTCGGTCGATCAGACGGTCGGTGATGAGCACCCGGACTTTCTCTAGCCGCCCGGCGCGGGTGAAAGAAATCTTGTGGGCCTTGGTGCTGTCCGCAAGCAGAATGACCTCGCGGGCGTGTTCCATCACCAACTCTTTGGTATAAGCCTCGGTGGGGTCGGTGGTGGTGAGGCCCTCCTCCAGGCTGAGGCCGATGGTTCCCATAAACGCCTTGTCCACGTGGAGATCCTCAATCATCAGGCGCGTAAGCGGCCCCACCGTGGTCTGGGCAAGGCGGCGAAGTTCGCCCCCCACCAGAATCAGGCGCGGCCCCCGTCCTGCCAGTTCCACCGCCGCGCGCAGGGAGTTGGTCACAATAGTGACGTTGGAGCGATCTTTCAGCAGGCGCGCCAACTCCAGAACCGTACTGCCCCCGTCCAGGTAAATCGTGTCATTGGGCTTGACGTACTTCAGCGCGGCCTCCGCGATGCGCCGCTTTTCCGCGGCGGCGACGGAGGTCTTGTCGTCAAACAACGGTTCATCGAGGCGGCCTCCGGTGCTGACGGCCCCGCCGTAGACCCGCCTCAGCTCTCCCAATTTTTCCAGTTCGCCCAGGTCGCGGCGGATAGTGGCCGATGAAACGCCGAGTTGCCGCGTGAGCTGTTCAACGCGCACCACGCGGTCCTGGCCGAGAATGCCGCGGAGCTGCTCCCACCGTTTCGGCGCCAGATCCTTGGGTTTAGACGTTGGCATGGGAAAATCCATCATGCTCGATGATGATTGATTATATGAAGATTCGTTGCGGAGTCAATCATATTCGTGCATGGTGTCAGGTGCTAGGTGTCGGGTGTCAGGTGCCTGGCTTAGGTGTATGCTCTAGCACCTGGCACTTAAGGGGTGGGGCCGAGGGTTTCGCCAAATTTCTCTTTGTAGATGAGCGTGCGCAAGGGGAGTTTAGAGACGGCCGACACCTGCGCTTCCTCGCGGTAGCCGATGGGGAGCAGTGCGGCCACCAGGAAGTGGTCAGGAATGTGAAAGTGGGTCTTGATCTTGGCTTCGTCGAATTCCGTCACCCAGTAAGCCGACAGGCTGCATTCAGCCGCGCCCAGGAGGACTTGGTGCACGGCCACAAAGGCGTTGGCCAGGGCGGTGCGTTTGGCAATCTCGGGAGAGGAGGAGTAGTATTCGCGCACTCGGCGCAGGGCCTCGCGGCCTTCCTCTTCCGTGATTTTCCGCCCGGCAATCATCTCTTGCAAATACTGCGGCGCGGACTTCCAGGCCAGGGTATCCGCCAAGCAGATCAGAATGACGGGCGCCGAACTGAGGGGAACCTTGATGTAAGTGGCCGCCTCGAGATATTTCTTGGCGGCATCGCCACGGACCACGATCCAGCGCCAGGTTTGCAGGTTCCATTCCGAGGGCGCCAGGCGAGCCACCTCGATGACATGTCCCAAGCAATCGTCGGCAATATCCTGCTCACTGAAACGGGGAAACATCGGCCCCACACCCAACGGGGCTTTCATGTGAGAACGATGGCTGTCGGCGCTGGCATTTTCGCGCATAGAGATGTTATCGCTACCCAATCTGCGGGTGATAGCCGACGATGAAAAACATCCCGAAGACGATGGCATAAAGCAACTCGCTGACTCCCAGTTGAAGGACGGGAGTGGCACTGGCCATGGCAGTCGAGCCTCAAGACGCCCGGGCAATTACTCCCCGGTTTTTGTAAATGGCTTTGTTAACTTCGACGAGTAGGTCCTCAAAGGAGGCTCCGACTTTGCGAGCCGACATTTCAATGGAGCAATCGTCACAGGAAGGCCGCAGGCCGAACTGGTCAAAGACCGGCGCGGTCTCGGGATATTTCTGTTTGATGTCCCGCACCGCTTCTCCGCCGCGCACCAGATCAGTGAATTGAAGCATGGCTTTTCTCCTCCTTCCTGCGAACGGCTTCCACGGTACGCGGTTGATAAACGCAGAAAGGCTCCTCGTCCAGAAAGTCTCCCGTAGCGGCGAACGCCCGGGCGCGGCAACCCATGCAAATATTACGAAACTCGCAGTAACCGCACTTGCCTTTCAAGTTGCCGGTATCGCGGAGTTGCTGAAATACCGGGGCGTTCTCCCAAATCTCCGCCAAACTCTGCTGATGGAGATTGCCTGCCAGAACCGGCAGGTAGCCGCAAGGGTAAACTTCACCCTGATGGGAAATGAACGCCACACCCGTGCCGGCCAAGCAGCCTTTGGTCATCGCCTGCATGCTATCAGGATGGCCCGCCCCGGCAGGCCGGGCGTGCGGGTGAAGGTCGATTCCCGTCGATCCGGGCATGGTCATTTCTGTGGGGCCGATCTCGTGCCCATTACCACCGTAAGAGGGCTCCGCCAGCGAGGCGGCGCGGCGCTCCGCCGCACGGCGCTGGCGCAGGACGCGGAAGTAGTGAGGCGCGCAAGTGGCTTTCAACTCGATGCCGCCTTCCTGCGCGCGGTCGTAAAACCAATTCAAAATCTTTTCGTATTCGTCGGCGGGGACCATCTGCTCTTCGGCAATGTCCACACCGCAACCCACTGGAACCAGGAGGAAGGTGTGGAGGGCGTCCGCACCAAGCTGGCGCGCCAGTTCCAGCACGTCGGGAAGCTGGTGGGCGTTGTGGCGCGCGATGGTCATGTTGATTTGCACGGACATGCCGAGCTCTTGCAAATTTCGCAAGCCGCGCAGGGCTTTATCAAATGCTCCCAGGATGCCTCGAAAAGCATCGTGGGTAGCGGCGTCCACTCCGTCTAAACTGATGGAGACGCGGCGCACGCCGGCATCCACGATCTTGCGGGCAACTTCCCTGGAAACCAGTGTTCCATTGGTCGCCAAGGCTACGCGCAATCCGCAATCGCGTGCGTAGCTGGCCAATTCAAAAATGTCGTTACGAAAAAGAGGTTCGCCACCGCTTAGAACTAGGATAGGTAGGGATAACTGAGAGACTTGCTTTATTATGTTCAGGGCTTTGGTCGTAGGTAGGTCATTGATTGATGAGAGTTCCGTAGCGGT
>Ga0181539_1004321_pt1 | contig 12254 bp, 10 predicted proteins | sample PEATcosm2014_Bin_46_FD_119767 | JGI IMG/M metagenome (GOLD analysis project Ga0181539, IMG submission 119767) | Peatland microbial communities from MTU Mesocosm Facility, Houghton, MI, USA - PEATcosm2014_Bin23_60_metaG | ecosystem: Environmental > Terrestrial > Soil > Wetlands > Peat | place... | reverse complement strand
GGCGTAGAGATTCACGCCGCCGGCCTTCTCGTAAGCGACGAACGCATTCAGATAGTTGGCGAAGGCGCCGTAGTCGCTGGTATTCAGAGTGCCCCCGATAGTGCTGCCATTGCTCTTCCAGGCTGCCGGCGGGGTCCAGGGCGTGGCGAAGACGATGACCTGTGAATTGATGGACTGCGCCTGTTGCGCATTTTGCAGTTCGGTCTGCCAGTTGGAGCCGCCGGTGGTGGAACTGGGATCGATGCGCGACCGCAGGATGGTGAAGCCTACCTGGCCCGCGCCGACGCCAAACAGGTTGTTGGCCTGAGTCGAGTTCAACACCGGCTGCCAGGCCGTCGAGGTGCCGAATCCGCGGATCGTTTGGTAGGTGGTGTTGAAGTTGATGGCATCGGTGGTTTGCGCACTGGCCATTGCAGCTGCCAGCAGTATTGTGGATGCAATTATACTTACGAGTCGGATTTTCATGATCAACCTCCTCTTTGGTGGGCTGTAGGTGGAGGGATGAAGCCAAAAGGCGCGCACGACTCCCTGTAGACGCACATCAAGCGCCTCCAGCGTCATCCGGTGATCGAACTGGTCTTCACTACTTTCCTGCGTGCGGCCTGAGCTTGGGGCTGCCTCGGGAGGGTGAGGCTGGCCGCCGGGCAGCCCGATTTCTGACTGCCGCGACGAATAATACATCAAATTAATCACAATGCGCAGTCTTTTTAATAACAACGCGCAACTTTTTTTCAGCACGAACTATGTTTAAGGTCCGGGGCATTCTAGCGCCCTTTGTTTCTTTTGATTTCTTCGATTACAACCACAATAGAAGTTGCTCATTTTCCTTTCTATTCAATACGATTCCGGCACATGATGGACTTCAGACTTATCTCCAGAGTCATATATTTGCGTTGCAAATGTGAACTCATTTCTCCATGGAATGCCCGCTGTCTGGAGGGCGGCCCACCTTTGACCAAACCATAAAGTGTGGGTCTCCATCCTTTCCACGTTCTTTGTGAAAAGTGTGGAAACTGCCCTCCTAAGTGCCTGATTCCACAGCGCCGAAATCGGCCGTTTCCACCCTTCCGAAAACAGGGGGTTTTGGGACGATATCGACCTCAAATAAATCTCGGATGGTTGTCGCGAAAAAGCATCATCTTTCCCCACTATTAGCATGGAATCGTTTGAGGATTCACCAGATGTCGACCGTCATGGTGGAAATTCGATCCCGCGATAGCAGGTGGCATAGAAATAGAGAAGCTGTCTATTGCAACCATGAACACGCCACTTTTTTTGCGAGCTGCGCAATACGTGCGCATGTCAACTGAACATCAACATTACTCTCCAGAGAATCAACTCGACGTGATCCGCCAATACGCCGCGATGCACACAATGGAGATTGTGCGAGAGTATTCGGATCACGGGGGCAGTGGTTTGAATATTGCCGGACAAGAAAGCCTGAATTCGCTTACCGGCAAACGGCGCGAAGCCACGGGAGTAATTTTCCCCGGCGGTACAAAAGCAGTACAAAAATCTTGGATTTTGTGTAAGTGGTTAGATTATAAGGGGATATTTTGGCTCCTCAGGTAGGACTCGAACCTACAACCCTTCGGTTAACAGCCGAATGCTCTGCCATTGAGCTACTGAGGAGTGTCCTGAGAGGTGTTCTCCACTACAACGTTAGCAGAGAGCGGGCGGCGCGTCAAAATAATTCATCAGCAAAACGGGCTCTATCTTCCGTTTTGGCTCCGCCGGCGAGCAGGCGGAAGTGCCAACGGGTTATTTGGCCAGCTTGGTTGCGGACTGGATGCCGGCGCAGACGATACCATAGAAGAACTGATAGTTTTTCGATGCAGTGCTTGAAGCAGGAGAACCAATGTCTCGGATTTCACGATTGGACCGTAGCCAGGTAACCCCTGAAATGGCTGCGCATTACGACATAGCCTTTACCCAGCGCGGCAACGTGCCCAATATGTTCCGCGTGATGGCCCATCGGCCGGAGATTTTCACCACCATGATGGCCCATTTCAGCGCGGTGCTGAGCACAGGCACGGTCCCGACGAAACTCAAGGAGCTGATTATCGTTCGCACCAGCCAGGTGAACGTGACACACTACTGCCTTGCCAGCCATACCATCCTGGCCAAGGGACTGGGCTGGACAGACGAGCAGCTCGAGCACCTGGCAAACTGGCCCCAGCGCAAGGATTTTACTCCTGCTGAGAAGGCTGCCCTGCGGCTGGCTGAAACCGTCACCCACGATGCCAATGCGGTAAGCGACGAGCAGTTTGCCGAATTGCGCAGCTTCTATTCGGAGAGCGAGATTGTAGAGCTGCTTTGCGCCATCGGCCTCTTCAACTACTTCAACCGCTTCAACAACGCCCTCAAGATGGAGCCGACCAAGCCCGGAGAAGGCGGGCCTGGCGAAGGCGGTTGCGCGGCATGAAACTTCAACTGCCTGCGGGCACTTTCCGAGCTTACCTGTTTGACTGCGACGGCACCATCGCCGACTCCATGCCGCTGCACTACAACGCCTGGAAGGCGGTTCTGGCGGAGTGGAACTGTGAATATCCAGAAGAAGTGTTCTACTCCTGGGGCGGCAAACCGGTGCGGAAGATTATCGAAGACCTGAACAAGATCAACGGCTTGCAGATGCCCGTCGAGGACGTCGCCACGCGCAAGGAAGGCCTCTACCTGGCGCAGATTCCACAGCTCAAGGCGATTCCAGAGGTGCTGGAGTACATTGAGGCGGAACATGGCCGGATTCCCTTCGCCGTGGTTTCAGGCAGCACGCGCGACTCGGTGGTGGGCTCGCTCAGCGTGCTGGGCCTGTTGGACAAGTTCGACACTATTGTCTCCGCGGATGACTACAAGCACGGCAAGCCCGCCCCGGACGCCTACCTGCTGGCCGCCGAGCGGCTGGGCGTGGCGCCTGCAGATTGCCTGGTCTTTGAAGACACAGAGATGGGCGTAGAGGCGGCAACTGCAGCGGGAATGGCCTCTGTGAAAGTTCCCACGGCGCTGGAACGGCGTCGGGCAGAAAGCGCGAGCATGGGAACTGTAGTGAATCACTGAACGTAGGACTTCATAGGGGGCAGCGGAAGTGGCCGGAAGGACGTTCATCGGGAGCGAACCTGGATCAGAGCCGATCGCCGGCCGACGAGGGACCGAATGGACGATTTTGCTGGGCATAGCGGCTGTTATCACGCTTGTTCATTTGGCCACCAATAACCGCTACGGCTTCCACCGCGACGAACTCCAGTTTCTGAGCGATGCGCGGCATCTCGACTGGGGATTCGTAGCCTATCCGCCGTTGACGCCCTTTCTTGAGCGCATTAGCCTTGAAATCTTTGGCCTCTCGATGGTGGGGCTGCGGCTCTTTTCGGTCCTTGCGCAGGCGGCGGCGATTGTCGTTACCGGGCTGATGGCACGGGAGCTGGGCGGCGGGCGCTTGGCCCAGGGAACGGCGGCTCTGGCGGTGGCGCTTTCGCCACTGCCGCTCTTCGAGGGCACGGAATTTCAATACACAACCTTCGACTACCTGTGGTGGGTGCTGGTTGCGTACTTCGTGATTCGCCTGCTGAAGACGGAGAACCCGCGTTGGTGGCTGGTCATTGGCGCGGTCGTCGGGATCGGGCTGCAGACCAAGTACACCATCTGCTTTCTTGTGCTAGCGCTGCTCTGCGGGTTCTTGCTGACGCGCGCTCGCCGGTTTCTTTTAAGTTGGTGGTTGTTAGGCGGCGCAGGAATTGCGCTGGTCATCTTCCTGCCCAATCTCATCTGGCAGCTACGTCACGATTTCATCTCGTACCATTTCCTTCACTACATTCATGTGCGCGACGTGGGGCAGGGGCGAGCGAATCAATTCTGGTTTAAGCAATTATTTGTTTGCACGAATTTCTACGCAGCGCCACTGTGGATTGGCGGGGTATTGTGTTTTTTACGCAGCCCGCGCTATCGTCCGCTGGCGTGGATGTACCTGCTCCCTCTGGCGTTCTTCCTGGTTGCAAAAGGACTCTTCTACTATCTGGCGCCAGCCTATCCAATGCTGATTGCGATGGGAGCGGCCGAGGGCGAGCGATGGGTGGCGACATTGTCGAAGTTGTGGCGCTGGGTGGTAAAGATTGTATTCTTCCAGGGGATTGCAGTATCCGGCGCGTATGGCTGCGCACTGGCATTGCCGCTGGCGGCCTCCGGTCCGCTGATGCATTTTGCCTTAGACACCAACGATGCTTTCCGCGAGGAGTTCGGCTGGAACGAGTTGGTAAGGACCGTTGCCCGCATCCGCGATTCTCTTCCTCCGGAGCAGCGGTCAAGTGCCGGTATTCTGGTCGGGAACTACGGAGAGCAGGGCGCAATCGAGATATTGGGTCCGGCCTATCACCTGCCCATGCCTATCAGCGGCACTAACTCCGCGTGGCTGCGTGGCTATCCAGCACCACCTCCAGCTACTCTCATTGTGGTCGGATTATCGAGCCAGTATGTGGAGAGAAATCTTACCTCCTGCCGCCTGGCTGGGCACAACGGTAACTCCGAGGGCGTGAAAAACGAAGAGAGCCAGGACCACCCGGATATTTTTCTCTGCGCGGGACCGCGCAAGCAGTGGCCGGAGTTTTGGCAGGATTTTCAGGGCTTCGGATGATGAACTCGATGTTTAGTAGAGCAGCACAGCGATGCGATAGGCGGTGAATGAGCCCTCCTGGCCCTGCGCCGAACAACTACCCACGGCTGCTTTATGGAACTTTCCCGAGGCAAGCGCATCTGCCAGATCCTTAGGCAGTTGGGTTAGCTGCGCGTCCATCCAGATCATGACGAAGCGGGGAACTGGCTTAGGAGAAGAGCCCGACAACCCGCCGTTTACGCAGACAGAGCGGGCCAGAGTGTGATCGGTCAGGATGGTGATGCCGTGCAGCAGGCCGGCAACCTGGGCTTCAATTTGGGTCTGCGTCAACACCTGCACGGCGCGCTCGTAGTCGGCCACGGCATAGAGGCCATTGCGGCCGGCCACTACGGCTACACCGACGTGATCCACCTGTGGATTCAACAGGTTAGAGCGATGGCCGGGTGAGTGCATCCAGGCATCGTGTATCGCGGCGGGAGTGGGAGCAATCGCTACATTCTCTTCAATCAGGCTGAAGTGAGCCCCGGCCAGCTCGGCGCGCACGGAGACATCCTGTTCGCCTGCGTACTGGTGAGAGAGCTGTCCTTCGGCAGCCATGCGCAGGCAGTGCTGGCGGGCGGCAGAGGCCAAGGCCGCATCCCATTGGAGCGGACCGGCTCCGGCCTGAGCGCGGGCCTGATTGGCAAGCTGCATGATCTGCCATGCCTCGGCCTGGATGGCCGTGGAGTTTGACGGTTGCGAAGGCTGGGACCAGGGCGCCTGCGCGAGAACTGGGTGTATCAGAGCCGGGTGAATAAGTGCGAGGGGCGCAACCAGCGCCAGATACAGAACGAAACCCTGCCGTGAAATGTGCATAACTCATTTAACCCCAACTGGATGCCACAGTCGCGGTATTCTGGCTCTGGCGAGGGATTTTATCGCGGCAGCGGCAGGAGGGAGGCTCGATGAAGATCGGCGTGGTCAGCGATACGCATGGATTACTGCGGCCGGAGGTGGCACGGGCGCTGGCGGGGGTGGAGCGGATTCTGCACCTGGGCGATGTGGGCAAGGCCTCCGTTCTCAAAGAGTTGGGCAAGATCGCTCCGGTGACGGCGGTACGCGGCAACGTAGACCGTGAAGGGCCACTGAGCGAGCTTCCGGAGACCGAGGTGGTGATGATCGCCAACCGTTACGTCTACATGTTGCACGATTTAAAGACGTTACACCTGGACCCGGCAGCGGGGAAGTTTGCCGCTGTGCTCAGCGGGCACACGCACATTCCCAACTTTTACCGGCGCAAGGGCGTGCTGTACTTCAACCCTGGATCGTGCGGGCCGCGGAGGTTCCGGCTGCCGGTGACGGTGGGGTTGCTAACTATAAGTAAAGATGGGAAGTTCGGGGCAGAGATTGTTGAGCTGAAGTGCGACTAAATCGACGTCGATCACGCCAAAAATACTTCATGTAACGGGCAGTTTTTCTTTCGAAAAATTGGGCAATTTGGGGTGTGGCGCAGGCGGTTTTTGGGTGGATTGAAGATTGGAAAATGGTGAGCTATAGCTCACCGGTTTTTCGAACACTGGGGAGGTATAGCTCACCGGAAAATGGACCAATGGCTGCAAATCCGTCAGTAGTTTTTTGGGGGATGATATGTTGACAATCAACATATCCGGGCGCATGGTACGTGTAGAAGGACAACAGGTGAAAGTTGGTCTGGTGGACTAGCCGTCCAGGCGGACGCATTCGGCTACCTGCGGTGGGGCAAGCGACCCCTTCGGTTCGGCTCAGGGCAGGCTTTCGGCAAAGCGGCAAGGATGGCTCTGGGTTGCCCGGCAAATACTTCCGACATGCCGACTTATCGGTAGTAACGACTATTACCTCAAGCAAACCATTCCCTGAGATAGGTGTTGTCGGAAAAGTCAATCTCGAAGTTGCCGAAAAGACGACTTCGGGGAACTTTAATTCGCGATCTATATGGAGGAGAACAATTCGTTTTGCTTTTACCCATCCTGCGTGGCGAGGGCTGATCGGCAATCATTGACTCATTTAGTGGTCTTCACGATGCAGTCGCTCAGTCTGTATCGCCACACCTCATGGTGACTTTCTCTGATTACGGCAACGTGCTCGGGCAACTCCACACCATCTACGGTCTGGTAGGTATAGGTGTAGATCAGGCGGTTGCCCGGCTCGAAGTTACCGTTTTCACCCATGGTCAATGTGGTTAAAAGGAACCCATGCTGGCCAGGCGTGAAGGATGTCTCGAAATGGTCGGATTGATTTGTTTTCATTGCTGCTCTCTGCAGGCGCATATCAGGAGCAAGAACCATCTCGATATCAGAGTTCTGTATCTTGAAGGCAAGTTTGTAGCCGGACTGGGATTGCTCGAAAGAGACTGGCGTATCGAGATTCGGAAGGATCATGTTCGTACTTGCAGGCAACCAGCTATAGAGGCTCTTCTGCACCGCGTGCTCCAGCAGGAACTCGGCCATGCCACCATGTGGAAGCTTACTTATTGCGTCGTCGGTGAGTCCGGAAGAAACGGTGACATTCTCTCGCGTTACCATGACGCGGTTCCGAATCGGCTGAAAGATCGTTTCGAGTTCCTCGTCTGTTCCTTCATCTCCTACGCGCGTCGTCTCAGTGAAGTGATCCTTCCAGCTAAAATCGACAGCGCAATCGAAGGACTGCAAGTTTCTGTTGAACGGAGCATCGTATTTCTCGCGCACTTGACTGAGCAGTGTCTGGTCTGTCTTTGTCGTTTGAGCGTGGCAGAACATAGCGCAGAAACAGAACACGATTGATATACGATAAATCTGCATCACAAAATCTCCACTGAATGTAATGAGGGCCGAGCTTAGAATGATTGTGGCCATCATACATTAGGGCAAAGAAAATAGCCAACTCCGTTATGGGGTCGGCTCTTGCTGTTTCCCTTAAATCGGCGCTTTCGTAAACTCCAATTTGCAAGAGTAAAAGCGGCGTTGATTTGTCCTGAGAAACGCCTTTCGATCCAGGAATGATGTTGATTTCGGATTGGCGGCAATTCGAGAGTTTCTGAGTTTTTTCTATGGCCGAAAGACGGGATGAAGCTCGTACCTTTCATTCGCGACTTCGTCGCGTTGATTGATTTCGAAAAAGCGGGTGGATGTTATCCCAGGGTTTTACCCTGGGCTAATATCCTTTCCTCCCTACGGGAGGAGCGGCGGGGAATCATTGAAGTGTATCGATTCTCACCCTAGCCGCAAAAACAAAGACGCGGCGAGGGTGGGGCACCCAGCAGTATCAACTCAATTCTTTTCAATATATGATTAAAGGATGATCTTTCCTGCTCCACCCCGCGCCCCGCACCCTTTGGCTGCGATGTTGTCCTTGCGACGTTATCGGATGTTTATCAGCCATGCATGGAACTACAGCGGCGAATACGAGGGTGTGGTCAATCTCTTGAATTCCGACCGGAGTTTTCTATGGGATGACCTCAGCATTCCCGAAGACAAGCCGCTTTTGGTCCTTCCACAATTACCAAAGTCATTTAGGTATCTTGTGCGTCAGATCGATGAGAGGGTCTCGAAGGCCGACTGCCTTTTGGTGCTTGCCGGAATGTATGTCGCCCATAGAGGCTGGATTCAGTCCGAAATCGAAGCGGCGAAGGACTTTCACAAGCCAATCATTGCTGTGCAACCACGAGGCAGTGAACGCCATCCGGGAGTTGCAATGCTCCTTGCCGATGAAAGTGTTGGATGGAACTCGGCCTCGATCATATCTGCGGTTCGCAGACGTGTAACAGTTCGCTCTTAACGCCTATTCAGTTGTCAACGATAGCACCTCCGATTTTCTCGAATGGACCAAGAAAAGCATACCTCAGGGGCTAAAGCCCAACGTCTAATTTGTGACATTATCGGCAGTCAGGGTTAAAACCCTGACCTACCAGCCGTGCCCTGATACAAAGCTCCTTCCCACCCTAACCGCAAAAACAAAGACGCAGTGAGTGTGGGGCACCCACACCGCGTGGGTTGATTTCTAAATACGGGTGGATGGATAAAGACAAGGAATAGGGACTAGGAAATTGGGAATAGCTACCCCAACACGCGAAAACCGCGCGTGCCGGGAACCCCGGCAGGAAATAGGGGTCAGGGGTATGCCCGCGGCTAAAGCCGCATTCATTAAAGGCGATCATTCAGCGGCCTGTAGGCCACTGCTCCCTCCGCTATTCATTATCGGCGAGGACAAGGCGGCTGGCGGCGATTGAATACCGAGTGCGCAACTTAGTTTGACATTGAATCATCTAATTAGACGCCCAACGCCCTGAAGCGTTGCAGCGCAGGAGGAGAAAGCCCATGGAATCGAAGCAATACAATCCGGCCCATGTTGCCGGCAAAACCACCTACAAAGCCACGACCATCATCTATTGGATCGTGACCGGGCTCTTCTGCCTGGAGATGATCTTCACCGCCTACTACGAACTGCTGCGCCTGCCGGAGGCGGCGCAGGCGTTCGCCCGTCTCGGCTTCTCCGCCACCTCCTTCCGTGTGGAGCTCACCTGGGCCAAGGTAGCAGGCGTGGTTGCACTGCTACTGCCCATGATTCCCGCGCGGGTCAAAGAATGGGCCTATGCCGGCTTTGCCATCAACCTCTTCTCGGCGATCATCGCCCACCTCTCCATAGGCGACCGTCCGGCGGCGCTAGCCCCGTCGTCGATCACCAGCGTGCTGTGGGTGCTCTCGTACTTCTACTGGCGCCGCCTGCAGTCCAAGCCGGCAAGCGCCTGATTGCGCATCACCGGCTGGTTAGGTCGTAGGAGCGAGAAGCGGCGACGTTGACTATGTTGAGTCAGGTTGCAGGTTACGCTGAACAGGCAGCAGGGAAAAGGGGTCAGAGATTAGCCCAACCAGTAGGATCGGTACTAGCAAACGCCCTTCGATCCGGAATGACGTTAATTTCGGATTGCCGGGAATTTGAAGGTTTCTGTGTTTTTTTCAATGGCCGAGAGACGGAGTAAACCCGTATCTTTTATTCGCGACTTCGTCGCGTGGATTGATTTCTAAAAACGAGTGGATGTTGTCCCAGGGTTTTACCCTGGGCTATTTTCACATCACCCCTCCGGGGCGGGACATCTTCACTGATCAGTCGATAGTGGTCAGGGCCACCCGCAATCCCTGTTTATTGAATGGACCTTAAATAAGCGACAAGCTGCCATCGCTGGGCCCGGGGCAGGCTCGACCAGGAGGGCATGCCGTGGCGCAGGTCACCCTGGCGCAGAAACCACTCCAGGTCGCCGTCGCTGAGATTGCGAATTTCTTCGCTGCGCAGAGAGGGTCGGTTGTGGCCGTCGCCCTGTGCGTTGGCCTGATGGCATTGCTGGCAGTGGTCGCGATAGAGGAGCGCGCCGGCGGCAGTTGCCTGGGGCTGGCCAGCCAGTGGATTTTGACGCGCATGGTCTTTAGCCGGAACGCGCTCCCAATGCGAGGCAGAGACCGCGCCGAGAGCAACCGCAGAGGTGAGCGCAATCAAGAGAAGTGCAAGGCTGGGCCGGATCATAGATTGCCTCCTTTGGGGGCGCCTGCATTGGACGAATGAAACCACTTTCCAATTTGTTCGAATTCAAAGGCCAGACCTACGCGATAGACCCTGGCGAGACTTGTATCTGTGAGTCCGAAGCCGGGCGAGAAGCTGAAGCGGATGCCACGGGGCAACTGCCAGCCGATGAGCGGGGCGATGTAGTGCGAGGTATCGCGCATGGTAAGCGCGAAGGTGTCTCCCAGGCCGCCGTAGGCCTCCGCGCCGGCGATGAACTTCTCCGCGCAAAAGGTGCATTCCCGGCTGCTGGCCGCGCTGCGCAACGGGCGCGTGGCTCCGACGGCGTAGCCGAACTCCCAAGGGTCATGGCCGAGGTTTTTTTCCGCGATAAAGTTTTCGCTGATGTTCCAGTCCTTGACGTTGGAAGAGAGAATCAGCTTTAGCTCCGCCTCGTGCTGATGGTCGCGGCGCAGGGTGGCGTTGGGTGGCGCAAGGTCCGACTGGCCGTCGTGGCCCGTCACTTCAAGGATGGTCTTGTCGGCGCCGGAGGTGTTCTCGTACTCGATATAAAGGACCGGATTGACGTCGTGATCGCGCATCAGCGGGCGGATGCGGTTCTCCAGCCGCCAGCCGGTGAAGACGGCCGAGTCGCTGCCTGTGGCCTGGCCGTCGAGATATAGCTCGGTCGTCCACCAGGCACGCGTACCGTACTCCAGCTCCATGGCCGTGGCGCCGAATGGGTTGCCCCCGTTGGGCTGGGCAACGGCTGACTTGGTTTCGATTTCGAGGTTGCCGGGCTCCTCCAGGTCGTGCGAGTAAGTGACGAAGTAGGGCTTGTCCTGCGCCCTGCCAATGGGGGTGATGAGCAACGCCAGCCATGCTGCCAGCCAGAAGTTGTGCCGAATCAGAGTGGTGCGGGGGTTTGCAAGCAATATGAATCCTCCGGGGAAATACGACTGAAACAGTCGTATATTAATATAAGACTAATTCAGTCCTATATAAATTGCAACCGGGGCATCTGTCTGATTGGCGGGGTTAGCTAGTTAGCGGGTTGAATGGGATCATTGGGCCGCGGGCGGCGGCACTTCCTCGACAGGCTCGACGCGGATTTTGGCGATGCGGCGGTTGTCCATCTCGACGACGGTGAGGCGGCGGCCTTCGTAGGTGATGGATTCGCCGACTTTGGGGATGTGGCCGAGGCGCATGAGAAGAAAGCCGGCAAGGGTTTCCACGCCGCCCTTGCGGGGCAGATCCCATTGCATCTCGGTTTCGAGGTCGCGGAGGTTGAGGCCACCGTCCATGAGCAACGCTCCATCGGCAGTGGGAAGGACGGGGAGGGCGGGCGCGTCGAACTCGTCTTCCAGTTCGCCGGTAAGCTGCTCGATGGCGTCCTCCATGGTGACCAGGCCGACCGTGGAGCCGTACTCGTCGACGACGATGGCGATGGGCCGGCGGCGCTGCTGAAGGTCGCGAAGGAGGTCGAGGACGGATTTGGTTTCCGGAACGACGAGGATGTCGCGCATGACGTCGCGGAGGGTAAGATTATCGACCGGCTTGGAGGAGCGGAAGAACATGAGGCGGGCGAGGTCTTTGGAGTAGACGGCGCCGATGATGTGCTCGGGACCACGAGTTTCGTCATAGACGGGGACGCGGGAGCGCTTGTGCTCGATGACCTGGGCGGTGGCCGCTTCGACGGCGAGGTTGGAGGGAAGGGAAAAGATCTTCTGGCGCGGGGTCATGATCTCGCGGGTGGGCACATCCTCGAGTTCAAGGGCGCGGTGGATGAGGGCCTCCTGGAACGGGGGCAGAACGCCGAGGCGGCGGGCGGCGGCGGCGATGAGCTGGAGCTCCTCGGGTGAGTGGACCTGGGCGCGTTCGGTGAGGGGAATATGGAAGCCGCGCAGGATGATGGCGGCCGAACCTTTGAGGAAACGAACGGCGGGGCGGGCCAGGGCCATGAAGACCAGCATGGGCGGGGCGACAGCTACGGCCAGGGCCTCAGCGCGGCGCAGAGCGAGGGACTTGGGCACCAGTTCGCCGACTACCACATGGAAGTAAGTGATGAGGGCAAAGCCGAGGGCGACGGCGGCAATGTGGGCATAAAGGAGGGCGTGGGGCTGGGTGAAGGGCAGAGCGCTGAACCAACCCATGAGGGTGGAGGCGG